>SMVA01385925.1_pt1 | contig 11221 bp, 6 predicted proteins | sample 2456451 | NCBI WGS metagenome assembly SMVA01 (sample SAMN11095933, study PRJNA526329) | marine sediment metagenome | biome: Marine sediment; feature: Surficial sediment; material: Deep marine sediment; isolation source: Hadal surficial sediment | place: Pacific Ocean | collected 2014-05 | depth 0-1...
GATATATGGCGTCCAGGTCGCCGATACCGCCTTGATGACCTGCCTGGTGTTCAGCCTCGATGAAAGCGCGCACTTGCATTTCATCGACGGTTCGGACGGTGGTTTCGCGAAGGCGGCCCAGGCGTTCAAGGCCCAGCTTGGCGACCGTCGATAATCACGCCGGCGGTTCGGGTATGCAGGTATCCAGGCCGCGAGGAATCTTCTTATGCGGGTCGTAGAACGGCAGGTCCACGATCTCGGCGGCATGGGGTGCGCCATCGCGGCCGATCAACGAAACCGCATTGGCATCCTGATGCTCGGCCGCACTCAAGCGCAAATAGCCAATCCCATAGCCGAGAAACGGCGACCATGCGCCGGTCGTCATGCGGCCAATGGTTTCGCCGCCCCCTCGAACCTCAAGGCCGGCCCAGGGAATTGATGTTTGGCAAGTCAGGCCGTGGAGCAACGGCCGTGAGTCGGCATGGCGCAGTGCCTCCTGGCCAATAAAGTCCTCTTTGTCGAGATCCACGAAGCGCCCCAGGTTTGCCTCAAACGGCGTCATGGTTCGGTCTATGTCGGTGCCGTAGTCCAGAATTCCCGCTTCTATCCGGCGGATGCCCATGGACTCCAGGCCGCTGCCGAGTATCCCGAACGCCTCGCCCGCGGCCATCAAGTGGTGCCACAGCGCCTCGCCATCGGTCGCGGCGCCGTCGGTATACACCTCGAAGCCCAACTCGCCGGTCCACCCGGTTCGCGATACCAGCAGGCTCTGGCCGCCCAATTGGCATTCTCTCACATCGAAATATTTGAACCCCTCCGGCATGCCGTCGTCACAAGCGGCGGCCAGCACATCGAACGATTTCGGCCCCTGAACCTGCAACACCCAGGAGTCGGGATCGCGAATCGTGACATCCATTTCAAGCCCGCGCGCGATCAACCAGGTGTCGAACTCGCCGTCGGCGTGGACGTACCAAAATCGGTCCTCCTCCAATCGAAGCAGCACACCGTCCATCAGGAATCCACCATTCGGCAGGCAGGCGATGGTGTACTGGGCCCGCCCGATGCGCAGACCGGCCACTTTTCTGGTGAACACTTGATCGAGCAACCGGATCGCGTCCGGTCCCGAAATTTCCAGCGGCCGCTCCGGTACATCGTAGAGCACGACACCTCGCCGCAGCGCCCAATACCGCGCGACCGGGTCCTCCCCCAACGACAGCGCATAAAAGCGCTTCCCATACACACCCAAGGTCGCGTTGGAATCGGCATAACAATGGAAGTACGGGGATTGCCGAAACCGCTTGGCGCTGATCCGCACCGTGGGATGAGAGTCCGCGTAGTTCGACATGTTTACCTCTATTACTCTAATCGGGCTTATCCAATCCGGCCGCCTTCAGCGCCTTCGCCTGGCGGCGGGCGAGGGCTTCGGCATCGAAATCGCCGATCAGGTCGTGAAACATTCGGTGCCAGTTGATCTCGGCCTTGAGATGGGTGAACACCGAACCGAGTCCAATTGCGGCGCGGTCCATCAGCACAAATTCGCGCGGCGGCTTGACCCCGCCCAGGCGGCGCAGCTCGACATGGACCTGATGCACGACCCGGGCGCCGGTGACCCCGCCGTCGTCCATGATCGGCTGAGTCCTGTCCTCAAGCAGCGGCGCGTACAGAAAACGCGCCCATAACTGGAGCGCGTCGAGCAACTCGCGGCTCAGCTTGACGAAGCCCCAGGTCTCGTAGGCGGAGACCGCAAGCGCCTCGTCGCCGCGTTCGAGCGCGTGGTAGAGGTCGATCACACCCTTGACGAACTTCGGCGCGAACACCCGCACGCAACCGAAATCGAGCAGGTTGACCGTGCCGTCCTCGCGCAGTGAGTAGTTGCCCAGGTGCGGGTCGCCATGGATCACGCCGGTGCCATAGAACGGCAAATACCAGGCCCGGAACATGTTCACGGCGACCTGGTTGCGCAAAGCCACATCGTCGGTGGCGGCCCCGGTCGAGGCGATGAAATCGAGCAGCGGCCGGCCCTCCAGCCAGGTCATGGTCAGCAGCCGACCGGAGGAGAGTTCGGTCACGACCTCGGGCACCCGCACGCCGGGCTCGCCCGCCAGCATGGCCCGAAACAGGTTTATGTGGCGCGCCTCGCGGGCGTAGTCGAGTTCCTCGCGCAGGCGCTCGGACAGCTCCTTATAGATATCGCTCGGGTCGATCGCCCGGTCGTAGCGCCGGTAGATCGCAAACGCCAGCTTGAGCTGGCGCAGGTCGGCCTCGACGATGGAGGCCATGTCCGGGTATTGCAGTTTGCAGGCGAGCGCGCGGCCGTCGTGCGCCACCGCCCGGTGGACCTGGCCGAGCGAGGCGGCGGCCGCGGCCTCCTGCTCGAAGGACTCGAAGCGTTCTTGCCAGCCGGCGCCGAGCTCGCCGCGCATGCGCCGGCGCACGAAGGGCCAGCCCATGGCCGGGGCGTTGGACTGAAGCTGGCGCAGCTCCTCGGCGTATTCCGGCGGCAGGGCGTCGGGGATGGTGGCCAGGATCTGGGCGGTCTTCATGAGCGGCCCCTTCAGGCCGCCGAGCGCCGCTTTCAATTCGGCCGAATGGCGCGCCCGGTCGAGGCCGAGGCCGAATACCCGGGCGCCGACGACCCGCGCCGCCAGACCGCCGACCCGCCCGCCGACCCGCGCATAGCGCCGGACCCGGCCGGTGAGCCGCGATTCTTCGTCGCCGAAGTCGGAATCTGACATGACCTGAATTTGGGGGCCCCAGGAGGCCGTGTCCAGGGCCTATTCCATCCCCTCGAGCTCGTCGATGAAGCCGGCGATGACGTTCAGACCTTGGGTCCAGAATTTGGGATCGGTGGCGTCGAGGCCGAAGGGGGCGAGCAGCTCCTGGTGGCGCTGGGTGCCGCCGGCCCGGAGCATGTCGAGATACTTCTCCGCAAAACCCGCGCTGGCGCCCTGATAGACCGCATAGAGCGAGTTCACCAGGCAGTCCCCGAAGGCGTAAGCGTAGACGTAGAACGGCGTGTGGATGAAGTGCGGGATGTAGGCCCAGTAATGCCGGTAATCGCCCTCGAGCCGGACCGCGGGACCGAGACTCTCGGTTTGGGTCTCCATCCAGATCTCGCCCAGGCGCTCGGGCAGCAGCTCGCCCTCGCGGCGCGCGTCGTGGACCCGGGTTTCGAAGCCGTGCATGGCGATCTGGCGGACCACGGTGTTGAGCATGTCCTCGACCTTGGAGGCGAGCATGATCTTGCGCCGCCCCGCCGTGGTCTCGGCCTTGAGCAGGGCCTGAAAGGTCAGCATTTCGCCGAACACCGAGGCGGTCTCGGCGAGGGTCAGCGGCGTGTCCGCCATCAGGTGTCCGCGCGGCCCGGCGAGGACCTGATGGACTCCGTGGCCGAGTTCGTGGGCGAGAGTCATGACGTCGCGGGTACGGCCCTGGTAATTGAGCAGCAGATAGGGGTGGGCGCTGGGCACGGTAGGATGGGCGAAGGCGCCCGGCGCCTTGCCGGCGCGTAACGGGGCGTCGATCCAGGACCGCTCGAAGAATTCGCGGCCGACCTCGGCGAGGGGTTCGGAAAAGGCGGCATAGGCGTCGAGCACTGTCACCTGCGCCTGGTCCCAGGGGATGAGCCGGTCGTGGTCCTCGGGCAGCGGCGCGTTGCGGTCCCAATAGTTCAATTGCTCGACCCCGAACCACTTGGCCTTGAGCGCGTAGTAGCGGTGCGAAAGACGCGGATAGGCGTCCCGCACGGCAGCGACCAGGGCCTCGACGACCGCGTCCTCGACCAGGTTCTCCAGGTTGCGCGAGGACACCGGGCGCGCATAGCTGCGCCAGCTGTCCTCGATCTCCTTGTCCTTGGCCAGGGTATTGGTGATCAACGCGAAACTGCGCTGATGTTCACCCAGCACCGCGCCGAGCGACTTGGCCGCCGCCTCGCGCAGCTTGGGGTCGCGGTCGGTCATTTTGCTGAGTATTTCGGCGCTGGTCAGAGATTCGCCATCCAGCGGAAAGCGCAGCGCCGCCATGTTCTCATCGAACAGGCGGATCCAGGCGGCGCGGCCGACCACGTGCTTCTCGTGCAGCAGGCGCTCCAACTCGTCGCTGAGATCGTGGGCGCGCGAGGCGCGCAGGTCGCGCAGCCAGGGCCCGTAATGGGCCAGCGCCGGCGCCGTCAGCTTGTTCTCGAGATCTCCATCGTCGAGCCGGTTGAGCTCGAGGGTGAAAAACAGGATCTGTGCCGAGATCTCCGTCGTACGCTCCTGGACGCCCTGGTAGAAACGGCCGATCTCGGGATCGCTCATGTCGCCGGCGTAGACCAGCTGGGCGTAGCTTCCGGCCCGGCCGAGGGTTTCCTGAAGCGCCTCGTAGGCCGCGATCGCGGCACCCAGGTCGGCGCCTTCGAGCCCGGCAAGCTTGCCCTCGTAGCGGCCGCGAAAGGCCTTGGCCTCCGCCGCGCAACGGTCCAGATCGTCTTTCAGCGCCGGGGAATCCGGGCCCGGATAAAGATCGTCCAGATCCCAGTTCGGGAGGTCGCCCAGGCCCTGGTCCCGGGCACTCGTCGGTTCCGCGTCGTTCGCCATGGCACAGCACTCCTTGACCGCCAGCGTGATAGCCGGACATAACTTATACCAAGGGTCATAAACCGAAAGGGAATCAGTTCTCCCGGCCGGTGGGGAGAAATTGCGGTCATGGACTACATGAGTATGCAGAGCCTGCCGGCCATGTTCCTGGAACAGGCTGCGGCCCACGCGGAGAAGAACTTTCTCTGGAGCAAGCACGATGGCGCCTACCGTCCGATCACCTGGGGCGCGGCGGCGCAAGCGGTCAAGGATCTGTCGCGGGGTTTGCGGGCGCTCGGCCTGGAGCCGGGCGAGCGGGTTGTGCTGCTGTCCGAAAACCGGCCGGAATGGCTGATTGCCGATGTCGCGATCATGGCCGCGGGTGGGGTCACGGTGCCGGCCTATGCCACCAACACCGTGACCGACAACAACCACATCCTGACCGACAGCGGCGCTTGCGGCGTCATCGTCTCGACCCAGGCGCTGGCCAGGAAACTGCTACCCGCCGCTCTGGAGGCGCCCGACTGCAAGTGGGTGATCTCGATCGAAGATTTCGAAACGGGCCAAAGCGGGCGGGCCGCGTTCCATCGCTGGCCTGCGGTCCTGGAGCGCGGCGCCGCGCAGCCCGACGACATCGCCGAGGTCGTGGCCCGGGCCACGCGCCGCGACACCGCCTGCTTCATCTACACCTCGGGCACCGGGGGTACGCCCAAGGGCGTGGTTCTCAGCCACGGCGCCATCCTGTGCAATTGCATGGGCGCCTACCATTTGATCGAGCCGCTCGGCCTGGGCGGCGATGTGTTCCTGTCGTTCCTGCCGCTGTCCCACTCCTACGAGCACACGGCCGGGCAGTTCTTTCCGATCTCCATCGGCGCCGAGATCTACTACGCGGACGGGGCCGACCAGTTGCTGACCAACTTGGGCGAGGCGCGGCCGACCATTATGACCGCGGTGCCCCGGCTCTACGAATCCATGTACCAGCGCATCCTGCGCGGCGTCGCGAAGCAAGGCGGCCTCAAGGCGCGGCTGTTCCACTTGGCCCTCGAATTGGGCCGCAAGCGCTACGCCGACCCGGCGAGCCTCACCCTTTGGGAGCGGTTGCTGGACCGGCTGACCGACCGGCTGGTGCGCGACAAGATAAGGGCGCGCTTCGGCGGCCGCCTGAAGGCCATGATCTCAGGCGGCGCTGCCCTTAACCCGGACATCGGCATCTTCTTCGATGCGCTCGGCCTGTGTATCCTCCAGGGCTACGGTCAGACCGAAGCGGCGCCGGTCATTTCCGCCAACCCGCCCGACCGGATCAAGATGCACACAGTGGGTCCGCCGCTGCGCGGGGTCGAGGTCAAGATCGCCGAGGACGGCGAAATCCTGGTGCGCGGCGAGCTTCTGATGGACGGATATTGGCGCAACGAAGCAGCGACCGCAGAAGCGCTGAAGGACGGCTGGCTGCATAGCGGCGACATCGGCGATCTGGACGAGGACGGTTTCCTCCGCATCACCGACCGCAAGAAAGACATCATCGTGCTGTCCGGCGGCGACAACGTCTCACCGGCGCGCATCGAGGGCATCCTGTCCATGACGGCGGAGATTCAACAGGCCATGGTCTGCGGCGACAAGCGCCCGCACCTGGTCGCGATCCTGGTACCCGACGAGGAGTTCCTGGCCGAATTCGCCCGCACCAATGGCAAGGACCGGAATTTGGCAAGCCTGGCCGATGACCCGGACCTGCAGGCCGTGCTTTCGGAGACGGTGGCGCGGGTCAATCAGGCGCTCTCGCCCCACGAGCAGGTGCGCCGCTTCACCCTGGCCCGCGCGCCATTCACGGTCGAAAACCAAATGATGACCCCGACGCTCAAAATCCGGCGCCACAGAATCCAGGCCACTTACGGCGAGGAAATCGAGAATTTATATTGATTCGACGACCAGTACTTTAGATTAAAAGTGATCGAATAGAGAAATATCCGGTTTTTTCATAAAACTAATTACGAATTAACTTCGAACAATACATAGTATTTTATTTTATAATATGTATTATGACTGAAGATGTATTTTACTTTTCACCGCCTGTTAATATTCAATAACTACACTCGGTACAGGAAATCCCCTTTCGGTAGAGCTTCGTGCGCGTCTACCGGTGGGGTTTGTATTCGTCTGGGCAGACGAAGCCGCCTCGCACTCCGGCTAGGCCCCGTGGTGCGGGCGTTTGAGGAGCTGAAACTCGATATGAACCAATCGAACGGAACGCTGCGGGGGAAACGGAAGGAACCCGTCGTCCTGAACGGGGTCGGCCTGACCCAGTCGGCGCTCGACCGTCTGTACCATTTTCACAAGCATTTCATAGACGGCGTGCGCAATGGACGCCGTATGGTGCTGCGCAACTGCAACCTCAAGGGCCTCAATTTCACCGACATGGACCTGAAGGACTCGGAACTTCAGGCCTGCGATCTCAGTAACGCGACGCTGCGGCGCACCAGCTTCAAGTTCGCCAAGCTCGCCGGCGCCAACTTCGAGGGCGCCGACCTGCGCGACGCCAATTTCGAGAAGGCCCGCCTCCAGGCCGCGACCTTCCAGGGCGCAGATCTGTCCGGCGCCAACCTCGACGGCGCGGACCTGCGCGAATGCGCCTTCGTGAACGAGAAAACCAATGCGGTCGGTAAGACCATCGCCGCCAATTTTCGAGGCGCGACCCTGCGCGACACGGATTTGGGCAACAGCAAACTCAAGAATGCCAACTTCAATGGCGCCATGCTGGACGGCACCAAGCTGGTGAACGCCGACATGCGCGCGACCAGTTTTCAGGGCGCCGAGTTGATAAACGCCAAACTTAAAGGCGCCCGCCTGGCCGATGCCGACCTGCGCGGCGCCGCGCTCGCCGATACCGACTTTTCTTCCATCGACCTGAGCACCGCCAAGACCGCCTCCCAGCACGGCATCACGGACCAATGGTTGCGGGACAAGATCAAAGCCCATGAAGACTGGGTCACCAGCGGCGCCAATAGTGGCGAGCGCGCCGACTTCGTTGGCCTCGACCTGAGCGGCCGCAACCTTTCCGGCGCGGTCCTGGCCGCAGCCAACTTCGAAGCCGCGACCCTGATCGGCGCCAATCTCTCCGGCGCCCTGCTCGCCGCCGCCAATCTGCGCGGCGCCAATCTGCTGCGCGCCAATTTGGCGGGCGCGGACTTACGCGGTGCCGACCTTCTGGACACCAACATGCGCAATGCCGATTTTACCGATTGCAAAACCGGCACCCTGCCCGGCACCGCGCTCATGACCTTGTTGCAGAAAGCGGGTTAGGCACGGATATTTTGTCGATACGTGGAGAAATATTACTCCCCTTTACCCTCATATCTTGGCGGCAGTACGAATTTACATAATCGATAAATTCAATTTTAATTAATCAATCTCCCTTCCAATGTCCGACAGATAGAAATCTCCGCCACACCGCCGCTGCATTCGGACCGCCGAACCTGACACAAGCCCGGGGCCGGTGGTGGGAAGCTTGCGGCAGCGCGATTGGGAGGAACGGACCAGGATGCCGGACGGCAATCGCCCGGGGCGCATCGGGAGCCCAAAGATTCTGAGCGACGGCCGCCTGACTCAGCCAATCCTGGAGCGGCTGCAGGCTCTGCACCTGCAATTCGTTCGCGGTGTGCCCAACGGCCGCCGAATGGTGCTGCGCCGCTGCGACCTATCTGGGCTCGACCTCTCCGGCATGGACATGACCGGGGCCGATCTTTTGGCCTGCGACTTCAGCCGGTCGAATCTCCGCAACGCGAACCTGCGCCTGGCGCGGCTCTACGCCGCCAAATTCGACGGCGCAAATCTGACAGGCGCAGACTTGGAGCTGGCCGATTTGCGGGCCGCCACCTTCGAGCACGCCAATCTGACCGACACCAAGCTCCGAGGCGCCGACCTTCGCGACTGCGCCTTCATCGACGAAAAGACCAATGTGCTCAGCGACCCGATTTCGAGCAGCTTCCGGGCCGCGACCCTACGCGGCACCAACCTGTCGAACGCCAAGCTCAAAAGCGCCATTTTCAACGTCGCGATGATGGACCAGGTCGACTTCAGCCGCGCCGACATGCGCGAGACCCACTTTCAGGGCGCGGAGTTCAACAAAGTCAATATGACCGGCGTCCGGCTGGCCGATGCCGACCTGCGCGGCGCCTCGTTCGTCGATACCGACCTCACCAACCTCGACCTGTCCCGGACCCGCGTCGCCAGCACCAAGGGGATCACCGAAGCGTGGATTCGCGAGACCATCGCCGCCCATCTGGTATGGATCGAGAGCGACGCTCGATCGGGCGAGCAGGCGGTCTTCACTGGCATGGACTTGAGCGGCAAGAACTTCCGCGGCGCCAATCTGGCTGCGGTCACTTTTGAAGCGGCGACGCTGGTCGGCACCGACTTCTCCGGCGCCATGCTGGCAGCCGCCAACCTGCGCGGCGCAAACCTGCTGGGCGCGAACTTGCGCGGCGCCGACCTGCGTGGCGCCGACCTCATGGACACCAACATGCGCGATGCCAACTTTACCGCTTGCAAGACCGGCACCCTGCCCGGCACCGCGCTGATGACTCTGCTCAAGCAGGCGGTCTGAAGCCAAGAAAAATTTGCTATTTTGCTATAAAGACTCCATGAAAATTTCGGGAGCGATCCTGCGCCATGCTGCCGGCGTACTGCTCTGCGCCTTCGCAATCGCGCATCCCGCCGGCGTGCTGGAAGCTTTGGAGGAATCGGAACTCACGGTCGTGATCGCCAACCTGCGCAGTGGCGATGGCCAGATCCGGATCGCGCTGTGGGACGGCCCCGAGACTTTCGCCACCGACGGCACCGCCCTGGCCGAGGCCATCCAGGCGGCCCGCCAAGGCGAAGTGCGCTTTACCTTCCAAAGGCCTGCCGGACGAAGGGCTAGGCTTCAGCAACGGCGCCTGGATCGGCTTCGGTGCGCCGTTCCTCGAGGAGGCCGCGGTCGAGATCACCCAAACTCAGCGGGTCATTATCGTCAATCTGCGCTACCCCGGCGGCGCGCCGGACCGAACCAGGGATCGCTAATCTTGCCGAAATCGCGGCGCAGGCGATGCAAAACATACGCTCGCATTCATTTTTCGTTGCGATAGCTGCGTATTGACCGCCGCATCGGCGCGCGCGATTGCCGGAATCGCAACCAAGGTATAATCTGGACGGAGAAATCACCGATTCCGCCCGTGGAGCGCCCCCGCGATGTCGCTTGCCACCGTCCGCCTCGACGACAAGTATGCGCTCGATTCCGGCCGTGTCTTTCTGACCGGCACCCAGGCGTTGGTGCGCCTGCCGATCATGCAGCGCCAACGCGACGCCGCGGCCGGGCTCAACACCGGCTGTTTCATCTCCGGCTACCGCGGCTCGCCGCTGGGCGGGCTCGATCAGCAGCTCTGGCAGGCGCGCCCGTTCCTGGAACGCAATCACATCCACTTCCGCCCGGGCGTCAACGAGGACCTGGCCGCGACCGCGATCTGGGGCAGCCAGCAAGGCGGCATCTTCGGCGACAGCGACTACGACGGCGCCTTCGCCATGTGGTACGCCAAGGGCCCGGGCGTCGATCGTTCGGGCGACGTGCTGCGCCACGGCAACGCCGCCGGATCGTCAAAACACGGCGGCGTGCTGCTGTTGGCCGGCGACGACCACACCGCCAAGTCCTCGACCACGGCGCATCAGTGCGAATACGCCTTCATGGATGCCATGATTCCGGTGCTCAACCCAGCCGGCGTGCAGGAGTTTCTCGACCTCGGCCTCTACGGCTGGGCCATGAGCCGCTATTCCGGCTGCTGGATCGGCTTCAAGACCATCGCCGAGACCGTCGATAGCTCGGCCAGCGTGTACGTCGATCCGCAGCGGGTCGAGATCGTCACGCCGGAGGATTTCGAGATGCCGCCGGGCGGGCTCAATATCCGCTGGCCGGATCAGCCGCTGGAACAGGAAGAGCGGCTGCACCGCTACAAGATCCACGCCGCCCTCGCCTTCGCCCACGCCAACAAGCTCGACCGGGTGATGATCGATGCGCCCAAACGCCGCTTCGGCATCGTCACCGCCGGAAAATCCTATCTCGACGTGCGCCAGGCGCTCGAGGACCTGGGCATCGACGAGGCGCTGGCCGCCGAGATCGGGCTTTCGGTCTACAAAGTCGCCATGACCTGGCCGCTGGAGCGCAGCGGCCTGCGCGCCTTCGCCGAGGGCCTCGAGGAGATCCTCGTGGTCGAGGAGAAACGCGCGGTGATGGAGAACCAGATCAAGGAGCAGCTCTATAACTGGCGCGCCGACGCGCGGCCCCGGGTGATCGGCAAATACGACGAGGACGGCGCGTGGATCCTGCCCTCGATCAACGAGCTGACCCCGGCCGGCATCGCCCGCGCCATCGCCACGCGCATCGCGCGCTTCCATTCGAGCGCGCACCTGGAGCAGCGGCTGCGCTTCCTGGTCGAAAAAGAAGAGGCGCTCGGCGCCGGCGCCGCCAAGCTTCAGCGCATCCCCTATTTCTGCTCCGGCTGCCCGCACAACACCTCGACCAAGGTGCCCGAGGGCAGCCGCGCGCTGGCCGGCATCGGGTGCCACTACATGGCGATCTGGATGGACCGCGAAACCGTGACCTTCACCCAGATGGGCGGCGAGGGCGTGCCCTGGATCGGCCAGACGCCGTTCAGCAAGACCGA
>SMVA01062866.1_pt1 | contig 11220 bp, 12 predicted proteins | sample 2456451 | NCBI WGS metagenome assembly SMVA01 (sample SAMN11095933, study PRJNA526329) | marine sediment metagenome | biome: Marine sediment; feature: Surficial sediment; material: Deep marine sediment; isolation source: Hadal surficial sediment | place: Pacific Ocean | collected 2014-05 | depth...
ATGTTGCCGGAAGCATTCGTCGCGTTCATGGCCGAATACGGCGTCGGCGCGGCCCGCAAGGAGACGGTGCCGAGCTGACGGGTTAGCCGGTTTTGCCGGCGCCCTCGATCCGCAGCAGCGTCGTCTCGCCACCCGCTTGACCTTCGGCGCCGCGGCGCAATTCCCAGCCGGTGAACAAGGCGCGCGGCCCGCTGGGCAGCCTTTGGGTGAGTTGGCACGACGGCAAGGCGATGTGGCACATGCTGAAGACTTCCCCCACGCCGCCGTTGACCCGGAGGAACCGGCTGTCCCCGATCAGCACCAGCCCGGTGACGCGATAGATCGAATCGACCGTACCGAGGACGACTTGCGCGCTGTCGATGGCGCCGGCGATGGTGAAGTCGGTCCCGAGGTCGAGAACCTCCGCCGCCGCGTCGAGTTCGCACAACGTCGGGTACGTCAAGCCGTCCCTCGGCGGGCCCAGATAGAGACCGTAGTCCGCGCTGCGCGAATCCTCCAGAAGTTCGGTGCATTTCAGCCCAAAGCCGACGCGGGCGTCGCCAAAATCCGCAAGAAACAAGACACCCGTTTCGATCTCGGCGTAAGTCCGCGGCACCGTGTTCGGCAGAATCTTCATTCCCAACCTCGCCATACAATATGCCGCGCCAATTATGTCTTGTGCGGCGAATGCGGGCGGCTAACATCCGACGCGACGGCGTTTTATACGCGCCGTGGCGCCAATACCAGCAGAAGACGCGAAGAGGCGGCGCGCCACGGTCGGCGAAAAGGCCAAATCATTGATATTTGAAGGGGCGCCCCGATGAGCGAAACGCCGATTAAACCCCGTCGGAGTCTGATATTCGTGCCCGGCTTGCGCCCCGACATGGTGCCCAAGGCGCTGGCGACCGGCGCCGACATCGTGTGCATCGACATCGAGGACGCCATCGCGCCGAACGACAAGGACGAAGCCCGCGCCAAGACCCTGGCCATTTTCGCGCAAGCGCCCGCGACCGGCGGCGCGGAGATCGTGGTGCGCATCAACAGCCTGAACACGCCGGACGGGCTCAAGGACGTGCTCGCGCTGCTCGAATGCGAGGCCCCACCGCCCGCCGTGATGCTGCCCAAGTCCAAATCGGCGGCCGAGGTGCGCCTTCTCGACGAGCTGCTGATCGAGCGCTGCGCCGCCATGCGCTTTCACGTCATCATCGAAACCAACGACGCGCTCGACGCGGCCTATGACATCGCGCGGGCCTGCGGCCGCATCGACTCGATCCTGTTCGGCGCGGTGGACATGGCCGCGGAACTGCGTTGCGAAGTGGCGTGGGAGCCCCTCCTCTACGCCCGCGGGCGGCTGGTCAACGCGGCCGCCGGCGCCGGCGTCGACTTGATCGATGTGCCCTATCTCGACCTCAACGACAGCGACGGGCTGGCGCGCGAGGCCGCGGCCTCGGCCGCGCTGGGTTTCACCGGCAAGGCCGCGATCCACCCCAAGCAGATCGACCCCATCAACGCCGCGTTCAGCCCCGACGCCGCCGCGCTCGATTATGCCCATCGCGTCATCGACGCCTTCGACCAGGCCGAGGGCGGCCTTGTGGTGGTGGACGGCAAGCTGATCGAAAAACCGGTGCTGCGCTCGGTCCATCGCACCCTCGCCATCGCGGAAAAAATCGGCGCGGCGTGATAGACTGCGGCAACGCGACAACCGCTCATTTCACAGGGAGAACACGATGACCCTGAAGAACATCAACCATCTGGCCTTCATCACCCCCGACATGGAGGCGACGATCCGGTTCTACCGCGACCTGCTCGAAATGGAACTGGTGGCGGGAATCGGGCATGACGGCTACCGGCACTATTTCTTCAAGTTCGGCGACGACATGGTGGCGTTCTTCGAATATGCCGGCGCCAGCGTCATGGAGCACAAGTTCCACGGCGCGATGACCGACAAGCCGCTCGGCTTCGACCATGTTTCGTTCACGGTGGAAAGCCGCGAGGACCTGTTCGCGCTCAAGGACAAGCTCGAGGCCGCGGGCTTCAAGGTGGATGGCGCGGTCGATCACGGCATCATCTGGTCGATCTATTTCTTCGACCCCAACAACATCCCGTTGGAAGCGTCGTGGGACTGCATGGAACTGCTCCAGACGCCGGCCATCGAGGACGACGACCCGATGGCGATCAGCGCCGAGGGCGCGGCGCCGCAACCCGGCCAGTGGCCCGAAGTCACCAACCCGACGCCGCGCGAAGACATGATCGCCCACGGCGGCAACGGCTACGCCATGCGCCAAAGTTTCCTGCGCCGCGGCATCGCCCGCATGACGCCCGAACTGGAAGAGGCCCTGGCCGAACACGCGGCCACCGCAGCCGCGGAATAAGGCGGGAGATATTCGTCGCCACCGGCTAACGCCGGTTACTCATCCTTCGACAAGCTCAGGATAAGGGTGTAAGGGATTGAAATATTTAAAGAACCTCATCCTGAGCTCAGTTGAAGGATGAGCAGCCGCCATAAGGCGGCGACAGCGCGCGACCGCCCTCACCCGAAATAGGCGGCGTGGACTTGTTCGTTGTCGCGCAGCTCGTCGGCCGCGCCGGCGGCGACCACGCGGCCCTTGGACAGCACGTAGCCGTAATCGGCGATGGCGAGCGTCTGGCGGACGTTCTGCTCGACCAGGAACACGGTGATGCCGCGCTCCTTGATGCGGCGGATGATGTCGAAGTTCTGCCGCACGTAAAGCGGCGACAGGCCCAGCGAAGGTTCGTCGATCAACAATAGCGCGGGCGCGCGCATCAGGCCGCGGCCGATCGACACCATGGCCTGCTCGCCGCCCGACATGGTGCCGGCCAACTGGCGGCGCCGGTCGCGCAGCAGCGGGAAAATGTCGTACACGTCGTCGAGGCGCGCGCCGATGACCGTGTCGTCGCGCTCCTGATAGGCGCCGAGGCGCAGGTTCTCCTCGGCCGTGAGCTTGGGGAACACCTTGCGGCCCTCGGGGATGCAGGCGATGCCGGCGGCGATGATGCGATGGGTGGCCAGCCCGGTGATATCGATATCGCCAACCCGGATTGTCCCGGCGCGCGGCGGCGTCAGTCCCAGGATGGAGCGGATCAAGGTGGTCTTGCCGGAGCCGTTGGAGCCCAGCAGGCAGGTGATCGCGCCGGCCTCGGCGACAAGGCTCACGTCCTCGAGCACATCCGCCTTATCGTAGGCGGTGAAGACGTTTTGGACGGCCAGGCGCACGCTCACGACACCGTCTCGTCGCCCAGATAGGCGGTGCGCACTTCCGGGTCGGCGGCGACGTCCCGGTAGGCGCCTTGCGCGATCTTGCGGCCATAGTTCAACACCACGCAACGTTCGGTGACCCGTTCGATCACGCCCATCTCATGCTCGATGATGACGATGGTCAGGCCCGGCATACGCTGGCGTACGTCGAGAATATCGTCCATCAACTGGCGGGTTTCGTCTTGGGTCATGCCGGCGGAGGGCTCGTCCAGCAGCAACAGCTTGGGATGGCCGATCAGGGCGCGACAGATTTCGATGCGGCGGCGGTCGATCATGGGCAACGTGGCCACCGCGTCGAACATGCGCTCGGCCAGCGCCGGATTGAAGGTGCGGATGAAGCCGCGCGATTCCTCGAAGTTCCGCTCCATCTGCTCCTTGAAGGCGCGCCGGCGCACCAGGTTGAACCACAGGCCGTGATCGAGCCGGACGTGGTCGCCGATCATCAGGTTGTCGAAAATCGATAGCGGCAGGCACAGCCGCGAGCGCTGGAAGGTGCGCGCGATACCGGCGCGGTAGACCGCCTGGGGCGCCAGGCGCGAAATCTCGCGGCCCGCGAACATCACCCGCCCGGCGTTGGGCGCGTAGATGCCGGTCACGACGTTGAAGCAGGTCGTCTTGCCCGATCCGTTGGGACCGATCAGGCCGAGGATCTCGCCGCCACGGACCTCCAGAGACAGGGAATCGAGCGCCACCACGCCGCCGAACCGCATGGTCAACGCCTCCAGGGCGAGCAAGGGTCCCGCCCCGTTCATCGCGGCCGCCAGCCCGGAAAATAAGACCGCAAGCGCCGCGGCACGATGCCGTCCGGGCGATATAGCAAGATCATGATGACCAGCGACGCGAACAGCAGGAAGCGGTATTCCTGGATGATCTGAAGCTTCTCCGGCAGCATCACCACGATCGCCGCCGCCACCACCACGCCCCACGGACTGCCGATGCCGCCGAGCAGCACGATGGAAACGAAGATCAACGAGTCGCCGAAAGTAAAGCTGGTCGGCGCGATGAAGCCCACCATCATGCCGTACAGTGCCCCGGCCATGCCGGCCAGCATGTTGCCGGCGGTAAAGGCGGTGATCTTCCAGCGCGCGACGTCGATGCCGAAACAGGCCGCGGCCGTCTCGTCGAGGCGGATCGCGTCCAGGTTCAAGCCGATCCAGGATCGCTCCAGGCGGCGCGTGAACGTGAAGGCCAGCACCAACAACGCCAGGGCGGCGACGACGTAATTGACGTAGAACGAGATTTCGATGTCCTCGCCGATCTCGATATTGCTGTTGAAGTCCCAACCCAACACGCTCATGCCGGCGACCTTGAGCCCCTGCGGCCCGCCCAGCGCGTCGTTGACCTCGAGGAAGGTCTTGAACAGCAGGGCGAAGGCGATGGTCACCAACGCCGCGTAATGGCCGCGCGTGCGCAACACGGGCCATATCAAAAGCGACCCCAGCAGCGCCGCGACCACGCCGCCGGCGAGGATCACCAGCAGGTGGGGCAGCGCCGTATGCTGGGTCAGCACCGCGGCCGTGTAGCAGCCCGCGCCGAAAAACGCCGCGCCGGCGAAATTCAGTATCCCGGCATAGCCGAACTGGATGTTGAGGCCGAGGCAGACGACCACGAAAAGAAGCACCGTGGCCACCATCAGCAGCGCGAAATGGTCTTCGTAAAACGCCGCCGTCAGCGCCAGGACGCCAATTACCGCCGCGCCGTTGAGCGCGCGGTCGTCCGCGAAGGCACCGCCGATCCACGCGCCCAGCCCGGTGCGCCCGGCCGTTACCACAAGCGCCACCGCGGCGGCCATGAGAGCCAGCACCGCGAGCTCCGATTCCACCGCCAGCATCACGATCGCGTAGCCCGTAACCACCACGGTGCACAGCAACCAGGTCAGCCGGCGCGTCCAGGGCTCGGCCATGACGCTACACCCGCTCGCTGACTTTTTCGGCGATCAGGCCGGTCGGGCGCCACGCGATCAGCACGATGATCACGGTGAAGGCGAACACGTCCTTGTAGGCGCTGGCGATGGTCACGCCGAAGCTCTCGCCCAGGGCGGGCAACCCCACCGCGCCCACGGTCTGCAGCGCGGCGAACAGAAACCCGCCCAGGATGGCGCCGTAGATGTTGCCCAGGCCGCCCACGATGGCCGATGAAAATCCGATCACGCCGAGCAGCAGGCCCATGCCGAAATTGATCTCGTTGTAATAGAGCCCGTTCATGATGCCGGCGAAGGCGGCGACGCCGGAGCCCAGCGCGAAGGTCACCAGCACGATCCAGTTGAAATTGATGCCCATGGTCTTGGCGGTTTCCTCGTCCTGGGCGACGGCGCGGATGGCGAGACCCAGCTTGGTGGCGTTGATCACCAGATGCAGGCCGGCGATCACCGAGAGGCCGGCGACAAACAGAATCAGAGAGTCCAGGCGCAGGGTAAAATTTCCGAAGGTGTAGGCGGTGTCGGGAAGCAGCGCCGGAAACGGCTTGGGGTTGGAACCGTCCGGGTAGAACAAGCGCACGGCCTCGCGCAACACCGTGCCCAGCATCAAGGTGAGCAGCAAGGTATTCAAGGCCGGCGCCGACTTGAGCGGCAGCACCAGGAATTTGGCGATCAGCCCGCCCAGCACCCCCATCGCCGCCACCGCCACCACGATCACGGCCACGATCTGCAAGGCCGCGTGGTGAACGCCGATCGCCTCGAGCCCCAGATATGTCGCCAGGCCCGCGAAAGCGCCCACCATCAACACGTCGCCGTGCGAGAACTTGATCACGTCGAGAACGCCGAAGAACAAGGTGAACCCGACGGCGACCAGGGCATACATCATGCCCAGCATCAGACCATTGGCGACGTATTGTCCGAGCAGACCGATATCCATGACCGGCGGCCCTCAGCGCGGCCTAGGCACGGACGGCGCCCGGCACCGCGCGAAGCCCCCTCCCCCCTCGCGGGGGAGGGTTGGGGTGGGGGGGCGCCGCGCGAAGCGCGGCAACGGAAGACGCGGCACCGGACACCAAACCCCAACCGTCTTTCGCGGGCTCGACCCGCGAATCCATGAACACCGAACCACGGTCCGTGTACATGGATGGCCGGGTCAAACCCCGCCAAGACGGAATATGGGGAGCGAGAAACGTGACGCGGCGACCTGTTCGGCTTTTTTTGTCGGTTAGCGACGCTTCGCGCCGCGCCCCCCCACCCCAACCCTCCCCCGCGAGGGGGGAGGGAGCACATAAGCGGAAGCGTCTAAGACAGCATGCGCGGTCGGCGTGAAACACCCGCCAAAACCCGGCCGCTAGCGCCCCTTGAGCTTGCGGGCGCCGGTGGCGTATTCGCTGTCCTCCCACGGCACCCAGGCGCCGTCCTGGGCAACGTATTTGGTGATCAGAGACACCGTGTTCTGGCCGTGGTCGTCGAAGGTGATCTCGCCGACGATCGATTGGCGCCCGCGGGTCTTGTTGAGGAAGTCGCGCACTTTCTTGCGCTTGGGCCCGACCGCCTCGATGGCGTCGAGCACCAAGTTCATGGCGGCGAAGGCGAAGGGGCCGTAGGCCTCGGGCGCCTGGCCGTAGCCCTGCGCCTCGTATTGCGCCATGAAATACCGGCCGCCGGGAAGTTTTTCGACCGGCGCGCCCTCGCGGAACGCCAGCACGCCCTCGGCCAAGGGCCCCAAAGAGTGGACGAACGCGTCCGAGATGATCCCCGAGGTGCCCTCGAACTGCGCCTTGAGGCCGAGCTTTTCCATCTGCGAGCGGATGCGCACGCCGATCGGCGTCAGGCCGCCGAAATAGATCACGTCCGGGTTCAACGACTTGGCTTTGGTCAGCTCGGCGGTGAAGTCCTGTTGGTCCGCGGTGACCCCGAAAGTTGCCAGAATTTCGCCGCCGTTCTCGGTCACGTATTGGCTGAAATATCTATTGTGGCCCTTGCCGTAATCGGTGGTGTCGTGGATCACCACCCAGGTCTTGTAGCCCAGTCCGGTCATGAACTTGGCCGCGACCTCGTTCTGGTTGATCATGGTGCCGTTGACGCGGTGTATTTCCTTGTGGTCGTTGCCGTAGGTGATGTCGGGAAGCACCGCGCCCCAGATCACCACCGGCAGGCCGAACTTGGCGTAGATGTCGACCGCGCCGATGGCCACGGCCGAGCAGTAATGGGTGACGCCGGCGATGATTCTCTTGTCCGCCGCCGCCTTGGTCGCCACCTGGACGCCGATATTCGGCTTGCACTCGTCGTCGAGCGAGACCAGTTCGTATTCGTATTTGGCGTCCGCGTCGGCGTTGCGCAGGCGTACCGCCAAATCGGCCGAGTTACGTCCGCCGATCCCGTTGGCCGAAACGCCGCCGGTCAGTGGCGCGATGAACACGACCTTGACCGTGTCCTTCGCCGCCGCCGCGCCCGCGCCCAGCGCCACGCAAAGCGCCATGGCGGCCATCAGCCAATGCCGAACACCCCGCATCGTCCGTCCCTCCCTGTTCGACCGTCCAAGCGCGGTCCGTCCGCGCGCACGATATCACTTGCGCCGAACCAGTAGAAGCCGCCACGACCCTGGAACCGTCACCGGTCCATGCGTTAGGGTGACGCCATGAAACGAGCGACAGGATGGTCTCTCGCCGTCTTGATGGCGCTAGGCGCGCTTCAGGGATGCGCCACCGAGGCGCCCCAAGTGCGGGCGATGCGCCCGGCGGCGGATGGTTTCTGCGATCTGTCCGACGAGGCGATGCGGAAATACGTCGTCGTCGTCAACGCCCCCGGACGGTCGAACGGCACCGGCTTCGCCACCGTCATCGACGGCCAGCTTTACGTCATCACCAACCGCCACAATCTGGCGGAAGAGTTCAGCTCGTTCCCGGCCGAGGTTCGCAACCGGGACTTTGCGCGAACCCCCATCACCGGCATGGTCGCGGGCGGACGGGATTACGCCGAAACGGAAGGGCTGCACCATGCCGAGGATTTCGCCGTGCTGACGGTGCAGGACCCGTCCATATTCCATCCCCTGCCCCTGCTCGAGGGGCGCCACCAGGGAGACGTCGTGGTGCCCGCCTTCCCCGATCGCGTTTACGCGGTGGGGCGCGGCCGGCAATGGCACGCCGACGATTGGTTCGACATGCTGGATTTTCCGATGAATATTGGCGCCTCGGGCGCGCCGGTGCTCGATTGCCGGGGTTACGTGACCGGGCTGTACACGGCCTACATTCTGCCCAAGGACTGGGAACTGGCCGGGTTCAAGGGGCTGTCCACGCCAATTTCGCGGGTCCTGGACGCGATGAGACGATAAACGCTTAGCGCCGCGATTCGCTGCGCGCCAGACTGGCGATCTGCGACAACAGATAGCCGATCGCGCCAAGCCCATAGACCAGGAAAAAATACGTCACGCCGCCAGCCCAGGTGATCGGCCCGATCAGATAGATGAAGTCCTCGATCTCGAAGCCGGCGGCATAGGGGTGAGCCACCGCTACCTCGCCGTGGCGGCGTTCATGGGCCAGGCGCACCAACAGCACGGCCGGATTGGCCAGCGCCGCCGCCACGCCAAGCACCAACGCCCAATCGCCGAGCCAACTGTTCGACAAGCCGATGCCAAGCCCGAGAAACAGCGCGGTGTAGTTCAGGCTTCCCGCCACATAGTCGAAGTAATGGCCGAACCGCGAGGTCTTGCCGGTCTGCCGCGCCAGTTCGCCATCGGTGTGGTCCGTGAACACGGCCAGCATGTACAGCAGCGCCGCCCAGCCCGGACTGTCGCCCCAGGCGAACGTTGCCGCCGCGCCGAATCCGAACGCCAGGCTGAGCACGGTCAGATGATTGGGATGGATGGGCGTGCCGACCAGCGGGCGGACCAGCAATCCGGCCAGCCGCTGGTCGTAAGGAACGCCGCTGGAGCCCGGTTTGGCTTGCTGTTCGGATGTCGGGTCGTCGGCCATGCCGCTCAGCAATACCCGTTGGTCCGAAACCACGCCACCGCGTCGCGCAGGCCGTCGGCCGCCGGACGCGGCGCATAGCCAAGCTCGGCCTTGGCGCGGTCGCTGGAATAATACATGTGCTTGCGCGCCATGCGCACCCCGTCGACGGTGGTCAGCGGCTCGACTCCGGTCAGCCGCGCCACCGCCTCGGCAACATAGGCGATCGGCATCACCAAGCCATGCGGCAAACGAAGGCGGGGCGGCCGGCGCCCCGCCAGGGCCGCCACCGCGACCAGGATTTCACGCAAGGACATGTCTTCGCCGCCCAGGATATAGCGGCGTCCCGGCTTGCCCTTGTCGAAGGCCAGAAGATGTCCGTCGGCCACGTCGTCAACATGCACCACATTGAGCCCCGTCTCAATATAGGCCGGCATTCTTCCGGCCGCCGCCTCGACGATCAAGCGCCCGGTGGGCGTGGGCTTGATGTCGCGCGGCCCCACCGGCGTCGATGGATTGACGATCACCGCCGGCAGTCCCGCGTCGCGCGCCAGCCGCGATACCTCGGCCTCGGCCAGGAATTTGGAGCGCTTGTAGGGGCCGATCATGTCGGCGGCGGTCGCGGCGGTATTCTCGTCGCCCGGCTTGCCGTCGGCGGCGACCCCCAAGGCGGCGACCGAGGAGGTATAGACGATCCGGCCCACGCCCGCGGCGCCCGCCGCCTCCATGATCGCGCGCGTGCCCTCGACATTGGTTCGCAGCATCGAATCGGGGTCCGGACACCAGATACGGTAGTCCGCCGCCACGTGAAACAGCGCCTCGCATCCCCGCGCCGCCCGGTCCAACGATTCGCGGTCGTTCAGATCGCCGACCGCGATGTCGACATCCAGGCCCTCGAGGTTGCGCCGGTCGCTGGCCGCGCGCACCAACGCCCGCACCGCGTGCCCCTTTGCCAGCAGGGCGCGGGCCACCGCGGCGCCGACGAAGCCGGTGGCGCCCGTCACCAGGGTAGTCATCGCGACCCGGCGCGCCGCGCCACGCGACAACAACAAGCGGTCGATGCTATGATGCGGTCCATCGCCAGACCAATGCCGGATACCACGCCATGACGCAATACAGCTCGGTTACCGCCCTGTCCGATTTACGGCCGCCGGAAACCGAACATGACGAGGCGGCGCTGCGCGTACAGCTCGCCGCAGCCTACCGGATTTTCGACTACCTCGGCTGGACGATGTTGATCTACGGCCATATCACCGCGCGCGTGCCGGGCCCCGAGCGGCATTTCCTGATCAATCCCTTCGGCCTGATGTATCACGAAATCACCGCCTCCAATCTGGTCAAGATCGACATCGACGGCACCATCGTCGGCGCTGGCGACTATCCGGTCAATCCAGCCGGATTCGTGATCCACAGCGCGATACACGCCGCGCGCGAGGACGCGCATTGCATCATGCATACCCATACCCGCGCCGGCATGGCCGTGGCGGCGATGGAATGCGGCCTGCAAGGCAATGATTTCGCGGGAATCGCGCTGCACGACCGCGTCGCCTATCACGATTTCGAGGGCGTCACCGTGCGCAATGACGAACGCGAGCGCCTGGCCGAGGACCTGGGCGACAAGAACCTGATGATCCTGCGCAACCACGGCCTTCTGAGTTGCGGGCGCACCATCGCGCAAGCATTTCTGCGCCTCTACACGCTGGAAACGGCCTGCCAGGTCCAGACCACCGCGCAAGCGGCCAACACGCCCCTGATCACACCGTCGCCGGACGCCCGTGAGCGCCACGCCGAAGCCCTGGAGAACGCCGACAGCGGCGAACTGGCTTTCGACGCCCTGGTTCGCCTGATGGACCGCCGCGACCCCTCGTTCCGCGATTGAATGCTCGCCCCGGGCGCCGCGTGCTCGGAAGCCGCGTTAACTTACTCTTGATACGTGTTCGATTAGAGTCCGCGTTCTATATATTTGTTTATGGGTGTATCGCACCCGGTTCCCTGGACACAAGTTTGTCTCATGCGGCGGGCCTGAGTGAGATCGCGGCGGGCCACGCCTGACGAGCTTGAGCGGGGCTCAGGTAGCCGTTCTTCTCCACGATCCA
>SMVA01403003.1_pt1 | contig 11219 bp, 7 predicted proteins | sample 2456451 | NCBI WGS metagenome assembly SMVA01 (sample SAMN11095933, study PRJNA526329) | marine sediment metagenome | biome: Marine sediment; feature: Surficial sediment; material: Deep marine sediment; isolation source: Hadal surficial sediment | place: Pacific Ocean | collected 2014-05 | depth 0-1...
AAGCGGTCGCGACTGCGATGGCGAGTGGTGCCTTGCAGCATAGTGCTGCCGATCTGGCCATCGCGATTACCGGAATCGCAGGCCCCGACGGAGGCAGCGAGGAAAAACCGGTTGGAACGGTATGGATAGCGTTGGCCGCAAAGGGACAACTGGTCGCACAAAAGTATCAATTCCCCGGTGATCGCGCTTCCATCAGGCAGGCAACGCTATGTCAGGCAATCGAAAATCAGCTGCGGCTTCTCGAACTGGTTTAATCGATGGTGGCCGAATAAACGATGCCGATCGGGCTTAAAATTCAGACTTCCTGATCCGGCATAAATGCGTTTTCAAATTGGCCTGTTGCGAAATGGGGTCGAGCGCGATGCCGGTCAAATGGTTCACCGTCGACCCGGGATGATAAGGTTGTTGTTGGTCCCAGCCAATTGGGATAAATATGCTGCTGGGGCGTATTCCGCGGTGCAACCAGGCCCGCGCCTCTATCGTACCCTGGCGGGTTTCGACCAGCACTGTGTCGCCATCGTCGATACCGTGTAATTTAGCCTTGTCAGGGTGGATTTGACAGTAGAGTTCGGGCCACATTTCCTGTGCCTGCCAGAAATAATGGGTCCACGAGTGAAAGTGGGGTGCGGGTGGTCGTCCGGTGACCAGTTCGGTATCGTAAATGGGTGCCAAGGCCGAATTTTCGGATTGCGCATCGCCCCGGTCTTCTATACTGGCCGGGTGAACCAGAGTATCGCGCGTAAAGAACGGTGAAATAACCGTTTGATCGGAATAATGCAAGTGAGGCAGGTCGATCAATTGTTCTGGCTCGCTGTAAAATTCCGGCAAGGAAGACAGCCCCATTACTGTGAATTTTTGTTCGATCTCTTCGGTCCAAAATTCGAGTTTGCCGCTTGGGGTGGGGTAAGATTCGCTCGCCTCGGTGCGGGTCTTCGCCCGTTCAGTGATATACAGGGGATCGAGTTCATCACTTCCGGTTGCTCGTAGCGGCAAACGCAAGCATCGATTGGGTTGATCGGTCAGGGCCTTGATCGTGACTCCAGTGAGGGCCGGCGTCGCAGGGACCAACACTTCGTCCCACAGGATTCGTGGATCCTTGTAGCTGGGCTTCAAAACATCGTCGAACCCAAATCGCTTGCCCAGTTCTATCCAGAACCAGTGATCCGACTTCGCTTCGCCGGGCGGGTCGATCATGCGATCGTTCCAGATGATGCGACGGTCTTCGGCAAACCGCGTGGTGCCGCCTTTTTCGATACCGCTCGCCATCGGTAATATATAATCGGCGTAGCGCGAAGTTTCGTTTTTAAACAACTCCATGTGCACGACCAGATCGAGCGATTCGAACGCTTTACGCACGCGACGCTGGTCCGGCCACTGGGCGAGTGGATTATTGCCGGTAATCAATGCGCGGATCGGATAGGGGTCGTCGCTGAGCATCGCTTCCAGCCATTCGACCGGGTTTTTGCTAATCGCAGGTCTGGTTTTGGGCTTACGTGACTCGGGAATCGCCGGGTCCTCCCAGTCCAGTTTGGAAGATACATTGAAAAAGCCGCCGCCTCTGCGCCCCCAGTTACCGGTGATAGCGGCGAGAAACATGAATACCCGGTTGGTCTGTAACGCATTAGTATGCTGATTGATGCCACGGCTGAGGAATATCATGCAGCCGTCAGCCTCGGAAATAGCCTGGGCCAGTTCGATGATTTGCTCGACCGGCAAGTCGGTTACCGAGGCAGCCCAGCCAACGTCGTAAGATTTTTCCCGTACGAAATCGCGCCAGATTTGCCAGCCCTCGATCCACTGATCACAAAATTCCAAATCGGCCATATTTTGATCAAACAGGTAATGAATGATGCCGAGGCCAAGCGCCATATCGGTACCCGAACGAATTGGCAGCCAGCGGTCGGCCTTGCTTGCGGTTGCGGTCATTCGTGGGTCTACCACGATCATATGGGCCCTGTTTTTGATGCGCCAGTCGTTTACCAGTCCAAAATTGACAGGCCGGGTTTCGGCCTGATTGTCGCCGATATACAGATAAAGTTCGGCGCTTCCGATGTCTTCCTCGGTATAAATATTTGCCAACAGGCCCATGCCCTGAGTGATATCCAGTGCGAGACCCTTGGCCATATCACAAAAGGGCTCGGTTGAGGCGACGTTGGGCGTACCCCACATATCAGCAAAGAGTGGAATGGCGCCCATAATATTTAATACCCCGGTACGTGAACCCGCCTGTATCGCGAGTGATTCAGCGCCATACTGCTTGCGTAGCAGGCTGAGTTTGTCGGCGATTTCATCGATAGCCTGCTGCCAGCTAATCACTTCGAAGCGATCGCTCCCACGTTTTCCGACACGTTTCAATGGCTGTAGTAGTCGGTACGGATTGTTGTACATCTGCAAAGTCATTTGCGACTTGGGACAGATGCGGCCCTGGAATACTGGATCTTCGCGGTTGCCATAAATATTCACTACCCGATTGCCACGCAGGTGGTATTTGATTGGACAGGCGTTAAAGCAAATATTACAGCCACCGGGTACGATACGCTCGGGCAGCTCGGCCTCGACCGACTTTTCGGTTTTATTGTAAGAGCCCAGCGCAACCTCGGGGCGCAGTCTGGCGCGCACAGCTTTATCGAGCATGATCGATGGCGTTTTCTGTACCATGGTTGGCGAATCGACTTGCCCCATATCGCGGAATCTTTTCAGATATATGGTTGCGGGCTTTTGCATAAAATGGTCGGTATCGAGTAGTTCGCGATCATCCTGCTGTGCCTGTATCAACAGATCGTCACGCGTTCCAAAGCTAATGGCGCGGGTTGGACAAACCTCGGCGCAGGCCGGGCCCAGATCCCTGGAACGGCGATCGGCACACAAATCGCATTTCACCGCGTGGTGTTTATCGGCGTCATAGCCGATAGCACCGTAGGGACAGGCAAGCGCGCATTCGCCGCAACCGGTACACCGATTTTCATTCACCGATACCACGCCAGTCTCAGGATCTTTTTCGATCGCTTTGGGGTGAACCGGGCAGGCGCGTAGACAGGCCGGTCGCTCGCACTGCTGGCAAGTGACCGTGAGAAAATCGAGTCGGGGTGGCGTATCCCCCGGGGTATCGGACTCCTGTTGGCTAAACCACATCACCCGATTGCGGTAGGCGTTCGGCCCCAGCGCATTGGTCTGCTTACAGGCGGCTTCACAGCTTTTGCAACCGGTGCAACGCTCGAGGTCGATCATCAGTGCAAGCTGGCTCAATGAGTGCCCCTGCCCCAATCGGTGATATACCACCAACCGATGTCACCATCACCAGCAGCGTACCCGGCGAAGAACAGTACCACGATGATATGGGCGAGCAAGCCGAGGTAAAACAACAGTGCGGCGAGCATATGAATACGCCGCGACCAGGCGAGTAAAACGCCAGCACCTTGTCGGGCACCCACCATCGCAGCTTCTTTATTCGCCAGCGCCTGATAGCGTAAGCTGAGCGCAGGGTGGATTAACCAGTGCCTGAGCGTGGGTGAAAACAGTGCTTCAGCTTCTGCGGGGTCTAACGAGACAAGTAATGTCTGCTTGGCTTTGATGATCTCCCCTAGCGCACGCTTGTCGAGCGCTTCGGGTTTGGCGAAACCCAGCACAATACTATTGCGTGCAAATAGACCGGAGAAGCGCTCCGATACCGATGCGCGTAACAATACCCCCTGGACCAGCAGAAACATCATCAACAATAACACTATGCCGGGCGGTGAAAACCAGTCACCGCCAGCGGCATGCAGCATGATAAACCATGCGCCCAGGCTCGCGATCAATACATGGGCCACAAACCAGAAGGGTGGGCTGGCGCTATAACCCGAACGCTTCAGCAATGAAAATACCAGGGGTACGAGCAGGGCGATGGCACCGAACGTAGCGGCCCATTGCCCGGCGGGTGATCCCGGGCTTTGCGCACCGAAGAAGTATAGTGAAAGCAGCAAAATTAACGATGAGATAGCCAGCAGGGCGTAGAGTCCCTGGTTGGGTAAGTCGGGTCGCACCTGGCTAGTCAAGAGTATTTTTGCTGCATCGCATTAGTGACGGTCTATGCTATAGGGGTAGCACGAAATACTCAACCGGGCTGAGACAAACTCAATGCTACGATTTTTGTGGCATCCGCTTTCGGCAGAGCTATAACCAGATAATCCGGACGGTAATACCAGTGCGCTGATGCGTTCTACTAAACTATTATTCGCATTATTGCCATACTAGCTGACGATAATCGTTTGCTCGAGCGGATTAAATAGATGAACAACACCAATTTCTCAACCCTGCTGTGGATAATGCCAGAATTGAAATATTATCATGTCGCTGTTTTGGTGGCTCACTCTATGAGCCTCTCAAGCGATATAATTCTTGCTACTGAGATTAAAACACGAAAAGGCGATAATGAATTATTTTAAAAGTTCTCTTTATGTTCTCGTTGGTCTATGGGATAATTTACTCCGATTTCTACCACTAACCCTCGAATACAGGTAAATATTATGGACGCCAACAAGAAAAAGGCACTCGATGCTGCGCTTGGGCAAATCGAAAAACAGTTTGGCAAGGGTGCGGTTATGCGCCTGGGAGACGAAGTGGATACGCCAATCGATGTAATCTCAACAGGGTCGCTATCGCTCGATATCGCATTGGGTGTTGGCGGGTTACCACGCGGTAGGGTGGTCGAGATTTACGGGCCAGAATCGTCCGGCAAAACCACGATGGCGCTGCAGGTAATTGCCGAATGTCAGAAAGCAGGTGGTGTGGCAGCATTTATTGATGCCGAGCATGCACTCGACCCGGCCTATGCTAAAAAACTCGGTGTAGATACCGACGAACTGCTTGTATCTCAACCCGATACCGGCGAACAGGCGCTGGAAATAACCGACATGCTGGTACGTTCTAGCGCAGTTGGCGTGGTAGTGGTCGACTCGGTCGCCGCGCTCACGCCGAGGGCTGAAATCGAGGGTGACATGGGTGATTCGCATATGGGATTGCAGGCACGTTTAATGTCACAGGCTCTACGCAAGCTGACAGGCAATATCAAGCGTTCCAACACCATGGTGATATTTATCAATCAGATGCGCATGAAAATAGGCGTCATGTTTGGTAATCCAGAAACCACCACAGGCGGTAATGCGCTCAAGTTCTATGCCTCGGTACGTCTCGATATACGTCGTATTGGTGCGATTAAGCGCGGGGATGAAATTATCGGCAACGAAACTCGTGTCAAAGTAGTAAAAAACAAGGTTGCCCCGCCATTCAAGCAATGCGAATTTGAAATACTCTATGGGGAAGGCACGTCTCGCGAAGGTGAGTTAATTGATCTCGGTGTAAAGCTGGGTTTGATCGACAAAGCCGGTGCCTGGTACAGTTACAACGAGGAGCGCATTGGACAGGGTAAGGACAATGTGCGGGCATTCCTGAAAGAACATGTAGAAATAGCCGAGGAAATCGATCAACGCATTCGCGCTGAACTATTGCCGAAGCCACCCAGCCAGGCTGACAGCGACGCAGTGGAAATAGACCCACCAGTTGAATTAGAGACGGTAGAACCCTAACCCAGTCTCCGTCAACACTGTGCGCTGGCTCAAAGCCTCTGATTGGGTGATTCCATTCAGAGGCTTTATTTTATTGACTGTTAAATCCTGTAGGGTCGAATTTATTCGACCCTACTAAATCAGGGGAAGAGTAGCGATGCGGAAAAATGGCGAGCCCAGAAGTATTCGAACTGTAGCGATGGTTTTGCTCGCACGCCGTGAACACTCGGCCTACGAATTAAAACAGAAATTGAAATTGCGCGAATTTGATCTGGACGAAATTGATTCCGAATTGACTTTATTGCAAAAAGATCAATTGCAAAGCGACAGTCGATTTACCGAGAGTTACGTAAATCATCGAGTGAATGCCGGTTTTGGTCCGATTAAAATTAGTCACGAATTGCGCCAGAAAGGAGTGAGCGATGGGTTGGTTGACGAATATCTGCCTCGAAAAAACATACGATGGGACGAGATGATGGAACAACAACGAGTCAGGAAGTTCGGCCTGGCAATTCCGCTAGATTATTCATTGCGCATGAAACAAGCACGATTTTTGCAAAATAGGGGTTTTTCTCCCGACGCAGTCATGCGATTATTCCGTTGAGAATACAGGCCGGTGGTGAGTAGTACCTGCTTATACCAGGGATCTGAACGCGAGGGTTGAATTGGATGGAAAATTCAGGCCGCTTGATAGCGGGAGACCTTGTCATCGAACTGACCGAGAAGTATTAACGGCGTGCCTTGAAGATTCATATGATTTAGCCTGGCATCAGTCTTGAGCAAGTGTCTTTCGGGTTAGTATTAGCGGATCAATTTTATCAATACCGAGCAGCGCACTGTTAACAGTGCTTTTTTAGCGGTGCCTTAAAATATTCAGACATCCAGATGAACCAATGATTAGCAGCGCCGAATTACGGGATAAATTCCTGAATTATTTTGAAAGTCACGGGCATACCATTGTGGCGTCTAGCCCGCTTGTGCCTGGAAACGATCCTACGCTGCTGTTTACTAATTCGGGCATGGTGCAGTTTAAAGAGGTATTTCTCGGAACCGAAAAAAGAAATTATAAGACTGCAGTAACCTCGCAGCGTTGCGTGCGCGCCGGTGGCAAGCATAATGATCTCGAAAATGTTGGGTATACGGCCAGACATCATACATTTTTCGAAATGCTGGGCAATTTTAGTTTTGGCGACTATTTTAAAAAGAAAGCTATTTTTTACGCCTGGGATTTTCTCACCGAAGTCATAGGGCTGCCGCCGGAAAAACTCTGGGTCACGGTTTATGCCGACGATGACGAGGCTGCCGATATCTGGTTGAATGATATCGGTGTTGACCCTGGTCAATTCACGCGTATCGGTACTTCCGATAACTTCTGGTCGATGGGTGATACTGGCCCCTGCGGCCCCTGTAGTGAAATCTTTTACGATCATGGCTCTGAAATCGAGGGTGGACCACCGGGGACACCCGAGCAGGATGGGGATCGTTATATCGAGATCTGGAATCTGGTTTTCATGCAATATAATCGCGATGAGAAGGGTGTGATGCACCCGCTGCCCAGACCTTCAGTCGATACCGGTATGGGTCTCGAACGACTCGCTGCGATCATGCAGAACGTACATAATAATTACGATATCGATCTATTTCAAAGCCTGATCAAGACCGCTGCAGAATTAACCAACACGCATGATCTGGAGAGCAAGTCGTTACGCGTTATAGCCGATCATATTCGCTCCTGCGCATTTTTGATCGTCGATGGCGTGTTGCCTTCGAACGAAGGGCGAGGATATGTATTGCGTCGAATCATTCGCCGAGCGGCACGACATGGGCATCAACTCGGTTGTCAGCAAGCGTTTTTTTATCGGTTAGTTTCGACTCTGGACGATCTGATGGGTGATGCCTATCCGGAATTGCGCAGGCAGAAAAACCATGTAGCGCGGGTATTACAAAAAGAGGAGGAACGATTTTCCGAAACCCTGGATCAGGGTATGCGAATCCTGGAGGATGCCATTAGCGAGATGAAGGGTGACACCATCGGTGGCGATATGGTTTTCAAGCTTTACGATACCTATGGCTTCCCGGCAGATTTAACTGCTGATGTCGCTCGGGAAAGGGGTTTAAAAATCGACCAGGCCGGGTTTGATACCAAAATGGAGGCTCAAAAAACCCGTGCCCGGGCCTCCAGTCAGTTTAACGCCGCCGGAGATTTGTTCGATCTTGACGCATACCCGACCACCCGCTTTCTTGGTTACAGTGAATTCACTTCGCAGGCTACAGTCATTGCTATCTTTCAAAATGGTGTATCTCTCGAAGTACTCGACAATGGCGATGAAGCGATGGTGATACTGGATCAGACGCCGTTTTATGCGGAATCAGGCGGGCAGGTAGGTGATATTGGAACACTGAGCCGCGAAAACACCGGATTTCAGGTGCGAGACACGCAAAAACAATATGATATCTACCTTCATATTGGTCAATTGGACATAGAGCGATTAAAAAATGGCCAGCTAGCAGTGGGTGACTCGATTGAGGCTCAAATTGACGCAGAGTATCGAGGAGCCGTGGTTCTTAATCATTCCGGGACCCATTTGATGCACGCAATCTTGCGTCAGGTATTGGGCGACCATGTCCAGCAAAAGGGGTCTCTGGTCGATGCCGAAAAGTTGCGCTTTGACTTTTCGCATTATCAACCATTGACCCTGCAGGAAATAGAGCGAATTGAGACGCTAGTCAATAGTGAGATTCGCAGCAATTTAAAAACCAGTGCCGAAACTATGGAATTTGAAGCAGCGAAAACCAGCGGTGCAATGGCTCTATTTGGCGAAAAATACGGCGATACTGTACGCGTGTTGCGCATAGGTTCTCACTCGGTTGAGCTTTGTGGTGGCACGCATGTGCGAAGGGCGGGCGATATAGGCTTGTTCAAAATAGTGCTGGAAAGCGGTATTGCCGCTGGCGTACGCCGTATCGAAGCGGTTACGGGTAAGCAGGCGATGCGACGGTTTATCGAATCTGAACACAGGTTAGAAACCGTAGCGCAGGTGCTAAAATCCGGAAGAGAAGAACTCGTTGCCAGGGTCGAGCAGCTTTTTGTCGGTAGTCGCCAGTTAGAAAAGGAACTGGCCGCGCTAAAATCAAAAGCTGCTGCCCAGGCGGGTGGGGATCTTGCGGCGCAGGCGGTCGAAGTAAAGGGTATCAAGGTGCTGGCCGCCTGTCTCGATGGTGCGAATATTAAAACTCTAAGAGATACGGTCGATCAGGTGAAAAACAAACTGGGGTCGGCAGCCGTAGTGTTGGCGAGTAGCGGAGATGGTAAGGTTTCGATCATAGCGGGTGTCACCAAAGCCGAGACCGATAAAATCAGCGCGAGTGATTTGGCTAATCTTGTCGCCGAACAATGCGGTGGCCGGGGCGGTGGGCGTCCTGATATGGCGCAGGCTGGTGGCAATCAACCCGAGAATTTGGCCAAGGCACTGGCTTCTGTCGTTTCCTGGATCGAGACGCAACTCCAGGGATAAATTGATCGGCCTGTAATGGTAGGATCGAAATTATCGGACCTTGAACCTGCAATACGGTCAATTAATTTCGACCCTTTTAGATCTGGGCCGAACTAATTTAATTATACAAGCGCGCTCTTTTTTTCTATAATCCGCGCTCGATTTTTCATTGCTTAGTTATGCCCTTACTCGTTCAAAAATATGGTGGTACCTCGGTCGGTTCGAAGGAAAGAATTGAGGCTGTGGCTGACAAGGTGATTGCCTACAAGGAGCAGGGCAACGACATGGTAGTGGTTGTTTCCGCAATGAGCGGAGAAACAAATCGCCTGGTTGCACTCGCACAAGAGATCAACCCTAATCCGGAAGGCCGGGAGCTGGATGTATTGTTGTCGACCGGCGAGCAGGTAACGATAGCACTATTGACAATGGCCCTCCACAAGCGTGGATACGCGGCGAAATCCTATACCGGCATACAGGCCAGCATCATAACCGACAGCACACATAACAAGGCGCGCATCAAATCAATCGATCGTGAAAAAATTCAACGTGACCTGGATTTAGGAAATATCGTAGTAGTGGCCGGTTTTCAGGGTGTCGATGAGCAAAGCAATATAACCACTTTGGGACGTGGCGGGTCAGATACTACCGGCGTTGCGCTTGCGGCAGTCCTGAATGCCGACGAATGCCAGATTTTCACCGACGTAGATGGTGTTTATACTACCGACCCGAGAGTAGAACCGGAAGCCCGGCGCCTGAAAACAATCACATACGAAGAAATGCTCGAAATGGCCAGCCTTGGTTCCAGGGTATTGCAAATCAGAGCGGTCGAATTTGCGCAAAAATACAAAGTCCCATTACGGGTGCTCTCTTCGTTTGAAGAGGGTGAAGGCACGTTAATTACCACAGACGATGAAGCGGATGAAATTATGGAACAAGCCCTAATATCAGGTATCGCGTTCAACCGTGATGAAGCTCAACTCACTATCAACGGTGTAGCCGACACACCCGGCATTGCCTATCAGATATTGGGTCCGATATCCGATGCGAATATCGAAGTCGATATGATTCTGCAAAATGTCAGTGCCGATGGGACTACCGATTTTACCTTTACCGTACATCGTAATGATTACGAAACTGCCCTCGCTTCGCTTAAAAATACCGCGAAAAAACTCGAAGCACGAGAAGTCTCGGGTAATAATCGTATCGTCAAGGTATCGATTGTTGGCGTGGGTATGCGCTCGCATGCCGGCACAGCTAGCCGCATGTTTAAACTATTGGCAGACGAAGGAATTAATATATTAATGATATCAACATCTGAAATTAAGGTATCAGTCGTGGTGGATGAGAAATATCTGGAACTTGCAGTACGCGCTTTGCACGATGGGTTCGATTTAAAGTCTGAAAATTAGCCCTCATACTTCACTCAGGTCAGTGAATTTATCATTATTGCAATACTCTAGCTTTAAATGCAGGCAAGATTGAAAATTATTGCTTGTGCCTTAAATTCGTGCCCTTGAAGCAGTTTGCGGTCTAGCCTCAGCCCAATTTGTTGGGTAGAATACTACCTTAGCTCAGGCAAAACGGGCTAGATAATAAATATAACTGGATTACCTATAGAGGATATGGGTATAGATTACTGGGTTTTAATTTATGGAGATTAATTATGCTGATATTGACTCGGCGAGTAGGGGAAACCTTAATGATTGGTGACGAAGTAACAGTCACGGTGCTAGGCGTTAAAGGAAATCAGGTTAGAATTGGTGTTAACGCACCAAGAGAAATACCAGTCCATCGAGAAGAAATTTACGAACGTATCAAGGCCGAAAAAACCCTGGAGCAGGAGCAAAGCCAGGGTCAGGATGAAGACGAAGATCACGAGCAGGAGCAAATAGGAAACCGAGCCGAAAGCGTCTAAGCCAAGGCAAAAAAGGAAGCGGCGGTTCACGCCGCTTTTTCAATCATTATGACTGGAGAGGTGGCCGAGTGGCTGAAGGCGCTCCCCTGCTAAGGGAGTATACGTTAATCGCGTATCGAGGGTTCGAATCCCTCTCTCTCCGCCATACAGTCTGATCTCAGCAGAGCGTCTCTGTTGAGTAACCAGAAACTTCAATGTTATTAAAAGGTTACGCTACTATGGGATGCTCAAAAACCCCAGTAACCGAACCTAAAATACCCCAGTAAT
>SMVA01150329.1_pt1 | contig 11218 bp, 10 predicted proteins | sample 2456451 | NCBI WGS metagenome assembly SMVA01 (sample SAMN11095933, study PRJNA526329) | marine sediment metagenome | biome: Marine sediment; feature: Surficial sediment; material: Deep marine sediment; isolation source: Hadal surficial sediment | place: Pacific Ocean | collected 2014-05 | depth...
CCTTTTCCACAATGTTGAAGATCAGGCCATAACTCACATCCTCGTTCACGTCGACTGATTCGCCCGTGTCGGCATCTTCGAACGATCCGCCGACGCGATAGCCGACGAACGGCGTCAACTCAAATCGGGGTGGCGGGTCTGCAACTGCATCGTGTGCCGTAATCGAAAACACCAAACAAGCCACAGTCACGCCGAGCAACTGCCTGGTCACCGCCTGTGCCCTTCTGAAAAAGAAATGGGGCCAGTTGGCCCCATTATCATTTGACGACTCGACTGTCATGAAAATTACTCAAACACGTCGTCCAGAGCCTGGGTGCAGCCAGCGCTGATGGATTCGGCATTGGACCCCAGGCACTCGACTATGCGTCCCTCGCCCAATTGCACATCGGCGCAATGCTCCACGATATCATCCTGGCATTGACCGGCGACATAGTTCAGCGCCGAGACGGCATGTTCCAGCTGGGCGGCCGCACTATACAACGTAAACTGGCATTGTCCGGACAGCTTGTCTTCGTGAGCATAGAAACAGGCAAGCAACCGCCCTTCACCCAAGGTCACCTGGCTACAGAAACTTTCGATTTCGGGAGCACAGCCTCGTTCGACCTGACTCACGATATCGTCTGCAAAACCATTTCCGGCCGACAGGGTCAGCAACAACCCGCCCAGCAGTGGCAATATATTTAATCTCATCGAGATCCCTCCGTTGATTCGTTATGGATTTAAGAATTGCCGATTCTCCAGCAGCAGACCGGAATTAGCAACCTCGGCACGTCGGTCGTATCGACCGAACTGGCTCAGGTGACGCGGAATCTTCTCGAGAAGTTACTGATCAGGCAGCGCCGAGCCCATCCCGGGCGGCACCGTCTTCCAGGCCGTGCCTGAAACGCCGAGCTGGGCGCCGATTTCGAACCAGCGGTTCATCTCCGCCTTGTCAAATGGTTCCTCGGAGGCCGCAACGTAATCTGACGGCAAATCTACAAAATGAAAATCGATGCCATCACGTTCTGCAAATGCATAAATTCTATACAGATCACACAACCTGCATAAAAGGCCGGCTAAGCCGGCCCCTTATGCGATATCGAAATCGAATCAATTACCGCCGAAGATGGGTTTAACATCCGTGCCGTACATCTCGTTGATTTCGTCGAAGAGTGGCCCGACAATCTCCGGGAAAGCCTCGACACCTGACTTTGTGAAATCTGAAAACGGGATCGACTTACTCGTATCTGGAGGATTCTTGGCCTTCAGCGGAGGGCTCGGCCAGATATCCTCGTCTATCGAAGACATTCGCACCCGAATGTCGTCCTTGGTTACGTTGTAGACCATATAGTCGGTAGCCAATGACAACGGTCCATCATAGATTTTCCGCACGCGCCGTCGCACTTCGGGCTCGGTGTCAAAATCGTTGAAGAAGTGATAACCGACGGCCAGGCGCGGTTTAACCAGCGACATGACTTTGCCGAATTGCTCCGGTGAGGTGTGGCCCTGCGTACCGACCATCAGCGCCTCCTGCGGCGAAAAGCCCTGTTTTGTCACCAGCAATGGCGGCGGCAGGAAGCATTCATGGACAGCCACATCTGCTTTGGCGGCGTACTCGATGTACCACTTGTTCGGGATCGTGTCGCTGCCGTAGACGAAGGTCAACCCGTTCCATTCGAGGATGAAACTCACGGCGCCATCCAGGCCATGGACTGCCGGGATGCTGCGCACCACGACACCGTTTTCCTCATAGATGATCTCGTTGATGCCGTCGAACGGAAACTCGGTGACATCCAGCTCACCACCGCGAAAATCGATAACGCCGGACCGGGTGCCGATGTCCCAGATATACATCTGCTCCATTAACTCCATCGCGCGCTGCGTGCCATACTCGGGCGCGTGCCCGCTGGGGCCCCAGATACGCAGTGGCACCAGTCGGTTCGCTACGGTCCCCCCGAGCCAGAACGTCGGCAGATCCCCCATGTGATCGACATGCAGGTGACCGATAAAGACCTTGTCAAGATAGTCGTAGGGAATCTTCTGGGCTGCGAGTCGTTCGTGACACCCGGAACCGATGTCGAACAGGAACTTGTCGCCGTTACCCAGTTCGACCAGCCAGCAGGCCGATGCCTGTTTCGGCCGCGCGTTCGGCATGCCCGTACCCAGCGCAACAATCCTCATCTCGTCCGGCGCCAGGGCTTCAGTGCCCGGATAATAGACATCACGGTTCGCGACCGTACCGGTCGGGGAGGTTTCCTGCGCCGCCGCCGGTGTCGCAATTGCCGGCTCGCGGCCACTGGTGCCATCGTTATAGCCAATCAGGTAACCACCAATGGCTATGACGAAAGTGATGAACAATATCGTGGTGACAATTACTGATTTTTTCATTTCAGGTGCCTTCTTGATTGTCGACAAATTTTCGGGGCAAGCAGTCCTGGAAACTTTTTCGATTGTACCGGCTACTGCAAACGAATACATGCCCATCGACGCCGGAACGGTCCTGCCAGGACGACTGCTCTGGATGACGATTGCAACCGAATTGGCCGCTAATACGTCTAATCGCCAAAATCGATATCGGCCTCGGTAATCTCGAAACAATCACGCTGTTGCGGCGCCAGTAGCGGTGCATTATCGAAGCGGCAACGCAGGCGCTCCGCACCGACAGCCATGGCGACGACCAGCTCGTCCCAGGATGTGAACTCCTTCTTATCGTTCCTTTCGCCAAGTTTCACAATAATCTGGCCGAGGATTTCGCCGGTCTGAGAGTCCGTGAGCTCAGCTTCCCAGACGAGTTCGGTCAACAGGATGTTGTCGGTAAATTCATCCCGAATCTTGCGTTTTGCCGATGTCAGCAGGTAGACATGTGGCAGCCACCCCACCACCGGAATCCGGGGTTTCTTCTTGAGATACAGGTTCGAGAAAGCCATGCGCAGCGTCATTGTATTCGGACCGGGTGAATATGCGATCTGATAGCCGCCGACGAATGCCTCCTCGAAGAGCTGCTGCATGCTGTCGGTAATGACCTTCATACTGTCGGGCTTCATGCCCTTGTACTTGGAATCCGGCGCCAGAAACAGCTCGGGCTGCGGGATGATAATCGCCTGTATGCTGGCCATTTCCGTAGCATAGGAATCGCTGATATAGACGAAATCGGCCCAGGGGGCTGCGGCGGGTTCAAGCCGGGAATAGTCGTCGAAAAACCCGGACTCCGGTGGGTCTTCGGCCAGTACGGTTCCCTGAAATATTAGGAAGCAGCACGGTGCGAGTATTCTCAGTTGATTGCTTGCAAACATTGCCTTTCTCCTTATTGTGTTTGAGCGATGCTCGAAAGTCATGCACGGCCGACATGAGCATGGGCGGATATCTGGTTGAAAACGGTGTTGCCGAGCACCAAGCCAATCAAGGAGATACGTGCCAAGAGGTATATTACCGATAATTGATTGACTGGTCGAGACACGGCTCCTGACGAGGCGACGGACCTGCAGGACAACGGCATGTCCGACTTTGAGAATGGCCCTTGAGACGGAGGAAGCGAAATGAGAGTGGAAAAGAACCTCTTCTCTAATGTCAGCCACCAATAACGGGGCAAAATTCGATAACCTGACGTCCTGAACCCGCGTCGCGGTGGGTGTCTTTTTGCACTGCATGAGTCTGCCGTTGACCGGCTCCCGCTGGAAGCAGGGCCGGACCCATTTATTAATTCGGCTATTGCCAATCTCTCCCGGACGACTATCATAGTCGTCACCATATCTTGAGCCCCTTCTGAATTGCGGGTATAAGAAAGCATAACGACCGGTATAAATCGGGATGGAGTTTCGTATGAAAAAAATGCACTCACTAATTATCGGCTGGGTCTTGGTGTTCTGCTCCGGCACCCTGCTGGCGCAGGAGCTGATGATTTACCCGAACGAAGGCCAGGATGCAGACAAGCAAGAGATGGATGAGTTCAAGTGTTACGGCTGGGCGAAAGATCAAAGCGGCTTCGATCCGATGGTGCTTCCGACTGCCACCGAAGCACCACCGCAACAGGAAGCGCAAAAAGGGGGGCTGGCTCGAGGTGCTGTCGGCGGTGCCGCTGTCGGTGCGATCGTCGGCGGTAGTGACGGCGCCAAGAAAGGCGCGGCGACCGGGGCGGTGCTCGGCGGGATGCGCCGCAACAGTCAAAAGAGGGGCCAACAGCAGAAGCAGGCGAACTGGGAGCAGGAACAGGCCCAGCAATATGCCGAAGCACGTAATTCCTACAATCGGGCCTATGCCGCCTGCCTTGAGGGCCGGGGCTACACCGTTCGTTAAATTCTTAAAGAGGCACTGAAATGAGAAAAATATTAGCGGGTGCTCTCGCTTTTGGTCTGGGTCTGGTCACCGGTAACGCGCTTGCGATCGACACGTCGGAAACCATATTGTGCGCTTCTCTGGATGTATTTGAATGCGTTGACGGCAGAGGGTGTGAAGAGGTTCTGCCCGAAGATGTCGACGCCCCGACCTTTTTGTGGATTGATATCGAGGACAAGGAGATACGAGCCAGCGTTGAAGGTCGCGGTAGCCCGATCGACCACATCGAAGAGGTTGAAGATCGACTCGTGCTGCAAGGCGTGGAAGATGGTCGTGACGATGAGAATGACGGTACCGGCTGGACGATATCTATAGAGCACGCAACCGGGCGTATGGTTGGAACGGTGGCTGCCCATCAGGCAGCGATTATCATCTTCGGCGCTTGTACGGAAATTTAATCAGGACAGTCACGCGCCTGTTCAAGCCATTAGCTTCAGGGGCTGAGAGAAAGGTAACCGGCGATTCCTGATTACCGTACCAAAATGATTGGCGCCTCGTCGAACCGGCATTAATCCAGCGACTTGTAGTTATATTTAGCAAGGATCGCCGCGGCCTCGATCATCAGGCCGGTCCTGTCGCGCGAGAAGATGGCCACGTCCGGCTTGAAACCGGGGTCGACGGCGCCGCCGACAACGATCGCCGACACGCTGGCGCGGCCCTGGAACTCGAACCACCCCTTCTGCCACTTCGCCATCGTCGCCGGGTTCTGGAACAGGATAATCTGGCTGTGATACTCGACGCCGAAGGTAAAGCCGAGCGTGCCCTGCCAGGTCGATGCCCGGCCGACCAGCTCGCCATTCTCGATGACGATGCCGCGGCCATAGTTGAAGCCCCAGCCGGCCGCTATGCGGAAGAAATTCGGCAGAATCGCGTATCCATAGGCCTGTTCGATGTACGGGCGGACCTTGTCGTTCTGCATGAAGCGCTGCAGTTCCTCGTAGGCCGAGGCCTGAGCCTCGTCCGTCAGGTCCGGCTCCCAGGCCGGCTGTGCCTCATCGGCGACGCCGGGCACGGACACGAGACTCAGGATGCAAATCAACAGTCGGGGAAAAAGCTTGCTCATCTCAAACACTCGATATGCGCGGTGTACCAGTCCGCGCCGCCCGCGACCTGGCCGAGGATATCCGACGTCGAGAAGATGCCGGACCGGTGTACCACGGTAACGCCGACGAAGCAGTTACGCACGAGCTTCGACTTGATGATGCCGTCGATCGGGAAATCCACCATCCACTCGAGGTAGTTCAGGAACTTGCTCGTGTTGCGGTCGCGATCCCCCTGCTTGACGACCTCGATGTACGGAACTTTCTGCGCATACGAGGCGCCGAGACCGAAACCCCAGCGAAACGCCGGTCGGTCCGACCATGGGAAATATCCCTTGCCGATCGCGATCACGTAGGCCGTGTAATTCCAGAAATCGTCCTGGTACGGGTCCTCGATATGCCGGAACAGCGCAAATTTTCCGTAGATATCGATGCGTGGACTGGACTGGAGCAACTTGCCAACGGTAATGCCGAAAATATTGGTCTGCACCTTGTCGTGCTCGGCCAGGCTGCCCTGCATCGGTTCGGGCACGATGTTGTGCTTGCCGGTGTATCCGTAATTGAGCCGCCATGACCACTCACCTTGGCGATCCTCGATGACGTATTTGGATTTCTTGACCGAGCCGAAGAAGTATCCGGCGCCGACGTACGCGACGCCATCGACATCCTCGCTGACCAGGGGGCTGTCCTGAATCTTGCTGTCGAGTACCAGGTAACCGAGATTCCCGAACACGAAGATGTGGTCCGTCGCCTGCCACGAACTGGTGACACCGAATGAGAAGTTATGCGTATCCCCGGGCGCATATTCCGGAATCCCGGTCGCCCCGGACTCCTCCTCGGTTACACCAAAATAATAGTTCGTCAGGTCCGCATCGGCGAAAGAAAACGTGATGAACGGCGACAGGCTGAAATTGCCCCACTTGAACGGGTAGCGGTAGCTGATATCCAGCTCATTGCCGTTGTGATTATCCTGCAGGTCCGTGACCCACTCGACCTTCACGTGCCCGAACGGTGTCTTGACGCCACCCGAAATACCACCATCCAGCGTCTGATGCCGCTTCGACAACCCGTCCGCGATTTCGCCGTAATCGGCAGGGTCCAGGGTATTGAATCGATACCGCACGAGGAGGTCGAGGCTGAAGATGTCATCGTCGAGCAGGTGGACACCAGCCGAGGTGCCTTCGGCGAAAATCCAGCGGCCCTCGTAAAGATACAGCGGCACGAAGTCCGAGTCTCGCTCCTGACCGACGTACATGTCCAGACTGCCGCGTATACCGGCGCCGAGACCGGGCGTGCCGTCCGGCAGATGGTCCATCGGGATACGCGTGACCTCGTATCCGGCGAGTGCCGGGTTCCACGAGATTGCTAACAGCAGTGCGACGAGGAACCGTAGACACAGAAAACGAATGTTTTTGATAACGTGTTGCACCAGGCGCAGATCCCGTGTGTATCATCTGCCCGGTTCGACTGAACGGACGTTAGCGGGAGTCTAGCAGACGGCCACAAAGCATCATACGACACGCGCAAGGACACATCCTGCGGGAGCCATATGACGGTGATCGCGGCTGGAAGCCGCTCCTACAAGTGTGGCTCGGCCCACTCGGCCAACTCGACCTCTTCCAGCGGCACTGCCTCTTCGCTCAAAATTAACACCACGCGACGGCCGTCGCTCCACCACGGCGAGCCCAGCAGATTCTGCTTCGGGTTCTCACGAGTGACCTGCCCCACACCCTGCACCTCACCGATCTCGGCGAGCCCCTGTGCGATCGCGAGGTCTTCGGTCACATAATCGCGTGCTTCGTCGACTTCCGGATCGATCGCATGCGTGGTCAGGTTCCAGACACGCGTCGTAAAAAACACGCCGATGTCGCGAGAGATCGCTCCGATCCAGACGAACTCGCCGCGAAAACGGTACGGCGACAGCCAGAGCCGCAGATGGTTACGCTCGTTGATCGTGTCGCGCGCCTTTTGCAGGCCAATGTCCTGGGGCCGCTGGAAGACATACAGCGCACTGATGGGCGAGTTCTTGTACTCGCTGCCGGTGATGAAGGACTTGAACGTGCGCCAGGACGATCCCGCCGTGATGATCTCCGTCTCATCCCAGCCGGCCTTGATGAACCGCTGCAGCGAGTCGGGAGAGCCGATCACGATCATATTGATCGGGTCGCCCGACCCCGTGCCGTCCTTCTTGGTCGTGCAACACATGAATTCTTCGAGGACTTTGCGCAACTCGGCTCCGTCGTCTATGTCCACCCAATCTTCCTCGGCGTACAGCGACTTGAAATCGACGCGCTGCCAGTCGGCTCGCAGCCCGGGCACCGTGACAAAGAATTCGAACTCGACGAGCTCCTGATCGCCGAACAGCCGAATCCGGACCTCCTTCGTACCGAGCTTCAGGTTGCTGAACACGAATCCGGAAGTCGTCGTGCCGCGAGCCGCCAGCGGATCGATACCGAGCCCGTCGAAATACTCATCGAGCCCCTTGTTCTCCGCATAGTTGATACCGTGACTGACATACGCCGCCTCACGCGCCGAGAAATAGTCCGGATCGAGGCCGTGCAGCATTAGCCAGAAGTCACGGTCCGTCGCGTTCTCGATTTCGATCCAGACCGGCTGAATCCGCTGCTTGTCCAGCTTCTTGCCGAAGGCCCGGCGCGCCTCCTGCCGGGTCAGCACGGACACTGTCACGCGCACGCCATCCCGTTCCTGCGTCAATGCCCGATCCAGGTAGTCGAGCTGGTCCAGCGGCACGGGCTCGAAGCTCGCGCAGCCGGCCGCGAACAGCAAGACCAGCAAGGCCATGCTCCGGTTGCAGTATTTTCCGCACATCACGAGCATCAACCTCTATGGATTCGGCTTGACACGGATGCGCCGTTGCCAGTCCCATTCGAACATATCGATCCGATCGAGCCGCACGGGATCCTCGGTTATCTCCAGGACCGCGCGATTACCGTCGGTCCAGTACGGGGCGCGAGCAAAATTCTGTCGCGGCGCCTCCCGGCTGACGGCGCCGACGCCACCGACCACCCCGTAACGGCGCACCGACTCGGCCGTCGCCAGGTCCTCTATGACATATTGCACGGCCTCGTCGACGTTCGGATCGATACTCCGTGCGATGCTGCCGACGAGGACGACCATGCCCCGGTAGCGAATCGGCGAGACCCACAGACGTACGAGGTTGACGGAGCTGACGCGTCGACGCGCCTTCTGAAACTGGACGTCCGGCGGGCGACCGTACAGGTAGGCGGCGCCGAACAAAGAACTGAAGTCACGCTGGAACGCGGTCTCATCCCAACCGGAACGAATAAAGGCCTTCAACGTCGGAATGCCGCCGATCAACGCGATATTGATCGGGTCACCTTCGCCCGTGCCGTCCGCGCGCTGGGTACAGCAGGGCAGCGCCTCGATCGCATCGCGCAGCTCGAGCTCGGTCTCGACGAAGAATTCTTCCCCTTTCACGATTTCTTCGAGTCCCTCGCGATCCCAGTCGGAGACGACGCCGGGCACCGATATGAAGAATTCGAATGTACGTACGTCCTTGCTGCTGTAAAGCTTTACGCGGATTTGCTTCGTGCCGAGCGTCTCGTTCGTAAACGCGAATCCGGAGTTCGTCTGACCGGGCATGACGCGCTGATCCAGACCGAGATCCGAGAAATACGCATCCATCTGCTTGTTCTGCTGGCCGCCGAAGCGGTAGTGATTCATGTAGGCGGCTTCGTGCGCGGAGAAATAGTTTGGATCGAGGCCCGTCATCATGAACCAGAACGGCTTCTCGGTGCGGTTCTCGAGCTCGAGCCAGATTGGCTGAATACCTCGCTTTTGCAGGTTCACGCCAAACGCCTGCTTCGCCTCCTCGCGGGTCAGCACCGACACCGTCACGCGTAACCCCCCCGCTTCGAGGGTCTCGGCGCGCGCCTGGAACGGGATCTGGTCGAGTGGGGTCGGGCGATAGCTGGCACAACCGGCAACGGCCAGCCCGATGAACAGGATTAGCATTCGCAATGTGTGCTGTGTCATTCGGGCCCGGGCTGTCCTAAAAGTCGGCAAGCGGTCAGAACAGTCACCGCGTCGCGGGTGACTCGAACCGAACGGGTCGTTTACTGCGGGGGCGCTACCCGATCGGCCAGCGACATTATAGCGGTTTACGTAAATGAGGCGGTGCGTTAACTTAGCGGCTCCTCAGCAAACAAGCCGCATTGCTCATGGGTAGCCGAAACACGGGTCGTCGCTGCAACCGGGTGTGCGTACCCGCGTGGCGACAGGGCGGCCGGCCATGACCGACTGGATCAGCTGGTTCATCGCCGCAGCCGCCGTCGCCTGGGCTATCTTCGGCATCTGGGCGGCCGGCCACGCGCTGATGTACAAACGCGACCCGCGCTCGGCGCTGGGCTGGTCGCTGGTCTGTCTGTTCCTGCCGTACGTCGGGCCGCTGATATACGTCGGCTTCGGCATCAACCGGATCGGACGGCATGCGCAGCAGCTCGGACACGGGCCCGCCTTCGAACCGTTACGCCAGCCGGCGGACGCCCAGTGCCGGGTCCCCGAGGAAATCGACCACCCGGCAGCCGAATTCATCAGCATCTCGAACCGGGTCACCCATCGACCGATCGTCACCGGCAATCACGTGCAACCCTTCTTCTCCGGCGACGCGGCCTATGCTGAGATGCTCGACGATATCAAGCGGGCTAAGCGTTCGGTCATGCTGGCGACGTATATTTTTCGCACGGACACATCGGGCCGGCACTTTATCAAGGTCATGAAAGACGCGACCGAACGCGGGGTCGACGTGCGGGTACTGATCGATGGCGCCGGTGAGCTCTACACGTTGCCGTGGCCGACGAAGGAGCTGACCGAGGCCGGCGTGCGCAACGCGAAGTTCATCCCGCTGCGCCTGTTCCCACCGTCGTTCCATGTGAACCTGCGGAATCACCGCAAGATCCTCGTCGTCGATGGCGAGATCGGCTACGTGGGCGGCATGAATATTGGCGACCAGCACGTCGCGGACAAGAAAGGCAATACACCGGTCGCGGACATGCATTTCCGTCTGACGGGTCCGGTCGTCAAGCAACTCGAGCAGGTCTTCATCGAAGACTGGTGGTTCTCGACCAGTGACCGGATCACCCGCTCCGGTGATCTGGTCCCGGACACATCGGCGGGCGACGGATGGGCGCGGGTGATTACCGACGGCCCGGACAGCGATCTCGGCAAGCTCGCACTGATCATCGACGCGGCCGTGTCCGCGGCGAAGCACTCGGTGCGCATCATGACCCCTTACTTTCTGCCGACCCAGGAAATGATCTCGGCGCTGAAGTCGGCCGCGCTGCGCGGTGTGGCGGTCGAAATCGTACTGCCCGAAAAGAGCAACCTGCGCTACGTCGACTGGGCCACGCGCAACCTGCTCTGGGAAATCCTGAGGTGGGGCGTCAAGGTGTACTACCAGCCACCGCCGTTCGCGCATACGAAGCTGTTCATCGTCGACGGAACCTACGCTCACATCGGTTCGGCCAACATGGATCCGCGCAGCCTGCGCCTGAATTTCGAGATCGCCGTAGAGGTCATCGACGCATCACTGGGCACGACGCTCGAGACGCACTTCACCGAGGTCGTGGCCAGATCGCGCTCCGTGTCCCTGGCCGAGGTCGACGGGCGAAACACGCTCGCCCGGGTGCGCGACTCGATCGCGTGGCTGTTCTCACCGTACCTGTGATGCAAACTCAATGGTAGGGGGGCAATAACTCGTAGGAGCGGCTTCCAGATTCCGCGCCAACAAGGAATCGCGGCTGGAAGCCGCTCCTACGGGGAAGCGCCAGGCCCGGTTACGGTCAGCGCGCGTCGGCGGGCGTAGTAACGCGCGCGTAGACCTCGAC
>SMVA01438482.1_pt1 | contig 11216 bp, 6 predicted proteins | sample 2456451 | NCBI WGS metagenome assembly SMVA01 (sample SAMN11095933, study PRJNA526329) | marine sediment metagenome | biome: Marine sediment; feature: Surficial sediment; material: Deep marine sediment; isolation source: Hadal surficial sediment | place: Pacific Ocean | collected 2014-05 | depth 0-1...
AAGGCTCACCACCGCTCACCATCGTCGACTCGACCCATCCCGACACCATTGCCGCCATCTCGAATTCGGTCGACCCGGCGCGCACGCTGTTCATCGTCTCCTCCAAGTCGGGAAAGACGCTCGAGACCCTCTCGCTCTTTCGATTCTTGTGGGATCAAACCGCCGGGGTCATCGACGATGCCGGCAGCCGGTTCATCGCGATCACCGACCCTGGCTCTGAGCTTGCGCAACTCGGGGAGGATCGCGGCTTTCGGGCCGTCGTCCTGGCACCCGCCGATGTAGGCGGGCGCTACTCGGCGCTCACCGAATTCGGGCTTGTGCCCGCAGCCCTCATCGGGATCGACATCGAGCGACTCGTCGCCGGTGCCAGGGAGATGGCAGCAGCATGCGGACCTGATGTTCCAGCTTCGGCAAGCCCGGCAATGCAGCTTGCCGCCGCGCTCGGCGAGTGGGCCGTTGCGGGTCGCGACAAGCTGGTTCTCGAGGCAGATCCGAGCATCGCCTCCCTCCCGGCTTGGATCGAACAGTTGGTCGCCGAATCGCTCGGCAAGGACGGAAGCGGCATTCTTCCCATCGCAGCCGGCACAGCCTCGCCGGCGTCCGACCGTGTCCCGCTCGCCATTGCACTCGGGAGCGAGCCGAGCCCGCCTGCGCCGTCCGCAGCCCTGATCCTGAACGACCGGTATGACATAGGCGCTGCCATGTTCCTGCTCGAAATGGCCGTTGCCGGCGCAGGCGCGATCCTCGGAGTGCACCCATTCGATCAGCCGGATGTGGAGCTCGCCAAGCGACTCACCCGCACCGCGATGACGGACGGGTTGTCCTCGTTGCAGGTCACGGAGTGGACGCTCGACGAGGAGGACATCACGACGCGCCTCGGTGAGATGCTGGCGGGAGCCAAGCCTGACGGCTACGTCGCCATCCACGCCTATCTCGCCCCGGACGAGGCGAGCCGCGCCGAGCTCGATCGACTCGCCGGGGTCATCGCCGAGGGAACGGGAGCCGCGGTCACCATCGGTTTCGGTCCCCGGTTCCTACATTCGACCGGGCAGTACCACAAGGGAGGAACTCCGAGCGGGGTATTCCTCCAGGTCGTCGACCACCCGCGGGCCGACCTTGCGGTGCCCGAGACCGATTACACCTTCGCCGAGCTGATCGCGGCCCAATCGTTTGGAGACCAGGCGGCGCTGAGCGACCGCGGCCGGCCGGTTGCGATGGTGTGCCTGGGGGACGCCGGGCCGTCCGACCTGCCGAGGTTGACCGCAACGGTCGAAACGGCGCTGCCGTGACAGGCCGAGTCGAACCCCATCTGTTCGTGATCTTCGGCGGCACGGGAGACCTTGCCCGCCGCAAGCTGATCCCGTCCCTCTACGAGCTGCTTGTCGACAAGGAGCTGACCGACCAGGTCGCCATTCTCGGCGTCGGCAGGCGAGAGCACACCGACGAGGACTACCGCGCCTTTGCCACACAATCACTCGCCGAGGCCGGCATCGCCACCGAGCATGCCGACCAATGGTGTGGCAATCGCTTCCACTACCAGAGCGTGGGCAACGACGACGGGTACATGAAGCTGGCGCAGCGGGTCAAGGACCTCGACCAACTACACGGACTCGGTGGAGGCCGCATCTTCCACCTGGCGCTCTCCCCGTCGGCGGCGCAGAGCACGATTCCGCAGATCGGCGAGTCGGGGCTGGCATCGTCGGACGGCGAGGTAAAGGTGGTCATCGAGAAACCGTTCGGGCACGACCTCGCCTCGGCGCAACGGCTCAACGAAGTGGTGCACCGCTGGTTCGACGAACGGCACACATACCGCATCGATCACTACCTCGGCAAGGAGACGGTCAGGAACCTGCTGGTGTTTCGTCTCGCCAATGCCTTGTTCGAGCGGACCTGGAACCGGGATCACATCGAATCGGTCGAGATCACCGTTGCCGAGGACGTTGGAGTCGAGGGTCGCGAGGCCTACTACGACGAGGCCGGAGCGGTGAGGGACATGGTGCAGAACCATCTGACCCAGCTGCTCACCCTGGTGGCTATGGAACCACCGATCGATATGCGCCCGGAGTCGATCCGGTCGGAGAAGGTCAAGGTGCTCGCCTCGATGGCACCCATCGCTCCCGAAGATATCGTGTTCGGCCAATACACCGGATCGAACGACATCGTCGGGTACCGGGACCTCGACGGCATCCCCGCCAAATCGACCACACCGACGTACGTGGCGATGCGGATCGCCATCGACAACTGGCGATGGCAGGGCGTCCCTTTCCTCCTCCGCACCGGGAAGCGGATGCCGATGCGCACGACACGGATCTTTATCCGGTATCGAGAACCACCGGTGCACCTCTTCCACGGGGAGAACACGGGCCATCGCAACCTGCTCCTCCTGACGCTGCAGCCGGACGAAGGATTCGACCTGTACTTCGACGTGAAAGCACCCGGCGACGAGATCGCGATCCAGCAGATCCCGCTGTCGGTTCGATACGAGGGCCACCTCGGTGCCCTGACCAGCGAATACTCGACGTTGCTCCACGATCTGATGGAGGGCGACCAGACGCTTTTCGTCGGAGCCGACGAAGTCGAGGCATCCTGGCGACGCTACGCCGATGTGCTCGACCCCGTGACCGTCGATCCGTACCCGGCAGGTACCTGGGGACCGCAGCGAGGCATCGAGCTGCCCCTTGCATACGGCGCCCGCTGGAGCGAAGAGGAAATCTGAGGTCACCGGTCACCGGCTTGCCGGTCGCCGGACTCGCAACCTCGATGCGCTGTTGCTTTCAGACTGGATAGTCCGACGACTGCGTGGGCACGATTGACAGTTCTGACAACGGATCGAGTTAGCTCAGGCCGAACTCTCCGGCGATGGGCCCCCAGGCAGGCTCCCCAAAGAGGTATTGGGCGTCGGCGCTCCCTTGAGTGTTGGTGAAGCGGAAGTAGAACGTGGTGTTGCCTGGACGGAACAGCGCCGGCGAGTCGATCCCGTCATCATTCCAGTCCCAAACAACCAGTCGATCCCCTGGGTTTCCGTAGATGAACTGGTTGTCGGCGATTCCCTGGGTGTGAGAGTTACGGAAGTACACCAGGCCGGTCGACGCTCGATGGAGACCGACGGTGTCGATCTGGTCACCGTTGAAATCACCCACGAACGGCTGGTCTCCAGGATTGCCAAAGTAATAACTGAACTCGGCGGCTCCCAGGCCGTCGCCATCGCCACCGAGTTCGTTGATGACATAGACCTGACCCTCCGAAGGGCGGTATACGGAGACGGTGTCACATCCATCCCCGTCGAAGTCGCCGGCCAACGGGATGTCGCCGGGGTCGCCGAAATAGAACCGCGCATCGGCTGAGCCTTGTGTATTCGAATTGCGCAGGTAGACATGCCCATCGGATTGGCGATACAGACCCGGCGTGTCGACACCGTCACAGTTCCAATCGCCCATCATTGGAGTGTCGCCGGGGTTTCCGTAGTAGAAGCTGGTGATGTGGCCATCCCGGCCGCGCAGATGCCACATTCCGGTGGCGGGGTCGAACAGGCCGGCCGGGTACGGGTTGAGCGGCTGCCACGCAGGATCGGTGTCGAATGCGGGGTTGTTGGTGAGGTTGGTGCCGGTTCCGCTGCCGTCCGCGTTCATGACGAAGATTTCGCTCGGGGTCCCGTTGATAAAAAACGAATTTGCTGCGACCCGGACACCGCCGGGTGACCACGCGGGCTGTCGACTGTGCGTGAAGCCGGATGGGATGGGAAGAGTCGTGCTACCCGAGCCATCGACATTCACCAGGACGATCCGTGCCCAAGTCATGTGCGCGCCGATGTCACCGATCGCAATCTGCACCCCGTCAGGCGACCAGTCGGGAGCGTCGTCGTCCCAGCCCACGTCTGCAAGCCCCACTGGGACCCCACCATCGTCGAGGTTGATCACATAGAGCCGAGCGGATCGGGCTGTCGGTGTCGGTCCGGAAAACAGGCGCACGAAGGCAAGGCGAGACCCGTCCGGTGACCAGGCAGGGTGGGAGTCGCTGACATCAATAGTCCAAGAAGGCTGGTCGGGGTCACCCGCGGCGTCGGTGATCCGAATGGCAGCGCTTCCGTCGGTGCTCATTAGATAGATGTCGGAGTCCAGCGTAAGGGCGATCCTCATACCATCAGGGGACCAGGCAGGGTCGCCGCCCGAGGCCAGGCGCGTGGGATCGGTGCCATCGCTGGTCATCACGTAGATCGCACTCTCTCCATCGCGGTCGGAAACGAACACGATCTGCTGCCCGTTAGGTGACCAACTCGGTGCTGAATCGGTGCCTGGGTTGTTGGTCAAGTTGACCAGGTGAGAGCCGTCGGCGTCCATCAGGTAGATCTCGGAATTGCCATTTCGATCCGTGACAAACGCGATCTTGCCGTTATCACCCGATACCGTTGCTGCGACGGGGTGGGTCGCGGTGACCACGACCACAGCTCCCAGCACCATCGTGGCCAGCACACGCATCGCCACGCCGGACAGGCGCGAGTGGCACTGAGGAGTCATAGTCACCCGAACATCTCCAGTTCTGTGCCACGCCTACCGGCGGCTTTGGCAACCGTTCGCTTACCGCTGACAGTACGGATGCCGCCTACCGGTAGCTAGGGGACAAAGGCCTGTTGGCCCTGGCCCCACTGGATATTCCCAGGCAACAACCGGACTCCCGCCTAAACGCTGCGGTAACCTTGCTGGGACCGACGACCGGCGACTGGGGACTCAAATCGGCAAGCGCTATTTCACTCCCGAGGTGTTCAAGTTCCTGATCGAACTGGAGCAGAACAACGAGAAGGCCTGGTGGGAAGCGAACAAGGATCGCTACATCGAAGTCATACGTGAACCTGCGCTCGACTTCATCGCCGACTTCGCGCCTCGGTTGCGCGAGCTGTCCCCGCATTTCGTCGCCGACACCCGCACCAATGGCAGCGGTTCGCTGATGCGGCCCTTCCGAGACACCAGGTTCAGCAAGGACAAGACACCGTACAAGACCAACGTCGGTATCCAGTTCCGCCACGAGTCGGGGAAGGACGTCCACGCGCCCGGCTTCTACATCCACCTCCAGCCGGGAGAAAACTTCGCCGGAGTCGGGATGTGGCATCCGGAGACGGCGGTGACTCGCCGGGTGCGCCAACACATCTACGAGCATCCAGATCGGTGGAAGAAGGCCACCAGAGCGGCTGCGTTCCTCGACGACTGGGATCTGGAGCCAGACGAGGACGAGATGCTCAAGCGGGTACCGAAGGAGTTCGATCCCGACTTCGAGTTCGCAGACGAACTCAGGATGAAGAGCTTCATCGCCGGAGCACGACTTACGCAGAGAGAGGTCACATCCTCGACCTTCGCCGAGGCCATTGCCACACGATTCAGCACGGCCAACGGCCTCACCGGCTTTCTCACCGAGGCAGTCGGACTGCCTTATTGAGTCGCAAGTCGCAAGCCGCAATCCGCAAGCCGCACGAAGCTAATGCGATGTACGTAATACGTAATACCGCCGGCCGTAGGCCGGCTAGGCCAGCTAGCTAACGCTTCGCGAACTGCGACAGCGTCATCACCGCCAGAACCGCAGCGAGGAAGGCACCGGTCATCGGCGCATACTCGGGATTCTGCGGATGGTTGACGAGGAAGATGACCTGCTGGATCAAAGCCACAGAACCGACGGCAGCGAGCACCGTGCTCCCGATAATGAGGCCGGTCTCGGCGAACGGCTCAAACGAGGCGAAAACCCTTGTGCTATAGGCGATGACATAAGCGGCCTGTGCGACGAGCAGGGCACCGAGGGCGAACAACGGCACCGGGAGGTCATCGAGAAAGGGCGTTGCCACGGCCAGGGAGAATCCAAACGCCAGGTTCAGCCACGCCATGGTGTTCAGCACCAGATGCATGTGAGCTCCTCGGGTGACGCTCGACACCCCTCGTTTTCCGCTGCGGTCTGTCCCTCGCGCTGAGCTTAGAGGGACCATTTCGTCGCAGCTTTCCTTGTTGCAGCCTCGTTCACTATCGGCAAGTACGTCGCCGACCTGAGGAATCTCTATACAGGACACGGATCGACGAGGACTAGTCCGAAATGCCTAGTTCTATCCAGTTCCCAGTTCCCAGTGCCAGTGATGAACACCTCTGAACACTGGAAGCGAGCGGTAACGAGCGGACCGGTAATCTCACCGACATGAAGCTCATCGAATGCGTACCCAATTTCTCGGAGGGTCGCGACCGCGCCGTGATCGATGCCATTACCGCACGCATCAAGGCCGTCAGTGGTGTGGCGCTGCTCGATGTCGACCCCGGTGAAGCAACGAATCGCACCGTCGTGACGTTCGTCGGCGGGCCGGCGGCCGTCGAGGAAGCCGCCTTCGCCGCCATCGCAGCCGCAGGCGAGCTCATCGATATGACCACTCACACCGGTGAGCACCCCCGCATGGGAGCAACCGACGTCTGCCCGTTCGTACCCATGGACGGGGCAACAATGAAAGACTGTGTCGAGATCGCACGCCGGCTCGGAGCCCGCGTCGGCACCGAGCTCGGCATCCCGGTGTACTTGTACGAGCACGCCGCCCACGGTGGCCGGCGCTCGCTCGCCCACGTTCGTTCTGGAGAGTACGAAGGACTCGCCGGCCGCGAGGATGGCCCTGACTTCGGCCCAACCCACAACGCACGCTCCGGGGCGACGGCAATCGGGGCCAGGGAGTTCCTCATCGCCTACAACGTCAACCTCAACACCTCAGACCGGCGCCTGGCACACCAGGTGGCCTCTGCTGTGCGGACGCTGGGCACCGCCCAACGAGACGAAGCAGGGAAGATCGTCAAGGACGAAGACGGCAAGACCGTGTTCACGCCCGGCCGGTTCCAAGAGGTCAAGGGGCTCGGTTGGTACATCGAGGAGTACGACAGGGCGCAGGTGTCGCTGAACCTCACCGATCACCATGCATCCCCGGTCCACGAGGTGTTCGACGCTTGTCGCGAAGAAGCCACCAATCGCGGCATGCGGGTCACGGGATCAGAGCTGGTGGGTCTCGTTCCATTGGACGCGATGCTGCTCGCCGGGGACCACTATCTCGCCGCCCAGGGCGCAACTACCGGCATACCAGAGGCGGAGCGGATCCGCGCTGCGATCGTCTCCCTCGGCCTCGATGAACTCGGGCCGTTCGAGCCCGCGAGGAAGATCGTCGAGTACCGGTACCGCGGATCCCCCGAAGGGCTCCGCACAAAGAGCCTGGCGGACTTCGCCGACCAAGTGTCGACCAGCTCTCCGGCGCCAGGAGGAGGATCGGTGGCGGCCCTCGTCGGTGCCCTCTCTGCGGCGTTGTCGGCGATGATCGCCGCGGTGACGTTCGGCACCACGGGTATGGAGGACGCCAGGCCGGCCATGGAGTCAACAGGCTCCCAAGCACAGGCGCTCAAGGACTGGTTCCTCGAGGCGGTCGATCGGGACGCAGACGCCTTCAACGAGGTCATGTCGGCGATCCGTATGCCACATGAGACCAGTGAGGACACGTCGGCTCGCGACGCAGCAATGACGGCGGCCAACCTCAGAGCCACCCTCGTCCCGCTCCAGGTGTTAGAACATTGTGCGGATGCCCTGGAGCTGGCGCTGGTTGTTGCCGAGCGAGGGAACCCCAACACGGTGAGCGACGCAGGGGTCGCTGGTACCTGCGCCGTCGCCGCCGCCAAAGGAGCGTCGCTCAACGTTCGCATCAACCTCGAGGGCTTGGATGGCGATACCGCCGAGATCGTCGAGCGCCATGACACCGCCCTGGCGCGAGCCCGAAAGCTCGGCAAAGCCGTAGCCGGAGCGGTCGACGCCGCCCTCGCCGGCTGACCCCGGCTTGCCGGCAGCCTCTCTGGTCATCGCTGGAGCGGCCAAGGAGCGATTCAATCTCCTCTCTTTCGCAGTAGTGTCACACGCGTCCCGACGACACGCTGGGCATTCGGGGCCGAAACACATTGAACGGGAGGGGAGTAATGAAGACAAGGCGCCCGTTAGGGCTGCTCGTATTGATATCCGCGCTGGCACTCGTGGCGGCGGCGTGTGGCAGCTCCGACGACACCACGACGACGACCGCAGCGCCTGCCGGCGGTGCCGACACCACGACAACGACCGCAGCGCCTGCTGAAGAGACCACCACAACGGCCGAGGAAATGGAGGACTTCACCTTCGGGATGATCCTGGTTGGTCCGGAGAATGACCGGGGCTGGTCGCAGGCACACCGCGAAGGCGGCGAGTACCTCGCAGAGCAGCTCGGCGCCACGATGATCGTGCTCGACAAAGTCAACCCGGCCGACCGACCGGAGACCACCGTCGAGCAGGTGGTTGATGACATGATCGCCCAGGGCGCTCAGCTCATCTTTGCCACCTCAGACGACATGAAGGACGGCATCGAGGCAGCCGCCGCAGCGCACCCAGACGTGCCGATGATCTGGTCGTCTGGGGACAGCGCGTGGGCAGACGGACAGGCCTACCGAGCCGACCTGGCCAACCTGGGCAACATCATGGGACAGATGGAGTTCGGCAAGCACATCGCCGGATGCGCCGCCGCGTTGTCCTCCGAAACCGGCAGCATCGCCTACCTGGGGCCGCTCATCAACGACGAGACCCGTCGATTGGTGAACTCCGTGTACCTGGGGGCCCAATACTGCTGGGAGAACGTCATGGGCAACGATCCTGCCGACCTCGACTTCGAGGTCACGTGGATCGGGTTCTGGTTCAACATTCCTGGCGTCACGCTCGACCCGACCGAGGTGACTAACGCCTTCTACGACGGCGGAGCGGACGTTGTCATCTCCGGGATCGACACCACCGAGGCGATCGTTCGGGCCGGCCAGCGGGCAGGCGCCGGCGAGACAGTGTGGGCGGTCCCTTACGACTTCGAGGGGGCGTGCAACGAGGCACCCGAAGTCTGCCTGGGTGTTCCGTACTTCAACTGGGGTCCTTCCTACCTGGAGACGGCGCAATCGGTGATCGACGGCACCTTCTCCGCAGAGTGGAGATGGCTGGGACCCGATCCGTCCGACATCAACAATGCCGAAACCAGCATGATCGGCTGGTTGGATGGTGACGGGCTCTCGGCCGACAATGCTACGGCGCTCGCCACCTTCATCGCAGGGCTCGCCGATGAAAGCATCGACCTGTTCGCGGGACCGCTGAACAACCAGGACGGCACGCCGTATCTGGCGGACGGTGAGAAGGCCACTGCTCAGCAGGTCTGGTACACCAAGCAACTACTCGAAGGCATAAAGGGCCCGAGCGCGTAACCGACCGATCACGAGCCGTACGGCGGGGAGGCGGTTGCCTCCCCGCCGTCGCGGACGACCTTTTGCCTCCCCCCAGGTGTCCTATCGCGTTGATTGCGACACTCGGCGGTGCGCCATCCGACCATCGGGAGGCTGACGGAGGGGGCTACGAGGCCTGACGGGGACACAGATTGAGCCCCCCTCCCCGCCCGTCTCCTCCCCTCTGGGGAGAGGTGGCAACGGCGCAGCCGCTGACGGAGGGGGCTCTTGCGGTACTCCCCCCAACAGGAAGCCCCCCTCCCCGCCCTCCGGGCGGTACTCCCCCCAAGAGGGGGAGAAACAGGAGGAGAAACAAAGACCCCACACCTCGACGACACCCGGTGTCGCACCGTCGCGAAACACGACACCCAGGGGGGAGGTGGCAGCGGCGGAGCCGCTGACGGAGGGGATCAGACCGTCGCCGCGACCACGCCTTGACCTCCCTCCCCTCCCTACGGTCGGGACTCGCCCCTGAGGGGGGAGCAAGTTGGCTCGCGGCCACGGCTTGACCCCCCTCCCCTCCCGACGGTCGGGACTCCCCCCTCAGCAGCAAGCAAAGGTTCTACTCTCCCCCACCATGGCACTCGAACTGCGCGGCATCACCAAGACCTACGGGACCCTGCGCGCTAACGACGACATCGATCTCACCATCGAGGAAGGTACCCTCCACGGCCTCCTCGGCGAGAACGGGGCTGGCAAGTCGACGCTGATGAAGGTGGTCTCGGGGTTCATCGCAGCCGACTCCGGCGAGATCACCCTCGATGGGCAGCGGCTCAATTTGAAGTCACCTCAGGACGCCATCGAAGCCGGGATCGGCATGCTGCACCAGGATCCGCTCGTCTTTCTGCCATTCACCGTGCTCGACAATTTTCTCCTCGGCAGCCCCGGTTCAACGCGGCTCGACCGCAGGGAAGGCGAAGCCGAGCTGGCCCGGATGAGCGGAGAGCTTGGTTTCTCCTTCATACCGAGCCGACTGGCGCGGACCCTCACCGTTGGCGAGCGCCAGCAGCTCGAGATCACCCGGTTGCTGTGGCTGGGGGCCCGCGTGCTCATCTTCGACGAGCCCACAACTGGGATCTCGGCGAACCAGCGAATCCAGCTGTTCACCACCCTTCGCGCCCTCGCGCAGGAGGGTCTGATCGTGATCTTTGTCTCCCACAAGCTGGAGGAGGTCGAAGAGCTGTGCGACTCGGTGACGGTGCTCCGGCAGGGCCGGGTCGTCGGTGAGGCGGAGATGCCGATCCCCCCGGAACGACTCGTGGAAATGATGTTCGGAAAGATCTTCGTCGAGTCGGACAAGCTGCCAGCCATGCTGGGTGCTTCGGTGCTCGATTTCGGTTCGTGCACCATCCGTGATGGCACCACCAACATCGAAGGCCTCGATCTGAGCGTCGGCGCCGGCGAGGTGATCGGGCTCGCCGGCCTCGAGGGCAGCGGCCAGCGCCCCTTCCTACGGGCAGCTGCAGGGCTCGTCGGGCCTGACTCTGGGAGCATCGAGCTCGCTGGGCGCGACATGACCCACTCCAGCTACCGAGATCACTTGGCCGCAGGCGTTCACTACATTCCTGCGGGCAGGCTCGAGGAAGGTCTCGTACAGGGGCTCACCATCGCCGAGCACTTCGCACTCACCGAGCAATCCGGCTTCCTCATCGACTGGGAGGAAGCCGACGGGGCGGCCGAAACCAAGATCGAGGATTACTTCGTCAAAGGGACCCCGCAATCGACCGTCGAGTCCCTGTCCGGTGGCAACCAGCAGCGACTCCTGTTGTCGATGACCCCTCCCGGCCTCGACCTCCTGCTGATGGAGCATCCAACCCGCGGTCTGGATGTCGAATCCGCCGATTACATCTGGCAACGACTGCTCCGGCGGCGTGAAGAAGGAACCGCCATCATCTTCGCCTCCGCCGATCTGGACGAGCTGCTTCGATACAGCGACCGCATCATCGT
>SMVA01308202.1_pt1 | contig 11215 bp, 10 predicted proteins | sample 2456451 | NCBI WGS metagenome assembly SMVA01 (sample SAMN11095933, study PRJNA526329) | marine sediment metagenome | biome: Marine sediment; feature: Surficial sediment; material: Deep marine sediment; isolation source: Hadal surficial sediment | place: Pacific Ocean | collected 2014-05 | depth...
AACAGCATGTTGCATGATTGAAGGTGGAAACCGGTGGCGTTTGAAGATGTTTTTCATCTCGACATGCTGCCAGAGTACCGTTTAACTTGTCAGTACCCCATCCGGCAATTCCATCGCCGCCCTTCAACCGCTCGCCGTCGGGGCCTCCACCACCTGGTAAATCGTGTCGCCGTCGCCCACGAATGCGCGGTAGTAGGTACTTTCGTAGACGAAGTAGGTCGTACTGTCGACGATCTTCTCTTCGGCCTCGTCAGGCAGGTAGGTTACGGTTACGCCTATTGGCGGCTCAACCACCTCGAAGTTGTGGTCGTCTTCGATCATCGGTGGGTTTTCTTCGCTCTCTTCCAGCACCACGTCATCGGGGATGTCCGGCTGATCCGCCGGTGCATCGGTGGCGACATAGTAGGCGTTGCCTGAGTAGTAGTAGGGCACCGTTCCGACATAGACCACAGTAGTGTACGCCGGCACGGCATAGACGACCGTTCGCGGTGGTGGAACTACCACTACGTAGCTGGTTCCGGAAGAGACGTAGTACACGCCTCCCCAGTAATAGTAGGGGGTGCCGCCGACAATCACCGTTGTCGAGTATCGCGGTCGGGTGGCGATGATCACTCCTATGGCGAAAAGAGCCCTGTTTCTTCGCCATCGCCGATAATCATGTCTGGAGCTTTTCCGCGCGCCATAACGCCCGTGACTTCGACGCGCGCTGCCGCGGCCGGGACTGGCTCTACCTCGACCTGCGGCTGAAGCTCGGTTAGGACTGGCACCTCTCGACTGGGTTGCTCCGGGACTGCGTGTCGAGCGTTGGTTTCCGGAGCGTGAAGACTGGGTGCTGCGGCTTCGGCTCGCACTCGAGTGACGCACGCTACCGCCGCCTCCGGAACGAGCACCGCTGCCGTCACGAGCACCACCGGGCGCGCCGTCCGCTTCGGGAACGTATGTAAGCAACAAGCCGGACACCATCACAACGGCGCAGCTGACTGAGACAAGCCCGCTGACCCGCATCGACTTTGTGCTGCCGCTCATCGCTGATCCTCCTCGTCATCATCGGACTGACTTGTATCGGTCAGGAACTCGATCTCGTCGGCGCCGTCCGGCGGGTAGAAGGTAAATGCCTGCTCCGATGTGCGGGGTTGGAAATCCCAGCCGGACAACCACGCCTCGTACTGGGGTGAGTCTGGCTCCTGCTTGTAAGTGATCACCAGTCTGCGCGGTAACGGCCGGGGACCGATTTCGATCCAGATCTGCCAATCGATCCACTCCTGCGTGAACAGCAGGTGGTAGCAGCGTTTGTCGCCGCATCCGTGCTCGCCGATCAACGAGCCGTATTCGGCGTTTTCCACGAGCACCTCATAGGGGTCCGCATACACGAAATCCGCCACCGGCACGACCATCCCGAATTTTTCGAACACCATGTCAATAGCGCCATCTAGCTTGCTCGGGACCTTGGTGATCGCGTAGAGATTCTTTTCCACGTCGAACATAGTGATAGTCTTGCCGTCGTAGAACACCTTGCGGCGGAACTCGTCGCCGTCAGAAGTCACCAACAGACGATTCGGCCGCCGCACCGATACATCGGTTACGCTGCCATACTTAACCTTTTCACCCGTTGAGAGAACCCCGTCATAGGTGATATCGGCGTGAAAGCTGAACTCCTCGGCGCTCTGCAGGTAGGCACCCATGGCCCGCAGGATGCGGTCTGCATCGGGTTCGATGGCAGAGGCCTCGCCGGGGGCAAGCACGCCTGAGGCTGCCACGAGCATGGTGAGAAACATTTTGTGTAGATTGAGTCCGTTCATGTGTTAAGCCCCTGCGCAGACGTCAGCTAATATTTGAATCGTATCAGCCCGAGCCCGCAGTGTCAGTTGCCGCCACCAAACGTTACGCCAATTTCTATCTGGATCATGTCGCGACTCGTGTATTCACCGGTTACGGCGCCGAGTCCGGGAATCGATGGCGTCGTCACAGGAGCGTCACCGATGCCGAGGTAGCTGACAGTCGCACTCACCGTCCGTTCCGGCGTCCATTGCCATTCGACACCCACGCCGATCGACCAAATGGAGTCCAACCTGAGTGCCAGGGTGCGATTGGCATCGTCGACCATGTCGTCCGCATAGAGCCCGCCGACCCCAAGCATCCACCTGTCGTTTAACGGCCATGTGTAGCTCGCCGAGACTGCAACAATGTCGTCATACTCGACCGAACTGTCTGAAATGCTCGTACCGTTAACGTATTTTTCTGAAAGCTTGAACTCGCTGAAGTCAACCTAGACCGCATCCAGCGTCACCGCATGGCCGTTCTCGAATTCATGGTAGAGACCCACAGCCAACGACTGTGGCGTGCGGCTGGACAAATCGATATCCGCGTTTATCAACCCTGCATCTGTCAACAACGCTTCCGTGTTCGGACCGAGACCGGAAAATTTCGCCTTTCCTTCCAGTTCCGGATCCAGTTCCGATTTGTACACCAATCCGACGCGGGTGCGGTCGGTGAATTCGTACAGGGCAGAGAGGCCAAAACCCACCGTAGTACCGTCTGCGTCGATCTTCATCTTCCCATCACCAAAACCCGGATCCAGAGGATTCAAAACAGCGCGTTCCTGTTCGTAGCTGGTGTAGGTGAGCGCCAGGCTAGCGGCAATTGAAAGCCGGTCGTTCACCCGGTAGGCCAGACTTGGGAAGGCGCTGATGTAGAGCATATCGAAGCTCTCCACGATATACTTGCCGGGCCAATCACCAAAATCCTCAGAGAAACCACTGCCTAGAATAGTGAAGCTGAACGCCCACTCGTCGTTGATCGGTTGCACCATGTAAATCGTCGGAAGGATCGTCGTGTTGGTGTCGCTGGATTTGAAACCGAGACCAGAATTGCCGATGTCTCCTTCCCAGGTGTTGTCACTGAAAAAGCCAAGGATTTCCACGTTGACGGTGCGTGACGTAAAACGAGTTATTCCGGCTGGATTGGTGCCGGCAGTTGCGGCACTATCAGCTGACGCCGTCAGGCCGGTCAGGCCTGGATACGGTCGAGCGTGCACACTGACCGCTGTGACGACGAGACAGAACGAAAACAACGAGGACAGAATATTCTTCATGGGCACCCTTAATCTACCGACACCGCCATTGGTAAAAGGCAGCCTCAATATTCATCGGAAGAAAGAATATGTTATGGAGAACATGACCGCAACACTAACCACCGCGATCAATCGTAGGTCCGCTTGTCATCAAGTCGCCGACCGGGGAAGCGGCTTTTTGTCGGGGCTGACAAAAGCCATCTGCAGCACACTGGTCGCGTTACTGGCCGCCGGGTGTGCAAGCGTCTACAAACCTGTTAATCAGCCGATCGAACGAATCGACGAATCGAGCGGCTACCGGATTTTTAGCGGTACTCAGCTCAGATCCTACGGCGAGAATCTCATCCTGCTGGCTTTCTCTGGCGGCGGGACTCGAGCAGCCGCGTTGTCGTATGGCGTGATGCAAGAGTTGCGCGATACTTCAATTGCCGGAAACAGCAAACGGATTCGGCTACTGGACGAAATCGATTGGATCTCGTCCGTATCCGGTGGCAGCTTTACCGCCGCCTATTACGGCGTATTCGGCGAACAGCTCTTCACCACCTATGAACGAGATTTCCTGCGCCAGAGCGTGCAAAGCACCCTGATAAAGCGTTTGCTGAATCCTGCGCACTGGTTCAAGACCCTGTTTTCCGCTTTCGACCGTACCGAGATGGCCATTGATGTTTACGACCGGATGGTTTTTAAAGGTGCGACTTTCGCCGACATCCCATTGGCTGAACGGCCCTTTATAGAAATCAACGCCACCGACCTGGCAGCCGGTTTACGATTCTCCTTTACCCAAGAACGTTTCGATTTATTGTGTTCGGACCTTAGTAAATTCCCTATTGCGCGGGCTGTGACCGCCTCATCGGCGGTACCGGTGGCCTTTCCCAGCGTGGTACTGAAAAACTATGCTGATCGCTGCGACATCTCGCAAACCCGCGAATGGCAGCTATTGAACGAAGCTGAGACCAGTGGTGCCGGTCAAGAACAGCTGGTCGAGGGATTGAAGTCTTATCGCGATGTGGCAAACCGGCGCTATGTGCATTTGGTCGATGGCGGCATCGCCGACAACCTCGGTCTACGCGCAATGCTTGAACGTCTTGACGCTATGGGAGACGAGCTTTTTGTTCGTCTCTCGCAGCAGCCGCCACGCAATATACTGATCATCCTCGTTAATGCTGAGACTAATCCCGATCGAGTAATCGAAAAGACGGCAAACAAACCATCAATCGGCGCTACCGTTAGCGCGATGTCGAACGCGCAGATTTCCCGCTACAACCTGGAAACGCGCGATGACTTACGGCGCAAAGTAAAAGAGTTTGAGGCCCGGGCAGAACAGCATAATTTACCAACCCGAATCTACTACGCCGAAGTCGAATTCGACGATGTCCCGACCAAGGAAGCCAGTCGCTTTCTCAACAATTTGCCGACCAGCCTGGAACTCGACGACGAGGACATAGACAAGCTGATCGCCAGCGCCCGTATGTTATTGCGCCACGAGCCAGCGTTCGAGCGGTTTTTGCAACGAAACGACGGTAGGCGATCGGCAGATGCCATAAGCGATGATGAAATCTGTAGATACCTTAGCCACGAGCGTTGCCGATGATTTGCCACGGGGTAGGGCCGGTCCGCGCATAGCGACGCGTCTTGTCTTGAAACATTGCGGCGTCAAAGCCACACCATGAATGAGACTTCTTGTTCAAATCTGTACATCTGGCGGATTCAAGGCGGCGGCGTAAGGCCCAGCGGTCCGGCTTCGAGTGGGTCCGTAAGAGGCTCCCACTCCAACAATCGCCGGGACCGGCTGGATAACCGGCATGATACGCGCAGAAACGCACGCAGCGAACGATCTTACGTCCGCTGGCTGGTTAGCTTGTTATGATATTACGCCCATCACTGCCCGAGCTTCCAGCTAGCTTGTACAGATAAGAAGACGATGTTGTTGCTATCGTACTTGCCGCCGTATCCCATCGAATCGATTCAGCCCTTCCCATAGTCCGCGTAGACCAGTTGCGCGCCGATCGAGAGGCGGTCACGTTTCTGATACTCCACGCCAAACGCGTAACGTACCTGGCGGTCGATAGGCATATCGGCCGTGCGGTCTTCCTTGTCCACCGGGTTGCTATCGTAAGCGATGCCTCCTCGCACCAACCACGTAGGATTCAACCGGTAGTCGAAACCCCATGCCACGTGATAGGTGTCGTCCCAGTTGCGGCTCAGGCTCATGCCTCCGGATTCGGTCGAGAGGTTGATCTCGTCCAGCGCACTCCATTCCTCCCAGCCGACGGTGAGTTGCAGAGTCAGGTCGTCGCTCATCTCCTGCGTGAAGCCGACACGCAGCATGCTCGCCAGCACCAAATTGGTCTCGGCATCGACGGCGGCGCCGATCGGCTGTATCTCGGCGCCACCCGAGTAGGACATGTCGAATTCGTGCTGGTAGACGATGCCGAGCCGCGAGCGCTCGGAAAATTCGATAAAGGCGCTGAGGTTGAAGCTGGCGACGATGTCGTCGCCATCGATGGTGGCCTGGCCTTCCGGCGTCCCGGGCGGGAACGGCGGACTCGGCGTAGGCACGGCGACCTCCATGTTCAGATCGTTGTACATCACCGGCACGCCGATGCCAATAGACACCCGTTCGTTGACTTGGTAGGCGATGCTGGGCATAAATGCCAACCCAACCAGCTCGATCTTTTCGTCTTGAAAGCGGCCCGCCCAGCCGTTGTCGTACTCGATAACCGCTCCGGTCAGCCCTGCAAACGAAAGACCCAGCGTCCAGTCGTCAGAAAGCTGGCGTACATAGAAGGCCGAAGCGCCCGGGGCAACGGAGCCGGCATCACCGCCGTCGCCGTTGCCGTTGAGCGGCGTGGTGCGCTCCAGGTCAAACTCGATGGTAGAGCTGATGAGGCCGCCGGCCACCATCAGTCGGCTCTCGCTCAGGCGCGACATGCTGGCGGGATTGTGAAGTGCCGCCGAAGCGTCCATCCCACTCGACTGCGAACCGGCGCCCGCCCGCCCCATGGCCGGCGCCCGTACTCGTTGATCCAGAGCCCCCCGGCGTGTACGAAACTCGCGTATGGCAGTGCGAGCATCAACGCGGATAATGCCCTGATAGATACTCGTTTCAATTGGCTTGTCGAAGAAATCAATTTCATGATTCGTAGCCCCATCCTAATAAGGGCGATGCCCCAGTGTCGACCTTCGTCCTACTTTCCCGAGCTTACTTCATCCAGCCGAATAGCGCGGATGGCACCGCCGGGATGAAGTAGAAGCGAAAATTCCATCTCGATCCGGGTATGTCGTTGGGCCGGACAACCGAGTACATCGCCTCTATACCGAAACGTATCGGCACCTTGCCGAAGTTGATCGTCTTGTTGATACCAATGCCTACTGGGACCGTAAACCGGTCAATGCCATCCTGCTCCCAGTCGATGATGATGTTCGGTGCAGCCCCGATTGAAGTAGTCTCGTTCAAGCTGTAATAAAGCAGATACTGCAGATTTGTCGTGTTGACGTCGTCGCGATCGCTATCGCCGGCAAAATCCCGGTAGTGTTGCAGCAGGCCACCAACCTTCCATTTCGACCCCAAATACGCATACAGGGCCGATGGTCCGGCGCTCCACTTCCCGGTCCCCAGGACGTCTTCGGTTGCGGTCGGCAGACCCACATCAAAACCGACACCCCAAACGCCCTTGCCGCCACCGTCGTAACTGATGGCATCTTTGGGGGCGAAGAGGCCAACATAATACATGTCACCAAAACCGGTGGTCCTGCCGCCCGCTAGGTTGACGAGGGACGGCGTCGGGCCCGGATTGATGTGTCCAGGTATGGTGCCCCCCATATCCGATCCGAGGTCATCGAGATCATCCTGATCTAGCGGTACGCTCGGAATGTTGACGACGATCCGGTTGATCAGGTTCCAATTCTTGCTAATGCCTTTGGGGAATTGCAGAATACCCATTAGATTGCCTTGGACCTCTTCGTCGCCAGTCGCATCGTTGCGAATCAAGTAGCTGTCATACTGAGTAAACAACATCGCCACGTTGCCAACTGGGTTGTCCATCAGCGCGGACATCTGGGTCAACGTCGGCTGGCAACCCGCCCGCAACACGTCGCCCAAGTCCGCATCCGGATCCGCCTTGAAGGCGAGGCACTCCACACTATCGGGTTCGCTCGCCTCTTCTTCAGTCGCATGTACGGCCAACGCCGACACGCACAGTGCTGTGATTAGAGCCTTGAACATAGACTTTTGCATGAATCCATTCTCCTATGTGAACGCCGTACACACCTTGCATCAATCAGGTTGCAATTGGCAATACCTATGCCAATCCGTTGGCGTACGCCCTTTGACAGGGTCGCTTCAAAGCCCACCATCCCTTGCGGAATTCAAGTCAGCGACAGGGCATCGATGACCAGATCCGGGGTGGGCTGCGAGCTCCAGCGTTGCAAACGCCCCGCTTAGCGTCACACCGCCGCCAACCTTGTCCTTTGAATTTCATCTAATACATATAGCGCACACCCAGACCAATCCCCCAATCGTACTGTTGAAATCCTCCTGTTTGATACAGTGCGTCCACATATACACCGAACTTGGGGCTAAGCATTTTTCCAATCTGTATTTCAAGCGTGTTGGATGTGGCAGCACCTGCTTTATGATCAATGACGAATTTGTCATCCAGTCGGAACCACATTTTGCGAGACGGGATAGAATGGAGATAGATCACTCTTGGTCCAGTTCGACTGACTTCTTCCACTCCAGACTCTTCCTCATAAGAGCCAAAATATTGAACGAGGGTAATCAACGTATCATTTGGCGATAGCTGCCAGCCGAAGCCGGTGAAAGGCGCCAGCTGATCCGAGCCGGCAGAAGTCCCTTCGCTTGCATCGCCTAACTCTTTTATCCATTCCAGACCGAAAACCCAGCGTGACCTGACCTTCCCTATCGAGGGACCCCGCGTAAGATAAATAGCCTTGATACGAACAGACTCGAGATGGGACTCGGTTGTTCCTGAAAGATCGGTATCCCAGTAATGCAACTCATTGATGATCTTGAGTTTTGGGGTGACCATATACGCGCCTTCGGTGTTGTACCATCGCCGAAACTTGCTCCCCCCAAGGTCCAGATAACGAAAACGAAGATCCTGAAAGTTTACCGCTGCAGTTGGGTCGGATGCCGCTCCTACGCTTTTTGCAGATTCATCCGCTTGCTGTGCATGCACAACGGTCGTCATGGCAAAAATGAAAAATACAGCAGTGAAGACGCAACGTAGTGCGTCCAGGCAAGCATGCAGCCCGAGCCCGATGCGCGTCCTCAATACCGCATTTCCCATTTAATCGGCACAACCGCCTGGATTGCGTCGAGTTCAGGTCACTCAGCGGCCAGGCAATTTGTCCGCTGGCTCTCAGGCACTTTCGCGTTGTTGAAATTGCAACTCATCAGTTTGCCGTAGCGTGCCATTAGCTCTTCAAGTTCACTCCAGGAGACAAGCGTATTCTCCTCAACGCCAAGCGAATCGATGATCCCGACTAGGCGCTCTTCCGTAACACTGTCAAACACTTCCCATTCAAGGACCACACTTTGTAGATTCGCCTTTTTCGCAATGTCCGAAGTTGCTGCTCGTAATACTGACCCTGCGATAAATCCCGCCGGGGTATATTCGAGTAACTTTCTTTTCTTCTTGGTTTGCTTTAGGTTCGTCAGGGCGATACTCAAATACAACACTTTCTCCCCGGGTTCATCGACAATATACATATCATCGGACAGCCCCGACGCGATTCCCGCCCGGAGGGACTCGGCAAGTGCATTAAGATGTCTGGGCTTGATACCTTTGTACGGAGAATCGTCCGCGATGAAAATTTCCGGCTGATCGATCATGACGGCCTCATACTGACGCATCCTGTCCTCAGCACCCGGCGCGATATAGCGATAGTCGGCGGTGCCATCTGTCACTTTTTCTAGCTGCGTATAATCCGTCATGAACCCCGAATGAGCCATTTCCTGCGCCTGCGCCGCTGAGGCTAACGCAGCAAGACTAAATACGATCGCGCTAATTATTTGTTTTCTGAAATTCATTTTTTCTCCCCATCTGAACGTGATAGCGTTGGCAAGGATTGCGGGTCTTCCCTTCCCATCGATCGAGCATTGTCCGCATTTGATTGTGGGAAGTCCAAATTATCTATCGCCCTCCAAGAACGGCCAGAGACTATCTATTCAGCAAGTTGTGACGCCACGTAGCGCGCACGAACACATCCAGTGCTTCGACGCGCTGGCTTGCCGTCACCAGACGACTCAATTCTTCGCGTCGACGTACGCGGGCATCGATGACCAGGCTCGGGGTGGGCCGCCAGCTCCAGCGCAGTTCAATCTGTTCTTCGTTGTCACGATATTGCGGCGAGAGCAACCAACCCGCGCCAGTCCTACCGTAGAGTAGTCCAACACTGTGGCCCCGGGCAAACTCCATGAGGCTCGCCGAGACATTCCAGGCGAGACCGTCGGCATCGCCGGATGTACCTGTATTCACGGCTTGGCGGGTTGGCGTGTTGGGCGCATAGCCGATCTCACCGGCTATACGCATCCGACGATCGCCGGGCGCGTTGGGGAGCCGAAACCTTGCAGCCACCCGCCCGACGACGGCCCAGTAATCCTCCCGGCGTCCCGATAGGCGGCCGTCCGTCAGCAGGGAATTCGGCAGGTAAGAGATGTCCAGCGCGCGTTGCACGATGCGGCCCCAGGGTTGAAGGTTCTCGAAGGCGATGAACTGTGTGAATCTGGAGTTGCCCTCGGAGAAATCCAAGGGGCTGCGACGGACGCTGCCGGTCCCATCCTCATTGTTGTGCTCGATGATCACGTGACCAACCCAGCCTCTGCGAAATCTGGCCGTGCTGTGAAGGCCGTCGGTCCAGTTGATAGATGTGTTGTGGGAGTTGTTACGGTCCAGAGATTTTGCAAACACCCCGCCTCGCGTCACGAATTTTGTCTGTAAACGCCCCGCTGCCAAGTCGAAACGGTTGGTTCTAAACCAATGGATGAACAGCTCGTCAACGGTGATCTTGCCGGCTTCGATACTATTGCCGGCCACGCTGGATTCGAACGAAGTATCCGCGCTGCACGATTCGGTGGAGCAGATGCCCGCAATCCGGGCCGTCAAACGCAGGGATTCGACCGGATTCCAGCTACCCTCGACGCGCAGGCGAGCGGTTATCTCCTCCTCCTGGTCGGATTCTCCAAACTGGTCTTCTTCGTCCGACCAGGCAGCGGAGGTCCGAACATCCAAACCGAAAGAGAGGAGATCGGCGACGTTGGCGGCGTCGATAAGAGACCCACCCACGTCCATACTCATGATATCTTCATCTGCGCTTTCGACTTCTTCAGCAGTTGCCTCGAGCGCCTCTTCTTCCTCTTCAGTGACGGTCTCCCCCTCCAATATAGGCGTGCTCCGCTCGATGGGTGGCTCGACTGATTGTTCGCCGTACGCTACCGAGCCAACAACCCACAGGGCGAGAACCGCGACAGTGCTGCGGAATGTTAGCCATGGAGTTTTGTGGTGGCGGAATGTCTTCAAGTACCCGGTTCTCAATAATGATCCGTGATGATAGAGGCGATGAGTGCTTAGCGCTTTACATCGAGTGTTCGAAATTAGGCGCTTGACTGCAATACGTTGCTGGCAAAAGATCCGTCGATCCCAAACAACCGTCGACAGACTGCTTGTGATTGATCGGTTCAGCATGAATTGAGCGATGATTGAAATAAACGATCTGCGATTCGACTACGGTGCAGGCGATTTCTGCCTGGACATTCCACACTTGCATGTAGACGAGGGCGAAAGAGTAGCGGTCGTTGGGCCGAGTGGATCGGGCAAGACAACGCTGCTGAACCTGATAGCGGGTATCGCCAGACCACAATCCGGGCAGATAGTGACCGGTACTGCGGATATGTCTGCACTGGATGATGCCGCTATTCGAGACTTTCGCATTTCGAACATCGGGCTGGTGTTTCAGGAATTCGAATTGCTCGAATATCTGCATGTGCTCGACAACGTGCTGCTGCCGTATCGCATCAACAACTCACTCCGCCTGGATGCAGCAGTGGTACAACGCGCCAAGGAGCTGCTATCCAGCGTTGGTATCGGCGACAAGCTCGATCGGCATCCGGATAACCTGTCG
>SMVA01055257.1_pt1 | contig 11213 bp, 9 predicted proteins | sample 2456451 | NCBI WGS metagenome assembly SMVA01 (sample SAMN11095933, study PRJNA526329) | marine sediment metagenome | biome: Marine sediment; feature: Surficial sediment; material: Deep marine sediment; isolation source: Hadal surficial sediment | place: Pacific Ocean | collected 2014-05 | depth 0-1...
AGTATTACGATGCCCAGAAACAATCTTGCAAATAATGTAGACACATCCCCCTTTGTATAAAACAAAAACTTAAGCATACCATTCTCCTTCATCCTGAAATCATGCTTTTATTTATGAAAAAGTATTAATTTATAACAATAAGAATTATACTTTAAGAATTATACTTTTTATGATTATATCACTAAGTCTATAATGCACCAATACTCTTTTTATTACTAATAACAAATTATTTGTAATAATAAAATTTATATTTGTATAAACACATTCGCTGTTTGTTGACATCCAGTTGTAAATTAATGTTAATTGGAATCTTTTTAAAAATTGGTATAATCAAGCGCGAAAATGCAAATCGATCTTTTAAAAGAACTCTGCCAGACAGCTGCGCTGCCGGGTGCAGAGGAAAAATTACAAAAAATAATAGTAAGTCATCTAAAGAAGTTTACTTCCGAAATAACTATAGACTGTCTTGGAAACGTTATTGCCCACATCCCCGGAAAAGGTCCCAAACTCGTACTCGATGCACATATGGATGAAGTGGGTTTTATGGTGCATCACATAGATAAAAATGGGTTTTTAAAACTCACCCCGCTTGGCGGCATGGATCCGAGAGTTTTCTATGCTCAGAGGCTTAAAGTCCACGGGAAAAGAGACCTGACTGGTGTTGTAGCTTCCATACCACCCCATATCAGCAAAAATGGTAACAACTTGGAGGTGCCCCAGGTAGAAGACTGCATTGTAGATTTAGGGCTGTCCGGTGAAAAGGTAAAAAAACTCGTCAAAGTAGGAGATTTAGTTTCATTTTGCTATCCATTTGAAGAAACAGAAGATGCTATAATATCAAAAGCTATAGATGACAGGGTTGGTTTATTTGTCTTTTTAGAAGCGCTAAAGAATACTAAAAAAATAAATTGTGACCTTTATGTGACTGCAACAGTTCAAGAAGAAGCAGGGCTTAGAGGAGCAAGAATAATTACCCCTGTATATGAACCGGATTTTGTTGTGGCACTGGAAGGCACAGTATCGATGAACATTCCAGGAGTTCCCGATGATAAAACTCTTGCTAGAGCTCAGCAAGGACCTGAGATAAGACTCTTGGACAGGTTTTTAGTGGCTGACAGGAAATTTAGTTTTTTTATCACAGAGCTTGCAGAAAAAAAGAATATTCCTTATCAGATTACTGTTAAAAAAGCGGGTAGTACGAATGCAACAGCAATGCAGGTTACAGGAAAAGGCAGCAGAGCGGCAGTGGTGTCTGTACCTACTCGGTACCTTCACAGCCCCAACTGTCTTGCATATAAAGAGGATATAAGTAATACTATAAAGTTAATATCGCTTTTATTGGAAAATATTAATAAACTAAAGATTTAGTTAATGTAAGTTCTAAACTATGAAAACTAAAGTATTGTTATCATTCATTTATTTTATTGTTGTAATTATTTCATTTCCTTTGATCTCCAGGTCTGCAGAGCCTGAAATAGAAGTTAATAAGACCTCTAAAACTGCGATAGTTAAGACTCCCGAAATTGAAGATATTGAGACCACAAAAGGCGAAATTGAAGTAGTAAAGACTCCTGAGAATGAATCTGTTAATACTGCTGAAATTGAAGAAGTTAAGACCGCCGAGACCGAAGTTATCAAGACACCTGAAATGGAACAGGTTAATGTAGTAGAGCCTCAACAGCCTCAAGATGACGGCCTGCTGCAAGCTCAAACAGTATTCTTTCAATATTATAAAAACCCGGAAAATTTTCAAAAATCTATAGATATTATTAACAATATTTTATTAGAAGATCCGAACAACTGCGACGCATTAATATTTCTCTCTCGAATATGGCTGACTTATGGTCATTATTTAAGAGATAACAGTTCACCCGTGAAATGGGATAGATTCAAAAAAGGATCAGAGATTGCACAAAAAGCAATAAAAGTAGACCCTTCAAACCCGGATACCTATTTTTATTATGTTGCCAATGAAGCATCTCTTGCAAAATCCAAAGGAATAATTGGATCATATTTCTTAGTTAGGAGAATTAAAAAAGGCATTAACAAAGTACTCGAGCTAGATCCTAATCATACAGAAGGTATAGCAATGAAGGGCGCAGTACTAAACTCAATTCCAGGTATTATGGGTGGTGATGTAAAAGAGGCAGAAATACTTATAAGAAAATCATTATTATTAGATCCTCATCTAACGAGCACAAAAATTTTCCTTGCAAAAAATCTCTTCAAACAAAAACAGTATGAGCAGGCCAAGACTGTTTTATATGAGGTTTTGGCTGAAAGAAACCCGACTGTGCTTGCCGACTGGCACCTGAATAAAAGATCTGCTCTTAAGTGGATTAGAATAATTAACGAGAAGCAGCAAAGCCAGCAGACTTAGAATTTTCGCAGCTTTTACACAATAGCAATATATCTGTTTTTTATTTTTTCCGGCCTTATTACAATCGCGTGAAGAAAATCATAAATATTTTCGTTAAGCAAAAAAGTTTATTCTCTTTTAATACCATACCTCCCTACCCTGTCATTGCGAGGAGCGGTGCGACGTGGCAATCTCGTTTTTTCTTCATATATTAGCTATCACAATATTTCATCGTATAGATCATTCCATTCTTTATTAAACTTATTAATCAATTCCAGTTTCCTTTTTCTCCTACCTGCTTTAATCTGTTTTTCTCTTGAAATTGTAGTCTAGATAGATTCAAACACCGCGTAATAAACTAATTTGTTTACATTGTATTTTTCTGAAAAGCCTTTGACCACTTTATTTTTATGTCCGTAGACACGCTTTATTAAATTATTAGTAACTCCAGTATACAGCACGATGTGTTGTTTATTTGTAATAACATAAACAAAATAGACTTTGTTCATGCATTACCATTATATCACATTTTCAAAAACGAGATTGCCACAGCTCACTACGTGAGCTTCGCAATGACAGTTGTGGGTAGTGATTTTTGTATACTTTGTATAAAGACAAAGTATGGGGTGTTTTTTAGTTCCTTTCACTAATCAAGACGGGGTCAGAGTTTTGTTGTGTCGTTATTATTCTAATCATCTGCTTGTTCCTGGGATTACCACGTCACTTCGTTCCTCGCAATGACAGCATGCGCAAAGCTGTTTATTTTCATACACACACTTTACTAAAGCATTATTTTTATTAACCTTACATTTATGCACACAAAAAGGCTATATGAAATATTTTCAGTTTCTATATCTCAGCTCCCGGACCTTTATAACATAGTTACAGAATCTGATGTAGTTAAGATAGTTGAATCTAAAAAATATGATGTTCAGGACGAGGCTCTAATTGATGCCATAGTAAATGATAAAGGTAAACAGTTGGAAGAATCTCTTAGAGAAGATTGTGAGAAATTTTTAAAGGATCTGACAAAAAAAAACGAGTCTGCATCAAATACAGACCCGCTCGTTTTAAAAGAAAAACTTTTATCAATCTTTATAACTAATTTAGAATACTATATAGATTATTATTATAACTCGCTTATAAACAAACTCTTCTCTGACGGTTAATAATCTATACTTATTTCCTCTTACCTATTGGAACAAATTTCTTGTTCATTTCACCCAGGTATATCTGCCTTGGTCTTGCAATTCTACTCTCAGGATCATTCAAGAATTCCTTCCACTGGGCAAGCCAGCCGCTCGTCCTGGCAATTGCAAAGAGAACAGTAAACATACTCACAGGCAGCCCCATACTCTGGTATATCAGACCGGAATAAAAATCAACATTGGGATAAAGCTTTCTTTTTACAAAATATTCGTCTTCAAGAGCTATTTTTTCAAGCTCAAGCGCTATCTCGAGCAATGGGTTTTCACCTGTAACCTCAAATACTTTATGTGCAATTTTTTTTATTATTTGTGCTCTGGGATCATGTGACTTGTAAATCCGGTGCCCAAAGCCCATTAACCTGAACTCTCCCTTCTTAGCTCTATCAATATACTGGGGTATCTTATCTTTGGAGCCTATTTCAGCCAGCATCTGAAGTACCCCTTCATTGGCGCCGCCATGAAGCGGGCCGTACAAAGCGGCGATAGCTGCTGCTGTTGCCGAATAAGGGTCTGGTTGAGAACTTCCAACATTTCTCATAGCGGCTGTGCTGCAATTTTGCTCGTGGTCTGCATGAAGTATAAACAATACATCTATTGCTTTTTCGATTGCAGGATTTGGCTTATATTCTTTCTGAGCAATGTTGAACATCATATTTAGGAAATTACCTGCGTAACTCAAACCATTGTCAGGATAAACATATGGAAGTCCCATTGTGTGACGGTATGAAAAAGCTGCAAGAGTTGGCATTTTAGAAATTAGTCTTTGTATCTGGATTTCTCTTACATCTTCGTTGAAAATATCCTTAGCTTCGGGATAGAAAGTGGAAAGCGCGGCAACAGTGCTCAGGAGCATACCCATTGGGTGAGCATCGTATCTGAATCCACCTATGAATCGTTTAATGTTCTCATGTACATAAGTATGGTGAGTAATATTATGTTCCCAATCATCGTACTGTTTTTTATTTGGCAATTCGCCATTTAACAATAAATATGCAACTTCTAAATAATTACTCTTTTCAGCAAGAACTTCAATTGGATAACCCCTGTATATAAGTATCCCTTTGTCACCATCAATAAAAGCAACGCGGCTTGTACAATGTGCTGTATTACTGTAAGCAGGATCATAACTCATCATACCAAAATCATCATCGTTGACTTTGATTTGCCTTAAATCCATTGCCTTAATGGTATCGTTAGTAATAGGAACTTCATAAGTTTTACCAGTTCTATTATCAGTGATTGTTAATGTATCTTTTGACACAGATTAGACCTCCTTCATGTGATTGTATACAATTTGTAAGAATAAAAAGTTCAATATTCTAGCAAATAACCTAACCAAACTATCAAAAGGCGCTTAATTTGTCAAATCTATTTAATATTGAATCAAAATTAGCGAGATGAAAATTAAGGCAATACTTGCTTAATAGTTAGTGGTACAGGAGTAAATGAACCTATAAATAACATAACTGCAACCAAAGCTAATATCTTTCTTTTGTTGTCAATAACTTTTAAATCATCCAACACTGTTGGTGGATGATTTGTTCCAAGTACTGTTAGTAAAAAAGCCCATATTAGCCATCCAAGCCATCCCTCAAATGAAATGTTAGCTACAGTAGGAAATATCTGCAGCAGTGAAAAATATTTATCCCCTAACACTATTATTTCATTTGTACCGACTCCAAGAATAATAAGCATTACTACCATTATCTTCGAAATGTAAGCGTGAAGTTTCTTAGAAAATAGGCTGTATAATATATGTCCACCATCAAGCTGTCCGCATGGTATTAAGTTTAGCGCTGTTACAAATAGTCCCACCCACCCTGCAAAAGCCATGGGGTGGAGCATGTACTCATAGCCCCCAGGAAGATTTGGAAGAGTAAGCAATGTTAGCGCCTTAAAAATTAGAGTATCCCCGGTAATAATTAATAAACCGGGGCTATTATTTAACTGATCTATTTCTACTACCTTGGATAAGCTTAGTCCAATTATGATCACTGGAACTGCAACTAATACCCCTGCTATAGGACCGGCAATACCTATATCAAAAAGGGCTTTTTTGGATTTTATTTGTGATTTAATTCTTATAAAAGCCCCGAAAGTACCAATGATGGAAACTACAGGCGGTGCGGGAATAAAATAAGGCAGGCTTATATCTTCACCATATTTTTTGCCATAATAATAATGACCCATCTCATGAGTACCCAAAATAAGCAGCAGCGACAGTGAAAAGAGAACGGCTCCGGTTATAGTTCCCTCAAAAGAGTATCCGGTAATAAGTGTAGTGATTAAAGTTAGAAAAAAAAGTATGATATGTTTATTAGTCAATTTTAATTTGAGATATTAATATGAAAATAATTTATGTACCTTGTGGGTAGTGAATAATTTTATAATCAGACTATTTTTTTTTAAGACTTATTTGTTTATTAGCTTAATTTAAAGGAATCAATTGTACTTTAATTTTCAGAAACACTACTTTTAAATCTAATAGAGTTCACTTAGTGAAGGATATATGCTTTCAATTACTTCGTTTAGATAGGCTTCAATCTCTTTTGCCTTTTTTTCAAACAATATATGCTTTTTGATATCTTCCAATAAAGCTATATCTATATTATTTACCAGATATCTTATTACAGGGGCTCTTGTTGGTGAAACACTAAGGACTCTGTACCCTAAAGAAAGCAATATTAAAGATCCTGAAATCGATCCTGCAATCTCGCCACAGAGCGATATTTCCATATGCATATGCTCAGTTTTTCTAAATAGATCGTATAGCATTCTAATGACAGATGGGTGGAAACTCGAATACAGGTGCCCTACTTCATTGGAATTACGATCCACTGCCAGTAGATATTGAATAAGGTCATTTGTACCAATAGAAATAAAATCCACAAGATGCCTGTAGTCTTCAAGCTGATATATGAGTCCGGGCACTTCTATCATCATACCCAGAGGCGGAAGCTCGGTTTTGTTTACTCCAAGCTCATCTCCGATTTGCTCTATTAGCTCTTTTGCTGTTTCTACTTCCCAAATATTTGTAATCATCGGAAGCAGTATTCTAAATTTATGCCCTCTTGTGCCGGCAAGAAGTATTGCCTTAATCTGATCCTCAAAAGTTTCTAAGTATTCCATGGAAAATCTTATCGCTCTCAGGCCCAGAAGAGGATTTTCTTCATCAGGAAATTTTAGATAAGGAAGCAGTTTGTCGGCTCCAACATCAAGAGTTCTCACTGTTATATAACCCTTAAATTTTTCTGCCACTTTGTCATAAATATCTACTTGCTCTTTTAATTCAGGCCATTTATCAAACTGAGAAAATGCAAACTCTGTTCTGAAAAGTCCAACATCTTGTAGTCCGTACTGGCCGGCAAGCGATACATCAATTGGAAACCCTATATTTGCCGTAAGCTTAAGTGCAATATCTTTATTTGTATCTTTTAAACTTTCCTTTTCTATAAAATCTCTTAGTTTCTCAAATTTTGAAAACTTGCTCTGATATTGTTTAATCAGATCACGGGATGGCTGGGTAATTACAAATCCGGTCTTTCCGTCTACAATAATTTTTTCACCCGTATTTAAGAGATCACATATATTTTCTATACCAACGACAGCGGGTATGCCAAGAGATTTAGCTAAAATTACAAGATGTGATGTTTCTCCGCCCTTTTCTGTAACTATTGCCGCTATCTTATTTTTATAGAGCATAGAAATAAACGATGGGCCTATATCCCTGGCAACGAGTATTGACCCATTCTTAACTTCAGATTCAATGGTTCCATTTGTTTTTGTCTCTATTAGATACTGCAATACCCTTTGCCCAATATCTCTAAAATCACCCGCCCTCTCCTTAAAATATATATCCGTCAGGTTTTCAAAATGCTTAGCAACATCTTCAACAGTATCAATAAGAGCTCTTTCAGCAGAAACTTTTTTCTTATTTATTTTTTCAAGAATCTTATTTTTAAAGCTTGAGTCATTGAGAATAAGCAGGTGAGTTTCAAAAATATTTATTTCACTTTCTGTCAGTATATGTTTAGTTTTTAGCTCATTAATTAAAGAATCCAGATCTTTTTTAACGCTTATAAAAGCATTTACCATCTTTTCGCATTCCTCTTCAATTGTACCTTTGGGTATGTCATCAGGGTTATACTGATCGTATAAACCTTTAAATATATAAACATTGCCGACAGCAAAACCCGATGATACTCCTTTTCCCTGAAGAGTTACTCTTATCCTTTTCTTAGAACTAGGCGGTTTTAATCTTTCAAGACTATCGGCAACTTCCAGTAGCGCTGCGAGTCTGTTTGATATAATTTGAAAAAAAGATTCTTCGGAAGGATGAATCAGCCTTCGTTCATTTGTTTGAGCTACAAGCACTCCCATAAATCTATTCTGCAGCTGAATTGGCAGTCCAATATAACTTTCATATTCTTCTTCCCCAATTTCTGGGAAATATTTATAATAGGGGTGTTCTGAAGCAGGCATAGCAATTAGCGGTCTTTTAGACGTAAATACATAACCTGTCAGTCCCTCAGACGATTTGAGTGTTATAGGGTTTTGCAGATTTACTTTTAGCCCTCTGGTTGCCTTTAAAACTAACTGTTCTTTATCTCCGTCCCATAGATATACAGAAACAATATCAAAATTCAGCGCGTCTCCAATCTTATTTACAACCTGATCTAGAATATTACTAAGACCAGATGTACGGTTAATAAGATCGCCTATCTCCTGGACAACTTTCAGATGGAAGTCCGCTCTATCAATAGTTCTAATATTTTGCATAAAAATTTATCTGTAGATTAAGATGGTACACTTATTATATTATATTTTATTTCGCAAGCAACACAGCAGATACTACCGCTAAACTTACACCAGCAACTTCCCTGACTCCCAGTCTCTCACCCAAAAATACAAATGCGAGAATCACGGTAATAGCAGGATAAAGACCAGTTAGAGGAACTATTACCGAAAGCTTTGCATCCTTAAGAACTATAATAAAAAGAACTGTGCCAATTCCCCAGCTAAGCCCCATAAGCAGAGCCGGTATATTTAGTGCAAAACCGCTAAATATTTCATTTCTTTTTAACAGTATAATCATACACAATACAGTGATAGTTCCCATGCCTTCAAAAAAGTAGACTCTAAAGGGAATATCGCTGTCTGAAGCGATCTTGCCAAAGAAGCTTCCCAGGGCAAAAAGAGTAGTTGCAAGTAAAGCCAAGACAAACCATCTTTCTAACATTTTTATCTCCTCTATAAATCAGATAATCGGCCTATAATTTATATTATAGAAATATAATTATTGGACTGTACTATTATTAAACTTTAAGTATATTAAGTGCCCTTATTTTTTAAATAATAACAATATCTTACAGATGACAAAATTAATATAAAATTTAGTGCAATTAAATGAACGACGCAAACACTGCCAATACAAAATATAATGTGGCAATAATAGGATCGGGGCCTGCAGGTTTTTATGCAGCCGACCATCTTTTCAAAAATAAAGAACATACTTTTCATATTGATATGTACGACCGCCTGCCTACACCGTTTGGACTCGTAAGATTGGGTGTAGCCCCTGACCACCAAAAAATTAAAACTGTCACAAGAGTATTCGATAAAATTGCCCAAAATCCAAATTTCAGGTTTTTTGGCTATGTTGAATTTGGTAAAGATATTAAATTGGAGGATCTAAAAAAGCATTATCACATAATAATCTTTGCCACTGGCGCTCAAACAGATAGAACAATGAATATCCCCGGTGAAGACCTAAAGGGCTCTCATACTGCTACTGAATTTGTTGCCTGGTACAATGGACACCCCGATTACAAGGAAAGAGAATTCGATCTAAGTAAAGAAACAGTTGCAATTATAGGAGTGGGAAATGTAGCAGTTGATGTTGCAAGGATATTTTGCCTTAGTGAGCAAGAACTGCGTAAAACCGATATTTCAGATTATGCATTGGAAAAATTAGCTAAAAGTAATGTTAAAGAAGTTTATATGATAGGCAGAAGAGGTCCTGCACAGGCTGCTTTTACAAATCCGGAATTAAAAGAGCTTGGCAACCTGGAAAATGCAGATTTGATCTTGGATAATGAAGAAATTGAACCCGATCTAATAACTAAAAACTTTTTAGAAGAAAATGAAGATAAACAGACTAATAGAAAATTAGAACTTCTTAAAGAATTCTCATCAAATAAAGAAACAAATAAAAATAAAAAACTACATATAAGGTTTTTATTATCGCCAATAGAAATAGCTGGCAGCGATGATAATTCAATTAACTCTATAAAGTTAACCCGCAACGAACTTTACAAGTCCCCTGACGGCTCCATCAGGCCCAGGTCGACAAATGAAAAAATAGAATTAGACGTGGGCCTTGTATTCAGATCAATCGGCTACCGTGGTGTTCCGCTACCAGATGTACCATTTAATGAGGACTGGGGGGTAATATCAAATGAGAAAGGAAGAATCTTGGGTAAAGATAAAATTCATATCGAAGGCCTTTATGCAACAGGATGGATAAAACGAGGGCCGACCGGAGTTATAGGAACCAATAAAACAGATTCAGGTGAAACTGTAAAGTGCATCATAGATGATATTGCTGCAAATAAATTCAATAAACCTCAAGTGGTTGAGCCACAGTCAATTGAATCTTTAATAAAAGAAAGAAACGATAAATTCATTAATTATAAGCAGTGGCAAAAAGTGGATCAGTCTGAAATTGAGAGAGGTCAGCAACTTGGAAGACCCAGACTAAAATATACCGATATTGAAGAAATTCTCCGCGTTGCAAAAAGTTGAGAATATAATCTTACTTTAGTTAACTTTATTATAATCTTTTATAAAAATATCGACCAACTGATTCAGACTGTTTAAAAGGCATGTATTAACCGAAATGGAATCGCAGTTCATAAGTTTTCCGGCAGACCAGGTATTGCCATGAATAATCTTATTTTGCTCTATCTGCGCTTTTATAAGAATGACTGACTGATACAACTCAATTTCAGTAAAGATAACATATTTTTGTCCTGAATAAGACCTGCTTGGAACAATTTTGATATAAAGATATGATCCTCCCAGCGTTTTCTCCCAATCTTTATACTCAACCACTTTTATTCGAGCTTCAGCTAATTGTTGTTCTGCGCTTTTCTTAAGAGCTATTTCACTCACCCCGTCAGATTTAGCAAAGTCAGGCAAATGGTCAATTCTTACAGCGACAGCTGATATTCCTTTTAGAGATAAAGATGGAGATGCAGTTAAGCTTGTGATTGGAGTTAGGATAAGAGCAATAATAAAACAATAGAAAGTAAGATTAACCGTTCGCATTTTTTATAAGGGATTTACTAAATCAGAATTTTTTCAATTTATACTAATCATTAATTATAAGGAATCAAATTCGCTTTAATAGTTAAAATAGGTAATAGATTCCGAATTAATTTATAATAACTCTCGGTATTTAATCTTAATGTATATTAATAAATGGAATTATATTAGGGTTTTATGGTATTATTTTCACTAGACATACTATATAATAAAATGATATAATAATGATATAATATAGATGGTATAGAAATTGCTTTTTAAAGACTATTAAATGACAAATTTTGTAATAAGATTTTTCATTTAATTAACAATATGTGTCA
>SMVA01416681.1_pt1 | contig 11211 bp, 10 predicted proteins | sample 2456451 | NCBI WGS metagenome assembly SMVA01 (sample SAMN11095933, study PRJNA526329) | marine sediment metagenome | biome: Marine sediment; feature: Surficial sediment; material: Deep marine sediment; isolation source: Hadal surficial sediment | place: Pacific Ocean | collected 2014-05 | depth...
CGAGGAAAAAGACGCCGGCGATATCGTTGTTTACGGCAGGGTCGACGGCACACTTAAAGAGCAAGGCGCCGGCAGTATTGTGGTCGCAGAAGGCGCAGTAGTTGACGATAACGTGGATGAAAAAGACGATGGATCAATTGTCGTGCACGGTGCAGTAGGTGGCAACGCCAAGGAGAAGGGCACGGGCGACCTCATCATTGGTCCAACTGGCTCAGTTGACGGCAATGCGGAAGAAAAGGATGCGGGAACTCTCTCCAATGATGGTTGGGTAGGCGGTCGCGTAAAGCAAGACTGACAGCTACCCAGCCAGTCGTTGTTATAACCCCGGATACTGTATCATCGCCATATGCCGGGAGTGAGTAAGCGATAGTGCAGGAATGAAAGGTTTTATCGGGGAACTGCAACATAGAGGGGTACTGCGAGTCGCAGGACTCTATATCGCGCTCACCTGGCTGGTACTGCAAGTTGCCGACGTGGTTCTTGCAGCGTTTGAACTCCCCGACAGTACCCTGCGCTACCTCCTGTTCGTCGCTGCCGCTGGCCTGCCAGTGGTGTTGCTGCTGGCCTGGTTTTTCGAAATTACCGCTGAAGGTATACAGACCGAGCAGGAAGTTCGGGACCAGGGTATTGCAAGAGTTGGGAGCCCGCTACTGACGGTAGCTACCATTACCGCCCTGGTATTGGCCCTGGGAATATCACTGTACGTTAACTTTCAACAGGCCACCGATGAACCAGTGGCAACACCTGACATGATGTCCATCCTGGTGGCAGACTTCGACAATCAAACCGGTGATCCTCTTTTTGATGGTTCACTGGAGGCGGCACTGGCCATCGGTATGGAAGGGGCGTCCTTCATCAGCTCCTATGCCCGGCACGACGCAGCCAGGGTGGCAGCAAAAATCACAGCTGGCGATACCCTCGATGAGGAAACCGCCAGGCTGGTATCTGTGCGGGAGGGCATAGACCTTGTGTTGATTGGTTCTATCGTCAAGCGGGGCGACGGCTATGAGCTGACCCAGCGTGCGCTTGATCCTGTTGGCGGTGACCTGGTTGCGGAAGCCGAGTCCTCTGCCGAAAACAAAGCCGATGTATTGGTCGCGGTCGGCTCACTCGCCGCCCAGATCCGCGAAGCCCTGGGCGACGTCAGCCTGGAGGGCGGCAACCTGGCCGCTAACGAAACATTTACCGCCGCATCGCTGGCCGCCGTGCAGTTTTATACCCAGGCACAAACCCATGCGTTCAAAGAAGAAAATGTTGAAGCAATAAAGTATTTCGAAAAAGCCGTGGCCGAAGATCCCGAGTTTGGTCGTGCCTATTCCGGTTGGGCTACCAGTGAGTTAAAATTGGGTCACCGGGAAAAATCTGAAGCGCTATGGAAAAAGACCCTGGCGTTTATTGATGGGATGACGGAACGGGAGCGCTATCGCACCCTCGGTGTGTACTACACGCTGGTTACTGCTAACCACCTCAAGGCTATCGAAAACTTCGAGTTGCTGGTGAAGAAATATCCTGCCGATGGTATTGGTTGGAATAACCTGGGCGTGGCCTATTTCTATACCCTGCAGTTCGATAAAGCCCTGGAAGTGGGTGCTCAACTGGTAGAGCTATTTCCCGGTAACCCGGCATTTCGGGCCAACTACGCACTGTTCGCGATGTATGCCGGTAACTTTGTGGTGGCGCGCAAGGAAGCAGAGCTACTGCTGGAAGAGCTTCCTGATTACTTTCTCGCCTACCTGCCCCTGGCCATGGCAGATCTCGTAAATGGCGATCTGCCTGCTGCAGAGTCTGTGTATGAGCGTATGGGTGAGTTAAGCCAGCGCGCACAGTCAATGTCCGCAACCGGACTGGCAGATATCGCACTGCTGACCGGAGACTATTCGAAAGCAGTACAGTTATTGCGGCAGGGCAGGGACAGTGATCTCCAGTCCGGTAATAGTCTGGGTGCCGCTTACAAGGGCATCTACTTGGCCAAAGCCCTGGCGGCAATGGGTGACCGGGTCGCAGCGTTGGAAAGCCTGGATCAGAGCGTTCAGGACAACCAGACTATCAGTCACCTGGTGCCCGCGGCGTTGATATATATTGAATTGGGGAAAATCCAGCGTGCCGAGGCTATTCAGCAACAGCTTGGCAGCCACCTGCAACAGGGACATCGTGCCGCGGCAGAACTTATTGCTGGAGAGATAGCCTTGTCTAATGATGATGCTGTGGCGGCGGTAGATGCTTTCAACGCCTCACTGCAACGCGCTGATTCCTGGCTGACACACTATGCCCTGGGCCGCGCCTATGCCTTCGCCGGCTATTATGCGGAGGCATTGGGCGAGTTTGAAATGTGCTTAAGGCGAATCGGCGAATCAACCGCTCTGTATCTGGACGATATTCCTACCTTCCAATACCACGCTCCCCTCTACTACTGGTTGGGCCGTACCAAGCAGGAAATGGGTATGAACAACGAGGCGCGAGATGACCTCAATTACTACCTGTCACTGCGGGTAGATGCTGATGAATCGCCCTGGACTGAGGATGCCCGGCAGCGCATTACCCCTCCCTCGTAGGGCCGAATTCATTCGGCCATCTCATCGACCAACATTTTTCTTTCGCGCTGTAGCAATACTTCCACCGCCACGGGATACTCACAGTTCTCCCCGGCCCATTGTGTGACAGCCGTGGTGGAATTGACGCTTGGAGCGGCATCCCGCAAAGCTTTTTCAGCAGTAGCCACCGTTTGCTCAGAAAACTGCGGGAAGAAGCTGGCCTTGAGTTGTTTTCCATCGGGTGTTGAAAACATCATGTGCGCCTCTTCATAGGCGTTGGCTTTCTCCACGTGAATGTTAAACAAGCCCTGGTGCAGTTGCCGATGATGATGGCGACACATATTCACCAGGTTTTCCAGGCTGGTCTCCCCGCCATCGGCCCAGTGTTGGATATGGTGTGCGTCCAGATAGCGGGTATTACAACAACCCGGCACTCGACAGCTTGTATCCCGAAGGTCTAATGCGCGTTTGATGGAGGCGGGGATAATGCGCGCTCGACGGCCGATATTAAGCACCTGGCCTTTGTCATTCTCCAATACCGTTACCAGGCTTGCATCGCAGGACAGTCGCTTGGCTGTTTTGGCTGATAGCCAGTGTTTGCCGTCCAGGTCACAGCGGTTTTGCAGGGTACCAATCCCTACATGTAGCATTACCTGGCAACGTTCAGAGCCCTTCAGGCCCTGCCATTGTCCGTTTTGGTCACAGGTGGCCAGGAAATGCTCAGCCATACTGACTATTGCATCGGCGCGGGCCTGGCCGTAGGTTTTTTGAGGTGCTACTGGGGCTTCATCCAAAAACGTTCCCGCGGGAACGTTTTCGTCTTGTTCCTGTTGCACGGAAGTGGCCACGGCTTCGATGGCTTTAACCACCAACGAACCTGCTTCAGCGGGTAACCTGGCATGAATCACCCAGCTGCCATCTTCATCCTGGTAGTAGACCAGCTCGCGGTTCTGCTCTTGCTCGATCTCTTCCTTGTCTTCATTGACACGGTTTACATTACGGTACTTCCGCACCACTTGCTCCACGTGAGTGGCAGTACCGTGACGGGCAATCAGCAACAGAAAGTCCTCGTTCTCCGGTGTGGCGCTACGAGTCATAGCACGCACTTTCGAGTAGCTGATTTCTCCGGCGGCGAAGGCAGCATCAATCAGGGGTAGGTTTGCCAGGCAGTGGGCCACCCGTACTTTCTCTCGGGCTGGCCCCAGGGCGATGCCGCATTTCCAATTGAGCCAGTAGGCACATGATCTAATCGTGCCGCCGCCTATCCAGGCCTCTCGGTCGTCAAAGGTGGCGATGAGTTTGATCAGCCGATAATTGGCGGCGTTGATCTGACCAGCCAACAGGGTGATTTCATCGGCGAGTTGCTGATCATAATCGGCTTTGGTTTGTGGAGGGAGTGGGGCGATATTATTCATGACTGAAAACCCTATGTACTGTGTTTATATACAGTATATTTTACCCCGGTTAGATCAAGCTAACAACAAAAACATCTGTTTTTACGGTGTTTTTCTGTGTGAGGGTTATGGTGGTCTGCGCTTATGGGTGCAATAATTCCGCTCACTTTCAAGCTTAGTTTTCAACGATGAGGACCAGATATGACAACCAGCATCAGCGATTTCATGCAACACAATCACCGGCATTGTGACGAACTTTATACACGTGCCGAGGAAGCCGTGGCCGGGCAAGATTGGGATAGTGCAGACCAGGCCTGGTCAGCATTCGCCAGTGAATTGGATGCGCATATTACCGGGCGTGAAGAGGGTCAGCTGTTTCCTGCACTTGAAGCGGCCAATGGCCCGCCCGGGCCAATTGCGATGATGCGTATGGAGCACGAGCAGATGCGGGCGTTAGTAGCGCAGCTGGGCGAAGCACTGGCGGCCAGGGATCAACAACAGTTTCTGGGCCTGGGCGAAACCCTGATGCTGCTCACCCAGCAGCACAATATGAAAGAGGAAAATATTCTCTATCCGATAATGGATCAGTTTATTGCGGAGCAGGCGGACCAACTGTAGCGATCCTGATGTCTACCGAAATCACACTAGATGCCAGGGAGATGGAGCCTCCGCAGCCGTTTGAACAGGCCACCGAAATATTGCGACAGCTACAGCCAGGGCAGTATCTGCGGATGCTGCACCGACGGGCGCCATATCCCCTGTTCGAATTTGGCCAGGCGATGGGGTTGGCATGTGAGGTGTTGGAGGGTAGCTCGGCACCCTACGAGATTATTTTTTACTTCCCCACTGATGAGCAGACCCTGCAACAGGACGGCGTGTTATGAGAATGCGGGGGCTTTCGCTGGATGTCATTCCGCCTATTCATATTCCCTTGCGTTTCTTTCTCACCGCGCCCTGGCTGGGTGTTGCCGCTGCCTTGGTATTGTTGGCCGGTGGAGACCCGTCCTTCAGATCACAGTGGAGTAGTGAAATGTTGGCAGTCACCCACCTGCTGACACTGGGCTTTATGGTCATGGTGATGCTGGGGGCTATGTTCCAGATAGTACCCGTGATCAGCGGCCGGGTGATTCCCGGCGGGGTGGTGATTGCCACCTTGGTACATCTATTCCTGCTGGTGGGCACCCTGCTGCTGGTCACCGGTTTTTACCGCCAGAACTACAGCCTGTTTGCCTGGGCCGGGCCGATACTGGCACTGGCCTTTATCACCTTCCTGCTGGCGCTGGGGTCTTTGCTGATCAGGCGGGTTGGCGGCGGCGATTCCATCTTCACCATTCGTTTTGCGGCGCTGGCCCTGTTGATAACAGTGAGCCTGGGCCTGTTCAGGTCAGCCAACTACGCCGGGCTGGCCAATTCGCTGGAGCTTGCCAATATCACTAATTTGCACCTGGCCTGGGGGCTGGGTGGCTGGGTCGTACTATTGGTGATGGGGGTGAGCTACCAGGTGATTCCCATGTTTCATGTCACGCCAAACTATCCCCCGCTGTTGGCGCGAGCCTTGTCGCTGGTGGTGTTTCTGTCGTTGTTGGCGCTGACCTTCTTGCAGCAGCAAGTGGCACAGGCCATGGCAGTGACAGGTCTCTGTGGTGGTGCTGCCGCGTACGCGATCTTCACGTTTCATTTGATCAGCAGGCGCAAACGTAAAGTTGATGAAATTACCATCCGCTTCTGGTGGCTGTCGCTGGGCTGTTTGCTGATCGGGGCATTGCTGTCGGCGGGTTTTTATTTCTTCGTTGACACCGTGCCAGCAAGCGATGTAGTGCGTCGCGTTCCGGTGATGATAGGGGTGCTGATGATTTATGGCTTTGCTATTTCGGTCATCATGGGGATGGTGCAGAAAATTGTTCCGTTTTTGAGCTTCCTGCACTTGCAGCGGCGTTGCCTGGGCAATTTTGAGTTGCTAAAGACATTACCCCATATGGGAAATCTGATTTCACCGTTGCGCCTGCGTTGGCAGTTGCGCCTGCATGTGGCGGCTCTGCTGGTATTGATGCAGTCTGCCGTTACAGGAACTTTTGTGTGGGTGGCAGCCCTACTGATGGCGGCGGATTTTGCCTGGTTGGGCATTACTCTAATCAAGGCGAGTTGGTTGTATCGAGAGACAGTGCTGCGTATTAACGCTGAGTAGGATCGGCCCCATCCTCCGGCGCACCGGTACCCGACGAACCCATAAACAACTTTTTGCCATTGGCGAGGGTAATGTTACGACCATTGGCGCGATTGGAACGGTCTTTACTCTGGTAGCCGTCGACGATGATGTACACGCCTGGCTTTATGGAGTTTTTGTTAATACCCCGGCGCAGCAGGGTGTTGGGTGTGCCGCCCTCGACCATCCAGTCTTCCTTGCTGCCATCTTCGTTAGTGACTTGCAGGTGAATCCAGGCGTGGGGATTTACCCACTCGACCCGGGTGACGGGGCCTTCCAGCAGCAGCGGACGATTGGGGTCGAACTCGGCGGAGAAGGCGTGGTGGGCCAGTACCTGGGCGGAGTAATAACTGGCTGCTGCCAGACCGCTCATCATAAGTACGCGGGTCAATTTCATAGGTTTAATCCTGCTGAGCTTCTTGTTCAAGTAAGCCAGCGCCCTTGAGAATACCCTCCATGGAGTAATTGGCTTCGTGACAGGCGTATTCGTAGACCACGTTGTCAGAGGCCGGCCAGGTGTACTCGCCACTCCAGGGCTCGGTCCAGATATTGGGATCTTCGACGGTGAAATTGTACAGCAGGGTAGCGTCGTCCAATCGAGAAAAACGTTCCACCACGTGCAGGTCGCGGGTGCCTCTGTACATGCCGGGCTCGTCATTGAAGTTGGTGGTATCGATTACCAGGGTGTCGCCTTCCCACCAGCCGATGCTGTCACCCATCCATTTACGGATGTCCGCAGACACATGCTCGCTGTTGAGCCGGACGATGCGCGCATCGTGCACCATTTCCACCAAGATCATCACCGTGTCGGGTGTTTGAACAATGCGCTTCATGTTGTTGTACAGCACCGGTAGCATGGGTGGCCCACCGGTAGAGCCAAAGCCCAACAGGCAGCGATCAGAGGTGCCGCGATCTTCGGGATTGTCATAGGGGCCGCTGCCGTCGCCTTCTTCCAGCCACCAGGCGGTGCCGGTATTGGGCTTGCGGTAATGGGCAAAACGCTCTTTCATTATCATCATGCCGTTGGGTGTCATGGCCGGATACTGGCCATTGGCTGGTTGGTAAATAATGGAGGTGCGAAACTTGCCGTCAATCTCAAAACCCGAGTCGCCACGGTCTATCCAGAAAGTATTGTAACCACCCACACCACCGGCTCCGAAGGCGAGGTTGCCATCTCCGCCCTTGGGTGGTGCTTTGCGGTCGGCGCTGTTGTCCTTGGTACCCTCGAGGTCTTCCAGCGTCGCCTTGGTGGCGGCACTTATCTTGGCTGCCTCTTCACGGCTCAGGTAGAGCTCATCGCCAAATTCTTTGGGGCGCTCCAGGGGTGTGAGAGTGGCGGTGTCGTAGTTGCCACTCAGCTCAGGTTTGCCATCGGCAGTGCGCCGAATGTCGGCCCAACTGGTTTGCGCCAGGGCGGCGGCAATAAGGGTTGTCAGTAGGATCTTTTTCATTGGCTTGCTCCTGGGGTCGCTAGTCCAACGGGTGTCGACGGAAGTCGCCATAAAGCAATTCTTCCACAAATTCTACGCACTTGAAATCCAGCAGCTGAAAGTCGGCTTCCATACGCCGGTACAAGGGCATGCTGATTTTCCAGGGCCGGGTGTACACCTGGGGATCTTCGATGGTGGCCTCATAGTGCAGGTGATTGGGGCCCATGGGGGTGTAGCGCTCTACCACGTGTAACTGTTCAGAATGGTGGTTGCCGGCGCGGTCCAGCCAGGTATCGGGATGCAAGCCGGTCACATCCAGTACCAGGGTGTCGCCGTCCCAACTCGCCACAGACTGGCCCATCCAGCTATCGATGGGGGCAGGGCCCGGATCTTCACTGTAGATATTGCGCACCGCCTGGGCATATTGGTAGGCGATAAAGATATCCTTTTCGCCCTGGATTATCTGAAACGGGTAGGGCATGTAAGTCGCCCGGGGCACACCGGGTAGATAACACTTGATTTCCGGGTCGCGCAGCAGGTAGTTGGCACGGTTGTCATCGCGCCTGGCCAGGGCCGCCGGGGTATAGGGAATCTGGTCGCCTTCCACAACCCCCAGGCCCGGAGGTACTGCCGCGATTATTCCCATCGCCACCGTGCCCTTGGAGGGTACCGGGCCACGGGGACCGTCGCGTAATTCAAGCGAAGCGCGCGCCATATGGCGCTCCAGGTCGTAATGGGCGCTGCCTATCGCCTGCCAATAGCCGTTCAGGTCAGGGTGTATGCCGCCGGGGCCGCGCGGGGCCTTGTAGTCGGCCAATGCCGCTGTACTGAGCGTTGCCGCCAGCAGGGCAGCCAGTAATCGAAGTGGTGATTGCATGGGCTTCTCATGGGTACTTTTCTTCAAATTAAAACACAGTTTTGACCTTTGCGTAACATTTTTGACCTTTGCGTATAGGCAGGCCGCGGCCGCTCTTGTAGTATCTGTGCGTTAACTTTTTTATGTTCAAGGAATCACCCATGCCCTACCAGACACTGTTGACCGGCCTTGACGCGGGCATCTTCACTATTACCCTCAATCGGCCCGATCGCTTGAATGCCCTCAATCATCAGATGCTGGTGGATTTGCTGGCGGTGCTGGACGAGGTTGACAGCAATGACGCGATACGGGTCGTGGTGATAACGGGTGCTGGACGTGGTTTTTGTGCCGGTGCGGACTTAAGTTCCGGGTCGGGTACTTTTGATGCGGGTGAGCGCGGCAAGAGCGATTCTGACAAGCCCCGCCGCGCGCCACGCGATGGTGGCGGTCAGCTGACCTTGCGATTGTACAAGTGCATCAAGCCCATTATTGCCGCCATCAACGGCCCGGCCGTGGGCATCGGTGCAACGATGTTGTTGCCCATGGATATTCGCCTGGCCAGTGAGCAAGCCCGCATTGGCTTCGTATTCGCCCGCCGTGGCATTGTGCTGGAAGCCTGCAGCAGCTGGTTCCTGCCGCGGGTAGTGGGTATTAACCAGGCCATGGAGTGGGTGGCGACAGGTCGAATATTCGACGCCGCCGAAGCTAAAACAGGTGGCCTGGTATCACAGGTAGTACCGGGCGACCAATTGTTAGAGCGGGCCTATCAATTGGCCCGTGAAATTGTGGACAATACCAGTGCCGTAGCGGTGGCGCTGTCCCGACAAATGATGTGGCGCATGCTGGGTGCCCCGCATCCCATGGATGCGCATCGCATAGATTCCGCCGGCATTAACTACATGGGCGCCAGCAAAGATGGCCACGAGGGCGTGCAGAGTTTTCTCGACAAGCGGCCGGCAGAGTTTTCCATGTCGCCAACTGCAGATATGCCGGATTTTTATCCCTGGTGGGCTGAGCCTGAGTACGATGAAGGGCCGATTTATTCGGCCTCCAGGAGTAACAGATGAACAATTTATTCGATCTCACCGGCAAGGTGGCGCTGGTCACTGGATCAACCAAGGGCATAGGGCGGGCTATTGTCGAGCGTATGGCCCAGCACGGCGCCAAAGTGGTTGTTTCCAGCCGCAAGTCCGATGCCTGCGATGAAGTCGCCGCGGCCATCAATGAACAGCAGGGTGCAGAGGTTGCCGTGGCCATTCCCTGCAATATTTCTCGCAAGGAGGAGCTGGAAAACCTGGTCGCCAAGACCCGCGAAAAGTGGGGTCGAATCGACAGCCTGGTTTGCAATGCGGCGGTTAATCCTTTCTTTGGCAGTTCCGCCGATATTCCCGATGATGCTTTTGACAAGGTCATGAACGTCAATATCAAATCCAATATGTGGCTGTGCAACATGGTGCTGCCGGAAATGGTAGAGCGTAAAGATGGCTCGGTGACCATTATTTCTTCTATTGGCGGTCTCAAGGGTTCGCGCACCATCGGTGCCTACTGCATTTCCAAAGCGGCTGACATGCAGATTGTTCGCAACCTGGCAGCGGAGTATGGCGAGCACAATATTCGCGCCAATTGTATTGCGCCGGGCTTGATCAAAACCTATTTTGCCAAGGCCCTGTGGGACAACCCCGAGATTCTTAAACACGCCACCAGCGGTGCGCCCCTCAAGCGCATTGGCGTTCCGGATGAAATTGCTGGCGCAGCAGTTTTCCTGGCCTCGGCGGCCGGTGGGTTTATGACCGGACAGACCATGGTAATCGATGGCGGTGTCACCATCGCAGAATAAGAGACTGGATTATGTTTAAAAAGTGGCTGGTAGGTTTGCTCGCCCTGCTGACAGTGTTAGTGGTTACTGTCTACCTGAACCAGGAATCCCTGACCATAGCGGCCATCAAATCGCGGATCGGGCCTACCCATCCTTACGATGAGGCGTTGATCCCCATCATGCCGGATTACTATGAAGATACTGCCTGGGCAGCCTTGCCTTCTATAGCAGACCCGTCCGACCAGTTGCCAGAGGGTGTTATCGCGGCGAATTCGCCAGCACCGGTGGCGGTGTTTTTTCTCCACCCCACCAGTTATATCGAGAAGGATAACTGGAACCAGCCACCGGATGCGCACGATGCCAACTGGATCGTAGACAACCGCGTGTTGCGCCACCAGGCCTCGGTGTTTAACGGTTGCTGCGATGTGTATGCGCCGCGTTACCGCCAGGCGACCTTCTTCTCCTTCCTGGATCAGGAGGGCAATGGTAGACAGGCCTTGAGCCTGGCCTATGAAGATGTGGTTGATGCTTTCGATGCGTTTATTAAACGTTTCGATGACGGTCGGCCCTTTATTCTGGCCGGACATTCCCAGGGCACGCGCCACGCCGCGAAATTATTGAGAGAGCGGATAGCCGGAACAGACTTGCAAGACAGATTGGTGGTCGCCTACCTGATCGGTTTTGAAATAGAGAAGGGCACGCTGGGCGGTGTGCCCCTGTGCGGCGATGCAGAAGCTACCGGTTGCGTCGTCGGCTGGAATACCGTGGCGGGTGAAGGCACGGGCCTGTACCCGAATGCCACGGCCCTGGTTTGTACCAACCCACTCACCTGGCAGCCCGATGGTGGCTACGCTGGCCATGAGCTGAACGAAGGGGCAATTGGCTACCCCAGCTATATGATGCCCGCCGAAGATGAAGACTATACGTTGATGAATGTTGAGCCAGCAGTGGCCGATGCCGAATGTGTGGATGGCATGCTGC
>SMVA01126094.1_pt1 | contig 11210 bp, 9 predicted proteins | sample 2456451 | NCBI WGS metagenome assembly SMVA01 (sample SAMN11095933, study PRJNA526329) | marine sediment metagenome | biome: Marine sediment; feature: Surficial sediment; material: Deep marine sediment; isolation source: Hadal surficial sediment | place: Pacific Ocean | collected 2014-05 | depth 0-1...
GCACGGCTGATTGCCGAGCTGGGCGTGATCTCGCCGCTGCTGGTACAGGCGCAGAAAAACCTGACCGGCAATGCGCGCGAACTCTGGGTTGCCGGCATTCGTGACATCCGGGCACAACGCACGGCGCTCGACCGGCTCGCGGAGCGTGTGGCTGCTACGGCCAGTGATGAATTGAATTCGATCATCGCGGAATCACAGGCCGCGACCGATGAACTGGTTGAATGGCTGGTTGCAGAGGCGGCGTCCAAGACCGGACCATCCGGAATCGGCAAGGAGAACTACACCTGGTATCAGCGAAACGTGCATCTCCTGCCAATGACATGGGAAGACGAGGTACGTTTGCTAAAGCGCGAACTGGATCGCGCCTGGTCGACACTGAAGCTCGAGGAACAGCGTAATAAAGATTTACCGCCGATGATCGCTGCCGCAACGCCGGAGGAATACGACGCCAAGGCAGATCAGGCTGCTACACGCATCATGCGATTCCTTGAAGATAAAGAGATCGTCACCGTGACAGATTACATGGAGCCCGCACTGCGTGAGCATTTGGGCTCGTTCGTCCCGGTCGAGACGCGTAACTTTTTCGCGATTACCGCCCACTACGATCCCGCACCACTCTTTTCGCATTTCTATCACTGGTTCGAGCTGGCACGCATGGATCTCGAGCCGCATGCGAGTCCGGTTCGTCAGGGCGCCGTGCTGTACAACATTTTCGATAGCCGTAACGAAGGTACAGCCACGGCCGTTGAAGAGATGTTCATGCATGCCGGGCTGTATGATGACAGCCCGCGCTCGCGCGAGCTGGTCTGGATTATGGTGGCGCAGCGGGCAGCACGCGGTCTGGGGTCCTTGTATGCCCATGCCAACCAGATGACGATGGAGGAGGCGGGCCAGGTGCACATGGACTGGACGCCCCGTGGCTGGATGAAGACCGAGCCGGACCTGCTGATCTTCGAACAGCATTTTTACCTCAGGCAGCCGGGTTACGGCAGCAGTTACATCACCGGCAAATACCTGCTGGAGCGCACGCTCGCGGATTACAGCAAGCAAGTCGAGGATCGCGGTGAGACGTTTCGCTTAAGCGATTTCTTCGACCGGCTGAATGCGATCGACAGCATTCCGATCTCACTGGCGCGCTGGGAGATGACCGGGCTTGATGATGAGATCAGGGCCTTGACGGCTGATCAGTGATTGCAATGAAGAAAAAATCTCCAGCTGGCAAGCTCAAAGCCAACGACATCAAACGCCTGTTGAAGCGTTACGATTGCCCACTGTCGTACCATGCGGTGCGAGCGCGATTTCTTGGCTGTATTGCGTGTCCGACCATCAACACCCATCCGGTGCAGGCACTCGCGGCGCTGTGGCACGGTACTATGCCGGAGATCGAAAACATCGAGGACGCGAATGAACTGATGCAGGGCCTGATCAATGGCGTGTGGAATCCGTTGACGGTGCTTCTGAGCGCTAACAAGCCGTTCCAGCTGGCGCGATTGCGGGCGCCGGGCAACAGCGCAGGATTGAAGCGATTTGCGGAAACCCGGGTGAGTGAAATTGACGCCTTTGTCGATGGGCTGTTCAACGGCGAGGAAGCCGTCGAATTGCCGGACACCGCACACGCGGCCGTTGAGGAGCTGAGTGAGCTAGTTTCGTTTTTCGAGTCTTTTGCGCAATTTGCCAATGAGCCTGCAACAGAGGCGGAGTTCGGGGAGACGGTACAGCAAGCCCAGCAGCTATCCTATATCGCCGAGCAGGAGATCAACGAGGTCGTGCTAGCCTGCACCAAAGTCAGGCATGCTGCACTGAGCAGGCTGACCGACGGTCGTCCAACGCTGCACTGAACGCAATCGTTTGTGCGGCTATTCTGAATTGCTCGATAATGCGGAAAGAGGACGGCCTGCGATTCGCACGCTGAGGATGCAGTGCAATTTTCGCGGGGTTGGCCGCCACAATAACGGAGTTTTTCGTGATACCGGCCGGAAATGTGACTGGCCGGATGCAGGCTGCCTCTGATAGGCTGAGTCCAAAACTTCTGTCTGAAATACATTCTTTAAAAACAGCATGATATGGATATTACTTCACCTATTACATTGTACGGAAGATTACCGTACAATAAACAATCTTCGGGACATGGCGAATGGCGATGAAAATGACCAAAAGCGAACGGCTGGAAGTGCGCTGCACCAGGGAGCAGCGGCGCATCATTGGGCAGGCGGTCGAACTGCGCGGTGGCAGTCTGACGGATTTCATAATCAGCGCCGCACAGGAGAAGGCGATGCAGCTAATAAGGGAATACCAGCTGTTGCAACTTGGCCGTCAGGATAGCCTGCAACTTGCCGACGCCCTGCTAAATGCGCCCGAGCCGAACGCCAGGCTTAAGCAAGCGGCGAGGCGCTACTCGTCGGAAAATTAGGTGTGGACCGTCTCGCTTCTGGACAGGCGAGTCCACAACCGCAAATCCTTTCACTGTGGTATTGAGCCGCTAGATCATTATTTCCGCACGCAGGCTGCGCAGGACATGGCCAAACGCGCTGCGGTTTGTTATGTGCTTGAAGATGAGGACATGCCAGGATTCGTCTGCGGTTTCTATACGCTGTCAAATCTAAGCGTCGAACTCAGTGAAATCCCGGTAGAAAAACGCGACTCTTTCCCAAGGTATCCGCAAGTGCCGGCAATCTTGCTAGGACGCCTCGCGGTCGATCAGCAACGTCAGGGGACAGGCATCGGTGAGAATTTGCTGATCGACGCCTTGCAACGTGCCCTGGAGTCCTCGAAGGTAACGGGTGCAGCAGTCATTGTCGTTGATGCAAAAAACAAGGCAGGCAGAAACTTTTACCTGCAATTTGGTTTCAAACCATTCACTGGCATTCGCAATCGCCTGTTCATTACAATGGCGACGGTGGCAATGATGGCACTTTAGCGTCCACGTCACGGCTGTGAATTCCGGGGTACGAAAGGCAAATAAGGCAACACCGGCATTGAAGATTCCCTGGATTGCAATAGAGCTGCTGACTAAAACAAGAAAAGGGTAAGACAATGATCAAAGTATCCGAACTTTTAATTCCCGTGTTCGCCAGTGCGATATTTTTTGTCACTAGTGTTGGCGTCGCCGCTGACTTCGATCCTTATGAAACTTCGGTCACCGAGATCCACGTGGCGATGGCGGCGGGCGATGTAACAGCGCGGCAGCTGGTTGAGTATTACCTGGCGCGCATCGAGGCGTACGACAAGCAGGGCCCAGCGATCAATTCGATCATCACGATCAATCCAAATGCGCTCGAGCGTGCGGACGAACTGGATCGTGCCTATCGACGGAATGGTTTGACCGGTCCCTTGCACGGCATCCCGATGATCGTCAAGGACAACTACGATACGGCGGACATGCCGACCTCAGGCGGATCGCTTGCGTTGAAGGATTCCGTGCCGCCCGATGACGCGTTCCAGGTGCAACGCATCCGCGACGCGGGCGCCATCATCATCGCTAAATCCAACCTGTTCGAGTTCGCGTTCTCCCCGTATGAAACGGTCAATTCCGTCTTGCCCGGCCACACGCGCAATCCTTACGCACTAAATCGTGTGCCGGCAGGGTCGAGTGGTGGCACGGCTGCGTCAATCGCCGCCAATCTCGCCGTTGTTGGTTTGGGCACTGACACCGGCAACTCGATCAGGGGCCCGTCATCACACAATGCGCTGGTTGGCATTCGATCATCCATGGGGCTGACCAGCCGTGACGGCATTGTGCCGCTCTATTTCGATCACGATATCGGGGGTCCGATGGCGAGGTCGGTTGCGGATGCTGCCATCGTTCTGGGCGTGATCGCCGGGCACGATCCGGCCGATCCGGTGACTGCGGAGGGCGTCGATAGCATCCCGGATTCGTATACGGAGTTCCTGCAAGCTGATGCGCTTAGCGGAGCGCGATTCGGTGTGGTACGGCAATTATCCGATCGTGAAGACGCCGATCCGGAAGTAAGAGCAGTATTCGAGCAGGTGCTGGTCACACTTTGGTCAAGCGGTGCTGAAGTCGTCGACCCGATTGATTTTCCACAACTCGCCCATTTAGGTGAATCGACTGATGACGGGGTGGACGCCATGTGGTGTTCGCGCTTCAAGTACGACCTGAATGACTACCTCGCGTCGCTCGGCCCGGACGCGCCGGTCAAGAGCCTGCAGGATGTGCTCGACTCCGAACTTTATCATCCGAACGTGCGGTCTAGTTTGGAGTATTTTCAGGGCATCGCGGAACCGCCGGAGGAAAACGAGGAATGCCAGCGTTCACTGGTGAACCGGGAACGTTTTCGCGAAAGCGTAAGAGCGGCGATGAGTGAGAACAATCTCGATGCGTTGATATTTCCAACCTGGGCGAACCCGCCACGACTGATCGGTGATCTTAATTCACCGCACGGTGATAACAGCCAGCAGATCGCGCCGCATACGGGATTTCCGGCGATTACGGTGCCGATGGGATTTACCCGCAGCGGCTTACCACTCGGCCTGCAGATGGTTGGCAAGCAATTCGATGAAGCGACGCTGGTCAAACTGGCCTATGGCTATGAGCAGGCCACGCATCATCGGGTGCCGCCAAAGAACACGCCGCGCCTCTGACTAGGTAATAGCCCGCATTGTCCTGCATGCACGCGGTTGTGAATAATGATCGGGTCGTTCAACGAAATATTGTGGAGATGAAAACCACCAGCAAAACGCGCACGCTAGAGGCCTACGTGTCCGACCTGCTTCAATATCCACGCTGGATCATTGAGCGCGAGGTCGACTTCACCGACTGTCGCTACGACGGTCACTACAACGCGTACCTCCCCGAGTGCGTCAATTGTCAGTTCAGCCGCGGCTGTCCGCTGGCTCGATCAGCAACGAGCGCCGGACATCGGTGCTGCGCCGTTGGGTGAACTCATTGAGGCGCTTGGGGCCGCTGTGGAATATTTGGAGTCGACGAATCGGCAACATGAAATCGATGATGACGACATGCGCGCCTGGATGCAGGAGGCGCGGCGATTTCTGCAGTCACGGCGCGATCAATCGCGTGGGCGGCTAATTAGTGATTAAGGAAATTCGTGAGATGCTGGTGCAGGTCTCTGGCGTCGTCCTCGACGCCGTGAATAAAACTTGATTTTCGTCGGCGCAGGACCGGCAAACCGATCACATACATACCAGGCGATTCGGCCACGCCGCCGTCGTGTTTGATAAATCCCTTGCGATCGAGAACCGGGACCTCGAGCCAGGAATAGTCGGGGCGAAAGCCGGTCGCCCAGAGGATGGTGCGAATGTCTTCCTTGCCGAGGTTGAGCGTCAACGCTGGAGATTCGTCGACGCGGGTGGCTTCAAACCGACGCGGGGGACTAAATGACGATGCATCAGCATTGTCATCGACCCACTCGTCGATAGTGTCCAGCATGCGATCCATTTTCAGGTCGGCAAGGGCGCATACGTTTCTCAATGAGCCAGAAAACTGGGCGGTCCCTGCATTGAACCCCATCAAGCGGCCAAACAGCTTCACACCGTTTGCCGTCATCGAATTCAGATCAAGGGTGAGCTTGTCGCGAGTGCCGACAAGTTGTGGCGAGGGCAGGCTCCGCGCCCTTACGATATCGTCAACCTCGTCGTAGCGTTCGTCGGATATACCGACGCGATCCAGCCACCATAGAATATCGCGGCCGCGGTAGATACGTGGCATGCGCACGTGCTCACCGACGGCAATTGTTACGGGCCGGCCCGAGCGATGGATTTCTTCAGCGAGTTGCAAGCCGGTGGCAGATGCACCCACGATCATGACACCGCCAGCGTCGAGTTGATCCGGGCTACGGTACTGGTGCGGCGTGATGGATTGAATGCCGGCGGGCACGTCGTCACCGACAGCCGGGACCAGCGGAATATTGCAGGCGCCACTGGCGATCACGACCGAGCGGCAGCACCACACGGCATCATCTGTCGATATGCGATAGTCGTCATCGTCGCAGCGGACCGATGTCACCGCGGTATTCGTCCTGACGGGTGCTGCGGATACGGTGGCGTATTCGTCAATGAAGTCGATCACCTGCGGCACGGTCATGAAACCGTCCGGGTCGTCTCCGGAATATTTGAATCCCGGCACCGTGCTTTGCCAGTTCGGCGTCAATAACGTGAGTGAGTCCCATCGCTCGTGACGCCACGAGTTTGCAATCTCGCCTCTTTCCAGGACGACATGCTCAATCGCGCTTTCGGCCAGGCAATGACTGAAGGAGAGGCCGGCATGACCGGCCCCGATAACGACTACATCAATGTTTTTTGCAGTGTGTCCGTTACTGCTCCGCGACATTATGCTTTCTTTACGTTCACCGTGATGTTGGTCGGATTTGCCACCACGTCAAAAACAGCGGATCGTTTTTGAGATTGGGCAACCAGTGCTTCGATATCTTTCTGCGAGCAGTCGGCGTCGACCTCGTAATTGACCGTAATGCCCTCGAAGCCGTTGCGCACGTCAGGGTCACAACCGAGGATTCCCTGGATGTTCATCGGCGCTTCGAGCGTTGCCTTGACGGATTTCAATTGAATGTCGCGATTCTGTGCTACGGCGGCGATGCCGGCGGTCAGGCAGCCGGCCAGGCCGACCAGGACAATTTCCACCGGCGTTGCTGCGTTGTCTTCGGCAGCAAAGACCAGTGGATGATCCGTCTCGATGCCGAATTCCGACCTGTGTTTGTGTTCCTCGCCCAGACCATAATAGCTTTCGACGGAGGATTTGCTATGGGTGCCGTTTAGCCATTCGCAGGAGGCACGCCACTTGAACAGGGCTGCCTCCGGCGCATCGGTCAGCGCCTCCTTGGCCTCGAGCAGTGCTTTTACATTGACGCCGTTGTCTACGGTGGAAGTTTCGTCTGACATGCCTTTCTCCTTATTGGTATTACCGGATTATAGACTGCAGTTCGCCGGCCTGCAGCGTTTGAGAGCGGCAATCTTCATACCATTCAGTTTGTTTCGTAACACGAAACCGGAATGGGATCGTTAACCAGCCTGCGCGCGGCGCGCCGTAATTATGCCGGTATTGAATCCCAGCCAGTGCATGCGGCCCAGGTAGCGCGCGTGCTCGATTTTCATGCAGCGGTCCATCACGACGTATAGTCCACCTGCGGTCGCAATAGCGGCAGCCTTTTCGCTGATGACGCCAAACTGCAGCCACAGGCAGGTGGCGCCTGATGCCACTGCCTCTTCGGCAATGGCCGGTGCGGCGTCCGGTTGCCGGAATACGTCCACGGTATCGACTTTTTCGGGGATTTCAGATAGCGATGCATAGGATTTCGTGCCCAGAATGCTGGTTTCGCGGGGGTTGACCGGAATGACGTTGTAACCGCGAATCTGCAGGTAGCGACCAACAAAATTACTGGCGCGCAACGGGTTGCCGGAAAGACCTACAATGGCCACCGTGTGTCGGGTGAGGACGGCCCGGATGACGTCTGGTTCCTGAAATTGCGCCAGGTTCACGATGCTTTCTCCAGTGCGTTCAATCCTTCCTGTAAATCCCAGATCAGGTCGTCCACGTCCTCGATACCGACGGACAGACGGATCGTGCCCGGACTGATCCCGGCACTGGTCAACTCATCGTCGCTCAATTGCCGGTGCGTCGTGGATGCGGGATGAATGACCAGGCTCTTGGCGTCACCGACATTTGCAAGGTGAGAAAACAAGGACAGGGACTCAATAAATTTCAGTCCGTCCTCGCGGCCACCCGGCAGGTCGAAACAGAATACGGCGCCGGCCCCGCCCGGCAAATACTTTCCGGCAAGCGCATGGTGCGGGTTGTCCGCCAGGCCCGGATAGCTGACGCGTGTGATACCGGGATAGGCGTCCAGGAATTCCGCGACCACCTGGGCGTTCGCGACATGTTGCCGCATGCGCAGCGGCAATGTTTCGATCCCCTGGGCAAGCAGGAAGGCATTAAAAGGACTGAGCGCCGCGCCCAAGTCGCGCAGGGTCTCGGCACGCAACTTCATGAGGTAGCCATACAGGCCAAAGGTCTCGTGGAATGCCAGGCCGTGATAGGCAGGGGACGGATCAGAAATAACCGGAAAGCGGCCGTTCGACCAGTTGAATCCTCCGCTTTCAACAACCACGCCCCCAAGACTCGTGCCATGACCGCCCAGGAATTTGGTGGCGGAGTACACAACGATATCGGCGCCCCAATCGAGAGGCTTGCATAGATAAGGAGTTGCAAAGGTGTTGTCAATCATCAACGGGCATTCGTGCTCATGCGCAATTGCCGCTACCTTTTCGATGTCGAGCACGTTGCCGCCCGGATTGCCGATGGTTTCTGCAAACAAAAGCTTTGTGTCGCTGTTCAACGCGGAGCGCCAGGCGTCCAGGTCATCGACATCGACGAAATCCAGGCCGACCGAGAGTTTTCCCAGCACGTGTTTGAGTTGCGTAATCGTACCGCCATACAAAGCGGACGATGCGACCACGTGATCGCCCGGCCGCAACAAGGTGAACATGGCCGCCGCCTGCGCCGCAAGACCGCTGGCGAAGGCGACCGCGCCAGCACCGTTATCCAGGTTCGCAATACGTTCTTCGAATGCAGCAACGGTGGGATTCATGATGCGTGAATAGGTGTTGCCGTATTCCTGAAGGTTGAAATACGCTGCCGCGGATTCGGTGTCCTCAAACACGTAGCTTGTGGTTTGATAAATCGGCAGCGCCCGCGCCCCGGTCGCAGGGTCAGGTCGACTGCCCGCATGCACGGTGCGGGTAGAGAAGCCGAATTCCCGGTCTGTCATTTGCACGCTCCTTGCCCGATAGTGGCTCGGGTTAACGCCTGCAAAACTAGCATTCCCGGGCGGGCACGGATAGTGTCACCTCGATACCGACGCTTTACGAGAGCAGACATGATCAACAATTTATTTCGAATCAGCAGCCTGGCCCTGCTGCTCTGCCTATCGCAGTTATCGATGGCACAAGGTACTTCCTATGCGCTGACTAATGCCAATGTATTCAATGGCATTGACGATCGTATCCAGGAAGGCGCAATGGTATTGGTGAGCGACGGCAAGATCGAGCGCATTACAAGCGGCGACGCGTCGATCCCTGCGGGATACGAAGTTATCGACTGTGAGGGCAACTTCCTGATGCCCGGCATGTTTGATGTTCACACACATATTAATAGCCTGGCACAAGCGAGGCGTGCGCTCGAGTCCGGCGTAACGACGGTGCGCACAGCGGGTGTGCCTGCTTTCCAGGATGTGTCACTTCGCGAACTGGTCAAGGCAGGCAAGATTGCCGGCCCCGATGTCGTTGCGGCCGGTGTATTCGTAACCACCAATCTTGGAGATTCGATACTTGCTGATCCACGACTCAAAGCGCTTGCCGCGGGCGTCAATACGGACGAAGAATTCCGGCTGCTGGTGCAAATCAACGCGGATCGTGGCGTAGATGTCATCAAGACGCGGGGTACGCAAAGAGCGGGCTTGCCGGAAACGGATCCACGACAGCAGGTATATACCGAGCGTCAATTACGCGTCATCGTTGAAGAAGCAGCTCGACATGATCTTCCCGTCATGATTCATGCCCATGGTGACGCGGGAGCGCGGGCGGCAGTGCTGGCCGGTGCGAGGAGCATCGAACATGGTACCTATCTGTCGGACGATACGATTCGTTTAATGAAAGAGAGAGGCACATGGCTCGTTCCGACCTACGTCACGATAGACGAGAATAGAGAGGAACATTTCAACTACGTGCTGCGTCTTCGCGCTATGTCCATGTTGCCGCAACTCGAGCACGCAATTCGTGAAGCGTACCGGCAAGGTGTGAAAATTGCGACCGGCGCTGATAACTATTACGACACCGTATCGATCAACCGCATTTCCATAGAGGTGGAGCATTTCGTGCGCATGGGTATGACTAATTTCGATGCACTGCAGTCGGCGACGGTGGTTTCTGCCGAGCTATTGCGAATACAAGATCAGACCGGTCGTATAGAGGTGGGTTTCGAGGCCGACATGATCCTGGTCCCAGCCAATCCGTTGACGGATATTTCGGCGCTGCAGGATGTATTGCTCGTGATGAGCAACGGACAGCTTGCGGTGAAGCGGATTCCGTTCGCGGTAACGGAGTAATACTCCGTCGTTGCGAGGAGCGTAGCGACGACGCAATCTTTCGGGAAATTCAGATAAGATTGCGTATCCAGTTGGCAGGATAATCAGCCGGGCGGAAATTCGGGGGAGAAGATGAACAACCATAAGTGCGCGAGTCAATTCGTGAGTGGCAGCCGGGTACTGGCTACTTTGTTGCTGCTTGGAAGCCTCGTATCCTGTGCCACGCCGCCCGCAGTCAGTACCGCACCGCCTGCGCAATCGATGGCCGTTCAGGGGCCGCTGCGACCGCCCGTTATTGGCCGCAATGCCGGTGTCTCCGCCGGTCATCCACTGACCACGGCTGCAGCATTAGAGATTCTGCAGCAGGGCGGCAATGCCTTCGATGCGGGCGTCGCAGCATTACTCGTCGGCGGCGTTGTTGAGCAGGATCTTTACGGTATTGGCGGCGAGGCGCTGATTCTCGTTTATCCGCAGAGCGAGAGAAAAGTCACGTCCATTACCGGGCAAGGCTGGGCCGCGGCGAGCGCCAATATCGACGACTATCTGCGTGATGGAAAAACCCTGCAAGGGCAGGGATTGAATCCGGCGGTAGTGCCGGGGGCGCTGCATGCTGCGCTCACGGTGCTGGAACGCTGGGGAACGATGACGTTCGAGCAGGTTGCGGTGCGTGCCATCGAGTACGCGGAACTTGGCTTCCCGTTACGTGGACGTACAACGCGATCCATTGAGCGGGAAATCGATTTCATCAATCAATGGCCGGACAACCAGCGCTACTGGTTAAAACCGGATGGTTCCTTTTATCGCGCGGGCGAAACGATTCGAATGCCGGGTCTCGCCAACACGTTCAATCGAATGGTCGAGGCTGAACGCGCGCATGCAGGCGCGGGCAGGGAAGCAGCAATCGTTGCCGCTCGCGATCGCTTTTACAAAGGTGACATCGCCGCAGAGATGGTCGCCTACCTGCGCGAGCATGGTTCGGGTTTCGCGTTGTCCGACTTCGCCGAGTTTTACGCGCGCGTGGAGGCGCCGGCCCAGATCGATTACCGCGGCTATACCGTCTATAAGCAGCCGTTCAACAGCCAGGGGCCGGCATTATTGCAGGCACTCAACATCCTTGAAACATTCGACCTGCGCGCA
>SMVA01111743.1_pt1 | contig 11209 bp, 8 predicted proteins | sample 2456451 | NCBI WGS metagenome assembly SMVA01 (sample SAMN11095933, study PRJNA526329) | marine sediment metagenome | biome: Marine sediment; feature: Surficial sediment; material: Deep marine sediment; isolation source: Hadal surficial sediment | place: Pacific Ocean | collected 2014-05 | depth 0-1...
GACGGTTCGATCAATCAAGACGGGCTGCTCTGTGCGGTGACGCCGGACCATCACGGCCCGGATGCGGACACCCTGCGCGATCACATCGAATGCTCCGATCCGGTGACCTGGCGCCTTCTGCACGACGATGGGATCACCCATGAGCTGGAGGGCGAGTCTTTTCAGTTTCACATGATCATTGCGCAAAGGGTGTGAGGGGCGCGGGGACGTAGGAGGTGAAGGACTGGGCCTCGCCCTTGCCCCGCACTGTGTAGCTGCGCGCGGTCATGGTGCCAATTCGGAACGGTGCACCCAACCCATGTTTCAACCACTCGGCGATTGGTATATGCTGGCTGGCGGAGCGGTTCTAAGCATCTCATAGCTGCTTGTATTAGGCGGTCCCATGGAAGTCACAATTGACCACGTCGTTTCGATTTTGAAGGCCGGTCAGGCGGCCGATCGGAGCTGCAGCCTCTTGATCGGCGCCGGCTGTTCCTTCACCGCAGAAATCCCGACGGCCGCTGGCTTCGTCAAGATCATCGAGGACGAATTTAAACCGTACTTCGAGCTCGCCGAATCGAAGACCTATCCAGCATGTATGGCGACACTGCCGCCCGGAATCCGGCGCGACCTGATCGCCAAGTACGTCGATAATGCGAAAATCAACTGGGCCCACGTAGCCATTGCGCAGCTCCTGGCTCATGGTTGGGTCGATCGCATTTTGACAACCAACTTCGACCCCCTCGTGGTCCGTGCTTGCTCACTGATTGGCCTTCATCCGGCGATCTACGACTTCGCGGCCTCGCAGTTGTTGAAGCCGGAACAGGTGCCCCAGCAGGCCGTGTTTCATTTGCACGGACAACGCGCCGGTTTCGTGCTGATGAATACCGAAGACGATTGCCGAGAGCATTCAGAGAGGCTTGGCCCTCTGTTCAACGACGCTGGCGTCGGCCGAACCTGGATCGTAGTCGGCTATAGCGGTGACAACGATCCCGTGTTCGATCATTTAGCCGGAGTGAGGTGTTTCGACTACGGCCTCTACTGGGTTGGATACAAGGATTCTGAGCCGGCAAAACACCTGCGTGAGAAATTGCTGGTTCCGGGCAAGAACGCCTCGTACCTGCGCGGCCACGATGCTGATTCGTTTTTCGTTGAACTCGCCCAAAAGCTTGAGTGTTTTCCGCCTCGATTCGTTGAGGAACCGTTTAGCCACATCGAGTCCCTCTTCTCGAATCTAGCCGAATTCAAGCTCGATCGCGGTGGCACCAAGATCGATGTCATGGCCACGCCGAGGCGGCTGATCGAGCAAGCGAAGGCGCTCTACGAAACGTCGGCGGACGCCGACACGAGCAAGCTGGAATCGGCAGCCTTGCCTTTGTTCATGGCGGGCGAATACGAACAGGCGGCCGCCATACTGCAAACGGTGTCAGATCTGAGTGAAGCAGGTATGGACAACCTGATTTGGTCGTATATTGGACACGGCAACTTACTCGGCGATCAGGCCAAAACCAAGTCCGGCACGGAGGCCGATCGGTTGTTCGAGGCCACCGGCCAGAAGTACCAGCAGGCGCTCGATATCAAGCCCGACAAGCACGAAGCGCTCTACAACTGGGGAATTACGCTCGGCGATCAGGCCAAAACGAAATCCGGCGAGGAGGCCGATCGGCTTTTCGAGGCCGCCGGCCAGAAATATCAACAGGCGCTCGATATCAAGCCCGACAAGCACGAAGCGCTCAACAACTGGGGCACTGCGCTCGGCGCTCAGGCCAAAACCAAGTCCGGCGCGGAGGCCGATCGGCTGTTCGAGGCCGCCGGCCAGAAGTGCCAGCAGGCGCTCGAAATCAAGCCCGACATGCACGAAGCGCTCAACAACTGGGGCAATGCGCTCGGCGCTCAGGCCGAAACCAAGTCCGGCGCGGAGGCCGATCGGCTATTCGAGGCTGCCGGCCAGAAGTACCAGCAGGCGCTCGACATCAAGCCCGACATGCACGAAGCGCTCAACAACTGGGGCAGCTTCTTGCTTCGACAAGCCCATATGAAAACCGGGTCAAATCGAACCAGGCTTCTTAACCGTGCCCTCGACGTTCTAGAGCGAGCGGAGAGATTGGGGTCCAAGGAGGTACTGTATAATCTTGCTTGTGCCCACACCCGTCTTGGCGACGAGCAAAAAGCCGAGCACTACCTGCGGGCGGCGAAGCAGCACGGAACGCTGCCCGATCGAGCACACATCGAAAGCGACCATGACTTTGATGCAGTCCGGGACCAAGCGTGGTTCAAGGACCTTCTCGACGAACTCCTGCCTCGTGATCAGGAAGGTGATAGCGACACAGCATAGTCGTTCCGCCCAAGCGACCGTTGCCGGCAACCTTACCGCAGCGATCTCTAAGCGCGACATCGCCTAGCAAGGGTTGTCCCATCGCAGCCCCGCTGGCATCGCGACCGTGATGCTCCCGCTCTCACCCCTTGACGCAGAGCACCTGCTTCAAGGTGTGCACCACCTCCACCAGGTCGCTCTGGGCGGCCATCACCGCGTCGATGTCCTTGTAGGCGCCGGGGGTCTCGTCGATCACGCCGGCGTCCTTCCGGCATTCCACGCCCGCCGTGGCGGCGAGGTGGTCCGCGACGGTGAAGCGGCGCTTGGCCTCGGTCCGGGACATGGCGCGGCCGGCGCCGTGGGCGCAGGAGGTGAAGGACTGGGCCTCGCCCTTGCCCCGCACGATGTAGCTGCGCGCGCCCATGGAGCCCGGGATGATGCCCAGATCGCCCGCCCGCGCCCGCAGCGCGCCCTTGCGGGTGATCCAGACGTCCTCGCCGAAGTGATGCTCCCGCACCACGTAGTTGTGGTGGCAGTTGATCGCCTGGTCGCTCACGGCGAAACCGGTCAGATGCTCCCGCAGGACGGCGGTGACCGCCTCCAGCATGACCAGCCGGTTGGCCGCCGCGTAGGCCTGGGCCCAGCCGACCGCCTCCACGTAGTCGTCGAACAATTCCGAGCCCTCGGCCAGGTAGGCCAAGTCCTTGTCCGGCAAGCTGATGAACATGCGCTCCATCTCCGCCTTGGCCTTGGAGATGAAGTAGCGGCCGATCCGGTGGCCGACCCCGCGCGAGCCCGAGTGAAGCATGACCCAGAGCCGGTCGGCCTGGTCCAGGCAGAGCTCGATGAAGTGGTTGCCGCCCCCCAGGGTGCCGATCTGGAACGCGGCGGACTTGCGGGTCGCGATCCCCGGATGCTTGGTTTCGATCGCGCCATAGCCGTCCTTGAAGTTGCGGGTCCACTGCTCATGGGCGGCCTTGGTCACCTCCTTGTGGGCGGCCGGTCCGACCGGCACCGCGGCCTCGATGGCAGAGCGCAGCCCCGCCAGGCTCTGGGGCAGCTGGTGGCTGGTGAGCGTGGTCCTGAGCGCGCACATGCCGCAGCCGATGTCGACTCCGACCGCGGCCGGCACAATGGCGCCCTTGGTGGGGATCACCGAGCCGACGGTGGCACCCCAACCCAGATGCACGTCGGGCATGGCCGCCACGTGCTTGAACACGAAGGGCAGTCCGGCCACGTTGCGCAACTGCTCGAGCGCCGCCCGCTCGACCGGAACCCCTTCGGTCCAAGCCTTGATCGGCGCCTGCTTGGTGCCAAGGAACTGATAGCTGCTCATGACCGTCTTCCCATGTGCCCATGGCGCCATACGGGCCTGTACTCTGGGGGCTGATCCGGCGAGACCTCAATACCGAAGCTGCGGTCGCTTGACTGACGCGCTTGGATTTTGGCGGTGCAGGGAGTCTTCAGCGAACTCGTCTCTTATGAAATTCCCTGTTAAGCAGGGAAAGTACAGGGAATTTTGGCGAATCAGGCCTGTTTCGGCCGTAACGACCTCCGTAAACCACTGAATTAATTTCGCTTTTCGAGTAAATTCCCTGCGCGACGGAACAGGGAATTTAGTCGGTGCATCAGGGAATTCAATCGGCGTATCAGGGAACTTGCAGGGAATTCTTGCACCTGTCCTTCCTAAATATCCCGTCCGCCAAGGGAGTCCTGGCGTATTGGCGAATCGGCGTAAACTCGGGGCATGTGCAATGTCCGGCGATTTTGGCTTTCTATCGTGCGAATGTGGCTTGGGACCCGGGCCCAGCTTCAACTCGAGATCCTGGTCCTGCGCCATCGGGTGAACGTCCTGCGACGGCAGAGAAAAATGCGACCCAGGCTCACGTCCTTCGACCGGGCGTTCTGGGTCTGGCTCTATCGTCTGTGGCCCGGTTGCCTGGCCGCCCTCGTCATCGTCAAGCCCGAGACCGTCATCTGCTGGCACCGCGAAGGTTTTCGCCGGTACTGGAGGCCGGGACTGGAGGCCGGGACTGGAGATGGAAATCTCGCGCGCGCCGCCCCGGACGGCCGGCGATCTCTCTCGACATTCGCCAGCTCATCCGGCGGATGAGCCAGGACAACCCACTGTGGGGAGCGCCTCGGATCCATGGCAAGTTGCTCAAGCTTGGGATCGACGTTTCTCTGGCCTCGGTCTCCAAGTATAGGACGCGAGTGCCTGAACCACGTCATCATCTCGAACGAACGGCACCTGCGGCGGATCCTGTCTTCCTATCTCGAATATTACCATCGCTCACGGACTCATCTCTCGCTCGACAAGGATTGCCCCGAACCGCGTCCGGCACAGCTGCCTGGTCCTGGTAAGATCATTGCCTTCCCACAGGTGGGCGGGCGTCATCATCGCTCCGAACGAATGGCGGCCTGATCCAAGCCCGAATCCTGATCAAGCTCCCCCACCCCGCTCGGCGCTCAAGGCAGCTTCCGGATAATCCAGTTGTCTTGATACGCAATCCCCTTCCCATTCTGCCGCTTCATCGCCAAGCAGGTGTTCTTCTATCACCATATCGCGGGTTTGGTCGCCACCGAGAGATCCATCACGATACTCTGGTAGATACCCGATTCTCGCTCGGATCAATTAAACGGAAGGGACACCCCCATCCCCGGTCCGCGCCTTCACCCCGCCCGAGCTCGCCTCCGGGTGATGTCGGGACCGCTTGCTGGACCCTTCGGGGCAGCGGCGAAAAAACTATTTAAAACAAGACCTGACCCCGAAGAGGTCGCCTAGCGGTAGCGGAGGGTGAGGGCGGCGGCGGGGTCCGGTTCCTCGACCTCCAGGTTGGTCCCGCGCAGGTGCTCCCGGGCCTGTTCGAGCAGCTTGGCCAGCTCTTCGGGTTGGTCGAAGGGCACGTGGCGGCCGTCCATCTGGGATCGGTTGATCAGCATGCGCATAGTGGTGAGCAGTTTGCGGTTTTGGGCGACCTCCGGGCCGTGGCCCAGTTCCGCCAGCCGCTTGCCGATCACATTGGCCGGCGCCCAGGCCGGGGTCACCTGGTAGCCCGGTTCCCGGCCGATCGATTGGGGGTTCAGATCGCAGGGCTGGTCGGTCTGCTCGAAATATTCGTCCACATAGCGATAGGCGCGCGCGCCCACCACCGGCTGGTTCGGCGGGATGCCGTGGCGGTCCTGGATCTGCCACATGGCCTCGGCGGTTTGGGCCAGCGTCCGGCAGCGGAAGCCCTCCTCCACGTGCCGGTTGCGCGCCCGCATGAGGTTGGTCAGGAACATCATGGAGGAGCCGTGGGCCCCTTGGGCGGCCTGGGGCGTAAAGCCGGCCCAGACCCCGTCGGCCCCGGCCAGGACAGCCTCGATGGTGGCGGCGTCTTCCATGCCATTGCCGGAATGGGGGTGCACGAGGATCTTGCGCGGCGGCGGACTGTAGGCGCGCATGAGCCGGACCAGCTCGCCGGTCTCGAAGGTGAAGCGCGAGCCGCGCACGTCCTCGAAGAGGATGCCGGTGATCGGCAGGGCTCCCAAGAGCTTGAACACCCGGAGCACGAATTCCGGGTCCTCGTCGAAGCCGTCGTAGGCATCGGCGATCCTGACAAAAATCCGCCCGCGCCGGTCGCTCTCCTTCGGCAACGCGTCGCGGTAGTGGCTCACATAGCGTTCGATATCGCCCAGGGCCTGGTCATGGGAGCGGCCGATCTTGGCCAGGGTCGCGGGCCGGATCTCGATCAGCAGGATCACGTTGGCGATGCCGATCTCGGCCGCCCGCCGGGCTGCCGGAGTCATGGGCAGGGGCGCGCCCTCTTCGGTCGGCTCCACCGCGAAGGTCATGAGGAACTGGTCCAGGTCGATGCCCTTCTCCAGGAGGTAATCGAGGAACTGATCGGCCACCGACGGGAAGTCGAAGACGTTGGGCAGGCCGAAATCCGTGAAGCCGAAATCCTTGGCCAGACGAAACAGCTCGATCTTGTCGTCCAGGGTGTGACCGTGGGCGGCGGCCAGGGTCGCCTCTCTCAAGGACATGTCGAGCACGCAGGGCACCAGGTTGCGCAGCCGCGCGGTCTGCTCATCGATCCGCGCCCGGGCCGCGGCCAGCACGCGCCGATCATCGTCGTCCAGAGCGCTCGTCAAGTTCATTGCATCCATCAGCCATCCCTCTTCGCCGGCCGGGACCGGGCTCACGTTCAACGGGCGTCTTGTGGTACCATCACCTCACCCGGCGCAATCTTGACAGCGCCCCCCAGCGTAGCACCCAGCTGTTCGATCAAGCGCTGGCGAAAAGCCACCACATGCTGATAGGCCAGCCGCTCTGCCTGCTCCGCGTCCCGCGCCTCGATGGCGTCCACGATCAGGTCGTGCTCGACGATCGTGCGTTCGATGTCCTGGTTCGGGTCGCCGGTGGCGAAGTTGTCGTACCAGATCCAGCTGAGCCGCATGCCTTGGATCGAAAGCTGATAGGCGACCGACTGCAGGTAGCGATTGCGCCCGGCGGCGGCGATGACCAGGTGGAAATCCCGGTTGGTCTCGCTCATGGCCACTGGGTCGCGGGATTGGGCGGCCTCCCGGTAGGCATCCCGGGCCGCGCCCATCTCCTCCACCTCCTGGCGGGTCCGGCGCAGGGCGGCCCAGTGCTGAATCGCCCGGTGGCTGAGCTCCAAGGCCTCGAAATACTGGGCCAGGTCCAAGAGATCGAGCGGCGCCACCTGGGCCCCGCGGTTGGGCAGCAGATTGACCAGCTGCTCCGAAGCGAGACGCACGATCGCCTCGCGCACCGGCGTGCGGGAAACCCCCAGAGTGCGCACCACGCTGGCCTCGTCCAGCTTCGAGCCCGGGCGCAGCTCCAGGCGCCAGATCTGATCGCGCAAGTGCTCGTAGACGTATTGAACCCCCTGCCCCCTGGGCTGGCGGATCGGATCCTTCTCGGCGCTGCCGCTGTCCGCAAGCATGACGTCAGGTGCCCGCGACCCGAGCCGGCGGACCGCTACAACCCACGGAATGCATAGGATTCACCAGAAGTTTTCCCTTGACATAGCTTCGACCCTTGGACGATCATATATAGTATGCAAAAAAAATTCAAATAAAATGCTATATGCGTTTTTGTTAGGCTGATGCGGAACGACGGGGCTGGCTGGCGTCATGAGCGATAGGGTCGAGTCGGGCCAGGGCGACGTTTCGACCGTCGGGGCCTCGGAAAATGTACGCGACATCGTCGGGCGCAAACGCCTGCGGAAGATGATGGCGCGGCGCGATGGGCCGGGTTTGGTCTTTCTGGCCGGCCATCTGGGGCTGACGGTGGTCACGGGCCTTCTGGTGGGCCTGTCCTTGGGCACCCCTTGGGTGGTCCCTGCGAGCATCGTGCACGGGATTGTCATCGTGCATTTCTTCGCGCCGTTTCACGAGTGCTCCCACTCCACGGCGTTCAAGACCCGCTGGATGAACACCGCCTTGGGATGGTTCACCGGCCTGGTGCTGATGCTGCCGCCGCTGACCTTCAAGTACCAGCACGCCGACCACCACACCTACACCCAGAACATTCGCCGGGACCCCCAGATGATCCCCATGGGCGAACGGCTGGGCGGTTACCTCACCTACGCCTCCTCGATCCCCTATTTCCAGGATATCCTCAGGGTGCTGTTCAGCCACCCCTTCGGGCGCTTCAACCCGATCGACCGGCGCTCGGTGCCGGAGAGCGCCCAGGCGGCGGTCCAGCGCGAGGCGTGGATCTTTTGGGCGGTCTACGGGGTCCTGGCCGTGGGTTCGGTGGCACTGGGCACTTGGGCCGTGGTGACCTACTGGCTGATCCCCCGGATCCTGGGCGAGCCGTTCATGCGCATCATCCGCATGTCCGAACACGTGGGCTGCTCGCGGGAACCGGACATGCTGCTCAACTCGCGCACGGTCAAGGGCCTGGCGCCCCTGCGCTGGCTGGCCTGGAACATGCCCTATCACACGGCTCACCATGCGGTTCCCCTGGTGCCGTTTCACGCGCTCCCGGAGCTGACCGAGACCCTTTGGGACCATATCCGCGACGTTCGCAAGGGCTATGTGCCAACCGTGCGGTTCCAGATCCGCAACGCACTGGACAACGCAGCCACGCCATAAAGGGCCCGCGCAGCAAGGGATTCGCCCAAAGATCAGAGGGCGCGCTAAAGGCCGCAGCGGGCATAGCCACCGAAGCGACCCTATGGCGGAACCGAGGGCGATCAATCATTCGTAGGCAAACTTCTGAACGTGAAGGTGCAGGTGGACAACGGTCTCGAACTGATCGTGGAATGTTGGCCGGATCAGGCGCTGCCGGGCGCCGGGACAGCGGTTCGGATCACCTGGGCGCGCGACCGGGCGATCGTGCCGGAGTCGGAGTTCGGGCCCTTGGACTGGGTCTTCTCACGCGGATTCTCACCGTATTGTTCTCGAAATGACACGGGCAGGAACCCGGCCGGGATGTCGATTTCTTGAATCCGCGGACTTGCGCGAAACGGCCAGGTGAGGTTTCCTGTCCGTCGGCTGGGGAGTTGGAGCGCCCGCCGTCGTGTTGTAGAGTGCGGCGGGCGTGGTGAGAGGGAGTACCACATGATAGTTGAACGTCCGAGGCGTGTGCGGATTGCCTTGCTGTTGGTTGCCTGCGCAGTCGTGCTCGCCGCCTGTAGTCAGGACGAGGTCTTGCCGTCGGCGCCGCTCGTGGCAGATACCGTCGCCGCGCCGCTCTACCAGATCGGCCCGGGCGACACCCTGCGGATCTTCGTCTGGGGCAATCCGGGGCTGTCGGACACGGTTCCGGTCCGGCCCGACGGCCGCATCTCCATCCCCCTGCTGGAGGATCTGGTGGTGTCCGGCAAGTCGCCGACCGATCTGGGCCGGGAAATCGAGAGCAAGCTGAGCGCTTTCGTTCAAGACCCCTTGGTGACCGTGATCGTGACCGAGTTCGTCGGCCCCTTCAGCCAGCAGATCCGGGTCGTGGGCGAGGCCGTGGAGCCGCAGGCGATCCCCTACCGCGCAAACATGTCCGTGCTCGACGTCATGATCGAGGTCGGCGGACTGACCGATTTCGCGGCCGGTAACCGGGCCAAGGTGATCCGGTTGGAGGACGGCGAGCAGCACCAATTCCAGATCCGCCTGGACGACCTGGTCAAGGACGGCGACATCACCGCCAACGTGGCGATGCAGCCGGGCGACGTGCTGATCATCCCGGAAAGCTTTTTCTAGGGTCCCGGCAGCCTAGTGGATAGAATCCAACATATAGCACCCATACGACGGCTTCCCGAGTTCACCGGCGAGGCGCGCGATGCGCCATGATGCCATAGCATCACAAGTGTCGTGCCCATGGGCGTCGCGCAAATCGGCCGGTGAGCTCGGGACGCCGCCCTTCGGGTCCCCTATCCCGGTCCCTCGGGGCGTCGAGGACCCTCGACGATGCCCAGTGGCGCCATGGGGCATCGCTTTCGGGCCCGCTCCTGCCGAGGAACCGGGATAGGGGATCGTAGGGGTAACATATGTTGGATTTTATCCACTAGTGCTTATTGTCCCCTTTCCTGGGCTCCATGCCATAGTATTGATCGCTCATTAACAGCCGGGATCGCGGTTTCCACGTGATGCCACTTGTCCCATGACCATGACCGTACAACCGCACCATGGCGCGCCTCCCCTGGCCGCGAACCAGCCTTGGGGCCTGCCTGATGACGTCGCGCTCCTCTGGAAATCCTGGGACGAGGAAGTGATCGTCTTCAACCGAGCCTCGGGGCAAACGCACTTGCTCGACGCGCTGTCCGCCGAGGTCTTGAGAGAGTTGGAGACGCACCCCAGGACCGTGGCCGATCTGGCCGCCCTATTCGCCGATCGCTACGAGCTGGACTCCGAAGACCTGGGTGATCGCCTGACCGGCATCTGCCGCAGGTTCGACGAACTGGGTCTAGCCGAGCCGGTTGGCTCGTGAGACTGGGCGACGAAACCCTGGAGTGGTTCGCCGCTCGGCTTGCCGGCGAGGGCGTCAAACTCAAGAGCGGGCCCTTCGTCATACAGCTCAAAACCTCCCTGCCCGAGCTCGCCGCGCCGCTTTATCTGCTGTACCGGGATTCTCCGCTTCCCGGCGAAGGCTTCACGGACTACCACGTGGAGGTCGAGCAGGCGCGCAAAGGGCTACCCTGGAGCGAGCGGCAGTGCCGGTTTCTGCGGGACGGTCACTCCCCCTTTCCACCCTTCTCCCGCGAGGTGGCCCTGGCGATGGTGGAATGGGGCCTCAACTGGTGCTTCTATAGTCAGGCCGACCAATACCTGAACATCCATGCTGCGGTCGTGGCCAGGGATGACCTGGGCCTGATTCTCCCCGGTCGGCCCGGGGTCGGCAAAAGCACGCTCTGCGCCGCGCTGGCGCACCGGGGCTGGCGTCTGCTGTCGGACGAACTGGCGCTGATTCGCCCCGGCGACGGCAAGCTGCTTCCGACCGTGCGGCCCCTGTCGCTCAAGAACCAGTCGATCGAGCTGATCAGAGCCTTCGCGCCCGAGGCGGTTCTGGCACCGGAGATCGAGAACACTCTCAAGGGACGCATCGCACTGGTGCGCCCGCCTCGGGACAGTGTCCTGCGCGCCGACGTGTCGGCCAAGCCCGCCTGGATCGTGTTTCCCAGATATGTGGCCGCGGGCCCGGACGGGCTCACGGCGGTCTCGAAGACTCGCGGGTTCTTTCGACTGGCAGACAACTCCTTCAACTATCGGATCTTGGGCGAAACCGCGTTCCGCGAGACCTGCAAGCTGGTGGAGACTTGTCCCTGTTACGATCTGACCTATTCGAGCCTGGAGGAGGCTGTGGCGATCCTGGACCAGCTGCCGAGGCCCCAGGCGGCGGCAGGTGCGCCATGATCGAACATCGAACCTCACCACCCTTGTTGCTGACCGTGCTCCGCGATTCGGAGCGGC
>SMVA01230192.1_pt1 | contig 11208 bp, 11 predicted proteins | sample 2456451 | NCBI WGS metagenome assembly SMVA01 (sample SAMN11095933, study PRJNA526329) | marine sediment metagenome | biome: Marine sediment; feature: Surficial sediment; material: Deep marine sediment; isolation source: Hadal surficial sediment | place: Pacific Ocean | collected 2014-05 | depth...
GGCAAGACGCGCGCCATCGACTGGTTTCGCGTCGAGCGCATCGGCGGCCCCGACTGCTTCTTCGTCGACCTGCCGGGCTACGGCTTCGCCAAGGTGCCCAAGAAGGTCCGCGAGGAGGTCTGGGCGCGGCTCATCGACACCTATCTCGAATCGGAGCGCTCGCTGGTGGTGGCACTGCAGTTGCTCGACATGCGTCGCAACGGACCCACCGAGTTGGACGAACAGATGATCAGCTGGTTACGTGACACCCACGTTCCGCACGCCTTCGTGCTCACCAAGGCCGACAAGATCAGGCCCAGCAAGAAGGCGGCCGCGCTCAAGACTTTCAAGAACAAACTGGAACACGACGAGGACCATCCATTGATTACGTACTCTGCTGTGACGGGCGAGGGGAAGCGTGAGGTCTGGTCGTTGATCGACCGGTGCATCGCTTCGGCGTCACGGCAATCAACCGCCCACCTTCCCGGTGAAAGCCTAGAAACCGCATGACCAATCGAACAGCAACCGTCACACCACCCGCCTCGGGCCGCACCTGGGAGCTACACGAGTTGCGCGAGTCTCCCGTCGGACTGCTACACGACATCGCCGCGGAGATGAGCATTGAAGCGCCACCCGGGATCCGTAAGCGGGACCTGGTCTACGAGATCCTGCTGAAGCAGATTCAAAGCAACGGCTCGCTCAACTCCGAGGGCGTCCTGGAGATTCTCCCGGACGGCTTCGGCTTCTTGCGCGGCGCCGACGCCAACTACCTGCCGGGGCACGACGACGTCTATGTGTCGCCGTCGCAGATTCGAAAGTTCAACCTGCGCAACGGCGACACCCTGAGCGGCGAGGTTCGCCCGCCCAAGGACGGCGAGCGGTACTTCGCCCTTATCAGGATCGAGTCCATCAACTACGAGCCACCCAACAAGCTCGAGCGCAAGGCCTTCTACGAAAGCTTCACCCCACTGCACCCGAACGAACGCTTCGAGCTGGAGAACGGCAAGGGCGACCTGTCGACCCGCATCATGGACATGCTCTGCCCCATCGGCAAGGGTCAGCGCGCCCTGATCGTATCGCCGCCACGCGCCGGCAAAACGATGCTGCTGCAATCCCTGGCACGCGCCATCAAGGGCAACCATCCCGAGGTCTACCTCATCGTGTTGCTCATCGACGAGCGCCCCGAGGAGGTCACCGATATGCGTCGTACGGTCGACGGCGAGGTGGTCGCCTCCACCTTCGACGAGCCCGCCTCGTGCCACGTGCGAGTGGCCGAGATCGTGCACGAAAAGGCCATGCGTCTGGTCGAGCAGGGTCGCGACGTGGTCATTCTGCTGGACTCCATCACGCGCCTGGCGCGCGCCTACAACACCACCTGCCCGTCGTCCGGCAAGGTGCTGTCGGGCGGCGTCGACGCCAACGCTTTGCACAAGCCCAAACGTTTCTTCGGCGCGGCGCGCAACATCGAGGACGGCGGCAGCCTAACCATCATTGCCACTGCCCTGATCGAAACCGGCTCGCGCATGGACGACGTCATCTTCGAGGAGTTCAAAGGCACCGGCAACTCGGAGATCGTGCTGGAGCGCAAGCTCGCCGACCGGCGTATCTGGCCGTCGATCGACATCAACCGTTCGGGCACACGCAAGGAAGAGCTGCTGCTTTCGCCCGAAAAACTGAATAAGATCTGGGTATTACGAAAGGTCTTGCAGCCGCTCGGGCCCGCCGAGGCCATGCAACTTCTGATCGACAAGGTCGGCAAGGCCAAGAACAACGACGAGTTTCTGGGCGCCATGAACACGCCCGGTTAAGCCGTCGCTACCACACCCCCCCCCTTAAAAAAGGTGCGAAGTCGGAATCGTTGAGGCCCCAACATGGGGCCACGAAGATAACAAGGAAGCCCACCATGAAACCCGAGATTCATCCCGAGTACCACGATGTCACGGTCGTCTGCGCCTGTGGGAACACCTTCCAGACGCGCTCGACAAAGCCCGATCTGCGCCTGGAAGTTTGCAACGAGTGCCATCCATTCTTCACCGGCAAGCAGCGCTTGCTCGACGCCGCCGGCCGGGTGGAGAAGTTCCAGCGCAAATACGAAGGTTTCTACGCCAAGCAGGACCAGATCAAGACCGAGCTCGAGGCCAAGTCGGCCAAAAAGGACGCCGAAATGGAGGCCGCGGCGCGTAAGGCCGAGAGAGAGGCCGCCCGTGCCGCCGCTGCGGCGGAGAGAGCGGCCGAAGCGGGCGACGACACCGAGGCCGGCGAAGACACCGAAGCCGGCGACGACACGGATGCCGGCGAAAACACCGAAGCGGGCGGTGAGACAGATGCCGGCCGGGAAACCGATGGGGACGGCGACGATTCTTCGGAAGCCGACCCGGACACGGAAGAAACCGTCAACTGACGTGCTCGCGGAGCACTAAGCCATGAACTCCACGGTCATCACCCGGCTCCAGGACATCGAGACCAGCTACGCAGAGCTCAACGAAGAGATCGCCCGGCCTGAGGTGATTCAGGACATCGATCTGTACCGCAAGCTCACCAGGCGGCATGCCGAGTTGCGCAACATCGTGGAGATCTACGACGACTTCAAGGGGGTCGAAGAAGGCATCGCCGGCGCCCAGGAGCTGCTCGACGAGTCCGACCCCGAGATGAAGGCACTGGCCGAGGAAGAGCTCGGCGAGCTCGAGGCAAAGAAGGAAGACCTCGAGGGCCGGCTCATGCGGCTGCTGCTGCCCAAGGACCCCAACGACGAGCGCAACGTGGTGCTCGAAGTGCGCGCCGGCACCGGCGGCGAGGAGGCCGCCTTGTTCGCCGCCCAGATCTTCCGCATGTACCAACGCTTCGCCGAGGGCAAGCGCTGGAAGGTGGAGATCCTCGACGAGAGCTTCTCCAGCAGCGGCGGCCTCAAGGAGGTCAACGCGCTGATCGAAGGCGTCGGTGCCTACAGCCAGCTCAAGTACGAGAGCGGCGTGCACCGCGTGCAGCGCGTTCCCGACACCGAAGCCTCCGGCCGCATCCACACCTCCGCCGTCACCGTAGCGGTGCTGCCCGAGGCCGAAGAGGTCGAGATCGAGATCGCCGAGAAGGACCTGCGCATCGATACCTTCTGCGCCTCCGGTCCCGGCGGCCAGGGAGTCAACACCACCTACTCGGCCGTGCGCCTCATCCACGAGCCCAGCGGCCTGGTGGTGCAATGCCAGGATGAACGCTCCTGGCACAAGAACAAGGCCAAGGCGATGCGCGTGCTCCGGGCGCGCCTCTACGACCTGAAGTCGCAGGAACAGCACGACGCCATCGCCGCCGAGCGCCGCGGCATGGTGGGCTCGGGCGACCGCTCCGAGAAGATCCGCACCTACAACTTTCAGCAGAACCGCGTCACCGACCATCGCATCAATTTCACCAGCCACCAGATCGACGCCATCCTGGACGGCGAGATCGGTGGGCTGGTCGAAGAGCTCACCTCGCACTACGAGACCGAGCGGCTCAAGCAGGAGCTTTCGGCCGAAACGGGCTGAGGCGGTGGCCCGCGACGCTCGCCCGACACCCGCCGAAACCACCGTTGCCGTCGCCCTCCACGATGCCCAACAGCGTCTCGAAGAAGCCGGCATCGAGGGAGCTCGTTTCGAAGCCACGCTGCTGCTCGGTCACGTCCTCGGCCACTCGCGGGCCCAACTCATAGCGGCACTCTCCGACCCGCTCACCGAGGAGCAAATGGCGCAGTTCGGCGAGCTCACCGAACGCCGCGCTCAGCGTGAACCGCTCCAGTATCTGCGCGGGCGGGCGCCGTTTCTCGACTTCGAGGTCGAAGTGCAGCCCGGCGTGCTCATTCCGCGGCCCGAGACCGAGGGTCTCGTGGCGCGAGCCCTGCAGCTCTGGGATCCGGCGCATGGCCGGTGGGCCGTAGACGTCGGCACCGGCAGCGGCGCCATCGCCATCGCCCTGGCGCGCGCCCAACCAGAGGGCTGGGTACTGGCCGTCGATTGCTCACCTACGGCACTGAACGCCGCCGCCGCCAACGCCGACACCCTCGGCGTGCGTCGCCGTGTCGCCCTGGTGCGCGGCAACTTCCTACGCGCCCTCGACCTGGCACCGGCCGACATCGGCGTCATCGTCTCCAACCCGCCCTACGTCGCCGACAACGACGAGGTCGATGCTGAAGTCCGCCACCACGAGCCCCGCGAGGCCTGGGCCGCCGGCCCCACCGGCCTGGAAGCCTACGAGCGCATCATCCCCGAGGCGGCGGACCTGCTACGACCCGGCCGCAACCTGGTGTTGGAGCTCGGTCATGGGCAGGAAGAAGCCGTCCGCGCCTTGTTCCATAAAGGCGGCGGCTGGAACGAGCCCACCGTGGATCTCGACTATCGGGGGATCTCGAGGGTGCTCGCGGTTCGAAGAACAAAGGGTTCCTAGCCCGGATATCTCAACGGGTCGCGAAGCGAGCGGGCGTGAGGGCGAAGTCTACCTGGTCGGCGGCAGCAACCGGCGGCCAGTAACAGATCCGGGGCACTGAAGTCAGGTCGCGAGGACAGCAGCAGGGCGGGGTGGACACTGGTCCGCAACCATCCGAAACTGAAGGTTGAGCGTATGAATTCATTGGGGCCAAGACCTCGTTCGCGCTCGTTGAGCGAGGCCCGTGTTTCTCCCCAGGGTGCGGATGTCGATGTGGCTGTCGACGAGCGGCGACACCCAGCTGAGCGCGGTCTGGAGGGACCCGGACTTTGATCCCCCAGGAGCGGGCGTGGAGCTCGCCGATTTGGTATACGCCGGGCCGATGAAGAAGGAACGATGGTGACGCGATGAGGAAGACGTACCCATGAAGAAGGAACGAAGGTGACGCGATGAGGAAGATCGTACCCATTTGCCTGGCCATCTGTCTGGTTGCCGTTTTCACCATCAGCCGCGCCGCAACGACCAACACATCTGTGGCGCAGGAAGGGCAGACGAGCAGGGCTCAGCTGTCCAGGGTTTACCCGGGGCCGGCGTATTCACCCTACGCCGGGCGCACCTTCCCGGGGCGGCCGCTGTGGGGCGACACCCATCTACACACGTCCCTTTCGATGGATGCAGGCGGGTTCGGCAATCGTGTCGGCCTTCGCGATGCGTACCGCCTTGCCCGTGGCGAGGAGATCATGGCCTCCTCGGGCCAACCGGTGCGGCTTGCCCGCCCGCTCGACTGGCTGGTGATCACCGACCATTCCGACGGCATGGGATTCATCCTCGACATTTTGGCGGCATCGCCGCTCGTGACGGCCTACGAGCAGGGTGCGCGATGGTCCGAGGCAATGCGGGCTGGAGGTCAAGAAGCGGTGGACGCCACCCTGGACCTGATCACCTCGGTCTCGAAGAATTCCATCGATCCGGAGATGATGGTCAACTACTCCCCGGGTTCGAGGCGCTACTCCACGATCTGGGACGAGGTAATCGACGCCGCGGAGGAATTCAACGATCCGGGCGAATTCACCGCCCTCATCGGCTTCGAATGGACCTCGCTGGTGAATGGCGGAAACATGCACCGCAACGTCATCTTTCGCGACAACGGAGACCGGGCGCGACAGGTGGTCCCGTTTACCATGCTTCCGCCGATGGGGAGTACGGACCCGCTCGACCTCTACAGGTACCTGGAGGCTTACGAGGCGAAGACCAACGGCGCCGTCATGGCGCTGGCACACAACGGCAACTTGTCGAACGGCATCATGTTTCCGCTCGATGCCCAGTACACGGGCCGAGCACTGGATACGTTCTATGTCGAGCAGCGCGCCAAGTGGGAGCGCATCTACGAAATCACCCAGATCAAGGGCGATGGCGAGACCCATCCCTTCCTTTCGCCGGATGATGAGTTCGCCGACTACGGAACCTGGGATGTCGGCAACCTGGACCTGTCGGTAGCCAAGACCGACGACATGCTCGCCGCCGAGTATGCGCGCGAAGCGCTGAAGATCGGTCTGGTTCTGGAGCAACGATTCGGTACCAACCCCTACAAGTTCGGTCTTACCGGGGCCACCGACAGCCATACCTCTTTGAGCACCGCCGAGGAAAACAACTTTTTCGGCAAGCACACCGGCTACGAACCGTCGCCCGAACGGCTGACCCACCCGTTCATGAAAAATGAGAACGGCGAGATTTTCAGCTGGATGATGCTGGCTTCGGGCATTACCGGCGTCTATGCGCACGACAACACCCGTGCCTCGATCTTCGATGCGATGGATCGCAAGGAAATCTACGCGACCACCGGCCCCCGCATGATGGTGCGCTTCTTCGGTGGCTGGAGCTTCACCGACGACGACATGAACAGCCGGGAGCCGGCTTTTCGCGGTTATGAGAAGGGCGTCCCGATGGGCGCGGACTTACCGGGCCCGGAAGAAGGAGAAGAAGCCCCGAGCTTCATGGTCTATGCGCTTCGAGATGTGATCGGCGCCAATCTCGACCGCATCCAGATCGTCAAGGGCTGGCTCGACAGCGACGGCAACACGCACGAGAAAGTCTACAACGTGGCCTGGTCGGATGGCCGCACATTGGGCGCCGACGGGAGTCTGCCGGCAGTCGGCAACACCGTCGACCTAGCGTCGGCAACCTGGGCCAACACCATCGGTGCATCCGAGCTTGCAACCGTCTGGACCGATCCGGATTTCGATCCGGCGGCAAGCTCCTTCTACTACGCACGCGTTCTGGAAATCCCCACGCCGCCCTGGTACGCCTACGACGCGTTCCGATTCGGCATCGACATGCCCGCGGGTGCCCCCACGAGCCAACAGGAACGCGCCTATACGTCGCCCATTTGGTATACGCCGCAGAGGCCGTAAGAACGTCCCCGTCCCGGCGGGTCGTATCGCCCAGCCGAAGGTGGCTAACGGGCTACCGGCTTGTATTGGACCCCGTCGCGGCCTTCGAAGTCGGCGTCTTGGGTCCACAGGGTCGCCCCGTGCGCTCTTGCGGTTGCCAGGATGACGCTGTCGGCGAGCGGCAGGGCCTCGCTCACGCTGAGGCGAGCAGCGGCGAGGGCCAGAGTACTTGTCAGGTCGGCGACTTGGCCCTGCCGCATCAATGCTGCGGCTGCCAGCGCTTCGTTTTCAGAGCGCTGCTGCATGATTCGTTTGAAGACCTCGTAGATGGTCAACGACGGTACGACCTGGGCCGCGACGTCCTCGATGGCGGGCACGAAGAACTCGGCGTTAGGACCATCGGCGAGGTACTCGAGCCAGGCGGAGGAGTCGACGACATTCATACGCGGTCGGCGTCCCGCTCGACGTGCGTATCGATCCCTTTGACGAATCCCCGCATCGTGCGCGCGGGGCGGACCAGAATGAGCTCGATGCGGCCTTCGTAGGCGATCGCTTCGACCCGCTGGCCGGGTTGCAGGTCAAGCTCCTCGCGGATCGCCTTGGGAATAACAACCTGATACTTTGGCGAGATGGTGACGGTGTTCACATGAGCCTCCTATCGATCCACATATCGTATTACGATACTACTATCGATAGATTTATCGTACAACAACCGGGATTGGCTCCCTCCAGTGCCATGAGACGGTCACCAATGACAGGTTTCACCCCGTGCAGGCATCGTGACACCGTTCCGGCAGCTCGATGCGCACTTCAGTAAGATGACCTCATGAAGCTGCTGCGCCAGCCCCTCGCTCAGTTCATTGTCATTGGTGGGGCCATCGGCCTGCTCTACGGGCTCCTGGGCAATGGGTCCGGAGGCGATTCCGACCGCACCGTAACCGTTTCTGCCGGCGAGATCGCCCGTCTCGAAGCGACCTGGCGCGCCCAATGGAACCGGCCGCCCACCCCGCGGGAGCTCGACGGCCTGATCGCGTCGCAGGTGCGGGAGCGGGTGCTGTACCGGGAAGCGCTGTCGATGGGGCTCGGCGATGACGATCCGATCGTACGCCGGGTGATCGCCCAGAAGCTCGAACTGCTGTACAACGACCTGCTCGAGCTCAGCCTGTCGCCGACCGATCAGGAGCTACGCGGGTACTTCGCGAGCAACGCCGACGTTTATCGTCCGCCGCCGCGTGTGACGGTGACGCAGATCTTCCTGAACCCGGACGTGCGGCAGGAGCGGACGCTCCCGGACGCCGAGCGAATGGTGGCGCGATTGCGCCAGCAGGGCGGCGCGACCGAGGACACGGATGATCTCGGCGATTCCCTCATGCTGCAGCGTTACTACCCGGGGCACTCGGAGGCCGAGATCGGGCGCTTGTTCGGGGCCGAGTTCGCCGCCGAGGTCATGGGCCTTGCCGCCGGTGAATGGCACGGACCGTTGCTGTCGGGATACGGGGTGCACGTCGTGTACGTCCACGATCGCCTGGAGCCGCCGATGCCGGAGTTCGAAGCGGTGGAGGCAAGCGTGCGCCAGGACTGGACGAGCGACCGGCGCCGCGAGCTCTCTGAAGAATTCTTCTCTGAATTGCTGGATCGCTACGAGGTGGTCATCGAGCAGGCGGAATCGAGCCCCGCGGCAGCGGTGAACGAATCGCGGCGGTGAGCGAATCTCGGCGATGAGCGAATCGCGCTGATGAGCATCCGTCGTGACCGGTTGCCGCAGCTCGCCGGTATGATCGTGGCGCTGGCCGTTGCCGGTCCCATGGGTGTCACGGCCACAGACGCCCATGCCGACGACGTGCGCCCGGTCACGGTGGATATCTCGGAAAAGACGCCAGGCTCCTATCTGGTGCAGTGGCGCGTCCCCAGGGTCATGTCTCCGAGCTCGATGCCCGGTCCGGTGCTACCCATCACCTGTCGCGCCGACAGCCGTGTACGTACGGAGGAGCTCGCCGCCGCCTGGATCAACCGGCAGTCGTACAAATGCGACGACAGTCTCGCCGGCCAGCAGGTGGGCATTGCGTTTCCCGTGCTGAACGTCGCGATGTCGACGTTGGTGCGCGTGGAGTTGCTCTCCGGTGAGCGCTACTCGCACATGCTTCTGCCGGGGGAAAATTTCTGGCGGGTGCCCGACGCCGACGCCGGCGGGTTTCGGAGATTTGCGCGCGGTGCGCGGCAGGCCGTAACTGCCGGTGCCCGGCACGCGCTGCACCCGGCGCACCTCGCTCTGCTGCTGGCGGTGTGTTTGATCGGCGCGGCGCAGTCGCTGCGCTTGGCAGGCGTCTTCGCCGCCGGGCAGGTTGTCGCCGTGGTTGCCTCCACGGTGTCCGGGCTGCAAGTGAGCAGCGGACTGGCCGAGGTGGCAGTGGCGGTCGCCGCCGGCATCCTGGCGCGGCAGGCATTGCTGCCGCCGCGGGAGCGCCGCCAGCTCCTGGCCCTGGCGGCCGCCGCGGGGATCATTCACGGGCTCGGGTTGGCCAACATCCTGCCGCCACCGGACGGCTATTCGTTCGCCGGCGCCGGCTGGTCGTTGATGGGCGTGCTCGGTATGGATGCAGTTTTCGTCGTTTTCGTGATGGCCTTGCCGGCGGCTGCCGGTGCGTTGGTTGGCGCCGCCCCGCCGGCACATGCACATACAACCAGCGTTTACAGCGTCGCCATCGCCGCATTCGCCATCGCCATGGTTCCTCCGACCGCGGAAAAGGTCGACGTAGGGGGGTCGCGAGGGTTGCGGCTCAGCGGCTTGCCGGTGCCGGTTGCCGCAGTGGCGCTCGGCGGCAGCGGACGGGTGGCAGCGCAGTTTCCCGACGCCGCGGTGCAGACGTTTGTCGCCATCGACGCCTTCGAGGTGCGCCACGAAACGCTGATCCGCATTGCCGATTTCACCGACGTTGCAGGCGTCGAGGCAGACGGCGACATCGCCGTCGAAGCGCAGGCGGCGATCAAACAACGTATCGCCGAACATGTGGCCGGCCAAGGCGTGCTGTCGATCGACGGCCAAATACTGCCGCCTGCCCACGGTCGCGTCGATTTTCTCGGCGTCGACGCGCAGGGCGCGTTGCCGCGCCTCATGCCGGTCGTCGAACCGGTCGCAGAAGCGTTGATTGGCGTGACCCGGGTGTACTTGCTGCCGACCACGCCGAGCCGGGTAACGCTCAATTGGACCGGTTTCGAAGAAACGGCCGAGATCCCGGCCACCGTTACCGACCCCGAGGCCTCGGTGTCGGTTGTGCTGACGGCCGCTTCGCCTGCTCTCCGTTGGAACAACGAGCTCGCCGAGGACCCGATCCCGGTGGTCACCGCCACCGCCGTGGAGCCCGGCACCTTGTGGGTCCCGGTCTTCTCGCTCGGATTCCTGGGGGCGGCGCTGGCGCTGGGCTTTGGCGCAGTTCGCCGCCGGCGCTCCCAACACGGGTTGGCGCTGGTGCGCGTGACGCTGGCTGCCGCCCTGGCGGTGGCGCCGCTCGGCAACGTCGCCGTGGCGACACCGGCGGCCTTCGCCACAACGCCGGACGCAGCCTCGACCAAGCGGATTCTCTCCGGCGTTCTTCCCAACATCTACCGGGCCTTCGAGTATCGCAACGAGGAGGCAGCCTTCGATCGGCTGGCGCTGAGCGTCACCGGCGACGCCCTCACCGAGGTGTACCTGGAACATCAGCGAGCTCTCGAGATGGAGGAGCGTGGCGGGGCGCGGGCACGCGTCGAGTCGTTCGAGGTTACCGATGTCTACAGCGTCGAGGCAGAGGACGACGGATTCACTGCCGAGGCGTCGTGGACGGTCGGCGGTACCGTGGTGCACTTCGGTCACCGCCACTTTCGGCTAAACCGCTACCGCGCCCGCGTTGTCGTGGTGCCCGACGAAGGTTCCTGGAAGATTCGCTCGATTGCCGTGCTCAACGAGGAACGGGTGCGGTGAGCGGGCAGGCGAGGAGTTGAAGCAGCGGTGCCGACGGGGACGACGGACTACGGTTGGAACTCTTTGTCCAGGATGAAGACCTTCACGGTTTCCCGCTTGATGCCATCGGCTTCCATCGCTTCGGCACTCGCCGCGGATTCCATACCGGCCATGAACGTGTCCAGGTCATCGGGGTCGAGGCAGACCGCGATTTCGTTGTCTACAGTGGTCCCAAAACACGGCGGACGCGATCGGTACAACCTGCGCCACCGGCTGAGAGGTCCGGGTTAGCGCCGGGTCGACCGGACGAACGCGCCGCCTTGCGATACCACTGTGCCGTAGACGTTGCCGGCGGCATCGACGGCGACGCCTTCCGGGTTGGAGCCGTCGGGATACCTGGAAACCTTCCCGTTGATCAAATAATCGACGATCCCGGTCCTCAGGCTGCCGACGCGAATGCCGGTGATCCAACCCGGGTTCTGAGAGTTCGCGAACAGCGACTCGGAGTCGGCC
>SMVA01447241.1_pt1 | contig 11208 bp, 12 predicted proteins | sample 2456451 | NCBI WGS metagenome assembly SMVA01 (sample SAMN11095933, study PRJNA526329) | marine sediment metagenome | biome: Marine sediment; feature: Surficial sediment; material: Deep marine sediment; isolation source: Hadal surficial sediment | place: Pacific Ocean | collected 2014-05 | depth...
CCGTCGTCGATCGAAGCCTTGCCGCGTATCGTTGATGCGGTGGCTGGAGAGATAGAGGTGTGGATGGACGGTGGCATCCGCTCGGGACAGGATGTGTTCAAAGCATTGGCGCTTGGCGCAAAAGGCACGATGATTGGCCGTGCGTACATCTACGGACTCGGTGCCATGGGTGGGCCCGGTGTCACGAAAAGTCTGGAATTGATTGCCAATGAACTCGATCTGACGATGGCATTCTGCGGCTTGCGTGACATACGGAAGGTCGATCGGTCGGTGCTCTGGAACTGATTCCTGATTGGTGCATGGGGAGCAGCAGTCCGTAGCCGTTGGGGCCGAGGGTTGTTTATCTGCACCTCGCCCAGTCGCTCCGCGATGCCCTCACTTCACGAAGTTGCCCCTCCGGGTCAGTTCGCTTCACTCGGTTGAGCTTCACGGTGCTGATAAACAACCCTCGGCCCCAACGGCTTCGACATGATTCCTGATGCAAGAATCCTGGGGAAACCTGGGCGGGAACTATTTAGCGACTAACGCCGCGGGGTTACCAGATAGCTCGAGCGAAACTGAATCCCCCAGTGGCCATCCTGCAGAGTGGCGATCCACAGCGTTTCGAACTGGTTGTAGACCGAACCGGCGGCGTCGCAGCGATCAATGTTGAGCGCGAGATGGACCTTGTCACTGCCAGAATGGACTACCGTCAACTCTCGCAGAATGGTGTGGTCCCAGCCTTCCGCTGCAAGGTGTGATTTCCCACGCCTGCTCATTTCAACGAAATCCTCGCGCGTCTCGATAGTGACGAACCGACCGTTGGCCAGGCGCACGTGCGGATAGTTGAGTGTGGCGGCGAGGGCGGCGTGATCCTGCGCGTTGAAGGCGGCTATGAATCCTTCGACGGCCGCTTGCGCTGCGTCTACCTTGTTCATTGTCCTGTCTCCTTTGCGGAAGTCGCGGGTACACCACGCGCCCCGTTGTGTGAGGCCCAGGCTATTGCCACGAGCATCAGACCAATTGCCGGGGTGGCCGACAGCAGAAGCGTTGGCCAACCCCACTGCACGATAACCACGCCTGCGAGCAGACTTGCCACGGCGGAAACCCCGAACACGCTGAATTCATTGACGGCTTGCGCCCGGAATTTTTCGCTGGGCCGGTAATTGGAAACCAGCAGCGTCGTGCCGCCGACGAATAGAAAGTTCCAGCCGATACCAAGGACCAGCAGAGCGCCCCAATAGTGCATGACCTCCTGTCCTGTCAGGCCAATTCCGATGGCTACCAGCAAAGCCAACGCACCGACCGTCATGAGCTTGAACTCGCCGAAGCGACTGATGAGAGGTGCCGAAATCAGGGAAGGCAGGTACATCGCGATCACGTGGGCCCGGATCACGCTCGCGGTTTCCGCGATGTTGTGTCCGTCGACCGCGTGCATGCTGAGCGGCGTCGCCGTCATGATGAACGTCATCACCCCCTGGCCGACAACACCACCCAGCACTGCAACGATGAAGAGCGGGGCGGCAACCATCTGCCGCAGCGGGCGGGCAGCCTCCTGCGTCTCGACCGCAGCACTCAGTGGGTTGATCCTGAGATTGAGGCTCAGACAGAAGGCAACCGCGTACAGCGCGGCGACGACCAGCATCGCGGCGAGAAACGGTGTGCCCGGCGTATAGTCCTGACTCCTCGCTGCGAGTTCCGGGCCGAGAAATGCGCCGCCGATCGAGCCGAGCAGGATAAATGAAATCGCGTAACTTATGCGCGGTGCAGGCACGCTTTCCGCCGCCGCAAAGCGAAATTGCTGACTGAATGCCAGTGTCATCCCAACCGACGCGGTGGCTACGCAGTACAACACGAAGCTGCGGGTTTCCAGCGCATAGGCGGCGAGGAGTGCCGCGCCACACGCAACGACCGCGGCCAGAGTAAATCCCAGCCGGCGACCGATTCGTTGCATGATCATCGTCGCGGGAATCGTGGTGAGCGCGGTGCCGATCACCATGAATGAGAGCGGCAGCGTTGCAAGCGCCGGATCCGGCGAGAGGTCGTTGCCGACGATGCCGCCGACAGTCACGGTCAACACAGTACCGGAAACAAATATGAGCTGCGTAAAGAAGAGGATGACGATGTTGCGGTTGAGCACATCAGACATGAGGTGCCGCCCCTTCTGCGATAACCCGTGCGAAACTCCGCCCGCAACAGCTGCCTGCTAGCGCCAACACGCTGCGGTGGCGCGGTTTCAGTTGAAGAGTCCTGCGTAGGCTTCTTCGTTGTACCCCACGATCAGTGTATTGCCGATTCGCAGAGTGGGCGCGCGCAGATTGCCCGTCGGTCCGAGCATCGCCTGGATGCTGGCCTCGGACAACTCGGCCGGCAGCTTGAAAAACTTGAGTTTCTTACCCTTGGCGACGATGAGTTTTGTGGCATTGTCGAGCAGGGCTTTCGCGTCTTCCGCCTGCAGCTTCTGACTGGCGGGTGTTTTTTCCAGCACCTTGATATCGCTTGCTTCCAGGAACCTGGATGCTCTGGCACAGCTGGTTCAGCCTCCGCGGTAGTAGTACCAGTCGACCCGTTTTGCCATGTCCCTCACCCCTGCTCTATCTGTCTGGTTGTAGTTGTCCAGATGTGTCTGCTTGCCCAGATTGAGCATTTTACGGAGCATGGGGGTTTTATCCAGCTCAGGCGCGTTCGATTATAAGAATCCGTTCGTAGCCGATGGTGGTTTGCAACGCAGAGGCTGGCCTGGTGTTCATCCTCGGCCAGCATTTATCATTGGCGAAGTAGCACGGGTGCAACGGGTACGGGAGTAACGGAAATGATCGTCGAATCTATTCGCTTTGTGATCTTCATCGCATCGCTGTTGCTGGTGACAGGCAGTGCCTGCGCTGCCGAGCTCACGCTGGCCGAGCGCCTTGGCTATGGCAGTCAGGCGAAGCTCCTGATCGTTCATGCGGACGATATTGGCGTGTCGCATTCCGTCAACGGCGCGACTTTTGCGGCACTGCAGACTGGACTGGTCAATTCCGGCAGCATTATGGTGCCCTGTCCCTGGTTTCCTGAAGCTGCCGAATACTTCCGCGCCAATCCGCAGCTCGACCTGGGCCTGCATTTGACGCTCACCAGCGAGTGGCGGCATCTGCGCTGGAGTGGGGTGCTCACCGACGCAGCCGCCACCGGCCTGCATGACGCAGATGGCTATCTCTACCGGGATGTGCCCGGGGTCATCGCCAACGCCTCGGCCGCGGCAGTGGCCAGAGAGTTGCGCGCACAGGTCGAGCGCGCGCTTGCCTTTGGCATTCAACCCACGCACCTCGACAGCCACATGGGTACGGTATTCGCCAGTCCGGAGTTTTTCGCCGCTTACCTCGAGGTCGGGCGTGACTACAAACTGCCGGTGTTAGTTCCGCGCGAGCGAATCCAGCGGGAAGCGCCACAGCTTGCGAGCCTGCTGACGCCGGAAGATCTGACAATCGACTGGCTGTTCATGGCCGATGAGTCGGTGCCGATGGCGCAATGGGACAGTTATTACAGCGGCGTCCTGCAGAACCTGCAGCCGGGCGTTACCGAGATCATCATTCACCTGGCTTATGACGACGCTGAAATGCAGGCTGTCACGATCGATCACCCCGACTATGGGGCGGCGTGGCGGCAGGCTGATTTCGATTTTTTCACCAGCGAACGTTTCGCCTCTCTACTGCGTCAGCATGGTGTCGAACTCGTGACCTGGCGGGAAATTGGTCGCCTGCTGTAGCTGAGGTAGGATGTGGCTCCGATCATCGCCCGGTAGGACAACGTGACTTACGCCAATCCACAGTTGCTGATTGAACCCGCGGAGCTCGCTGAGCGAATCGGCGATAGCTCCCTGCGAATTTATGATGCGACGGTATATCTGAAGCCAGCTGAGAAGGGCTATCGCGCGGAGTCCGGTCTCGAGGCCTACCGCCAGGGCCACATTCCGGGTGCGGTGTTCATGGATCAGATCGCGGCGATCTCCGACACGAGTTCGGGGCTTGGATTCACGTTGCCCGCTGAGGACTATCTGCAGAGCGCCTTTCGCGAACTGGGGATCAACAACGACGCTCAGGTGGTGATTTATTCGACCGGTCACATGATGTGGGCAACGCGCGCCTGGTGGCTGCTGCACTATGCAGGGCATTCCTCGGTTGCGGTGCTCAACGGTGGATTTGCCGGCTGGCAGGCCGTCGCTGGAGCGCTGAGCCAGCACGACGAGCACTACCCGCCGGGTGACTTCACGCTGCGCGCCCGGCCATCGAAGTTCATCGATCAGGCTGGCGTGCTCGCAGCAATTGGTGATCCGGCTGTCTGCACGGTTAACGCGCTGAATCCCGGGGTCTATGCCGGCAGCGCTGCCATGAGTTACGGGCGCAAAGGACACATCACCGGTTCCATAAATCTGTTTTACGATGATCTGCTCGACGGCGACCGGTTCCGTGGCGCGCAGGCGATCAGCGAATCGCTGCGGCAGAAAAAGCTGCTCGAAGCCCAGCGGGTGGTCACGTATTGCGGGGGCGGTATTTCGGCCACGATCGATGCCTTTGCCTGCCTGCTGGTCGGCAAGGAAGAAGTGGCAGTCTATGATGGTTCCATGGCGGAGTGGGTGCGCGATGAGTCACTGCCGATGACAGAAGGTGAGCTGGCCGATTGACGATCGTTAACCGCGTGTTTCGCAACACGCTGCCGGGTAGCGGTTGAGGTAGTATCGGGGCTGCTCAATCGTTGCGGGCAGGGGGGATGATGTTTCCAGATTCAGATTCACGCTCAGCCGAGCTGAACCGACGGGCCGCTTCGGTGCTTGCCGGCGGCGGCAGCCGCAGCACCATTCGCACGAATCCCTACACGCTCTATCTGCGGGAGGCCGTCGGGGCGGAAGTTGTCGATGTCGATGGTAATCGAATCGTGGATTTCATCAACAACTACACTTCACTCATTCACGGCCATGCTTACCCGCCAATCGTGGAAGCGGTGAAAAAGCAGCTCGCCGATGGCTCTGCTTTCTCGTTCTGCCATGAATCGGAGATTCAGCTCGCCGAATTGCTGTGCAGCCGAGTTGACGCCTTTGAGCGCATTCGCTTCATGAATTCCGGAACTGAAGCCGTGATGAATGCAATCAAAGCGGCGCGGGCATATACCGGCCGCGCCAAGATCGCCAAGTGTGACGGGATATATCACGGCTCCTATGACTACGCGGAAGTCAGCCTCTCGAGCGGACCAGATGACTGGAGTGCTGAAGACCCGGTGGCAAAAGCGTATTCGCGTGGCACACCACAGGGAGCGCTTGACGACGTTGTGGTCATTCCGTTCAACGAACCGCAACATGCGCAGCGCATCCTCGAACGTCACGCCGATGAGCTGTCCTGCATCATGATCGATACCTCGCCGATGCGCCTGGGCAGCAATCTGGTACGTCAGGACTACCTGGCCACGCTGTCTGACGTTGCACAGAAACACGGCATATTGCTGGTATTCGATGAAGTGATTAGTTTTCGCCTGGGTTATGCCGGGAGTCAGGGTCTGCTCGGTGTCAGTCCGGACATTACCGCCCTGGGCAAGATCATGGGCGGCGGTTTCCCGGTGGGGGCCATCGCCGGCAGGGCGGACGTGATGTCAGTCTTTGACGCAGGAGACGATGGTATAGCGCGGTTGCCGCACGGCGGGACGTTCAATGCAAATCCCATCACGATGGTTGCGGGCCTGGCAGCGATGACCGATATGCCGCGTGAGGCGTTCGACGACCTCAATGCGCTTGGCGATCGCACGCGCCAGGTGCTGACTGAAGTTTTTGTCGATCTGGGAATCGCCGGCCAGGTCACAGGTGAAGGATCGCTTTTCAGAATCCACTTGCACGACCGGCCGATCGTGACAGTACAGGATACCGCGCCGGGATCAGGCGAACTCGCCGCCACGGTCGAGCTGCGCTCGCAACTCATCGATGACGGTTTCTTTCTGGGAGCCGGGTTGATGGGTTGCCTGTCTACCGTAACTACGCAGGATCATGTGGAGCGCCTTGCAGGTGCGCTCCGATCGCGTTTGCCTGATATCGTGCGCGCCCTTTGAGCCGTTTGCGATGGCTGATTTATACGCTGCTCTGCCTGAATGCCGCAGCAGCTTGCGCGGGTTCTTCCGTCAACTGGCCGCACTACGCCAACGACCTCGCGGCGTCACGCTACTCTGATCTCGATTTCATAAACGCAGATAACGTCGAGAATCTCGAGATAGTCTGGCGCTGGAGCTCGCGCAACTTCGGCTCAAGACCTGAGATGAAATATCGAGCAACGCCGATCATGATCGACGGCGTTGTGTATGTAACGGCGGGCTATCGTCGTGCGGTGGTTGCGCTCGACGGCGCCACCGGGGAAACGCTCTGGGTATACCGGCTGGATGAAGGCGAGCGGACCGAGTCGGCACCAAGATTGAATTCAGGCCGGGGTGTTGCTTATTGGGCCGATGGCGAGGATCGCAGGTTGTTCATGATCACGCCGGCCTATCAACTTGTGGCACTGCACGCGGCAGACGGCAGTCTGGTTCGATCTTTTGGGAACGAAGGTATCGTCGATCTGAAAGTTGGTCTCGGGGTAGATATCGACATCGTTGAGGCGCGGATCGGCTCGAGTTCTCCGCCGCTCATCGTAGGTGATATTGCGGTGATCGGCGCCGCCATGGATCCGGGAATGCGGCCAACGTCGAAAGCGCATGTGCCGGGACACGTGCGTGGCTTTGACGTCCGCACCGGGGAACAGAAATGGATTTTCCACACCATTCCACGACCGGGCGAGTTCGGCCACGACACCTGGCAGGGGGACTCGTGGCAGTACACGGGCAATACCGGTGTGTGGGCGCCCATGTCAGCGGATGCCAGTCGCGGACTTGTCTATTTGCCGGTCGAAGCCGCAACAAGCGACATCTACGGCGGGCATCGCCACGGTGACAACCTGTTTTCGAGTTCCCTCGTCTGTCTCAATGCGGCAACAGGCGAACGCGTCTGGCACTTTCAGATTATTCACCACGACATCTGGGACTGGGACAATCCGACTGCGCCGATACTCGTGGATATTGAGGTAGATGGCCGGGCGATCCCCGCTGTGGTGCAGGTGACCAAGCAATCGTTTGCTTACGTCTTCAATCGTCTCACCGGCGAGCCGGTGTGGCCCATCGAAGAAAAGCAGGTGCCGCAAACGCAGGTTCCCGGTGAGTGGACGTCGCCCACCCAACCTTTTCCTTCGCGGCCCGCACCTTTTGATCGCCAGGGCGTGACCGTTGAGGATCTGATCGACTTTACGCCGGCCTTGCGTGAAGAAGCTATGGGTTTGGTTGCCGATTTCAAACTCGGCCCACTGTTTTCTCCGCCTTCGCTGGCGGAAGCAGCCGATGGCACCAAAGGTACGCTGGTGTTGCCCGGTTCTCTTGGCGGCGCTAACTGGGAGAGCGGAGCGATAGATTCACGTGCCGGCATACTCTACGTTTCTTCGTCGACGTTTCCTTCCCTGTATGCGCTCACCTCGGATCCGGAGTACTCGGATGTGGACTTCGTCAAGACCGGTAGGCCGCCACGCGTGCAGGGACTGCCACTGTTGAAGCCGCCGTATGGTCGAATCACGGCAATTGATCTCAATACAGGGGAACATCTGTGGATGATTGCGAACGGTGACACGCCCGAATCGATCAGAAATCACCCGGCGCTCGAAGGCGTCGAGGTGCCACGAACCGGCAAGCCGACCCGCGCCGGTTTGCTCGTAACTAAATCGCTGCTCTTTGCCGGTGAGAGCTGGAGCGGCGATCCGGTTTTTCGCGCGCATGACAAAGGCAGCGGGGAGATCATCGCTGAAATTGAACTGCCGGCAAGTCAGACGGGCTTGCCAATGACGTATGCCATCGATGCAGTCCAGTACATTGTGGTTGCGGTGGGTGGTAATGGCGTCGCCGGCGAGCTCGTTGCGCTGGCCGTGCGCGATTGAAGGCTGCGCCATGCACTTCAGTGCGCGATAGCGGTGGCATTCTGACGGCTAATATGCGATTGATGTTGCTCCGGGGAAGGGCTCTTCGTGTGAAGAGCGCAAAGCGCTGAGACAGCGCAAATTGTGGGGAGGAATCAGATGCAGGGATTATTGCTGAGCAGCAGCAGGGACCCGGCGGGCTCGCTTTCTGTCACATCGCCATTCGATGGTCGTGAACTCGATCAGGTAGCCACGGCCGGATCTGATCACGTAGAGGATGCGCTGAGCGCAGCTTATGGGCTCTTTCGGGACAAAGACGCTTGGCTGTCCGTGCCGCAGAGAATCGAAATCCTCAACAACGCAGCCGCGATCATGGGCGGACAGATTGAGGAACTGACGCTGCTCGCGGCCAGCGAAGGTGGTAAACCCTACAGAGACTCGAAGGTAGAAGTGATTCGGGCGATTGACGGCATGCATCTGTGTGTCGAAGCGCTGCGCGGACATGTCGGGTCCGTCATTCCGCTGGGGACGACTCCGGCCACCACCGGCACGCTCGCGTTCACTCAAAAAGAACCCATCGGTGTGGTGGTCGCTGTCAGCGCATTCAATCATCCGTTGAACCTGATCGTGCACCAGGTTGGACCGGCGGTGGCAGCCGGCTGTCCTTTCATTGTGAAACCGGCGGGTGACACGCCGTTGTCCTGCCTGCGTTTCGTCGAAATACTGCGTGAGGCGGGGCTACCCGATGCGTGGTGCCAGGCGATCGTGACGGCCGACCGTGATTCCGCGACAAAACTTGTAACAGATCCCCGTGTGGGTTTTTTCAGTTTTATCGGCAGTGCCCAGGTTGGCTGGATGCTGAGTTCAAAACTCGCGCCCGGTACACGTTGCGCGCTGGAGCACGGTGGTGTCGCGCCAGCGATCCTTGCTGAGCCGTTTGATCTCGAACGCACCCTCGCATCCGTGCTCAAAGGTGGTTTCTACCATGCAGGTCAGGTCTGTGTGTCGGTGCAACGGGTGTTCGCACCCACGGCTCGAGCCGCCGAGTTTGCCGCTGAGCTTGCGAGGCGTGCCCGGACACTGATAGTCGGGGCGCCGGAAGAGGAGAGCACCGATATCGGTCCGCTGATCAGGGCCGCCGAGGTAGACCGTGTTGCCGAATGGGTCGACGAGGCGGTGGCGGCAGGAGCCGAGCTGCTGTGCGGTGGCAACAAGATTTCGGACACTTGCTACGAGCCTACCGTACTGTTGAATCCGCCGGCTGACATCCGGGTCAGCACGATGGAAATTTTCGGGCCGGTTGTCTGCGTGTTTGGCTACGATCGCCTCGAAGACGCCGTGCGCCAGGCAAATTCGCTGCCGGTCGCGTTTCAGGCGTCGGTATTCTGCACCGATATCGACAAGGCGATGAGTTTGTACAAACAACTGGACGCTTCCGCTGTGATGCTCAACGAGCACACGGCGTTTCGTGATGATGTCATGCCGTTCGCCGGTTTGCGCGAATCGGGCCTGGGCACCGGTGGAATTCCTTACACTGTCGAAGACATGCAGATCGACAAAATGCTGGTCATCAGGTCTCCCAGCCTGTAGACGACCTCATCGACTGCACACATGTCGCAGCAGATCCGCCGCTTCGTCGACGTCGACGAAGCTTCCTGCGCGGCGGGAAAAACCTGGTCGTGAAAACCGTGATAGGCTGTTGTGCACGGTGTGTTATGTCATGGGGGACAGGTAATTGCTGACAGACGCGATTCCACTACTCGAATCGGGCGACTGGCAGGCAGCCCATCTGATCGCGCAGGCAGACCCATCGGAACTTGGCAGCTGGGCACATGGCATCGTGCACCTGATGGAAGGGGATCTCAAAAACGCGGGTTACTGGTATGGCAAGGCAGCCCGGAAGTTGCCGGATGCCTCAGAGACTGGCAGCGAGATCGCAGCGCTCAAAGCGCAACTTGCCGCAGGCGATTGAGGATTCGATTGGCGTCACGCCTGCGCCGCAAGCCAGCCGGTGAGAGCCGCAAATTTCTCTTCCTGCCGCCACGGACCGCCGGCTACTGGTGCTTTACGGCTTAGTTCACTCAAGATCGCCGGTCGGTCGAGCCCCAGTTCCTTTTGTGCCACTGTGAACAGATCTTTCTTGTCGATGCGAAGGAGTTCCACACCGAGCGTTGCGAGCGCGGCAGCGACCGCGGCGCGCACGGCGTCACCCTCAGCGATGTGAATCTGTGCGTGAGATGCGAGTACTTTATCGAGGCTCGATGCCAAGCGACCCCGGCCGGTCAGTAGTCCGGCATGACTCAAGTCGCCATACTGTTCGACGAATTGTTTGAGTTGGCCTAAGTTGGCCAGTGTCGCCGCGCACTGCTTCTGCCTGCCATTTTCGACAACGGCTGCCTGATCGTCAGGTACCGGTACCCGTGTTAAGCCGTCGAAGCCGCCAGCCACATGGTAGGGTTCCAATGATTCTCTATCCCCCGGGTCGCAGGTTTCGACTCGCGCCGTGTGGATGATCTCCAGATCGCCACCGGGGTCCAGTCGAATGATGCCGGCACAGATCCAGCCCATGTGGCTGATGATGCCGATTGAGAGGGTGCGCTTCGACATCGCAACCGTAATTCCGTTAACTGCCGAAATTTGCTTGCAGGTATTCGGTCAGGGCTTCGGCGATCGTGTCCCGGAGAGTGATTTCCACCGTCCGTTTGCCACTGTCGCTACTGGCTGTGAGAAGCAGTTTGTCATAATCCGGATTTTTGTAGAGCATCGCGTGCGGCATGATCTTGCCGAAACGAAAGTTGGCATTGGTGACGACGCCTATTTTTTCACCGTCCACGGTGACATCCAGACACATCAGCTTGATCTGGAAAGATAAAACAGCGTTGCCGGATTTTTTCAACCGGGCGCGGAGCCACTCGCCATCCACGATCGACTGCATTTCGGCCGTGGACAACGGACAGCCATCCTGAACTTTTATGACCGGGATCAGGACATTGGCATTGCGGTTTTTCATCCATTGTTCTGCCGCGAACGAGGACAATGGAGACAGGAAAAGTAACGCGAAAAGTAGCAAGCGCATGTGATGGCTCTCGAAGAGTTGCTCTCACGTTTACGATAAATCTCCCGCTGAAAAAAGTATACTGACGAAAGATGGGTTCTATACGGCCTCGCGACCGTACACGCTCAGCTGTGCCTGTACTCGTTCCGTGTACGCTTTCAAGTTTTTGTAGGATTGCGCACATTGCGTCAGCCAGGATGCCGGCTGGTTGTCATAGATCCCCGC
>SMVA01237841.1_pt1 | contig 11205 bp, 8 predicted proteins | sample 2456451 | NCBI WGS metagenome assembly SMVA01 (sample SAMN11095933, study PRJNA526329) | marine sediment metagenome | biome: Marine sediment; feature: Surficial sediment; material: Deep marine sediment; isolation source: Hadal surficial sediment | place: Pacific Ocean | collected 2014-05 | depth 0-1...
CAAGGCAATGGTCAACCACGGCCTGTTTACGCGCATGCGCAGCGAGGTCGTGTGTATCGCACCGCCATTAACCACCAAACAGTCGACGCTCGACGATATTGTCAGTGCGGTACGTGATTCGGTTGTCGATGTTTTTGGCGAGTAGCGCAGTGAATTTTAGACTGTAATAAACCGTAAAATCCTATTTCGGCATTTCTTTGATGTACAGGTCGTGCTTGCTGTAGGGGATTTCAATTTGCTCTTCGATAAAACGTTTATAGACCTTGCAATTTAAGTTATCTATCATGCGCCCGCGTAGCACCGGTTGATCGATCCAGATGAGCAGTTCGAAGTCCAGGCTCGATGCCCCAAAGGTGCGGAATCGCACCCTGGGTTCCGGGTCGTCGCAGACATCTTCGTCGGCGAGAGCAATATCCATCAGTATCTCGCGTACCTTATCGATGTCTGAACCATAGGCCACGCCGACTGCGATGCGAATTCGGTGCTTCTGTGCAGGGCCGCCGGATTCATTACGGATTTTGGTATTACCCATGATTGAATTCGGCACCGTGACCTCGATATCATCACGGGTTAGCAGGCGAGTGCTGCGTATTCCTATATGGGTTATCTCGCCACGTTCGCCCGAGTCGAGTACCACAAAATCACCGATCTTGTAGGGTGCGTCGGCGAGTATGAATACCCCGGAAAACAGATTCGCGAGCGTGTCTTTTGCGGCAAATCCAATGGCGATACCGACGATACCTGCGGATGCGAGCCAGGCGGTCATGTCGATGTTCCATGCCGTGAAAATGATGTAGATTGCGAGTACGAAAATCGTGATATTGGCGATGTTTTCAAACAACGGCAGGGTTTGCGGGTGCAGGATACCGATATGCCGCTGGTCTTGTGCAATGTGCCTGAGCACTATTTTGGTGACCCGCAGTAAAAATATGGTCCAGACAAAATAGGCGATGGTTTGCAGGCCTGCAAAAACCACAAACTCGAAAGCATCGCCAAGTTTAAGTATATTAGCCGCTAGCGCGAGACCGATCAGGATAACGCTGGTGTAGATCGGACCATGCAGCAATTCGATCAACTGGTTGTCGAAGTTGATCCGGGTTTTACTGGCCAGGTTTTTTAGCGTCGAAATGACGAAATGATTGAAAATCCAGGCTATCAGAAGCGAAGCGATGACTATAACCAGCGACTGGATCCAGACACGATCGCCAAAATAGCCGAGGTAGGGCCGAAGTGTGTTTAGCAAATCACCGAGCATATCGTAGCCCCGCAGCGGTAGGTTTTTAACATTCTATAATATTCACCGCGAGACCGCCGCGTGCGGTTTCCTTGTATTTGGTTTTCATATCAGCGCCTGTTTCACGCATGGTTTTGATCACCTTGTCGAGTGAAATAAAGTGTTGGCCGTCACCACGCATCGCAATACGGGCGGCATTGATTGCCTTGACTGACGCCATGGCGTTGCGCTCGATACAGGGAATTTGTACCAGCCCACCCACCGGGTCGCAGGTCAACCCGAGGTTGTGTTCCATGCCGATTTCGGCCGCATTCTCGACCTGTTCGGGGGTGCCGCCGAGTACCTCTGTCAATGCCCCGGCTGCCATCGAGCAGGCGCTGCCGACTTCGCCCTGGCAGCCAACCTCTGCGCCGGAAATAGACGCATTTTCTTTATAGAGAATACCAATTGCACCGGCAGTCAGCAAAAATCTAACGATACCGTCTTCGTCGGCGCCGGAAATGAAGTGATAATAGTAATGCATCACGGCCGGGATAATACCAGCCGCACCATTAGTCGGTGCTGTTACTACGCGGCCACCGGCTGCGTTTTCCTCGTTCACAGCGAGGGCATAGAGATTTACCCAGTCGAGTGATGTCAGGGGATCCTGGTGCGTAATTTCCGGGTCTGTATTCAACTTGCGATACAGATCAGCCGCGCGTCGCTTGATCTTCAAGCCGCCGGGCAAAATGCCTTCGTTGACACAGCCATTGTCGACACAGGTTTGCATCACGCGCCAGATATTTAATAAACCTTCACGAATCTCGGTTTCGCTACGCCACACCTTTTCGTTCTCCATCATCACGTCACTAATGCGCAAATTGGTGTTGGCACAGTGAATCAGCAGGTTGACCGCGGATAAAAATGGATAGGGCTGTACCGTGTCATCTTGTTTAATGCGGTCGCTGCCCGAGGCGGTCTCGTCAACGATGAATCCGCCGCCTACAGAATAAAAGGTGGAACGGCATAGTTCCTCACTGTGCGCATCAAAGGCGCTGAAGGTCATGCCGTTGGGATGAAACGGTAGGGTCTGGCGCTTGTGCATAATCAGCGCATTTTTTTCCATAAACTTGATCGAGTGTTTGCCGAGCAGGTTAATTTGCCGAAGTTCGCGGATATGGGCAAGACGTTCGTCAACGGTCGTGGTATCCACCGTTTCCGGCAGCTCGCCCTCGAAGCCCAGAATTACGGCCTTGTCACTGCCATGACCCTTGCCGGTGGCACCGAGCGAACCGTATAACTCGGCTTTGATGCGATGCACCTGTTGGAGTAAACCATCGGCATCCAGGCTTTCCACGAACCGGTTTGCCGCGCGCATGGGTCCGACGGTATGCGAGCTCGAAGGCCCGATACCGATCGAAAATAAATCGAAAACACTAATCGCCATAGGATAATCCTGTATTAGGGCAGAATAGCCGAATGTATGATCTGGAGTGCTCTGAATGCGCCTTAGATTAGCCTAATCCGTTATTTAGGCATCGGCGTCCTCATAGGCTGACAGTGGCGGGCAGGAGCATATCAGGTGTGTGTCGCCATAGACATTGTCGACCCGACCGACCGGCGACCAGTACTTGTAGTCTCGCAGGGAGGCCCGCGGGTAGGCGGCCTGCTCGCGGCTGTAGGCATGGTTCCATTCATCGGCACAGACCATATCAATGGTGTGTGGTGCATTCTTCAGTGGGTTATCTTCGGCATCCATTTCGCCGTCCTCGATTGCTTTGATCTCTTTTCGAATCGAGATCATCGCATCGCAAAAGCGGTCTATTTCTTCCTTCGATTCACTCTCGGTCGGTTCAATCATCAAGGTGCCAGGCACCGGGAATGACATGGTCGGGGCATGGAAACCATAGTCGACCAGGCGTTTTGCGATGTCATCCACGGTAATCCCCGCGGTTTGCTTGACTATTCGGGTATCGATAATACATTCGTGTGCTACCAGGCCGTTCGGGCCGGTATAAAGCACTGGAAAATGCTCGTTTAACCGACTGGCGATATAGTTTGCATTGAGAATAGCCACTGCCGTTGCCTTGGGTAACCCCTCACGACCGAGCAGTGAAATATAGGCCCAGCTAATCGGTAATATGCTGGCGCTGCCAAAAGGGGTTGCAGAAACCGGTCCGGTTGCGCCGACGTGGTTGTTCATGCTGGTAGAAGGTAAAAATGGTTTGAGGTGTTCGCCGACACCAATGGGACCCACGCCTGGCCCGCCGCCACCGTGTGGAATGGCGAAGGTTTTATGCAAATTTAAATGCGAAACATCGCCACCAAATTTTCCCGGTGCACAGATACCGACCATCGCATTCATATTGGCGCCGTCTATGTATACCTGGCCACCGTGGGAATGGATCAATTCACAAACATCGGTCACGTCATCCTCGAAAACACCGTGCGTCGAGGGATAGGTGATCATGATTGCAGCGAGATGATCACTATGTTTTTCGCATTTAGACTTCAGGTCATCCATATCGATATTGCCCGATTTCGCGGTGCCTACCACCACGACCTTCATGCCCGCCATATGTGCCGATGCTGGATTGGTACCATGCGCAGATGCCGGGATCAGGCATATGTTGCGATGTCCTTCATCGCGGCTTTGGTGATAGCCCTTGATCGCAAGCAGGCCGGCGTATTCCCCCTGCGCGCCGGAATTGGGTTGCAGTGAGATGGCGTCGTAGCCGGTACAGGCACACAGCATTTGCTCGAGTTCAATGAACAACTGCTGATAACCCTGCGCCTGATCGAGTGGTACATACGGATGGATACGTCCCCATCCGGGCCAGGTCACCGGTACTAACTGGGTGGCCGCGTTGAGTTTCATGGTGCAGGAACCTAGCGGTATCATGGTTCGGTCGAGAGCGAGGTCTTTATCGGCGAGTTTGCGCATGTAACGCATCAGGTCGGTTTCTGAATGGTGGCTGTTAAATACCGGGTGAGTCAGGTATTTGCTCGTCCGCACCAGGGCTTTAGGTAGCGTGCTTTTGGCCCTGGCGTCGAGTGCGTCCAGCGAGACCTGATCGCCGTGGTCGTGAGTGAATATGTTGAACAGTTTTACAATATCACCCGGAGTCGCTTTTTCGTCGAGCGAAATACCGACCGTGTTCATGTCTACATAGCGCAGGTTAATTTTCTCTGCGCGCGCGGCAGCCATGACAAATTCGGTTGCATTGCCGGTAGTTACGGTGATGGTGTCAAAAAAGTGCTGGGTGGGCACGGTATGACCGAGTTCGCGCAGTCCATCGACCAGTATTACCGTAAGTCGGTGAATGCGTTGCGCTATGCGGCGAATTTCATCCGGGCCATGGTAGACCGCATACATGCTGGCCATGATTGCTAAAAGTGCCTGCGCGGTGCAGATATTACTGGTCGCTTTTTCGCGCCGGATGTGTTGCTCTCGAGTCTGCAGTGCCAATCGCAATGCGGGTTTGCCCTGACTGTCGACTGATACCCCAATCAGTCTTCCAGGCATCGAGCGCTTGAATGCGTCACGGGTCGCCATGTAGGCAGCATGGGGGCCGCCGTAACCCAGCGGAATGCCGAAGCGTTGCGAGGTGCCGATGACGACATCCGCATCGAATTCTCCTGGCGGCTTGAGCAGCGTGAGACTAAGTAAATCGGCAGCAACTGCAACCAGTGCCTTTTTCTCATGTATCTGTTGGACCAGGCCGGTATAGTCGTGAATTTCACCGGTGGAGCAGGGGTACTGTAATAACACACCGAAAAATTCCAGCTCTCCGAGGTCCGCAAAAGGGTCACCGACGACAATTTCTATATCCACATGCTGTGCGCGGTTAGATACCACGGCAATGGTCTGCGGGTGGCAGGAGTCGGCAACGAAGAAAACTTTGCCCTTATTCTTTGACATGCGCTGACACAGGGTCATCGCTTCTGCCGCCGAAGTGGCTTCATCCAGCATTGAGGCGTTCGCAATTTCCATGCCGGTAAGATCGCTAATCATGGTTTGAAAATTTAACAGGGCCTCGAGCCGGCCCTGGGAAATTTCCGGCTGGTAAGGTGTATAGGCGGTATACCAGGCAGGGTTTCTGAGCAGGTTACGTTCGATTACGGTTGGTGTCTGGGTATTGTAGTAACCCATGCCGATGAATGATTTGTAAAGCTGGTTGCGGGTTGAAACCACATAGAGTTTATCCAGAACCTGGCGCTCGGACATGCTGCTCTTCACCGATAGCGGCTTGTCGCGTCGAATCGATTTCGGTACCACCTTGTCGATTAGCTCATCCAGGTTTTTCATACCGAGCTGCGCGAGCATAGCCGCTTCATCGACCGATCCGGGTCCGATATGGCGGCGGATAAAGTCGTTATAGACATCCAGGTCTTGCAGGGTTAGATCAAGATTGGTCATGGAATCAGGCTCCGGGTGGTATTGGCGTGTGGGTAATTTTAAGCTACTTTACCTGTTTTTTATTAATAGTCACGATGCATTGGTTTATATTGTAAATCAAGAGTCTGGCAACAGGCTATTGAAAATCGACTCGCTCAACCAGGTCGTCACTAATCCATTGTTTCAATAATCCGGCAGCGGTCATGGCAACCGCATCTTCTGATATCCATTCGCACAGCCCCTCGCATATTTCGGCAAAACTCGCGCCATTTTGGGCCGCTTCTATGGCCCAGGCCTCGTGGACTTCCAGCGAACGCCAGAAGGGGTCCCGGTTTTTCCGCCATAACAGCCAGCGTACCGGGTATTCATTGCGAGATTTTTCGGGCAAAGCTTCGTCGCCATCGAGTGCCATCCAATACGGGCCGATATTCCAGTTCAGGTCTAGCCACCGCATCGCTGGTTTGAAGCTTATCCGAATCGCCGGCCAGGTTTCGGCCGGAACCAATGCCATATCTTCGAGCCGGTATAAACCGGGTGCGTCGCTAGCGTCAAAAACCAGTCCCTGGGCCCATTCAAAATTAGCCAGTTCGCTCAGAAACTCCCGGTCTTCATGCACATAGGTCGAACGCAGGTATTCGACGAGATATTTACCGAACCAGCGAACTGATGGGTGAGAAGACGGATGGGCCTTTATATAATCGAGCGCCAGGCTTTCAAAAGCATGAGGACCGAGGTACTTCTGCAGGCCTGAATAGTCAATCGCGAGGCAATCGAGCAGGCGTATACGATAGGCGTTGAAATAGGTACCGAGCCGGTGCTCGGCAAGCGCGGCACTGGTGCTGACAATATCTTTTTTTATCGATTCCGATGATCCGATCAGATATTCCTGAAATCGACGCTGTAAGCTTCGCAGTTCGCTCATGCTTTACACATCTTGATAGTAAGGACTGGGCTGATAATAAGGACCGGCAATTTGACGAGCCTGCTCAAGTTCGTCGATTAGCGCTTCCAGTGGCGGAATATTGCCATCGCGTTCGATCATGGTCGATACCGGTCCAAATCGTTTCGCGGTTTCTTCGTAGAGTGCCCATACCGGATCGATGATATCGGTATCGTGCGTATCGATTATCAGGTTGTCATTATTGGTATGGCCTGCGATGTGGTGCTGCCACACCCGCTCGACCGGTACTCCATCGAGATAATCGATTGGATCATAGTGGTGATTATAACTGCTGACATAGATGTTATTGACGTCGAGTAAGATGTTGCAGTCGGCTTTTTCAGCAATCGCGGTAATAAATTCCCATTCACTCATCGCATCGTCGCAATAGGTGATGTAGCTTGAAAGGTTTTCAATTAGCATTTGCCTGCCGAGAAAATCCTGGACTTCGGCTATACGATCAGCCAGATGATTCACCGCGGCTTGGGTATAAGGTAAAGGTAACAGGTCGTGCATATTTTTCGCATCGACACCGGTCCAGCAAAGGTGATCTGAAATCCACATGGGCTCGACGCGCCGAATTAATGCCTTAAGATTTTTCAGGTAGTCATAGTCAAGCGCGTCGGTACTACCCAGCGACATGGATACACCATGCATTACCATTGGATAGTCCTGTCGTATCGCATCCAGGTAATAAAGTGGTTTACCGCCATCGACCATATAGTTTTCACTGAGGATCTCGAGCCAGTCGATTTGTTTGGGTTTGAGCCGCAGTATATCTTCGTAATGATCGGTCCGAAGCCCGAGACCGAATCCGAGGAAAGGTTTATCGATTGGCAGGCTCATAGCGATGGTTTAATCCTGATGTTGAAAGGCATTAATACCATTCTCGAGTTATTCGATAAATAAATCCATATTGCAGACAAAAAAATGCACCGAACAGATCGGTGCATTATACAATCAATGCTGAGGATCCTAGGTTTCGAATTTCCCACCTGCTTCATCACAATCGGCCTTGGTGCGTTTTACCCAGCCCTGACCAGCGCAGGAGTTTTGACCGGCACAGCTTGAAGTCGCTGTGGCACAGGCGCTCTTGCCCTTACATGAATTGACATTGAAGCATTTACCCTTAATGCTGCCCGCTGATGCACTCATCGGAGCCATAGCAAACATGGCGGCTGCAGCAGCGGCTAAAGCGACACCGGAAATTCTTTTTGCTGTAATTATTGTATCTACCCTCAAATTTAAAAAAACTGGTTGTTGTACTGGTATTCTTTAATTTTACCATTTACGCGGGCTTAGAGAGCAGGGCTTTTAAATAAGTTCAAAAAACCCGCAAAAAATCAGTAAATATAAAAATTTTTAAATCAAAATACCGATTAATAAAACAACCGATATTTCAGTAATATCTTCTTATAATCAATGAGTTATTGCGCTGTACGAGTTCCATATTTTTTAACACATTCATTCCGAGCAAAATCACCTGGTCGGGTAATCCGGGATTTAGACTGGCTCGGACGTCGGTTAGCAGGATTTCACCCATTTTTAACTGGTCCAGTCGGGTCATGTAGGCTGTTGCGATGCCATTCGCGGTCGAAACCTTGAATGGGGGACCGGCTTTCAGTTGTAAATATTGTTGCAGGCTGGCCGGTATGCTGGTCATGCTGGCACCGGTGTCGACCAGAAATGTGACTGGTTTATGATTGATCTCGCCATCAAATACATAGTGTCCGTAGCGATTACGCTGCAGTTCGATTTGCTGGAATTGACTAGATTGTGACGTGGCAACCGACTGGTTCGGGTTGTCCTGATGGTCGAGAACTTTCGAGAACACCAGCGCCAGAATGATAAACCCAATTATCCAGCCGCTGAGGGTGAACATCATGCCGAGTTTTTTAGTAGAATGTTCCATAATAATTATCTAATTATAGGTGATTGTTCGAAATTCAATTCATGAGGTCTTTTTTTATATGTCAGGAAACAGTTTCGGTAAGTTGTTCGTAGTCACCTCTTTCGGCGAAAGTCATGGTCCTGCGATCGGCTGTATTGTTGATGGATGCCCGCCCGGCCTGGAGCTAACCGAAGCCGACCTGCAAAGTGATCTCGATCGCCGTAAGCCTGGAACCTCGCGCCATACCACGCAGCGCCGCGAGGATGATGCGGTGCAAATACTGTCCGGTACCTTCGAGGGTAAAACCACCGGCACGCCGATTAGTCTGCAAATAATCAACCAGGATGCGCGTCCCAAAGATTATAGCAATATCATGAACCAGTTCCGCCCGGCACACGCTGATTATACCTACACCCAGAAATATGGATTTCGCGACTATCGAGGCGGCGGACGTTCATCTGCGCGTGAAACCGCGATACGGGTCGCCGCCGGCGGCATTGCAAAAAAATACCTGGCGCAACAATGCGGCATTCTAATACGTGGCTACCTGTCGCAACTCGGACCGTTAAAGCCGGAAAATTTTGATTGGGATGAAGTCAATAATAACGCATTTTTCTGCCCGGACGTTGCCATGGTCCCGGCAATGGAAAAATATATGGATGCGTTGCGCAAGGAAGGTGAATCCATAGGTGCCAGGATATCAGTGGTCGCGAGCGGAGTACCCCCGGGTCTGGGCGAACCCATATTCGATCGTATAGATGCTGAAATTGCACGGGCGATGATGAGTATTAATGCGGTGAAAGGGGTTGAGATCGGTGCCGGCTTTGACAGTATCGAACAAAAAGGAAGCAGTCACCGTGATGAAATCACACCGCAGGGATTTCTCTCCAATAACGCGGGCGGAACGCTGGGAGGTATTACCTCGGGCCAGGATATCCTGGTCAATATTGCCTTAAAACCCACTTCAAGCCTGCATTTGCCGGGTAAAACAGTTGACCTCGACGGCAATCCGGTAGAAATAAGAACCAAAGGCCGGCACGATCCCTGTGTCGGCATTCGCGCGACACCCATCGCTGAAGCTATGCTGGCGTTAGTGTTGATGGATCACTATTTACGTAATCGTGGGCAAAACGCCGACGTCAAGCGACGAACCCCGGTGATTCCCGCAAGCCCCGATTAATTACCAGGTGTCTATATTTATAGGACCTGCATTATTTCCTGGTATATCAGGCGCGAAATCTGTGTCTTGCGGGCATCGCTTTTGGCACTGCTATGTTTACGCCACAATTGCCGTAGTTTTTGACGATCGGCACTGGCTTGCTCAGTGAGCAGTGATTCGATTGCCTCGATACCACTGGTAATTATTTCATCTCGCCAGTGTTCGGCCTGATGGTGGCGTTTTATCTGAGCATGGCTCGACTGGTCGATTAACTCAAGCGCCGCAAAAATCGAATCCGTATCGCGTGCGCGTAACAGCTTACCCAAAAACTGGTAATGCCTTTTCAGCGCACTGCGTTTGTTTTGAATCTTACGAGCCAGCGCTATCGCCTCGAGTACCGGTTCGTCGAGCGGGATATTGCCGAGTTGATCGACCGGCAGGACGACCAGTCGTTTGCCCAGTTTTAGTATCTCCTGGCTTTCTCTTTTTTGCTGGCTTTTGCTGAGAGGCACGATATTTTCGAGAGTGCCATTCTTTACTTCGTTTTCCATATGGGGATAGGCTAGAATGCGGCGATGAAAAGTAATAGTACAGATATTTTAGCATTTCCCGATGTTGAATCATTTAAAAACATTGTCGCCGATACCCTGAAAATGGCTCAGGCCAGCGGAGCCTCGCAGGCCGAGGCAGGTTTGTCTGTATCGCAGGGTTTATCGGTCGCAGCACGCATGCGAACGCTTGAGACCATCGAACACCAGCAGGACAACGGGCTCGGTATCAGTGTCTATTTTGGCCAGCATAAAGGTAGCGCCAGTACATCGAATCTCGATCCAGATGCAATCCGCAAGACGGTTGAGGCAGCCTGTAATATCGCCAGGTATACCTCCGAGGATCCCTGTACCGGTCTCGCTGATGCGGATTTGATGGCGCAGGAGTTTCACGACCTCGATTTGTATCACCCCTGGGAAATCTCGGTCGAGGCTGTCATAGAGCTGGCACTGGAATGCGAAACCGCCGCGCTCGATTTTGATCCTAAGATCATAAACTCGGAAGGCGCCTCGGTAGATATCAACGCCGGGGTTTCAGTGTATGGTAACACCCACGGTTTTTTGCAATCCGAGCGCACAACCCGTCATAGCATCAGTTGTTCGGTAGTGGGTGAATCCGAGGCCGGCATGCAGCGCGATTACTGGTATGAAATAAGCCGCAACCCCGGCCGTTTAGCCATGGCCCGTGAGGTAGGGCTTAAAGCAGCGGAACGCACTGTTAAGCGACTCGATGCTCGAAAATTGAAGACCCAACAGTCGCCGGTGTTATTTGTGCCGGAAATAGCTCGTGGTCTGATCGGTCATTTTACTGCAGCGATTGGTGGTTCGGCTCAATACCGGAAGGCCAGTTTTCTACTCGATAAGATCAATTCGCGAATATTCCCGAAATTCTTCCAGCTGGTAGAGTATCCATTTGAATCTCAGGCGCTGGGTTCCGCCAACTTCGATTCTGAGGGAGTCATAGTCAAACAATCGGACCTGGTCACCGATGGGGTAATTCAGAGTTATTTGCTGGATAGTTACGCGGCTCGGAAACTCGGGTTGCAAAGCACCGG
>SMVA01345797.1_pt1 | contig 11205 bp, 10 predicted proteins | sample 2456451 | NCBI WGS metagenome assembly SMVA01 (sample SAMN11095933, study PRJNA526329) | marine sediment metagenome | biome: Marine sediment; feature: Surficial sediment; material: Deep marine sediment; isolation source: Hadal surficial sediment | place: Pacific Ocean | collected 2014-05 | depth...
ATTATGGGGTTGATCTGATGGATTGGATGAAGGTCGGTTCGGCGCTGCTCCTCGTCGCAATGATGATCTTCGTGTGGCCGGCCGCTAAACGCATGATGACCGAAAGCCCGGCCGCGGAGCAAGGTGATTGGCGCTCGGCGATCCTCCCGATCCTCGCCGTGATCGGCTTCGTCGTGTTGCTGATGTGGTTGGTTTAGGCAGCTGCCGCCCGTCTTGCCACATCACTGCGGTTTGAGAATGTCAGCGCCCGCCATATACGGGCGCAAAACCTCGGGCACAACGACCGCGCCATCGGCCCGTTGGTAATTCTCCAGGACCGCGACCAGCGCACGACCGACGGCCACGCCCGACCCATTGAGGGTGTGCAACAGTTCGGGTTTCCCGGTCGCCGAATTCCGCCAGCGGGCCTTGACCCGCCGCGCCTGGAAGTCCTCGAAATTACTGCACGATGAAATCTCCCGGTACGTGTCCTGCGCCGGCAACCAAACCTCCAGATCGTAAGTTTTCGCGGCAGAAAAACCGAGATCGCCCGCGCACAAGGCAACCACTCGATACGGTAGCGCTAACTTTTTGAGTATCGCTTCAGCGTGCGCGGTGAGCTCTTCGAGGACCGCATAAGACTCGGCCGGGCGTACAAATTGCACCAGTTCAACCTTGTCGAACTGGTGTTGTCGAATCATGCCGCGGGTGTCTTTGCCGTAGGATCCCGCCTCGCTACGAAAACATGGCGTGTGGCACACGTATTTCGTTGGCAGATCAGCGTCGTTCAGGATCTTGTCATACGCCAGATTGGTCACCGGCACCTCGGCGGTGGGGATCAGGAACAGACCTTGCTCCGGCACCTCGAACAGGTCTTCGGCGAACTTGGGCAACTGGCCAGTCCCACGCATTGTCTGGGCGTTGACCAGATACGGCACATAGACCTCGCGGTAGCCATGTTCAGTGGTGTGGACGTCGAGCATGAACTGCGCCAAGGCGCGCTGCAGTCTCGCGATCTGACCTGAAAGGACCACGAATCTGGCGCTCGCCAAGGTCACCCCGGCCGCGAAATCCATGCCGTCGTGGAGTGCGCCGATGTCGACATGATCGCGCACCGCGAAATCGAATTCGCGCGGCTCACCCCAACGCCGCACTTCGATATTGTCATCCTCATTGGCGCCATTGGGGACGGATTTATGCGGCATGTTTGGCACTCGCAGTGAGAATTCTCCGAGCGCTAGTTGCACCTTTTCGAGAGCGGCCTGATCCGCCTTCAACTGTTCGCCCAAGGTCGCCACCGCCTCGCGCAACGGCGTGATATCCTCGCCGCGGCGTTTCGCCACACCAATCGCCTTGCTGCGGCTATTGCGCTCAGCCTGTAAGCGCTCGGTCTCGATTTGCAGGGTCTTGCGCTGCGCCTCCAGGGTCTCGTAGGTCGCGAAATCAATTGCCTGGTGCCGACGCTTCACTGCGCTGCGTACCGCATTGAGATCATTACGCAGCAATGCTGGGTCTAACATATTTTTATTTTAACGGTGTTGAGTTGCATTTTAATAGACCACGCACCGTGCACCGGCTTGCGCTTATGGCGGCGACGCGACCACCAACCCGGTCAAAAATTATAGCGCCCAACGGCCAGGCCGCCCCAGCAGCCGCCGACACATAAGATGATATTGAGCGCCACGTTGATGCCCGCCTTAATTGTCGCGCCCGCTTCCATCAGTTCCATCGTTTCGAGTGAAAATGCTGAAAACGTCGTGAAGGCGCCAAGCAAACCTACCATGAGCGGCGCTCGATAATGGCCGAGGTGCGGCGCTGATTCGACGATAAACACATACACCACACCGATGGCGAACGAACCGCCAACGTTCACCACCAAAGTACCGTAAGGAAAACTGTGACCGGCTAACGCGTGCATTCCCAACGAGACCGCGTAGCGCGCCATGGCGCCGATTGCGCCGCCAATGGCAATCAAGATTAAGACCTTCATAGGTTGTTCCAGCTCGTCCCCATGCGAATTCAAACACGCTAGTTACTGGCGTCCGCCGCGCAGGCGATCGAGTTTTTCCGCGATCTTGATTTCGAGGCCGCGATCAACAGGGCGGTAAAAAATCGGTTCACCGAGTTCATCTGGAAAGTAGCGCTGGCCGAGCGCAACACCACCGGGCTCGTCGTGGTCGTAACGATAGCTTTGACCATGTCCCAAGCTTTTAGCGAGATCCGTCGGCGCATTACGGATATGGATCGGAACGGGTAACGAACCACCGTTGGCAACCAGCTCACGCGCTGTGTTAAACGCAACGTACACCGCATTGCTCTTGGCAGCGCAGGCACAATAGACGATTGCTTGAGCGATCGCGAGATCGCCCTCCGGCGAACCCAAACGCTCGTAGGCCGCCCATGCATCGAGCGCGCCACTAAGCGCGCGGGGATCGGCATTACCAATGTCCTCGCTCGCGATACGCACCACTCGACGTGCGATATAGACGGGATCGCAGCCACCATCGAGCATGCGCATGAACCAGTACAACGCCGCATCCGGATTGGAGCCGCGCACCGACTTGTGCAAAGCCGATATCTGATCATAAAAATCGTCCCCACCCTTGTCGAATCGGCGCATGGCCCCGCCTTCGATAACGATCTCGATCAGCGCTTCGTCGATGCTGCGGCGTTCGGCCATGGCGACCGCAATCTCCAGCAAGTTGAGCGCACGCCGGGCATCGCCATCGGCAAACACTGCCAGTATTTCTCGTGCTGCGGCGGTCATTTCGATCGGTTCATCCGCGGCTAGCGCCACCATCGCACGGTCGAGGAGCGTACCGATAGCCGTGCTCGATAACGGCTTAAGGATGTAAACGCGCAACCGCGACAGCAGCGCATTGTTCAATTCGAAGGCCGGATTCTCGGTTGTCGCGCCGATGAAGGTGATGGTGCCGTCCTCGATATGCGGCAGAAATGCGTCCTGCTGCGCCTTGTTGAACCGGTGTACTTCATCAACGAAAACAATGGTGCGGCGTGAATTCACGGTCTTCGCGACGTGCGCGTGCTCAATCGCCGCGCGAATCTCCTTGACCCCCCCGAGTACGGCTGAGATCGATTTGAGATCGGCATCGGCGTGCTCCGCCACCATCCGCGCGATCGTGGTCTTACCGCTCCCAGGAGGGCCCCACAGCACCATCGAATGCAAGGTTTCACCGCATAGCGCGCGCCGCAGCGGTTTACCCTCGGCCAGCAGCAGCTCCTGACCGACAAGATCGTCCACCACAGCCGGTCGCAAGCGATCCGCCAGTGGGCGATCGATTGCGTCGGTGGCGACGCTAGTGGGCATCGGCCAAAACTCTCGTCAACGCCTGAGTCCGGCGGGCTGCATTAATTGGCTCGACCTCCGACCACATCGACCCCAGCTGGTGGCACAAAATCGAATCGCGCCGGCTCGATCGCGACATTATTTTGCACCCGGTCGAACCGTATCGTAGTCAGTTGATTTAGGTTATCACGCAGTCTCATCGCCCGCAGACCCCCTTTATCGAGGCCCAATTCAATCGTCTGGTATTGATTTGCATCGACCCGAGGGGTTAATGATACCCAGGAAATATCCACCTCGACGCCCAATTCGACCACCACATAATGTTGTTCGAGGTCGATATCGCCAACCAGTAATTCGGCGGGTGAGCCGGCACCACCGTTGGCCAATGGATTCATCGAGACTTGCTCCAGGTCGACGTCATAAACCCACAAAGTGGTGCCATCAGAAACGATAAGCTGACGATAAGGGCGGCGATATTCCCAACGGAATTTTCCCGGTTTAGAAATGTCGACAACGCCTTCGGCGGTTTCTATCAACGCGCCATACTCGTCAAACAGTTGCTGCTCAAAATGAGCACTGAACGTCGTCAATTCGGCCAGGAATTGATCCAAGCGTGCGTGTCCTGAGGCCCCATCGTCGGCGATCGCGCCGTAGGCGATGGCCATCCATCCCAGCACTGAAATGAAACAACGGATCGTCATCGGTGAACCGGGGACCGGCTTATTTGCCGGATGCGTCAAGCTCGGAAACATGTACAGCAAATAAGCCGGTCCCCTTTCACCCCATTAATCTATTGGCGGCGGCGGCGCCAATACCTCGCGCGAACCGTTGGATTGTAACTCACCCACGACGCCAGCGCGCTCCATCTCCTCGACCATGCGTGCAGCACGGTTATAGCCAATTTTGAGCCGCCGCTGGACCCCGGAAATCGAGGCCCGGCGGCTTTCGGTAACGATACGCACGGCTTCGTCGTAGAGTTCATCGGCCTCATCCCCTTCGTCACGGCCTACCATCCCCCCTTCACTTGCATCGATCGATCCGGCGAGTACGTCATCGACGTAGTCGGGAACACCGATTTGTTTTAATTGATGAACGACCTTGTGCACTTCCTCATCGGACACAAAGGCGCCGTGGACCCTTAACGGTATCGCGGTACCCGGCGGTAGGTACAGCATGTCGCCATGTCCGAGCAGCGTTTCGGCCCCCATTTGGTCAAGGATCGTCCTGGAATCAACCCGTGAGGAGACCTGGAAAGCGATCCTTGACGGGATGTTCGCTTTAATCAGGCCGGTTATCACGTCGACCGACGGGCGTTGGGTCGCGAGAATGAGATGGATCCCCGCCGCACGCGCCTTCTGTGCAAGGCGCGCGATCAATTCCTCTACCTTCTTACCAACCGTCATCATCATATCAGCCAATTCGTCAACGATAACGACGATGTAAGGCAGAGCAACTAACGTGGGTACATCGTCGTCAGCGAGTGCACCGGCAAACAGCGGATCGGGGATCGGTTTATGCGCCTTCATTGCCGTGTCGAGTTTGCGATTGAACCCGGTGATGTTGCGCACACCCAGGGCGGCCATCAAGCGGTAGCGCCGGTCCATCTCCACGACACACCACCGCAATGCATTCGTCGCCTCTTTCATATCGGTGACGACCGGTGCCAACAACGCCGGGATCCCTTCGTACACCGACAGCTCAAGCATCTTCGGGTCGATCATAATGAGGCGCACATCGTCTGGCGTCGATTTGTACAGCAGGCTTAGTATCATCGCGTTAAGCGCCACCGACTTGCCCGCGCCGGTGGTACCTGCGACCAGCAGATGCGGCATCCGCGCGAGATCAACCACCGCCGGGTTACCGCCAATATCCTTGCCCAGCGCCAACGTCAGTTTGGATTTACTGGTGTCGTAAGCCTCGGATTTTAGAATTTCGCTCAAGGTCACCATTTCGCGGCGTTCGTTCGGGATCTCAAGTCCGATGACGGACTTGCCCGGGATCACTTCAACCACACGGACACTGATGGTCGACAAAGATCGCGCCAAATCCTTTGATAGATTCGTAATGCGACTGGCCTTGACCCCGGGTGCCGGCATCAACTCGAATCGCGTAATCACGGGTCCGGGGTGAACGGCCACCACCTCGACTTCGATACCGAAATCTTTGAGCTTCAATTCCACCTGCCGCGACATCGCTTCGAGCGCCTCGGTTGAGAAACCGTCCACGCCGACCGCTGGCTCATCAAGCAAATTAAGCGGCGGGAGCGCCGTTTGCACCGGTTCGTCAAAGAGGATCGTTTGTTTTTCTTTTTCAATCCGATCCCCGCTCACGATTTCCTTGAGCACCGGTTCGATATGCACCGGCGGACGGTGCTCGTGCCTGATCGTTTCTTCTTTCACCACGGCGACCCGTTCGCGGCGAGCTCGCAGACCCTGGATCGTATCGACGAGAAATTCATATCCTGCGCTGGCGTGCGCGACACCACGCAAGGTGTAATGCCCTAGGTTGTCCATCACCCACAGCCATGACAGCCCGGTGAATAATGTCACGCCGGTCAAAAACATCGCCATCATCAGCAGCGATCCACCGAGCTGGCCAAATACAGCAAATGAAACACCGCCAACGACGTCGCCTAATATGCCGCCGGCGTCGTGTGGGAGATCGCCAAGCATGTCCCGTGAATTAACCCAGATGAGGCCGCATCCCATCGCCAACGTCAGGACGAAGCCAATGCCTCGCACACTTAAATGAAAGTAATCCCAACCGCTCTCATCAAGCCGTACCCGACAAACCACCCAGCCGGCAAAGGCGATCATGAGCGGAAAACCATAAGCTAAACGCCCAAAAAGATACAACGCTATATCGGCGATCCACGCACCGACAATACCACCATGATTACGGATTGGGTCGGCCGTACCGGTGTGAGACCATCCGGGATCGGACGGGTGGTGCGACCACAAGGCGATGAGTAAAAACAGGGCAACCCCGCCAAGGGCGATTAGGATCGCCTCTTTTACCCGCTGTAACACTTGTGACGATACCGGATCGGCTATCCTTACGTGCTTGCGAACTGCCTGTGCCATTCATTAATCCTGGATCTTCAAAGGCCCATTAACACTATGTTAGTTATAAGGTTTTATAATAGCTCTTATCGACCAAAATGGCTAGGGCACGGGGCCCGCCCAGCGCCACGAATAAGTGCGGTGATCGCGGCCATCCGGTGGGGTTAAGAATTGGCGATCCGAACGGGAAAAAATCCTAATTATCTCCGTGGCTTGCGCTTGGTTAGGCCTCACCGTGCTGGTCACCCTTGGCCAGACCCAGCTGATCTTCTTGCCCACGCGCGAGCTCCGCACCACACCGAGAGCCCTTGGACTGGCCTACGAGGACGTTACGATTGCGACCACCGACGGTGAGCAGCTGCACGCGTGGTTGGTGCCCTACGGTAAGGCATCACCGACGGTTCTGTTCCTGCACGGCAACGCGGGCAATATCGCCGAAACGCTTCTATCGCTTAGTTGGATCGCACAATCAAGCGTTCGTCGAATCTGGTCGAGCGTATTATCGCGCGCTCGGCAATTTCATCGGCAACCCGACCGCCTCAGCGATTGACGATGGCTAGGTCTCATGCCAACCTTAGGTTGCGACAGCGCTAACTAACGTAATCAGGCATCCTTGAAAATCCAGTATTTTTCCGATATTCATCTCGAGTTCGGCGCGTGCGATGCACCGCCGACCGACGCCGACGTCATTGTTGCCGCCGGCGATATCGGCGTGGGATTGCAGGGCATTGAGTGGTTAGCGCAATTTGCCAAACCAACGATCTACGTCGCCGGCAATCACGAATATTACGGCGGCGACCTCATTTATACGCAAATCGCAATAGCCGAAAAGGCCGCCGCCGCGCAGATATTTTTCCTTGAAAATGAGACCGTAGAAATCGACGGAGTGCGCTTTCTCGGCGCCACCCTATGGACCGACTATCTCGACGGCGACCGCGACGTCATTGCACAGGCGCAACGCCAGATGAACGATTATCACCAAATCCGATGCGCGTCGCGGCAGCTAACACCGGAGTATCTATTCGATCTTAATTCCGAGTCGCGCCTGTGGCTCGCACACGAACTCGACGAACCGTTTGCCGGAAAGACCGTTGTCGTAACGCATCACGCCCCAACCATGCGCAGTTGGCCACACTCCGGCGAGTCGAATTATCGTGGCAGCTATTGCAACCAACTCGATGACTTTATATCCAGCGTGGCCATCGATATCTGGTTCCATGGCCACGTACATGCGAGCGTCGACTACGAACACCAACAAACCCGGGTTGCGTGCAATCCGCGCGGCTATACCGGATACCAACACGTAGAAGGATTTTCGCTGGCTAAAACCGTCGATCTTTAATCACTTCAAGCAGCGACCGTCGAATCGCGGCGCGAACGCTCGGACAAGCCGCCAACCCACCGGGCCGTGTGCTTGGCAATGACATCGCACCTGCGTTATTTTTGATCAGGAGCAGGTCCCGAATTCGATGGTGCGGCGAGCGCACCTTGAACTACGGCCAAAACGCAGTACGATCCCCCGCCTTGGCAGTCAAAATCAACATAGATAATGAGCAAAAAGAGAACCTATCGCATCACCTTTCATAATCAGGACAAGGTCTATGAAGTCTATGCCCGCAACGTCCACGACAGCCGGCTATTGGGGTTCGTCGAGGTCGAAGACTTCGTGTTCGGTGAAAAATCATCGATCGTGGTCGATCCGTCAGAAGAAAATCTCAAACTCGAATTCAGCGGCGTGCGACGGACTCACATACCGATGCACGCGGTGATCCGCATCGATGAGGTTGAAAAAACGGGTCACGCGAAGATCACCGAAGTCACCTCCTCAAGCGGAAATGTTGCCCCGTTTCCGACCATTCCCAGCACCAAGGACAAACCAAAAACCTGAAACGACCCGCCGCCCCGTGGCGTTCGTGCCGCGCGAAATTAATCCGCTGCCGCACCCGCGCCCTATCGCGCTGGGCGTTCTTCGTGCCCCGGCACGAAGAACGCCCAGTGTTGCGTCAAATGACGATTATAGTGCCTCTTTCAGCCCACGCTGCACGCGACTGTGATAGCATTTCTCGCCGATGAACGCCGTAATGAGCACTAGTTGGCAACGGCGAAGTTGGCGCACCGACGCCGGTTCTGTATTTTTGCTAATAGACGTCTTCCGGAGGCTATATTTGTGACGGGAACGCGTTTTTTGTGGCTGATTTTGTGGCTGGCTCATCCGCACCTCGCATTAGCGGATTGGTCAATCCGCGATGCCGAAGCGTCGGGCGTAGGCCGCGTTGCCTACACCGCCAACGATGCCGGACAACGCGCGGAAATATACCTCGGCGATCGCAAAATTGTGTACCTCCAATTCGTGCTGGGCGAGGGATTCGAAACTTTCGCGAAATCAAATTGCCCAACATTCCAGATTGATCAACGCAAACCGATGCACCATTTCGACGTCGGTAATCGTTGCGCAATCGTTGCTAAAAGGGCTACTTTCATGCTTGGCCAAATAACGGACCAAGAAATCAAATCGTTGATCCTCCATCGCTTTTTGAATGGCAACCAGGTGACGTTTCGCTATACGGTTAGCAGCGGACAATACCGCCAGACAATTTTTTCTCTGCACAGCTCCAAACAGGCGTTAATGCAAGCGCTGGGATTTGCTACCCGCATACGGGTTGAGTGAGCGCGAACGATGAAACTAACGGTGATCAATTCGCTGGCCGATGTTGGGCCCGTAGAGTGGAATCGACTTAATCCAGCGGGCGATCCCTTTCTTTGCCATGAATTTCTGTACGGGCTCGAAACGCATGACTGTCTAGGGCCGCAGGGCTGGTACACCTCGCATTTAATCCTCCGCGATACCGACGGCCGACTCTGCGCCGCGATGCCGCTATACCTCAGGAGTAATTCTTACGGCGAATTTGTGTTTGACTGGGCCTGGGCGGACGCCTACGAACGCGCGGGCGGACACTACTATCCTAAATTTGTCTCGGCGATCCCATTCACACCCGCGACCGGGTGTCGCGTGCTCACCAATGACACCGACATCGCCGTCGCCATGCCGGCACTGACCGGCGCTGCGATCGAATTGATGGGGCACAACAATGCCTCATCGTTACATTGCCTATTTCCGGATAGTGAACAGGCGGAAATTTTTAGGCAACTTAATTTTTTGATCCGTATCGGTTGCCAGTTTCATTGGTTTAATCGCGGCTATAAATCATTCGACGCGTTTCTACAGGCGCTCAATTCCAAGCGCCGCAAACAAATCAAACGGGAGCGGCGCGAAGCGAATGCGCCCGGGATCTCCATCGAGGTACTTTATGGAGATGCTATTACGGCGGAGCACTGGAGCGTTTTTCACGAATTCTATTGCTCGACCTTTTACCGTAAATGGGGTGAGCCGCGACTCACGGAGGCCTTCTTTCGTTATCTATCGGAGGCGATGCCCCACGCTCCGTTGTTGGTTCTCGCCAAGCACGACGGCAACTACGTCGCCGGCTCGTTTTCGATGCGCGGCGCCGATACGCTTTACGGACGGCACTGGGGATGTTCGCAACACTTCAAACAGCTTCATTTCGAGCTTTGTTACTATCAAACAATAGAATTCTGCATCAACCATGGTCTACGGAAATTCGATGCCGGCGCCCAGGGCGAACATAAAATTACGCGCGGCTTCGATCCGGTCAAGACGTGGTCCGCACACTGGATCGCCGAGCAGAGTTTCCGCGATGCGATCGCCGAGTTCCTGCGTCGCGAAACGGACCATATTGATCAGTATATTGAAGATTTAGCGGGCCATAGAGCCTACAAAAAATCGCCCGAGTTCGATCAATCGATGACCATTCGTGATGAGCCCGTTAAGGCGCAATGAGTAGTCCACTGTATTGGGTTCAAGCCAACCGCTTGGCGGACGATTTTCCGGATACCGTTGAGGCGCTGGCCGAGCCCGACGGCCTCCTCGCGGCCGGTGGCGATCTGGCACCGGAACGCTTGGTGATGGCGTATCGCAGCGGCATTTTCCCTTGGTATTCGGCCGGCCAACCGATCCTGTGGTGGGCGCCGGATCCGCGCTCCATCGTTTACCCACACGCGTTAAAGATATCGCGATCGCTACGCAAGACGCTCAAACGCGAACAATTTGCGGTAACTATCGACCAGGCATTTGCGGCCGTGATCCGCGAATGCGCTGCGCCGCGCGGCGACCACACGGGGACCTGGATCACCGATTCAATGATCGACGCCTATGGGGTCCTACATCGTCGTGGCTTGGCGCACTCCATCGAGTGCTGGGCAATGGACGAATTGGTCGGCGGCCTCTATGGGATCGCTATCGGCCGAGTCTTTTTTGGCGAATCAATGTTTAGTCGCATGACTGACGCCTCGAAGGTGGCCATGGTAACGCTCGCCGCGAAACTAGACCACTGGGACTACGAACTAATTGACTGCCAAGTGCACAACCCGCATCTCGCGTCACTCGGCGCCATCACCATTCGCCGCGACGAATTCAATGCGCTGTTGCATAAACTTTGCGCTGCACCACCGTCGCCCAGTGCCTGGGGGGCGGGGACACCGTCATGACGGAACCACCACGATCGCAACCGCTGGGGTTTTTCACCACGCCACCACACGACTGCGGTTACCTACCCGGGAAGCGCGCCGTAACACTGTTCGTCGATCCACGCATGCGCCCCGACAACGCGACCTATACGCTGTTATCACAACATGGTTTTCGCCGCAGCGGCGGCCACATATACCGCCCGAAATGTGCGACCTGCGAAGCCTGTATTCCGATCCGCGTGGAAGTTGCAAAATTTCAACCACGTCGATCGCAGCGTCGAATATTACGAATTAATGCCGATATATCCGTCA
>SMVA01036989.1_pt1 | contig 11201 bp, 8 predicted proteins | sample 2456451 | NCBI WGS metagenome assembly SMVA01 (sample SAMN11095933, study PRJNA526329) | marine sediment metagenome | biome: Marine sediment; feature: Surficial sediment; material: Deep marine sediment; isolation source: Hadal surficial sediment | place: Pacific Ocean | collected 2014-05 | depth 0-1...
GTCACCATCGATAGTCAACAAAAATTCAGCCCGAACTGTTCGGGCCACTTCCTCCACCTCTTCCACTTCAGCCAGGATGAGCGGTTGAAATGCAGTATAAATCCCGTCGGTTTCACCGACCCCAATACCTGCTGTTGCAGAAAAAATTGATCCAGCAGTAAAAATACGCTCATGCTTTTTGTAAAAGGTGTCGTGACTTCTCTCGTAAGAAATGAGCAAGGAGCCGAAAATGTACACCGTCAATCCAACAACCAACCCAAGAATGTTGATGGACGCGTAGACCTTATTTTTGAGTATTTGCCGCCAGGCAATCGTGATGTAGTTTCTGAACATCTTCTGCTGCCCCTAACTAAACTGCAGCACGGAGGTTTTCAGTGACAACATGACCGTCGAACAGATTAATCGTGCGGCGCGCATAGTCAGAGTGGGCAGGACTGTGAGTGACCATCACAATCGTTGTGCCTTCTTCATTCAGCCCCTGAAGCATTTCCATGACTTCCTGGCCATGGGCACTATCAAGATTACCGGTGGGCTCATCTGCAAGGATCAACCCCTGATTACCCACGACTGCTCGCGCAACAGCAACCCGTTGCTGCTGGCCGCCAGAAAGCTGGCTCGGCATATGTTTACCGCGATGGGCAATCCCGACTTTATCCATAATGGCCGCCACTCTTTCCTTGCGCTCCTTGCCTGGAATATTGTGGTACAACAATGCCAGTTCGATATTCTCTGCAACGGTAAGTTCATCAATCAAGTTGAACGATTGAAATATAAAACCAATGTTCATCTTTCTGATATTACTGAGCTGGGATTCGGAATAATTCGATACATCTTCATCCAGGAAGATATATTGGCCGGAAGTCGGTGTATCCAGCATACCGATGATGTTAAGCAAGGTCGATTTACCACAGCCTGACGGCCCCATAATGGCGACAAATTCACCGGCTCCAATTTCAATATTCACCATGTCAAGGGCGGCGGTTTCAACTTCGTCGGTTCGATATACCTTGGACAGGCTATGCAGCTTTAACATGTTCTTTCCTTTTCCTATGTTTACTTAATTTTAAGGTCTTGTTTACGTTTAGGGTTTACTTACTTTTAAAGTCTTGTTTACGTTTAGGGTTTACTTACTTTTTGGATTCACTTACCTGTCAGTCAATTTAAGTCGGTCCATTTCCTTGAAACTGGAGTAGGGGCTAGTCACAACTTTTTCGCCCACCTCCAGCCCATCTAACACCTCAATGCTGCGCGAGTTTCGACGTCCTAACCTGACACTGCGTCTGACCGCTTCACTGCCATCATCGGAAACGACAAACATCCAGTTACCCCCGGTATCCTGAAAAAAGGCACCGTTTGGAATGAGCATCGCGCTATTGGAATCGCCGAGTGTTAGTTTTGCCTGAATAGTTTGACCACGCCTGATACCCCGCGGTTCTTCGCCATCAAATAACAGGTCAATCTCAAACTGGCCATTGTTAACCTGCGGGTAGATCTTGCTGATCGTCAGTTCATATCGCTTACCACCCTTGTTAAAGTGGGCAGCCTGGCCAAGATCGACTCGACTCAAGTAGAATTCGTCGATGTTGACGCGCAATTTGAAGCTGTCTGGATCGTCAATTTGACCCAGACGACCCCCTCTCTGGATACTTTGCCCAACTTCGACATCGAGTCCCGATAACTTGCCGGCCACCGGGGCGCGAACATTGAGGGCATCCAGACTTTTCCTGGCTAATACCAGACTTTTTTCCAATTGACCTCCCGATTTCTGAAGAAAGGCAAGTTGGGTTTCCTGCAACCTTGCATCGGTTGACTGACTCTCCAGGGTCACCGCCAGCCGATTCTTGAAATACTCCAATTCATCCTCTGCGTCCTCCAGCTGACTCTTGATCACGACACCAGCGACGTCGAGATCGGAAAGCCTGGCCACCCGTCTTTCAAGTCGCTTAATCTGGTAGTTGATCTCTATCACGTTGCGCTTGTGACCCAGGCGATTCTGTTCCAGCTGCAACTCAATGGTGCGCATATTGTTTAACTGTTCCGTTACCATCGCCTCGTTACGAGTCACATCCAGTTGCAGAGAGGTATTGTTGAGCACCACGATCAGATCACCTACTTTCACCATGGCGCCATCTTCAATCAGTTTTTGGTCGACCTGGCCGCCTTCGATCATGTCCAGGTAGACTGTTTTCTTGGGTGTTACCCGGCCACGAATGGGAATGAAATCTTCAAATAGTCCCCTGGTTACCGGGGATATCACGATTCTGTTGTTATCAATAACCAGGGAACGACCGCTGCCCTGATCAACCAGGTAGAAACCCAAGATCGCCACTAACAGCGCAATACCGCTGCCAATCGCCAGATTCTTTAGCGAAAATCTCTTTTTCTCTATTTTCGTGTCCATTGCGGCACCGGACAGCGAGCTGGTAATAGATACCGGTCTACCTGTATTGTTGGATTGGCTGATGACTTCCATAATATCTTCTTTGACGACGCTCTGATCAATTTGGTTTACAGTGCCGCAATTAGCTGATCCCAGTTACCGCACGCTTAACTCACAATCGCTGCTTACAATTGTGAGCTGCACGATTCGTAGCAATTCGTGTGCCATGCTTATAACTTGTTGTTTTTACTATTCTTTGTATAGTTCTGATCTCTAAAGGGAAGCTAAGCCTGTTCGTAAATGAACACCTGGTGTACGATATTGAACAGTATCACCCGGAAATGAAGAACCCATGACAGAACCAACACAATAAATGGCAGATAAGGAAGGTGTGATTCTTATCGTTGATGACGATGAGGATATTTTGACGGCAGGCAAGTTATTATTAAAGCGTCACTATCGGCAGATTGATACCTGCATTGATCCCGCAGAAATTCCTGGCTTAATGGCGGGGAATGACTATGCCGCCATCATGCTGGACATGAACTTCGGCCCAGGAGAGTCAGACGGTCGGGAAGGTTTCTATTGGCTCCAGAAGATTCTGGAACTGGATGCCGATGCAGTGATTGTACTCATTACTGCCCATGGAGGAGTGGATGTGGCGGTCAGGGCGATGAAAATGGGCGCTACCGATTTCATTTCCAAACCATGGCAAAACGAGAAATTGGTGGCGACCTTATCCGCCAGCGTGAAGCTTAGCCAGACCCGCTCCGAGGCTAGAAAGCTCAAGCAAACCAATATTGCGCTGGTTGAGGTTGCCAGCATTCCAAAACAGCCGATGCTCGGTTCCTCACGCCCAATGCAGGCAGTGGCCTCCATGATTCAGCGGGCAGCACCGACTGAAGCCAACGTATTGATCCTGGGTGAAAACGGTACTGGCAAAGAACTCGCCGCCCGTGCCCTGCACCAACAATCCAGGCGCAGGGATAGTGTATTCATGTCTGTCGACCTTGGCGCCATCACAGAATCCCTGTTTGAATCTGAATTATTCGGCCACAAAAAGGGCGCCTTCACCGATGCCAAGAAAGACAGGACTGGACGAATACAGGCCGCGAACGGCGGCACCCTGTTTCTCGATGAAATCGGTAACCTACCCCTGCACTTGCAGGCAAAATTGCTCTCTGTTCTGGAACAGCGTTTAGTTTCCCCTGTTGGATCAACAAAACCGGTGGAAATTGATATCAGGATCATATCGGCCACGAACCTGCCCAAGGAACAACTTAACGACGGCAATATCTTCCGGCAGGACTTGTTGTTCCGCCTGAATACTGTCGAGATAAACTTGCCGCCTCTGCGTGATCGCCGGGATGATATCCCGGCTATCGCCGGGTATTACGCCGAACTCTACTGCAAAAAATATGGACATGAGCGCAAGGCATTCTCGGAAGCTGCAATGGCAGCCATGGTCAACTACGACTGGCCGGGCAACATTCGCGCCCTGCGCCATTCGATTGAACGTGCGGTAATTCTCTCTGAAAGTGACCAGTTCGAACCGCAGGATTTCCAGATTAGCAACGATTCAAACCAGCCCGCCAGAGTTCTTACCAGTGGTAAGGCAACCGTGGACGCGGGCGATGACTTCAATCTCGAAAAATTAGAAAAACGGGCAATTGCCCAGGCATTAGGCCGAAATCGATACAATATCAGCCATACAGCGAAGGACCTGGGATTAACCCGTGCGGCCTTATACAGGAGGATGGAAAAACATGGGCTTTAGCCAGTTTGGTGCTTTCCTGGCACTGCGCCTACTCATTATCATGACCGCGCTGAGCATCGTTGGCTTTCTCATTATCACGCCTGGGTATCATGCAGCAACGCTGCTCGGGTTATCCATTACGGCAGCCTTCACCCTTGAGATGTTTAAATTCATCACAAAAACAAACCAGGAAGTTACCCGCTTCCTCGGCGCTGCCCGCTATGCTGATTTTGGACAGCGATTTAATTTTGGAAAGCTGGGTGCAGGTTTTCCAGAGTTGGAGGAAACCTTCACACATATTCTCGAACGTTTTCGTGAAGACAGGTCGGAGCATGAAAGTGAACTGCGCCACCTGAAAGCATTGCTGGAACACGTGCCGGTACCGCTTATTTCAATTCACGCCAGCAACCAGGTAACCCTATGGAATAATTCAGCGCGCCGATTGTTCGGCATTTCGCGTGTGATTCGTCTTCCAGATCTCGAACAATTTGGCACAGAATTCTTCAGACAGATCAGCTCGATTCGGGCCGGAGAAAATATCCTTGTCACCTTTCAGGTGGACAATATGGAGCGACGACTGACCATTGCTGCCAGTGAGATCACCATGGCATCAAAAACCGAACGGCTGATCAGCCTGCAGGATATCCAGAGCGAATTGGATGGTATGCAACTGAGTGCCTGGCAGGATCTCGTCAGGGTGTTGACGCACGAAATTATGAACTCCATTACGCCAGTTGCATCGCTGGCAAAAACTGCCGTCGACCTGCTGGACGATGTGACTCTACAGGTGGCAGACAAAACAGAAATTGTTGATGAGTTGCGTGATGTAAAAGATGCTGTCAGCACGGTTGCCCGCAGGTCTGATGGGTTAATGAATTTTGTATCCAGTTACAGGCAGCTAACGCACTTGCCCTCACCACAAATCACACGGGTTCAACTGAGCGAATTGTTTGCCGATGTCACCAGGATCGCCACCCTGGACTGGCTGGACAAGGGGCTTTCACTCATCGTTGATATCGAGCCAGGCGGACTTGATATTCAGGCTGATCGGCAGATGGTGGAGCAGGTCCTGATAAACCTGCTGCAAAACTGCGAGCATGTTTTGACGGGTCAGGAACATGGCCGGGTTATGCTATCTGCCAGTCTCAACAAAAGGGGCCACGTGATGATTGAGGTGTCAGATAACGGCCCTGGTGTAGCCGAGGAAATCACTGGCAGAATATTTGTACCCTTTTTTACCACTCGCCGTGACGGCAGCGGTGTTGGACTTGCACTCAGTCGCCAGATCATGATCGCCCATCGCGGCAGCATCTTACATGCCAATAACGAAGGCGGCGGCGCCTGCTTTACCCTGGTGTTCTAGCAGGCCGCTGAAAAGGTCCCTGTTAAGTGCAAGGCAAGGTGAAAATTGCTGAAAGGGCGGAATTTACACACAGTAAATGAACATGTTAATCGAACGCGCGCACGAGCAATTTTCATCGCCGAATTGTGCCAACAGGGGCTTTTTCAGCGGCCTGCCAGAGCAGTAATCCCGCTAATACTGAGCAGTATCACTTGTATTGATACGACTCATTGCTGACATAAGACCTGAAAAAGGCTACCCTGCCCGCCCAATCCCAGGTCGAACAAGTTTAAAAGACTGTTCGAACTGCCGGCCAACACAAATTAGCCGGAACGACACGACACACATCTATGATATTGAGGTAAGTGAAAGATGACGAAATCCAAAATCATCTGGACAAAAATTGATGAAGCGCCAGCGCTCGCAACCTATGCGTTTTTCCCCATCGTGCAAAAATTTACAGCCGGGACGGGCATCGATATTGAGTTGAAAGATATCTCTCTTGCCGGGAGGATTATTGCCAACTTCCCGGAAAAGCTTGATGAATCCCAGAAGGTTGCTGATAACCTGGCCGAACTTGGAGACCTCACGCAATCCCCTGAAGCCAATATCATCAAACTACCCAATATCAGCGCCTCCATTCCCCAGCTGCAAGCCGCTATCGAAGAACTTCAGCAGAAAGGATATGACATTCCCAGTTACCCGGAGGAACCGAAGAACGACGAGGAAAAAGCACTTCAGCAGAGATTCTCCAGGTGCCTTGGCTCCGCGGTTAATCCAGTACTTCGCGAAGGAAATTCGGATCGCAGAGCAGCGGCTGCCGTTAAACAATTCGCCCAGAAGAATCCACACAAGATGATGCAACCGTGGCCGAAATCAGGTTCTAAAGCAGCAGTCACTCACATGGAAGGCAAGGACTTCTATGCAAGTGAGATATCGGCCACGATGGAAGAAGCGTGCAAAGTGAAGATCGAGTTTGTTGGCGGTGAAGAATCCGTAACGATCTTGAAAGAAGGGATTGAGCTTCTTGCGGGTGAGATCATTGATGCATCGACCATGAATGTTACCGCCCTGCGCAAATTCTTTGCCGAGCAGATCGAGGTAGCGAAGAAAGAAGGCGTGCTACTTTCACTGCATCTGAAAACCACCATGATGAAGGTTTCTGACCCAATTATGTTCGGCCATTGTGTTTCTGTTTATTATGCAGCCGCTCTCGACAAGCACAGGGATTCGATCAAGGAAATAGGGGCCAATATCAACAATGGCCTGGCGGATGTACTCGAGAAACTGGACAGGCTTCCTGCTGAAAAGAAGGCGGAAATTGAAGCTGACATCGCCGCGATTTATGAAACCAATGCTAATCTGGCGATGGTCGACTCACGCAAGGGCATTACTAACCTTCACGTTCCCAATAAGGTCATCGTTGATGCCTCAATGCCCAATATCGTTCGCGATGGCGGCAGGATGTGGAACAACGATGATGAGCTTCAAGATTGTATCGCCATGGTGCCGGATCGCTGTTATGCGACAATTTACAAGGTGATTCTTGAGGATGCCAAGCGTTATGGTCAGTTTGATCCGTCAACCATGGGAAGTGTTTCCAACGTTGGCCTGATGGCCCAGAAGGCTGAAGAATATGGTTCCCATGACAAAACTTTTGAGGCGCCCGAAGACGGGACCTTCAGGGTCACAGATGGAAGCGGCACAGCGCTGCTTGTACAGAAAGTTGAGAAGGGTGATATTTTCAGGATGTGCCAGACAAAAGATGCGCCCATTCAGGATTGGGTAAAACTGGCGGTGACCCGGGCAAGAGCTTCTGGATCACCGACAATTTTCTGGCTTGATGAGGCTCGCGGGCATGATGCCCAGATCATCAAAAAGGTTAATACCTATCTGCCAGAGCAGGATACAACAGGGTTAGACATTCGCATCATGAAACCGGACGATGCCATGACTTTCTCACTTGAGAGAATCCGCAAAGGGCAAGATACAATTTCTGTGACCGGCAATGTTCTTCGTGACTACCTGACTGATTTGTTCCCGATCCTGGAACTGGGTACCAGCGCAAGAATGCTGTCAATTGTGCCACTAATGAAAGGTGGTGGCCTTTTCGAAACCGGTGCCGGTGGTTCGGCTCCGAAACATGTCCAACAATTTCTGAAAGAGGGGCACCTGAGGTGGGATTCACTGGGCGAGTACTGCGCGCTGGTGCCGTCGCTTGATAAGATCGCTGAATCTACTAACAACGACAAGGCGGCGATTCTGGCTGACACCCTCGACCAGGCCATCTCGAAATATCTCGAAAACGGCAAACTTCCCTCGCGCAAGGTCAGTGAAATAGACAACCGCGGGAGTTCTTTCTATCTCACCTTGTACTGGGCGCAGATGCTTGCTGCACAAGACAAGGACTTTGAGCTTCAAACGCGTTTCAAAAAGATCGCGGAGGAACTGGAAGAAAAAGAATCCATAATTGCCGAAGAGCTAATTACAGCCCAGGGACATCCCGCTGAATTAGGTGGCTACTACCTGCTGGACAACGAAATGGCCAACAGGGAGATGCGACCCAGCGCGACCCTCAACGCCATCATCGACGCCATGTAAATGGGGTCGGAATTAATGTTTGGTTAATCGCGGTCGGAGCATTAATATTTGGAGTATTAACGCTCGGGCCCCCTCTAAATGAAATGGAGAGTGCCATGTCCGAGGTCACAGAAGAATTGCAGAGTAAACCGAAATACTCTGACTGGAAACGTTTCAAGAATGTTGCTGCCTATCACGGTATAGCGGCCCTGGCGCTAGTTACGCTCTGGGCAGCCGCGGATACCTGGTATGTAACGACAGGTCTTCTTATTGCCAATATCATCAACATCCTGAATGCATTGGTCGCCGGATCATTGCTTGCATCGCTGTTTCACGAATGGGGCCATTTCTCTGGTGCGAGAATCTCAAAATCCTATTCACCCATTGTGCAGCAAGTGAAAAACCAGTTTATGTTCGGCTTCAATTTTGAAAAGAACAATACCAATCAATTTCTGTCCATGAGCATCGGCGGTCCAATTGGTAATTGGTTGCTGGTGATCCTGGTCTTTCTTCTGCTGCCGATGGATAACGCGGGTCGAGTCACCTTGCTGGCGATGACCGTCGCCAAAGCAATCAGTGTTTGTATTTTTGAGATCCCGGTAATCCTGCGCACAATGAAGGGCGGGGACCCGCAATCAGAGCTCGACAGGCAATTGGGGAACGGCGCTGGAAATAGAGGCCAGGTCCTTGGATACCTGGGCGGCGCCCTGTTATGGCTGGTGGCTATCTGATCATAGTTCCTCTTGAGAGCCAGCACGAGATAGACGACTAAATAGAAAAATATGGGCAGTTGCAGATACAAAAAGATGGGATGAGCCTGTTCGATTGATTCCAAAGGCATCATCAGCATCATCAACAGGAAAGTAAAACATTGGATGTGAACCGCAAAAACCAAATTTGAGATAAATAAAGTCCCACGGAAACACAGCTGCAATAAAAGACCAAATACTGGCAATAGTAAAAACATAATCTTCGGATAATATTCAAAACCTTCTGATAGCGGGTGATCCACTTCACCGTAGGATAAGTTTATCTGCGACAGAATCAGGAAGAAAATAACACTGATCACCAAATACAACCGCAGGGGCGGTGTGTACCTGGCTCTTTTTCCATTGTTGTAGTCCAGCGACAATCGACCTGGAGCTAGCAAGAGGGTCTTAAGCGTCAGCAGAAATCGTCCATCAGTATCAAGGGCTTCATGTAATACATCCGAGACAACTGCTAAAAATGGTCGGTGAAAGTGCTTTACACTCTGACCACAACTCGAACAGAAAAGTGCGTCAATGTGTAAATCATGATTACAATTGCTACATTTCGTTGGCGAACCATCCATGCTTGAACCAGCGAGTTATAGTTTCACTGAGCCAGGCCAACGTAGCCTCTCTATCAGGCTCGATGTATCCCAGCGACCACCGCCGGAACGCTGGATGTCCGCGTAGAATTGATCAACCAGTGCCGTGAGCGGCAATGAAGCCTGCACACTATCGGCCGTATCCAGGGCAATGCCCAGGTCCTTTCGCATCCAGTTTACCGCGAAGCCGTAATCAAACTTACCGGCAGCCATGGTTTCTGACCGGTTCTCCATCTGCCACGATTGAGCGGCGCCCTTGCAGATAACATCGACAACGGCATTAATATCCAGACCCGCTTGTTCTGCAAAATGTAGCCCTTCAGCCAAACCCTGGAGAACTCCTGCAATACAAATCTGGTTCACTGCCTTGGTCAATTGTCCGTTGCCTGGCGGCCCCATTAGCCGAGCCATTTTGGCGTACACATCCAGCACTTCCTTCGCTCTGGCAAAAGAAGTTTCATCACCCCCTAGCATTATTGTTAACGCTGCGTTTTCAGCGCCCGCCTGCCCGCCAGACACTGGCGCATCCAGGAACCCACATTGCTTTTCTGCCGCCGCTGAAGCGAGTTCCTGGGCGAGTTCGGGAGATGCGGTTGTGTGATCTATGAGTAAGGATCCTTCCTTCAAGCCTGCGAGGATGCCTTCCTTGCCGTAAACAACGGACCGAACATCATCATCGTTACCTACACACATGCATATGATGTCTGCGACACTCGCTGCCTCACCTGGAGTCTGCGCAACCGTTCCCGCGTATTCTTCCTGCCAGGCTATGGCTCTACTTGAGGTCCGATTGTATACCGTGACCTTAAAATTCGCTTTTGACAGGTGACCTGCCATTGGGTAACCCATTACCCCCAGACCAACAAATGCAACTTTTGTCATAACTCGACTATCTCCTGATTCAGACTAAAACAATTGGCATCGGCGCTTTAACAACAAGAACACAAATATGATTGCTCCGACCCTGTTCCGACCCCAATTGTGGAAGTATTAATGCTCCGAGCCCAATTAGCAATCTGGCTGGGTGTGGGGGAAAAAGGTGGAGGAAGAAGAATTTTCGGCTTAATCCGGTCTTATTTGTGGCGGTTTTTTTGTGTTCCCGTGTCGGAGGGGCATGTTCATTTTTCTCGAAACTCTCTACCATTGGGTTCCCATGAACTGGAGTTTGAACTATGGATCTCGCGGAACTGGAAAAAAGGATTACTCGGCTGGAAGACCTTGAGTCGATAAAGCAACTGAAAGCGCGTTATTGTGAGATTTGTGATGACAATCACAATGCAGAACGCATCACTTCCATTTTCACTGATAGTGGCATCTGGGAAGGCAGGGGTATCGGCAAAGCCCAGGGTCATGCAGAGATAAAGGCGTTATTCGAAGATTTCCAGAAAAAGATCAGCTACTCGCAACACATGGTTTTAAATCCGATTATTGAGGTGGATGGAACGACTGCGACCGGCGTCTGGTATTTCTTTGGTCCATTCACGTTTTATGAAGATAACCAGGCCATGTGGCAGGCAGCAAGATACAGGGAAGATTATGAAAAAGTTGATGGTACATGGAAGATTAAACATCTCCGTGTCAAGGGTCCCGGCATGAGTGCCAAATACGAAGCGGGATGGGCGAAATAGATTGTTAAAAATAGTTCCTCCTACACTCTCTCTGCTAACCGCAATGCCTCTGCTAACCGCAATGCCTCTGCTAACCGCAATGCTTCTGCTAATCGCAATGCCGCAGGGCCTGGCTGCCTTGAATGACAGCCAGGGAACAATTGCAGCGCTAAAAAAAGAAGGTA
>SMVA01263990.1_pt1 | contig 11199 bp, 11 predicted proteins | sample 2456451 | NCBI WGS metagenome assembly SMVA01 (sample SAMN11095933, study PRJNA526329) | marine sediment metagenome | biome: Marine sediment; feature: Surficial sediment; material: Deep marine sediment; isolation source: Hadal surficial sediment | place: Pacific Ocean | collected 2014-05 | depth...
GTGGAAAAATTACAGTTGAAAAGTGAACCGCTTCCCCTTTTCTAAAGTCCTTGTTTCATATCAAATAAATCTCTAAATTTATAATATGTCTTGCCCGCGAAGGCGGGCATCCAGATGCGGACTAAAAAATTCGCCGCCACTGAGACACAAGGACACAAAGGGATTAGTATTGGTAAATTACAGGTTAGCTTTGTTACTCATAATCAATCAAACCAAAAATTGAGCTTTCAATTCTAATTTTCTTTATTTTTCATTTCTTTGTGACCGAAAGTTTTTTGAATACTTCAGGTTAATAGATTTCCGCTTCCGCTTGATTGACAATCAAGAGTCCGGTCTTTTTAATTAATTTGTGGTAATTAACGTGATTCGCGTTATATTTTAAAATATGCAGATAACCGAAATATATCATTCAATTCAGGGCGAGTCCAGGTTTGCCGGATTGCCTTGTGTTTTCGTCCGCACAACCGGGTGCAATTTGCGTTGCGTCTGGTGTGATACAGAGTACTCTTTTTACGGCGGACAAAAGATGTCGCTCGATGAAATTATCAAGCAAGTTGAAAGCTACGATTGCAAACTGGTGGAAATTACCGGCGGTGAGCCTTTGCTGCAAAAAGAAGTTCCGGAATTAGCGCTTCGTTTATTAAGCAAAAATCAGACGGTGCTTATTGAGACGTCTGGTGAGCAGGACATCTCTGTGCTTGATAAACGGGTTATCAAAATTATGGATCTCAAATGTCCGGGGAGTGGGGAATCACACCAGAACCGCTGGGAGAATTTGGAGCACTTAACTCCGGAAGACGAAGTGAAGTTTGTCATTAAAGATCGGCAAGATTATGAGTGGTCGCGTGAAGTCATCAAAAAACATAGTCTTGAAAATCGGCTGAGGGTTTTGTTTTCCCCGGTTTGGGATAACCTGGATCTGGAGGATTTGGCAAAATGGATTTTGCAGGATAAACTAAACGTTCGCTACCAATTGCAGCTGCATAAATTCATCTGGTCTCCTGAAACAAAAGGGGTTTGATGGCATTTATCTATTCGAGTCGATATTACGCCGATATCGGTTTTCACGTTTTCCCAATTGTAAAATATCAAAAAGTGTTCGGGAAATTAGTCAAAGAAGCCGGCCTCACCGATTCGAATTTTCTTGAACCCGCCCCGGCCACCGAAGCGGAGTTACTTCTGGTTCATACGCCGGAATATTTGCAGGATCTTACCGACTGTGCGTGGACTGAGCGCACGTCTTACTCCGAATTGCCAATTTCAAAACAAATCATCGATGTGTTCAAGTTGGCGGCGGGTGGCACTGTTTTAGCCTGTAGAGAAGCTCTTAAAAAAGGCTGGGCCGTTCACTTGAACGGCGGCTTTCATCACGCATTTGCAGATAAAGCTGAAGGATTTTGCTATGTGAACGATTTAGCCGTTGCAGCTAAGGCGATTCAAAAAGAAGGGCTGCTAGAGAAAGTTGCAATCATCGACTGTGATTTGCATCAGGGCAATGGCACGGCAGTGATTTTTCAAGGGGATGATAGTGTTTTCACTTTCTCGATCCATCAGCGGGATTTATATCCCGTTAAGCAAAAAAGCGATCTCGATATCCATTTGCCAATTGATACCGGCGACGAAGCATTTTTGAATCATTTGCAAAGTTCAATTCCCGGCATTCTCAGTGAATTTAATCCGGATTTGGTTTTATATCAAGCAGGCGCAGACCCTTACAAAAATGATCAGCTTGGCAATTTATCTCTTACAGTTGGCGGACTCAAACAGCGCGACAAGTTTCTTTTTGAAGAATGTAAAAGCCGGAACATTCCAGTTGCTGTCACGTTAGGAGGTGGATATGCGGTGAACACTGAGGATACCGTGCAAATTCATTTTAACACTTGTGAGAGTGCGTTAGAGATATTTAACAGGTAGAGCGTTTTCCGAAATAAACGTTGCAATTTGGTAAAGTGTTCTCATGTTTGAGTGTTCAGACGCAAATATTTTAAAAATAATCAACTTGATAAAATAAGCAACTAACATTTCTCACATTTACAACCGTTCTAATCAACAGGATTTAGCCACGGATGAACACTGCTAAAACACGGATTCAAGTAGCGCAACTGCACGGCAAGTTGTCCGACTCAACTAAGAGCTATCAGTGTACAATCCGTGTGAATCAGTGGCTAAATTTTCGTTTTAAAGTAACTTAAGACTCACTTCTAAAGTGAGAAATATCACTAAGTAAATAAGTAAATACTTTAGCATCCGAACACAGTAACACTGCGGTTTAGGAATGATTCAAGTTAGTTTCTTTTCACATGCAAAACATCGAAATCAAAGCAAAATGTGAGGATTTAGAGCAAGCCGAAAACATCGCTAAAAAAGCAGGCGCCAGATTTGAATGCTTGATTCATCAGCGGGACACCTACTTTATGATAAAAAAGGGCCGGCTTAAGCTGCGCGAAATCTCTCCGGATGTAAACCAGCTTATTTATTATGATCGCCCAAACCAAGCGGGGCCGAAAACAAGCGAGTATTATATCTACCCTGTGGCAGCGCCCGAGCAACTGAAAAAGGTACTGGGCACTGCGCTGGGAACCTGGAAGACCGTTGAAAAAGAACGAAAGATTTATCTTTTTGATGAGGTGAGGATACATTTGGACGCAGTTAAAAGCCTGGGGAATTTTCTTGAATTTGAGGGAGTTGTTTCTCCAGGTTCCGATAAAACTAAAATTAGAGCAAAAGTTGATTGGCTTATTTCGCAATTTAGGATTCGGGCAAGCGATTTGATCGAAGTCTCCTATTCTGATTTAATTAGTGATGAGCGAAAACTTGCGTGAGGCGTCCCGCCGAACAGTTTTTGTATGAGAATCCGTGCTTAGGAATACTTGGCGAGATGCCTTCGGATTAACAAGTTTGGGGCTTTTCGTTCAATTAATAATTTAAATTAATCAGTGTTAAGTTATGCTAAAAATAGAGAAATTTATAGGTTTGGAGCGTTTCATTGATTAAATTATTTTTTCTGATAAACAACCCGTGGAGATGACATGCACAGATTTGTTGTTAAATTAATATTGATTATTTCGCTACTGGTAGCGCCTCTAGCCCTTTCAGGCCAGGAAAGAGTTGACTGGAGCCGCTCCAAAGCAGAGAATGCTAAATCGGCTGATTTTTTACCAGCAAGCTTCGGAACTTCAGCAATAGAATCTTTTGAAGGCGCTGAATTCCCTCCGAATGGCTGGCGTAAAATCACCAACAATAATGGCGCCGGCTGGCAGAGAATTACTGTTGGCTCGGCGATTCCCGGCTTTAAGGGCCCACCGACGCCGGTAGTCGTTGGGGCGCCCGGCGGCGGTGGCGCGGTAGCGATGGCTTCCTGGCTGACCGGGGATGCCGACAGCCTCCTCAACACCGGCCAGCCGACCGACCAGTGGCTAATTACGCCCCAGATTCAGAATGTGCAAACCGGGGATTCCCTGAAATTTTATTTGAAATATTTTTCAAGTTTTGGGGATAATTTAGATGTCTGGTTTTCAACCGCGGTCGATACCATTGCTTTTACCACGGCGGATAGTACGGATACCCTTGTTACAACACTTGTTTTTACGGACACGAGCAGCAATGATTGGAAAAAATATTGTTTTGGGTTAACCGACTTTGTGGATTCAGGCTCAGATATTTTTATCGGTTTTCGGGAGCATGTGCTGGATACGGAAAATGAAGGAGACGCCTTGTTTTTGGATCTGGTAGACCTGGCCGGCCTGATCACGAGTGTAGCCGGGAATCCCGGACTTCCATCGGAATTTGTCCTAAATCAGAATTATCCAAATCCGTTCAATCCTTCCACACGAATTGCTTTTTCACTGCCGCAAAGTGTAAATGTCACTCTAACAGTTCATAACTTACTGGGTCAGGTCGTGGCGACTTTACTCGATGAGATCGCTTACGCTTCCGGCAGCCATGCAGTGCAGTTTGATGCTGCCAATCTGCCCAATGGAATTTATTTCTATAAAATTGCTGCGGGTAATTTTAAAGAAGTCAAGAAGATGACTTTGGTGAAATAAGGAGAATTTTCCCGTTAGTTTAGTTCAGGCGAGAAAACCGAGTGCATTATTAAGGCTCTGGTCGCATAGAGATAGCGGTCTTTAAATCGCGATAGATGTTCATCTTTGGTAAAGGTTCTCATAGATTTATGTTCCTTACACCCATCAAAAAAAAAGGCCAGACGCACTTGTGGCTTTTCCAAAGAGCAGCTAACACAATACATTCCATCTACAAGACCACCGATTGATGCTCTGTTCGGATGGATACACAAAAAAACCGGTATCCAAAATGCATCCCGAGTCAGATGTCAAAAATGGCCTATTCTATCATATCAACTCCAAAATGCTGGCTGCATGATGATCGCAGAATTCTAACTGGTTATTCATATTACAATTTGTGATGTAACGGGGAGTTTTTGTTTGGGGACTGATTTTATCTCCAATTTTGAGTGATTGGTTGTGCTCATAACCCAAAGGTCAGGGGTTCGAATCTCCCCCTGCTAGATGTATAAATCATGGGGTTAAGAATTATCTTAAGCCCTTTTTCGTTTTAATTGAACTCAACCTGTGGTATTCATAGCTTTGTGGTGTCGGGTTTTTTACGTTATAAAGAGGTCTAGCCTGGTTTTCTCAAATAAGCGTTCAAAATAATTCTCTAACATTTTCTTGATTTCATACTAATTATTGCCTATTTTAACTCCTTAGGTGTTTCCCAGTGTTGGGATTTCAACCGTTATGTGCGTCATCCTCAACCGAGAGGCGGAGGATGCTCAATATTTCACTTTATTGGGGATGAATGCGAAGGAAGCAGTCAACTCGGAGGCCTGGCTGAAACAGGTAGAAAGTAACGTCCCAAATTCGTTGTCACTTGTTACTCAAGAGAATGAATGAGATTTAAATGGCATCTGTCGCTCTAAATAATGTCTACAAATACTTTGACAAAAATACGGTTGCTGTAAAGGACTTTAGTATTGATATCAAGGATAAAGAACTTATTGTCTTAGTGGGTCCTTCCGGGTGTGGTAAATCTACCATTTTGCGAATGATAGCAGGACTTGAAGATATATCTGAAGGCGATTTGTATATCGGAGACAAAAGGGTCAACAATGTTCCGCCAAAGGACAGGGATATCGCCATGGTATTTCAAAACTATGCTCTTTATCCCCATATGACGGTTTTTGAAAACATGTCGTTTGGCCTTAAGTTGCGCAAACGCCCCAAGGCGGAAATAAAACAGATAGTTGAGAAGGCCGCTGATATTTTAGGAATCAAAGATTTACTCGGCAGAAAACCCAAAGCCCTGTCCGGGGGACAGCGGCAACGGGTTGCCCTGGGCAGAGCGATTGTTAGAAATCCGCAGGTATTTCTTTTTGATGAACCGTTGTCGAACCTGGACGCCAAGCTCCGGGTGCAAATGCGGACCGAAATATCAAAACTTCATCGCAGACTTGAAACCACCATAATTTACGTTACCCATGATCAAGTCGAAGCCATGACCATGGGAGATCGAATCGTGGTGATGAAAGATGGCGTGGTGCAGCAGATTGACACCCCTTTAGGCTTGTATAATTTTCCGCAAAACAGATTTGTGGCGGGTTTCATCGGTAGCCCGGCCATGAATATTCTGGATGGTAAAATTAATAAAGATAGCGGACTTTGGTTTGATGACGGAAAATTGCAATTAAAGCTGCCCGTGAAATATGAGGAAAGGCTGTCAGGATATGTGGACAAACAAGTCAGTTTTGGAATTCGACCCGAAGATATTTATGAAGCTGGTTTTGCTCACGGTTTGGAGGAAACAGCAGTAGAAGCATCTTTTACAGTAGAAGTGGTGGAACCCATGGGCAATGAAATCTTTCTTTATGTCTCAACCGGGAGCCATCCCATGGTCGCAAGAATTGATGCACATTCACAAGCTGCAATTGGACAGAAAGTGAATCTGGTCTTTAATATGGCTAAAGCCCATTTTTTTGATGCGGAAACGGAAGAAGCGATTGAAACCTGAGAAATGAACCCGCAACCCGCAACCCGTAACCCGCAACGATGACGCTATTAGAAAAAGTGTCAACTGTTATCATTCTTTAAAAACTCAAGAATATCTTTCATTTTTGCGGTTGCCAAAGCCATGCAGGTATCAGCAGCGCCGTAATAAAGGTACAACTCGCCGGTAGGGTCGTTCATGACGGCTCCGCAAGGAAAATTTGCGTCCGGGACATCACCCGTTCTTTCATATGGCAATTTCGGCCCCAAAACCCACTGTTGGCTGCGGCGAATGACTTTAGTCGGATCGTCCAAATCCAGTAGTGCCAACCCGATTCGGTAGATGGACCCTGATGCATGTTTGCGAACACCGTGATAAATGATCAACCAACCTTCAGGGGTTTCGATTGGCGGGCAGTTTAAACCAATCTTGTTGGCGTCCCACCAGCCGCCCTGCCGGGCTTCAATCAGAATTTTGTGCTGACCCCAATGAACGAGATCCGGAGAATATGCAATCCAGATATGCGCCTGTCCGCCGCCATAAACCGGACGATGAATCAAACACCAGAGGTCATTGATTTTTTTTGGGAAAAGCGCGGCATCTTTATTTTCGGGGTGTGTGATGGCGCCAAAGCGTTTAAAGTTCTTGAAATCCGTGGTGGTGGCGAGAGATACCAGCGGCCCTTGTTTTGAATAGCCGGTATAGGTAACTGCATATTGCTGCAACTCCTCCAAATACGTGATGCGCGGATCTTCTATCCCCCAAATTTCCTCAGGATAATTTTCCGGATCGGGCAGCAAAGTTGGCTGTGGATCGATTTGCCAGTCCGTTTTGCCGTCTTTGCTCGTGGCAACGGTTAAATGAGAGATTCCACGCATATCTTCAACCCGCACCAGAAGAAGCGTGCAGTCTTCAAATCTGGTGGCGCCTGCATTGAATACGGTGTTGGCCGGATAAGGCCAATCGTTGGCGGTCAGGATAGGATTTTTTTCAGACCGCTGGAAGATTCCAGTCGGGTCTTGCAAATGGGACATGCAGCTTTCTCCTCGATTTAATTTGAAGTCAAGAAGCACTCCAGCCGTCTGCGGGCGATTGGATTGGCTTCGACCTCAAGTATAGAATACAGGGCTTCGATAGTAGATTCGGCTCCGGAGTTTCGATTGATTGCAGACTCCGAGAGGATGCCGTCAAAACAGCGGCCGGTCTCAGGGTCATACATTTTCTGATTTGCCGGATTATTTCCGAAAAACCAGGTGGCTAATTCCCCCGCTAACTCAGCGAATCGTTCTTCCTGTGTCAACTCATATAACATCAAAGAGCCGACCACGGCGGGCCGGATAGCGTAGGCAATTTGGTCGAATTGTGTGACCTTTTTAGCACGAATTGTGTCTTCAAACACAAACTCGAGTTCGCGGGGAAATCCTTGTTCGATCCAATATGGATAAAAAGAACCGGCCTCTCTCACGGCAGCTTGTTGAATTTCCTGGTCCTGAAGGACTTTACCGGCCTGCGCTAAAGCCTGAGTTTGACTATTGCCCCAGCCGTGCCGGACATTTTTCCACGATAGAAACACCCCATACGGGAAGGTATCTTTGTCTCCGCTTTGCATCTCTATCAAACCCATGGCGAAAGTCTTTAGGTAATCTCTGACCGTTGGATCGCCCGAGACCCGGGCAAAGGCTGCCAACCCCAACATCAACTCTGAGGTGGCATCTGCGGCGGAATTGTAAAGCAGCCATTTCGGTGCTTTGAAGCCATCGAAATCTTCAACTTCAGGGTAATGCGCCAGTAAAGTGTCAATATGAACGTAGGTTTTCCGAATATGTTTTTTTAATAAATTCGCATAAGAAGCATCTAATTCATGAAAGACGCGGTAGCCTTCGCCCAGGGCCCACACGCCGCGCGCCGCCCACCAGCCAAAGCTTTTAAAACTCGTGTCACCTTCTCTATTTATGGAATAATCCGCATAAATAAAATTGTAGAACTGACCATCCTCTGCTTGCATAAAGAGACAGAAATCCAATAATTTGCGGGCACGCTTTAAACTGATGGAGTCGTCTGTAATCTCAAAGTGGCGAAGATAGACCACTGCGGCGCGCGCCACATCATCGACGCATGCGATACCTTCACTATGCGCATCCACCCATGCGTAATCCGGAAATTCAGAATAGATGTGAATGATGCCCATTTCTTTGCCGTCGATAACCACGTCTTCATATAAGTGATTTAAATGTGCCAGATTTACAAGTTTCAGGTCTACCGGTGCGGGGGCATGATTTTGACATCCGATAAACGACAGGGAAAATACCAAAAGGAGGCTAACTTTGATCACGTTTGAGCTAAACATTGAGGCCGGCTAATTAAAAATATATTAATTTTTTCGGATGCTATTCGACAGTTTCTATTATGGTCTGGTCTTTTGTAGCAAGGTTTTGAGTCAAGAGACCAGTAATTTCGTACTCTAAATCAAGTCTGGCATCAGCTAATTTTGGCAATGTGATAATGCTTCTCTGTTTACCGTATTTTCGATAATATTCAATGCCATCAATTATACGCATCTGAATCCAAGAATTGTTTTTTTTAGCAATTCCTCAAAAAAACACTTTGCGTCTCCTCGTGCGCCTTTGTCTCTGTCCTGCTTGGTTCCGGTTCTGGCGGGGTTAGGACCTTTCCGGTTTACCGGGCAGGTCAATTACCGTAAGATTAATCTTGCTCGTCTCGCCGCTTCAGCGACAGCTTTTTCTGGTGATTTCGCGCCATAAATCACGCAAGCTTCGTATTCTTGCGAAATAGCATCAAAAACCCGCATAGGTTCTTGGCGGATTCGGAAAGCCATTTTCTCTGAGCATTTTTTTATTGTAAATCATCATGACGGGATTGGTTTTCCATGGAATCTGGTACACCTGACCGTCTTCAGACCTGGCCTCTTCCAATATTTCTTCTTTTACTCTGGAATTCATCAGCGAATCAAAATCGGCAAACTGGCTGAGCGGTACCAGCGCCTTGGCGTTCACGTAGAGCTGCACGTCTCCGGGCCACATGTTCGAATAAATATCCGGCGGCGATTTTCCCACTACGGCAGCGAGAATCACTTCTTCACTGGACTGCCCTTCAGGGACGGGCTGATATTTGACCGGCATATCCGGGTGGACAAGATTCCACTCCGCGACGATCTCCTTAGCGAACTCTTGCTCGTATGGATTGTTGGCCGACCAATAGGTCAGCTCTCTTTCGCTATTTTGACTGCCACAACCGGCGGTGATAAGAGTCAAAAGCGTTAGAACAGCCACTCTATTTTTAATCAACATAGTCTTAATTCGAGTGAGTATTATTCAATGGGATTTCTGGGAAAGCAAATTAACTTAACATCCTGCCAGTAAAAAATCAACTCATTTTTTGGTATTTTTAAGGAATAATTCCCGATGACTATCCCCGATTCTGGGATTCGATAAAACCACGGATTGATTTCTTGAAGTTAGAAATAGTCAAAAGCTTCAATAAAAAAAACTTGACAAAAATATTTTTTCTACTTGAAACCTTTGATTTAATCAACCGTTCTTAGTTGGTGAATTTTGCTGAATTTTTTAAAAAGCTATGACGAAATTTTTAGAAAACTATCACGCCGATATCCTTGTTTGGATAAAATGAGCCCAATATAATAGGCAAAAAAAGAATCAAACGGTAACTTATTAAGGGTCAACGGCTCATAATTCGTATCTATGTTGCACAAAGGGCAATGCCCCTTCGAACATTATGAATCATGCACAAAAAAGTGAAATGAAGGTCGTTCCTTTCAGTTGTCAGATATTTTACAGAGGAAAAATGATAAAGATTTTTAAAGTGTGCAAAGGGTCTTTCCACCGCATTTCGAACCCTGCTTTTCTTTTTGTTTCTTTTCTTTTGGCTCTTCGAAAGGGGGCGTCCTCTTCTAGCTTTATCAAGTATTCCGTAATAAATGCCCTCCTTTCTGAAATTTCTCTTTACCTCATCATTGTCATAAGCTTTGTCAGCAAAAACAGAAGCCTCATCTCCACAAATCAACTCTTCTCTCTTTTGAGAATCATGCGGACTCGCTGTAGTAAAAGCTTTCTTTCTGATGATATTCGAACCTTCATCTACGGCAATATGCCCTTTATAACCATAGTATTTTTTCTTGTTTTTTTGGGTATGGCTGGCATCATAATCTTTTTGGGAACTTCTTTTTTTGACTTCATTTTCTTTGTTGTCAGCGCTGCCGGTCTCTTGCTTATTGGGTTTCCTCGCAGCCAGAACAATCGTTGCATCTATCAAAGTGCCTTTCTTCAGAATCAGATTCGCGTTTTCAAGTTGATGAAGAATAGCATCGAAAAGCTTATCATACAGGTTGTATTTTATCAACCGAGCCTTAAATTTCCAGATAGTCGTAAAGTCCGGGATTTCTTCATCAAAACTAATACCAAGAAATCGCTGAAAACTCAACCGGTCAATCAGGGCGTCTTCAAGGCCCGGTTCGCTTAAACCATAAAGAAATTGAATGAACAAACATTTCAAGGACAGCTCAATAGGCGTTGTGGGACGGCCCCTATTTGATTTTTTAAACATACCTTCACATTCTTTTACCAAAGGCCTCCAGTCAATGAATTTGTCCATACTTTTGAGTAATTTATCACTTCTTGAACGTTTTTTGCGTCTCGAAAAGGCACCATCTAAAATGGACATTTGTAGTTGTTGTGTTCTTATCATTTATTCACCCATTAACTTATTGTTATAATTAAAGTTAATGATTTTTATGAAATAACTCAAGAACTATCTTTGATACTTAACCTGTCGATTAAATCAAAGGTTTCAATCTGTAACTGTGGGTAAATAACCGCTTGTTTGGGCACTGGTTTTTCTGAATGTGATAAGGCTCATAAAGTTAGTTTGTCCAAAAAGTTCATCTAATAATGCCCTTACAAGATGTACATTTTCATCACTAATTTGAATAAAGATAGATCCACTTTCAGTCAATAAATCTCTCACCACAGTCAGGCGATCTCGCAAATAAGTCAGATACGAGTGAATGCCATCTCGCCAGGTATCCCGAAACGCCTTTACCTGTTCCGGCTCGCGGGTGATGTGCTCGGCCTTGCCGTCCTTCACGTCGCGGCTGGTGGTGGACCACTGGAAGTTCGAGTTGAACTTTATGCCGTAGGGCGGGTCCAGATAGATGCA
>SMVA01102235.1_pt1 | contig 11198 bp, 10 predicted proteins | sample 2456451 | NCBI WGS metagenome assembly SMVA01 (sample SAMN11095933, study PRJNA526329) | marine sediment metagenome | biome: Marine sediment; feature: Surficial sediment; material: Deep marine sediment; isolation source: Hadal surficial sediment | place: Pacific Ocean | collected 2014-05 | depth...
AGAAGTAATGGGTTTGCAAAACTCGGTTAGCCGTGCGCCCACTGAGGCGGAACTGAGCCAGATGTGTGAGCTGCTGGAGAAGGCGCTGGATGATGGCTATATGGGTCTGAGTACCGACGGCCTGCCATTTCACTACCTGTCCAATGATCCCAATACCGACAAGCGTATTCCCACCCAGTTCGCCAGCTACAAGGAACTGAAGCGCCTGCTCAAGGTGGTGCGCGAGCGCGACAAGGTCTGGCAAACCACGCCCATAATCGAAAAGCGCATTCAGGCGTTTAAGTATTTCTCACTCACCAGTGGCCGCCTGCACGGCAAGACCCTCAAGACCTCGGCGCTGGCCGCCATGGAGTTTGCCCTGATGCCCAAGGCCTCCAATGCGTTCCTGGGTTTTGCCAAGCTGATGAACTCGAAGTTGTTCAAGGGCAATATGCACTTCCAGGCGCTGGGCACCAATTTCCGTGTCTGGGCCGACGGTATTGTCAGCCCGCTGTACGAAGAACTGGAAACCACCTGTCAGTTGATTGCCAAGGAATATGACGACAGGGAAGGGCGCATGGCGCTGCTCAATGACCCGGCCTGGGCACAGCAGTTTCGCGAAGAGTGGCATCACGGCCGCAGTGGCTGGAACCTGGCCCACCTCAAAACAAAACTGGGTGTCCCCGACAGCCTGGTCATACGCGAATTTCACATGATGATTTTCGACGGTGCACCGGTAGCCGAATGGGATGGTGAAAGCTTTCAGCAAGTGCTGGATCGAGTGCAGCGTTTCCAGGCTGGTGCTTCGAGCGAGGCCCGCAGTGACAGCGAGCGCGAAGCCTTGGCTTTGTTCCCCGACCCGGTCGGGGATGACGCCGACTTTATGCTGCATATGATGCGTACCTACGACAAGGGCTTTCGCTACTGGGTGGATATTGGCAACGTCGGCAATCACGCCACGCTGGATTTGTTGTTGCACGAAAGCACTATGCCGGGCTTTAACGATTCCGGTGCGCATATTACCAATATGGCATTTTTCGATGCCAACCTGGGCGCCCTGAAGCGCGCCCAGGAACGCGATATTGCCACCGTGGCGCGCATGGTGCAGCGGCTCACCTCGGAGCCAGCCGCCTTTTTTGGTCTGGATGTGGGCACATTGGAAATTGGCGCCCAGGCCGATATTGTACTGATTGATCCCGAGGCACTGGCGCAGCATGAATGTGATCCCAACCGGCAGTTTGTGCACCGCGAATTATTTGATCACAAGCAGATGATCAATCGTTCCGACGGCGTGGTAAGCCGGGTCATGATCAATGGTGAAACCGTCTGGGAGGGCACCGACTTCGTGGCCGGTTACGGCAGCAAAACCCTGGGCCGTGCCCTGCGTGCTGCCTGACGCAAGCGGCTAGACATAGCGCACCGCGCCGCCGTCGATACGGATATTCTGTCCATTGATATAGGCGGCGCGCTCACTGCACAGAAATGCCACCAGGTCGGCGACTTCCTCGCGCCTGGCAATACGCCCACAGGGATTGGGGAAGTCCTCTTGCACCGCCATGGCTTCCCAATCTTCGCCCCAACCCAGCCGTTCAGCTTTGGCGCGATAAGCTGCTTCCACTTCCTCGGTGAGGATCAAACCCGGTGAAACCGTGTTGACGGTAATGCCGGTGCCGCCCAGTTCTTTGGCCAGGCTTACCGCCATGGTAGCCAGTGCGCCCTTGGCGGCGTAGTAGGCCGGCATGATGTGGTTGGGCTGGTGCGAACCGATGGTGCCCAGGTTGACTATGCGGCCCCAGCCGCGAGTTTTCATGCCCTCCATCAGGCCCTGCGCCAGCCGCGCCGCCGATAGTACGTTGACCTGGTACATCTCCAGCCACGTGTCCGTGTCACTGTCCTGCCACCTGTGGCGGTCCGCTTTGCCGTAGTTGTTGACGAGAATATCTACCGCGCTGCCGGATAACTGTTGCAGCACAGCGGCGCAGCCATCTGCCGTGGCGATATCTCCACTGACCTCACCGCCGCTGTTGGCGTGGCGAATTACAGTCGCACCCTCCGCCTGCAGGGTTTGTGCAATCACCTGTCCCGTGCCGCGATTGGCACCGGTTACCAGGGCAATTTTTCCATCTAGTTCTAAATGCATTACAAATTATGGTTTTATAAAGAGGGAGGCCGTTATACTAACGTCCAACTATGCTTATTGACATTCACAATGCTGTTTCTGAGTACGGGCTGGCTATCAGTGCCCTGTTGGGGCTGCTGCTTTTTTACCGCTGGTTTATCAAGCCCAAGCCACAGGCGAAGCCAGTGCCCCGGGGTTTGGACGGTGGCCACAACGATGTGGCGGAGGCGCTCAAGGGCACCCGGATAACCTTGCAGAACGCCCTCTACCCGGGCAGCAGCAAGCTGGAAGTGAGGGGCCGCTACTGGAAGGTTGCCGCGACACGAGATTTCGCCGCGGGTTCTGTGGTGGAAATCGTCGGCTACAAAGGCGATACCCTCAATATTGTTGCCTCTGAGCTGTCACGCTACGGACACGAGGTCGATGAGCGCCTCAGTAATACTGGCAGCGTGGCGCTGACCGATTTCAAACGGGATGACAAGATCGAGGCGGAATACGGAGCACGAGACCTGGATTACTGGCGTCTGTTCCAGGATGCCGAGCGGGAACATCGCAAACTGCCGTTGATCTACGCCTACCATGTTATGAGTGGCCTCAAGGGTATGAGCCTGGAGCAGGCCCGCGCACAAATGAACACCTATACCCTGGCGCTGTACGACCACAAGCGGGAAGGGCAGTATTTGCAGATGCAAAAACAGATGTACTCGCAACCGCGCATCTATAATTTTCTCTACATGGATGGCAAGTGGACCGGTACAGATCCCTCCCGTTACGAAGAGGAAATCAACGGCCTTATCGCAGCGCTGCACAGTGAGTGGGCGGTGCGCTATCGCGGCGATATCACCTCGGCCATGGTGCTGCGCGCGGTGATGATGATCCGCAAACAACAGCTCTAAACCCCGCTTTGGCGTCCACGGTCACGTGTTTGGCGCCTCCGCGCATGTCTGTATTGGCCTGTTTTGTCGACAATACGCGTATGGGACATTATATCTATCAGCGCGTTCACGGACACATCATCGTTAATATTGCCGGGCGACCCTGTGTGCTCGATACCGGCTCAGTCCTGAGCATTGGCGCCTACCCGATTACTATCAGGGGGCGTGAGTTCGAGGTGCATGACAGCTATCTCGACGTGACCTGCGAATATCTCAGCCGGGAAATTGGCACCCGTGTGGAAGGACTGATTGGTGCCGATATCATCAGCCAGTTTACCCTGGGTATTTATCCCACCGAGCAAATGGTGCAGTTTGAAGAGAGCCCGGCCGAGGGTGGGATCGTGGTGCCTATTGACAACTTTATGGGCGTGCCCATTCTCAAGTTTGCCTACGATGGCAAGGTGCTGCCGGCATTTTTTGATACCGGTGCGCCCCTGTCCTACCTGTTGGCGGAACAGTTGGAAGGCCTGCAGCCAGAGGGTGTGCAGGAAGAATTTTATTCACCGATTGGCAATTTTTTGACCCCGGTTTACCAGCTGCCCATCAAAGTGGGCGGAGAGTGCCACTCGCTGCGCTTTGGTTGCCTGCCGGAGGAACTGCGGCCGATGCTGGAAGCCGGTGGTGTAAAAGCCATTCTCGGCAGCGGGCTGCTCAAGCACTTCGGCATGTGCCTGTCGATACGTGACCAGGTCTTAAAGCTGGATGCCGCCATTAACAGCGTTGCGGCTTGATATTGGCATTGAGCCGGAAGAAGTTATCCGGATCGTACCTGGCCTTGATCGATTGCAGCCGCTTGCGGTTAATGGCGAAGTTGTCCAGCGTCTGTTGCTCATCCTGCTCCATCAAATTGGTATAAAACCCCATGGTGTGTGGCTGCAGGCGCGCCCAGTGATCGCGCACCATCTGCCGATAGCGCGGGTACTGCGCCGGGTCCTGCCAGCTGGCGGCAATGCCAATGTTGTATAACGCGTCCCTATGGGTAAAGGCAGTGGCCTGTGGATCAACCCGAGCGACCGCGCCGCCCAGGTGCTGAAAAAACAGGAATAGATTGGGATCGGCCGGGAATTCATCCGCCACCGCCGTGATGGTTTGCGCATCCAGTGTCGGCACCAGCCCGGATTTGATGTAGTGAGAACTGTGGGTTTCGTCGGTAGTGGTCTGGAAATCTGCGTAGGGGTTGGGACCGACACTGTCGAATATCGGTTTGGCGAACTGGCGGATCGGCGCGGTTAGCTGCTCGCCGATTTTGTGATCGCCTGCATAGATAATCTCAACACCGACCATGGAACCATTCTTGGGGTGGTTGATGAGTACCGGCGCCAGGTGTATCTCATCGGGCATGCCGGCCTGGTAATCCATGATAAAGGCCAGGAACTCACGGCGTTGCTGCCAGGGCATAAAGATATTGCCACCGTAGACAATGGGGTTGAAGTCGTGCAGTTGGTAAACAAACTCGGTGGCTACGCCGAAGTTGCCACCGCCACCGCGTATGGCCCAGAACAAATCGCTATTCTCCTGTGCGGAGACGCGGCGAATTTCACCATCGGCGGTAACAATTTGAGCGGCAAGCAGATTGTCGATGGTCAGCCCCAGTTTGCGGTTGAGCCTGCCCATGCCTCCGCCCAGGGTGAGGCCGCCAGCACCGGTATCTGAATCGGTGCCCACCATGGTAATGAGATTGTGCTTGAGCGCCGCATTGTCTACCTGGCCCAGGCGTGCACCGCCACCTACAGAGGCAGTCTTGCCGGCTACGTCCACATCCACCTGGTGCATAAAGGACAGGTCAATCATCAGGCCATTTTCAGCCACCGACTTGCCAGAAAAACTATGGCCGCCACAGCGCACCGAGGTCAGCAGGTCATGCTCGTGCCCGAACTTCACCGCCGCCGCCACATCCTCGGCGGAGGTACACTGGGCAATCAGCGCCGGCTTGTGATCTATCATCGCGTTCCACAGCGATCGCGCCGCGTCGTAACCATTACTGGAGGGCTTGAGCAGCTGGCCAGACAAGGAGGCTTCAAACCGGTTCACCAGACAACATAAACCCGCTGCCATCCAGGCGGACAATGCTAACCGCGTCTTTGGCGGGGGAGAGTGATGCCATGGCCATGCGGCCAGAGGCAGATGCGAGCACACCTGTAGCGAGCGCGCCTTTCAACAAGGTGCGGCGTTTCATGGGGATCACCTAGGTTTTTGTTGTCTATTTAATATAGGCGAGAAAGTTTGTTAGTGTGAAAAATTTGCTGGAGGGGGCGGAAACCAGTTCTCATATCTAGGTTAAGTAATTACTATAACCTATTGAATAATATTAAATAAATGATCGGATATGATGTAATTTCTATAAGTATTGATCTCGTATATGTGTTCTCTTATTCAAAGAGCATTTGAAGAAGGACATATAAATATGGTATCAATAATAGTATCATTCTTGTGACGAGTGTTCAGAGCATTCTCACTCGTATGAGGAATAATCCGTGCGGGGTTCGATATCAAGAGTTGTGTAAGGTTTGTGACTACTACTTTGGTGCAGCTCGCCAATCCGGATCCAGTCACCGAGTTTACAAAATGCCATGGCCGGGTGACCCGCGAGTGAATATTCAGAGATCAGGTGGGAAAGCAAAAGCCTACCAAGTTAAGCAGGTATTGCGCGCAATAGATCGTTTGGAGCAATTTCATGACAAATGAAAACGACAGATACACCTACCGCGTAACCTGGTCAGAGCAGGATCAGGAGCATGTGGGACTGTGTGTGGAGTTTCCTGGCTTAAGCTGGCTTGCGGGTACACCTGAGAAGGCGCTACGGGGAATCAGGAAATTAGTGCATGAGTGCTTGCTGGATCTTGAATTGCACAAGGAGTCTATTCCCGAGCCCTTGGCTACCAAGAGCTTTAGTGGAAAGTTTATGGTGCGCGTACCCCCGGCTGTGCATCGGCAACTCGTTTTGGAGGCGGCAGAGTCGGGCGTGAGTTTGAATCGGTTAATTTCGAGCAAGATAGCCTAGCGAACTATCCCCCCAGGCCCTTAATCACGTATCCACCCGAGCGTTCATCCAGCTCCAGTTTCAGCAAGCCGCGGTTCTCCGCTTCTTCCAGTAAATCACCGAAGGAGCGTACGCCGTAAAAGCGTTCATTAAATCCGGGCCGCCGGCGCTTGAGGGTTTGCTTGACCATGGAGCCCCACAGTTTCTGGCCATGGCCCTGGTCGGCATACAAGGCCTCGGCAGTTTCCATAACCAGGTTGATGGCCTCATCCAATTTGTCGTCTGGCGTGGAAGCATTGGCATTCTTTGACTTGCTGGCTTTGCTGGTTTTCCGTGGCGCCGCCTTGCGAATCAAGTCGTCGTAGAAAATAAATTCATCGCAGTTGTTCATCAGCAGGTCGGAGGTGGAGTTCTTTACGCCCACACCAATCACCACCTTGGCGTTTTCCCGCAGCTTGCTGACCAGCGGTGAAAAATCGGAATCGCCGGAGATAATGACAAAGGTATCGATGTGTTCCTTGGTGTAACAGAGGTCCAGCGCATCCACCACCATGCGAATATCGGCGGAGTTCTTGCCCGATTGCCGGGTGTGTGGAATCTCGATCAACTCAAAAGAGGCCTCGTGCATCACGGCTTTGAATTCCTTGTAGCGCTCCCAATCGCAGTAAGCCTTTTTCACCACCAGCGAACCCTTTAGCAGCAAGTGCTCCAATACCAGTCGGATATCGAACTTGGGGTACTTGGCGTCGCGTACGCCCAGCGCGACATTCTCGAAATCGCAGAACAGCGCCAGGTTGAGATCGTCATTGTTGATGGACATGGTGTGCGTCCCCGTGAAGTAGGTAGGCCAACAGCTTAACTAACCAGAATGGTTCTTACCACAACTGACCAGATTAGCACCGCGAGTGGAGCCACTACCAGGCTGAACTAGGGCACCGCGGTCGCTTTTTTTCTGGCCTGGGCCGCGTACAGCGAGAAGGTCGGGTCGGCGCGCAGGTAACTGAGCTCACCGCACACGCTTACGTATTCCTGTAGTTCCCGCTCGCCCTTGTACAGGGCATCCCAGTTGTCGCGATACAGTTGTTCCAGCGAACGGTAGGCAGCGGCGTTGTTTCTATCCATGGCGATGGCCCGGCGCAGGCTGCTGCGTGCGGCGGTCAGTCGCAATCCCTCGCGTCGCAGTAACTCGCCTTGCAGGGCCAGGACCCTGGATTTTTTGGGGTAATCGGCCACCAGGGTATTGATCTGCTGGCTTACCGACGCCGTCGGCCCATCGCTGGCCAATTGCCGCCGCAGTAACGTAACCTGGACGTCGATGTAGTTTTTGTCCAGTTCCAGGGCATGTTGCAAAAGCTTCAGGCCCTGTGCCTGCAGCTTGCCGGCTCCTTCTTTATCGCTGCTGCGCGCCAGTTGCAGACTGCCAAGCTCATAGGCCACTTGCGGCTGGCTGAGCGTGTGCAGGCTGCTGGACGGTATTTTCAATCCACCTTCGGGCTGCAGACGCCAGGTTTTAAGAGCCGTGTTGATATGCTTGTTGAGTACGTCGGCGAACGCATCGAAGTTCATTCCGTAGGCCTGTTGAAACGCTTGCGGCTCGGCCATCCCCTTGCCCAGCAGTTCCATGTATTGCTGATTCTTTTGCTTGAACTGCGGATTGCTGAACAAAAAATGCGTGGTCAGCCAGGAGTAGCTATAAAAATAATAGGCCGGTTTGCCGTGCCGAGGGCCGGATTGGGCCAGGTAAAGTTTTTCTACCGGCACCGTCTTGCCCGGATCTATACCCACCAGCCTGGATTCGGGTGGCGCCCCGTAGGTGATGTTGCCGTCGTTTACCTTCACAGCGGCCAGAAAGTTTGCCAGCCCTTCCTGGTACCAGGCGGGAAAATCGAAGTCGGCGTCCGAGCCCGAGCTATGCATAAGATAATGCACGTAATGATGAAGGAACATGTGCCGGGCATAATCGTCGTACTTTATCTGCAGGCGGTAACCCTTGAGATTCGCCACCGCGTAATCCTTATCTTCACCGATCAGGAAAAAACCATTGGTGGCCTGATCTATCTGCAGTGCCTTGAGGTTATTCCAGTTTCTTATCGCAAAGACTTTAATGGGCGGCAGGCTGTCTTTGAGTGGCACGCTCACAATATAGGGCATGGCCGCACGAAAGGATTCCAGGTCATTGATAAACGCCTGGGCGTATTCCTCGGGCGCGTCACTAATGACAATAAAGTTATCGGATTGCAGCTGCACCCAGTCACTGTTTAACAGGCGTCGTTCGAGTTTGTCCTGCCCCTTCGCCGCAAGAGAAAGGTTTGAGTACAGAATTACCAGAACCGCGATCAGCAGGCTGATGCGTAGATTGGTTTTGCTCATAACGGGCAGTATAGGCGATCTATTCCCACTTTTCCTGACGGTCAAGCAGGATTCCAACCGCGATATCGTAGTCCATATCTTCGCCGTGCCAGTTTGTTAAGCACGTTTCAGCTGAAACGTCTTTACACTTCTCCTCAAGGCTTAAAACACGGGCGGTGGGCGCATCTTGGTCCGGAAACTGTGGCCGGACACGAGGGAAAATCTCCTTGCCGAAGCTGTCTCTAAAGATAAAGTCGTCGCTGTCATCGCCAGGCGTAATACTGAACTCATCCCCATGCAGCGCCCGATGATGAAAGCGGCACAGGGTGACCAGGTTATCGAGACTGGTTTCACCGCCGTCGGCCCAGTGCTCGATATGATGCGCGTCGGTATAACGACTGCAGCTACAACCGGGGAAACGGCATTGATCGTGATCGCGGGTAGCGAGTGCACGGCTGATATTGGGCGGCACAATACGCGAGCGCCGACCAATATTGAGTACCTTGCCTTTATCATCCTCCAGCACGGTAATCAGGCTGGCATCACAGCAAAGCCGTTTGGCGGTATCCGGATGCAGCCAGTTGTCGTGATCCAGGCGGCAGTTTTGGTCATTGCTGTTGGCCTGCAGGGTCTTGATGTCAACATGCAGCATCACCTGGGTATGTTCAGCACCCTTGAGCGAAGCGATGCCTTGCCGGTCGGTCGCCAGGTAGTGCTCCGCCATGGCGGAGAGGGCATCGGCACGCTTTTGGCCAAAACTGCGCAGCGGTTTACTCTCATCCGTATCTTCTTCATCGCGTTCGGCGATGGCATTGAGTGCTTTCACCATTAGTTCACCCTCGGCCGGGGCGAGTTTGGCCTGTATCACCCAGCAGCCATCATCATCGCGGTAGCAACTGGCCTGACGGGACTCATATTGAAACTCTTCGCAACCAGCAGCTTGCAGCTTTTGCGCATAGTCGTGTTTGCGCACCAGCTTTTCGATATGGCTGACCGTGCCGTGGCGGGCAATGTAGAGATAGTAACCTTCGGTGGCGGCATCGGCCTGGCGAGTAATAGCCCGCACCATGGAGTAACTCAACTCGCCATTGGCAAAGGCAGTGCTGATTTTGGGCAGCTGTTCCAGGCAGCGTGCCACCCGCACCTTCTCGCGGGCGGCGCCCAGGGCAATACCGCATTTCCATTCCAGCCAGTGGGCGCAGGAACGAATGCCCACCCCGGTCCAGCCACCTTGTTTATCAAAAATCAGCAGCAGGTTGAGCAAGCGAAAGTTAGCCGCGTTAATATGGCCGGCGAGGCGGGTGATTTCCTGGGCCAGCTGATCGTTGCTGGAGGGCAGGGCGCAGCTCATGGGGGGCTCCTTGGTTCGACCAATAACTGGATGGATGCACAGTATTAAATATACTCCTGATCCACCTGAGGTACAATCAATAACCTATTGTTTTTAATACTAAAAATGTCTATACATAAAGTGGTTTATGAGGAGTGAATCTATGCCCTTACCCCAGCTGACGCGCAGCCAGATGCTGCTGCTAATTGCCGTGGCCGGAGTGGTTATTTTGGCCTGGATGGGCACGCTGGACCGCATCTCCGATGCGTATGTGAGTGCGTCCCTTGTTGATGCGGGCATCATCTATGGCACCGCCCGGGGCATTAACGCGCTGGTGTCGGCCCTGCAGGGTACCGAACTGGATATGTGGCTGGTGACTTTCAGTGTCGGTGAGCTGCTGGACCCGGTAAACGACCTGATCGAGCGCTTCTCCGGGGTAATGACCATCGCCATAACCTCGCTGGTTATCCAGCAGTTACTGCTGATGATCGTCTCGGATGTGACATTTACCGGCGCACTCACCCTACTGGGGGTGGCCACAGCAATCGCACTACTTATCGGCCAGATCGCCGGCTACCGGGCGCTGCTGCGGGTATTCCTGGTAGTTGCCTTGCTGCGTTTTGCGCTGTCCATCGTGGTGCTCGCCAATTTGTGGGTAGACCAGGTGTTTCTGCCCGACAGTAGTGCGGTGGAATACCAGGTGATGCAGGAGTTTCATGCGGATTTGGAAGGCGTGGATAATATAGTGCGTGGCGAGGGTGGGAGCTCTACCATTGCCGATCAGTTTGCACTGTTACAGCACAAGTTTGACGCCTTTGTGGACAGCAGCCTGCGACTGATGGGGGCGCTGCTGCTCAAGGCGGTGATTATTCCCCTGCTGTTTTTATATGCGGTGCTGCTATTGGGCAGTAAACTGGTGCGACGAATTACGTAAACAGACAGGTAACACAGCAGTGAGCTCACTACAGGATCAATTGTTAAAGGCCGGCTTAACCGACAAGAAAAAGCTCAAGCAGGCCAGCAAGGAAAAGCGTAAACAGAAGAACGTCGCCCGCCACAACAAGGAAGCGCCACAAGAGGGCGCCAAAGAGCAGGCACAGCGAGCCCTGGCCGAGAAGGCCCAGCGCAGCCGCGAGTTAGCCCAGCAGCAAAATGCCCAGGCAGAGAAGAAGGCCATTGCCGCCCAGATCAAGCAGTTGATTGAACTCAACAAACAATCGCGGCAGGGCGGAGAGATTCCCTACAACTTCAGCGACGGCAAAAAGATCAAGAAGCTGCATGTTACCGCCGAGCTGCAAAAACACCTGATCAACGGCAAACTGGCGATTGTGAAGCTGGGCGAAGCCTACGAGGTGGTGCCCGCCAAGGTGGCCGAGAAGGTCGGCCAGCGCGATGAGACAGCCGTGATTGTACGCAATAACCCCAGTACCGATATCGAGGACGAAGATGATCCTTACGCGGATTACAAGATTCCCGACGATTTGATGTGGTGAGGTAAACATGCAG
>SMVA01164746.1_pt1 | contig 11198 bp, 10 predicted proteins | sample 2456451 | NCBI WGS metagenome assembly SMVA01 (sample SAMN11095933, study PRJNA526329) | marine sediment metagenome | biome: Marine sediment; feature: Surficial sediment; material: Deep marine sediment; isolation source: Hadal surficial sediment | place: Pacific Ocean | collected 2014-05 | depth...
AACAGGAAACAAAGAAAATGGGTGCTTTCAAACAGCCGCACGGCGGCGACCTCAAGAATTTGTATTTATCGGCAGATGCTGCCAGCAAAGAGCAAGACGCGGCGCGTGAGTATGCGTCATGGGACCTGACCGAACGCCAGCTGTGCGACATCGAGTTGCTGCTGAACGGTGCATTTTCGCCGCTAGAGGGATTTCTGAACCAGGCTGACTACGATTCGGTGGTTGCCAGGATGCGGCTAACGTCCGACGTGCTTTGGCCGATGCCGATCACGCTGGATGTAAGCGAAGAATTTTCTTCGAAGATCAAGTCAGGCGACAAGGTCGCATTGCGCGATCTTGAAGGCGTGGTCATTGCGACGATCGAAGTGGGCGACATCTGGACGCCGGACAAGAAAATCGAGGCCGAGAGCGTCTATGGCTCCAGCGATGAAGCGCACCCTGCGGTCCATTACCTGAACAATATTGCCAACCCCGTGTATGTGGGCGGAAAGCTTGCTGGCATTGAGACACCGACGCACTACGACTTCAAACACCTGCGAGACGGGCCTGCTGAAATGCGCGACCGATTCCGGAAGCTCGGCTGGCGCAAGGTTGTTGCGTTCCAAACGCGAAATCCAATGCACCGGGCGCACCAGGAGATAACGCTGCGAGCGGCGAGAGATATCGAGGCGAATCTTCTTATTCATCCGGTCGTCGGCATGACGAAGCCCGGCGATGTGGATCACTTCACGCGAGTGCGATGCTATGAACACATCCTTGATCGCTATCCTGATCAGACAACGATGCTGAGCCTGCTGCCGCTCGCCATGCGCATGGGTGGGCCTCGCGAAGCCATGTGGCACGCGATCATTCGCAAAAATTTCGGCTGCACGCACCTGATTGTTGGCCGCGATCACGCGGGTCCCGGCAAGGATTCGAACGGCGAAGACTTCTACGGACCCTACGACGCGCAAGCGCTGCTCGAAGAGCATGCCGATGAGCTCGATATCACAATGGTGCCGTTCCAGCTGATGGTTTACGCCGAAAATCGTGCGCAGTACGTGCCGATCGATGAAACATCGGATGACGACACGGTCCTGAATATTTCCGGCACGGAGTTGCGCCGGCGTCTGGCCGAAGGCCTGGATATACCAGAGTGGTTTTCGTTTCCCGACGTTGTTGAGGAATTGCGGCGTACGCATCCGCCGCGCCACCAGCAGGGATTTACGGTCTTCTTCACGGGCCTGTCCGGTTCCGGCAAATCAACGATAGCGAATGCATTGATGACCAAGCTCATGGAAATCGGTGGCCGGCCTGTCAGCCTGCTCGATGGTGACATCGTTCGCAAGAATCTATCCAGCGAGCTGGGCTTTTCGAAGGAGCACCGCGATCTGAACGTCACGCGAATCGGCTACGTGGCGAGCGAGATCACGAAGAATCGTGGCATCGCGATCTGTGCGCCGATCGCACCGTATACGAGCACGCGGCGCGTGGTTCGGGAAATGATCAGCCTGGTTGGCGGTTTTCTCGAGATTCACGTGTCGACGTCGCTGGAGGTCTGCGAAGCGCGCGATCGCAAGGGTCTATACGCCATGGCGCGTGCGGGAACCATTAAGGAATTCACAGGAATTTCAGACCCTTACGAGATTCCTGAGAATGCCGAGATGGTTATCGATACGGTCGGAATTACGCCGGATCTGGCGGCACACCGGATTCTCGTGAAACTCGAGGCAATGGGATTCATCCGCTAGTGCGATAGGGCTGCGACCCTTGCGCTAAGATACGCACATGTCCAAGAAACTCTACATTAAAACCTTCGGCTGCCAGATGAACGAGTACGACTCGGACAAGATGGCGGACGTGTTGCGCGAGTCTCACGGATACGAGCGCACGGATGTGGCTGAAGATGCGGACCTGCTGCTCGTCAATACCTGTTCAATTCGCGAGAAAGCGCAGGAAAAAGTGTTCTCCCAGCTAGGGCGCTGGCGTCAGATCAAAGAGAAGAGAAAAGGCGTCATGATCGGTGTCGGCGGATGTGTCGCGAGCCAGGAAGGCGACGGTATCAGCAAGCGAGCGCCGTATGTCGACGTCGTGTTTGGGCCACAAACCTTGCATCGTCTTCCCCAGTTAATCGATGCAGCCAGCAAACAGTCTGAGGCTGTTGTCGATATTTCATTTCCTGAGATCGAGAAATTCGACTGCCTGCCAAAGCCGCGTGCGGAAGGGCCGACTGCGTTCGTCTCGGTTATGGAAGGATGCAGTAAGTACTGCAGCTTTTGTGTGGTCCCTTACACGCGTGGCGAAGAGATCAGTCGTCCGCTTGATGGCGTGATTCAGGAGATTGCACAACTCGCAGAGCAGGGAGTTCGCGAAGTAAATTTGCTTGGCCAGAATGTAAATGCTTATCGGGGTCCGATGCACGATGGCAGCATCGCCGATCTTGCGACGCTCATTTACTACGTTGACGCGATCGAGGGCATTGATCGAATTCGTTTCACGACGTCGCACCCGGTTGAGTTTACCGATAGCCTGATTCAGGCCTATGCGGAAGTACCATCGCTCGCGAGTTACCTGCACTTGCCGGTGCAACACGGCTCGGATCGCGTTCTTGCGGCGATGAAACGCGGTCACACGGTGCTTGAGTACAAGAGCAAAATCCGCAAACTCCGCAAGGTGCGTCCGACACTGTCGCTGTCATCCGATTTTATCGTTGGATTTCCAGGTGAGACCGACGGTGATTTCGAAGCACTCATGAACCTCATAGCGGAAATCGGTTTCGACCAGTCATTTTCGTTCATCTACAGCCCCCGTCCGGGAACACCGGCAGCGAGTCTTGCTGACGACACGCCGGTCGAGGTCAAGAAAGAACGGCTGCGGATCCTGCAGCAGCGTGTTAACCAGCAGGCGATGGACATCAGTCGTGGAATGATAGGGTCGACGCAGCGCGTACTGGTCGAAAAATTGTCCAGGAAGAGCGCGAATCAGGTTGCGGGCCGCACAGAGAATATGCGTTGGGTTAACTTCGATGGCAACGAGTCGATGATCGGTCAATTCGTCGATGTTGTGATCTCCGAGGCACTGCCTAACTCCCTCCGCGGGCGTCTTGCAGATAATCTGGTCGCGGCGTAGTCTTAAGTTACCTTGGACGCTACGCAAACCTCACGGGACATCGTGCTTGAGCCCGCCGATAATCAACGTCTGGCCAACCTCTGCGGCCAGTTCGACGAACACCTTCGACAAATAGAATCACGCCTGGGTGTGGAGATTGCCAGCCGTGGCAACCACTTCCGCGTGACAGGACGGCCGGTCGACGCCGAGATCGGCGGTGATGTACTCGAGTCCTTGTTCGAATTGACGGATCGAGAGCGACTTGATCCGGAACGCGTTCACATACACCTGCAAGAGTCGGTCATGAAACAGGAGCCCGCAGTGAGCAACGAGCAGTCGTCGCCGACATCTGGCGGCAGCAATAGCGACGTCGATATCGTCGTGCAAACCAGCCGCAAGCAGATTCGTCCACGCGGCGAGAATCAAAAGAACTATGTGACGAACATACGCCAGCACGATCTGGCCTTCGGTATTGGCCCTGCAGGTACCGGCAAGACCTACCTCGCCGTGGCGGCGGCTGTTGAAGCGCTGGACAACGAGGAGGTGCGGCGAATCGTACTCGTGCGGCCTGCGGTTGAGGCCGGTGAAAGACTCGGCTTTCTGCCGGGGGATCTGTCGCAGAAAGTCGATCCCTATTTGCGACCCATGTATGACGCGTTGTACGACATGATTGGCGCCGAACATGTCACACGACTTATTGAACGCAATGTTATTGAGATCGCACCGCTGGCGTTCATGCGCGGTCGGTCGCTAAACGAATCATTCGTCATTCTCGATGAAGCCCAGAATACAAGCGTGGAACAAATGAAAATGTTTTTGACGCGCATTGGTTTTGGCTCGCACGCTGTGGTGACCGGCGACATAACGCAGATCGACTTGCCACCCGAACAGACGTCAGGGCTCAGCCACGCAGCGAAAATACTGCAAGACGTTGATGGCGTTGCATTTACCTTTTTCGCGCCGCGCGACATCGTGCGTCATCCGTTGGTGCGACGAATTGTTGAGGCCTATGAAGCCGAGTGAATGCGCAGGGCGAAATCACTGTCGACGTGCAGTTTGCATGCGATGACGCGGACAGTCCGGACGCGGAAATAATCTGTGGATGGGTGAGGATTGCGGTTGCTGAAGCGGGCGTCGAAGTGACAGGTGATGCTGAGGTCTCGGTTCGGGTAGTCGATATTGACGAGATACGAACTCTGAATCGCGATTACCGGGACAAGGACGAAGCGACTAACGTGCTGTCATTTCCCGCAGGTAAGATCGACGGCTTGCCCGCGGCAGCGGTTCAGACACTTGGTGACGTGGTTGTCTGCGCGGCAGTCGTGCGCGACGAGGCAGCATCCCAGGCCCGGGAATTAGCCGATCACTGGGCGCATATGTTGGTCCACGGCACGTTGCACCTGCTCGGTTACGACCACATGACAGATGCCGGCGCCATGGAAATGGAAGACCTCGAAAGCAGAATTTTGGCGACGCAGAGCGTGGCCGACCCGTATAGATCCTAATGATTACAAGCTGTTACTATCCCCACAAATGAACGACCAACCGCCAAGTAGCAGCGGCAACGGAACCACCGGCCTGTTTGCGCGTGTCCTGCGTGCGATCAAGGGTGAGCCCTGGAGCCGCGACGAAATTCAGGAAATGATCCAACAGTCCGGAATCGATCTGGATGCCGAAGAGAAGAGCATGCTCGCCGGTGTGCTGGAGGTATCCGAGATTCAGGTGCGTGACGTGATGATCCCGCGCTCGCAAATGGTCGTAATCGATATCGAGCAGGATTTGGATGAGATGCTCACCGTCATTGTTGAATCCGGTCATTCACGTTTTCCGGTTATCGGTGATGACCGTGACGAAGTGCTTGGAATCTTGCTCGCGAAAGACCTGCTGCGTTATTTCGGTAAAGATGAAGCCAAAAATCTGCCGATTGGCAAGCTGTTACGACCCGCGTCGGTCATTCCGGAGTCGAAGCGCTTGAATGCGTTGCTGAAGGAGTTTCGTGCAAGTCACAATCACATGGCGATTGTCGTCGACGAGTACGGTGGCGTTGCCGGATTGCTGACGATTGAGGATGTTCTGGAAGAAATTGTCGGCGAAATTGATGACGAACACGATCACGAAGAAGCCGAGTTTATTCGAGCGGATGGTGAACGCGACGGCAGGCCGAAATTTGCGGTGCGGGCACTGACGCGCATTGAAGACTTCAATGAATTTTTCAATTGTGCACTTGATGATGAAGACTACGACACGATTGGCGGTCTCGTCATGCATGAGCTTGGTCGATTACCGCGCCGGGGTGAGCACGTAGAATTTGGTGGCTTCGAGTTTGCCGTGACACAGGCCGACAAGCGCCGCATCGAATCCTTGCGGGTACAACGGAACGCAACTTGAGCGGATGGCGTACGCTCCTCAATTCCTGACGCTGCCCGCCGACCAGCCGCGGCTGAGCCGCTTGATCGCGTTCATTCTGGGTTGCCTGACGACGCTTGGCTTTGCGCCGTTCGGCTTTTATTTCCTTATTCCGGTTCTGCTGCTGCCGATCCTGTATGTTTGCGTGACCGCGGCGCCGCGTGATGCGGCAGGACACAGTTTCTGCTACGGCTTCGGCTTGTTTCTGACGGGCACCTACTGGATTTACATCTCGGTTGCGGTATTCGGTCAGGCTCCGGTCTGGATTGCCGTCATGCTCATGCTCGGCCTGACGGTCATCATGTCGTTCTGGCTGTATCTTGCGGGCTGGCTCATCAGTCGATTAACGCAGGGCGAGCCCCTGCAGCTTATTGCGGTCGCGCCGGCAGTCTGGGTGCTGGTCGAGTGGCTGCGTGGATGGGTCTTAACGGGTTTTCCATGGCTCGCGTTCGGCTATGCCAACGTCGATTCAGCGTTCGCTGCCTATGCTCCGCTTGCAGGCATCTACGGTGTTTCGTTTGTGGTTGTCCTGACGTCGGCCACATTGCTCGCCGCCATCATGAATCGTGGTACGCAACGCCTGATCATCGCCGGTTTCGCCGTCGTGCCATGGTTGCTTGGTATTGGCCTGGGATCCGTGGAATGGACTGAGGAAGCCGGTGAGCCCGTTCGCATAACAATCCTGCAAGCCGGAATCTCTCAGGAGCAGAAATGGCTTGCCAGCCAAAAACAGCCGACGCTCGACTACTATCGTGAAGAAACACGCAAGCTTCCGGACAGCGAAATTGTTGTCTGGCCCGAGGTTGCAATACCGTCGCTGACCAGTCGCGAAGCTACGTTCCTGTCGTTGCTACAATCGGACGCGCGTGCGAGTGGTCAAACGATCTTGCTGGGCATTCTCGAAGACGATGAAGCACGCGGCGGCACTGTGATTTACAACAGCGTCATCGCGCTGGACGGTGAGCGCCGACAAACCTATCGCAAGCGACACCTCGTGCCGTTCGGCGAGTATTTTCCAGTGCCCGCCACGGTGCGTGAATGGATGCGAATGATGAATCTGCCGCACAATGACCTTGCAGCCGGTGCGGATTACCAGGATTTGCTGGAATCGGCAGGTGGTCAGCGAATCGCCGTGGCTATTTGCTACGAAGATGCCTACAGCACCGAACTACGTTACGCACTGCCGGAGGCCGGCATTCTGGTCAACGTCAGTAACGATGCCTGGTTCGGCGATTCGATCGCGCCGCATCAGCATTTACAAATTGCGCAGATGTTGTCATTGGAGCTTGGCCGGCCCTCGGTGCGCTCGACCAATACCGGGATCAGCGCCTTTATCAGTCACAGGGGCGAACTCCTGGAAACAGGTCCGCAATTTGCTGCTGCTCGCATTACAGCCGATGTGACGCCGCGCCGGGGCAGCACACCGTATGCCAGCTTTGGCCACGCACCGGTCCTCGGGCTGTGTCTCGCGCTGTTGGGCCTTAACTGGTTGCGAGCTCGCCTGTAAGCCGGCCTGGCTACTGCCATTTCCGCCCTGTTCATGTAGGCTTGCGGGTTTTCGCAAGCCACCTCTGCCGATACTGTAAATGACCGCCGAATATCATCCAGAAATCGTTGAAAAAGCCGCCCGTGAACAATGGGAGGAATCGCGTTGTTTCGAAGTTTCCGAGGATTCGGATAAGGAAAAATTCTACTGCCTGACGATGTTCCCGTATCCGAGTGGCAAGTTGCACATGGGGCATGTGCGCGTCTTTACCATTAGTGACGTCATTGCCCGCTACCAGCGTATGCAGGGTAAGCATGTATTGCAGCCGATGGGCTGGGACGCATTCGGTATGCCTGCCGAAAACGCCGCCATCAAACACGGGGTTCCGCCCGCGAAATGGACCTATGACAACATCGACGACATGCGTGTGCAGATGAAGCGCCTGGGCTATGCCTATGACTGGACTCGCGAAATAACAACCTGCCGGCCGGAGTATTACCGCTGGGAGCAGTGGTTGTTTACGAAGATGTTCGCGAAAGGGCTCGTTTACCGCAAGAATTCGATCGTGAACTGGGACCCGGTTGATCAAACGGTGCTCGCGAATGAACAGGTGATCGATGGTCGCGGCTGGCGTTCGGACGCGCTCGTCGAGCGCCGCGAAATTCCGCAGTGGTTCATGAAAATCACGGACTATGCCGACGATCTACTCGACGAGCTGGACAATCTTTCGGGGTGGCCCGAGTCTGTCAAGACGATGCAACGAAACTGGATAGGCCGATCGGAAGGCGTTGAATTGTCCTTCGATGTCGCAGGTGAGGAGGCCTTAAGCGTTTATACGACGCGCCCCGATACCTTGTTTGGTGTGACCTATATGGCCGTCGCGGCGGAACATCCGCTGGCACAAAAGGTGGCTGCCGATAACGCCGACATTGCCGCGTTCATCGAAGAGTGCAAAAAGACCGACGCGGCCGAGGCAACACTCGAGACAATGGAAAAGAAGGGAATGTCGCTGCGTATTTCCGCCGTTCACCCGTTAACGGGCGAAGACGTACCGTTGTGGGTCGCCAATTTCGTGCTCATGAGTTATGGCACCGGGGCCGTCATGGCCGTGCCCGGTCATGATGCACGTGACTGGGAGTTTGCGAAGAAGCACGATCTGCCGATCGTCCAGGTTATTGCACCTGAAGACGGTAGCAAGATCGACATCGGCGAAGCCGTGTTTGTCGATCATGGGGTGCTCGTCAATTCCGGCGAATACAACGGCATGGACTTCGATACGGCGTTCAGCGCGATCGCCGATCACATGGAGAAATCAGGCCGTGGCAAGCGTACGGTGAACTATCGTCTGCGCGACTGGGGTGTGTCGCGGCAACGCTATTGGGGTACACCGATACCGATTATCTACTGCGATGACTGCGATGCGGTGCCGGTCCCGGAGGATCAGTTACCGGTCGTCCTGCCCGAAGATGTCGAGCTCACCGGCGTTGGCTCGCCTTTGAAAGATATTCCGGAGTTTTACGAGACGACCTGCCCGAAATGCGGCAAGGATGCACGACGCGAAACCGATACCTTCGATACGTTCGTCGAATCGTCCTGGTATTTCGCACGCTATGCCTGCCCCGATGCCGGTGGCGCGATGCTTGACGAACGCGAGGCCTACTGGATGCCTGTCGATCAGTACACGGGCGGCATCGAGCACGCGATTCTGCACCTGTTGTACTCACGCTTTCTGCAGCGCGTGATGCGAGATGAAGGCATCACACGCGCGTCCGAGCCGTTCACGAACCTGCTGACGCAGGGCATGGTGCTGAAAGACGGCGCCAAGATGTCGAAAGCGAAGGGCAATACAGTCGACCCGCAGGAACTGATTTCGAAATACGGCGCCGATACAGTGCGCTTGTTCATGATGTTCGCCGCGCCGCCGGAACAGTCGCTGGAATGGTCGGACGATGGCGTGCAGGGTAGTTTCCGCTTCCTGAAGCGATTTTGGGCCGCGGTGCAAAACCATGTTGATGCAGGCTCTGTCGCTGATGTCGATCCAGCCAGCCTCGATGACGCGCAGAAAGACCTGCGTCGCAAGACGCATCAGACAATCGCTAAAATTTCGGACGATATCGGTCGCAGGCATTCCTTCAACACGGCGATTGCCGCAGCGATGGAGTTGCTGAACGCGATTAACAAGAGCGATGACAGTTCCGCCCAGGGCCGCGCAGTGGAACATGAGGCGCTCAAAGCCGTCGTCCTGATGCTTGCCCCGATCGTGCCGCACATTTGCAATGCGCTGTGGCAGGCCATGGGTTACACGGAGGCGCTGATTGATCAGCCGTGGCCGGATTACGACGAGTCCGCGCTTGAGCAGGACAGCATCGAACTTGTTGTCCAGGTTAACGGCAAATTGCGCGGCAAAATTTCGGTTGCTTCGGATGCCGCCAGGGAGCGAATCATCGAGCAGGCGCTGGCCGACGAAAACGTACAGCGATTTATCGACGGCAAGGAAATTCGCAAGGTCATCGTAGTACCCGGACGATTGGTGAGTATCGTTGTCTAGACTAAGGCCATTTCTGATTCTCGCTGTTCTCAGCCAGCTACTCCCGGCGTGCGGCTTTCAATTGCAGGGAGCATTCACGGTTCCCGAGGAGATGCAGCGTACCTACATAGATACGGAAGACAGCCACAGCTTGTTCTATAGGGCATTTCGCAGGGACCTGCGAGCGGCGGGCGTCAATGTTGTGGATTCGATGGATGATGCGACCGCCGTTTTCACTATTTACTTTGACGAGACTGGCCAGCGCGTTCTCTCGGTATCGGCGCGTAACGTGCCGACCGAGTTCGAAGTTTTTTACACGCTCTCCTATGGACTCATGGGCGGCGATGAAACGCTCATCGACGTTCAGGACATGACGATGGTTCGCGACTACACTTATGACGAGACACTTGTGCTGGGCAAGGCAAAAGAAGAAGCAGTCATTCGAGACGCGCTCGTGCAGGACCTGGTGCGCATAATTCTCAAACAAATCTCCGTACGTTAATTAACCCGATGAGCAGCGTGCTCACGATCGCGAACCTGACACCTGAGCCGCTTGGCGTGTTGCTGGCTAAATTTCAGTTACAGCTGCAGCTACAAGTCGATGATGAAGACATTCAGGGGAGTTTCTGGGGAGCGTCAGAGGCCGGGCTGGTTGGGACGACCGTGTTCGTTCGCAGTGACACGGCCGGTGCACTCGTTGTTGCATGAGGCCGGTCACCTGATTTGCATGACAAGTGAACGACGCGCCGGACTGGATCGCGACGCCGGTGGCGATGACCCTGAAGAGGCGGCTGTTTGCTATTTACAAATTCTGCTCGCCGAACATATTGACGGCCTCGGTCGCGAGCGCGTCATGCAGGATATGGATAGCTGGGGTTACAGCTTTCAACTTGGAAGCACGCGGCAATGGTTCGAAGAAGATGCCGAGGACTCACACAACTGGTTGATTAAACACGAGATTATTACTCAACACGACGACATCACGTTCCACTTACGTGCCTAGTCTGCGTGTATAATCCAGCATGGCCTGGATCCGGTACCTGCTGTACTTTTCTCTCATAACGGCAATCATGGCGTTGCTGGCGCGCCTGGAAATCGCCTACCCGGGCAGCCTGCGTCTGCAGGTATTTACAGAGGCCACTGACAGTTTTGGTACCAGCGAGTACTCGCCTGTCGAAATGATTCAGCCACTCATATTGATTATTAGCGGTTTGGTCATGGCACGGGTGGCAATCAGCTATGTATCACAACGACCTGTTGCGTTTGTATTCGGTGGCGTTGCGCTTACTTTCACGATTCTTGAACTCGATTATTTTCTCGATCGTTATCTGATCCGGAATCTCTGGCTTGTACTCGTCGGCATTTGCATCGCGCTGGTGATCGCGTATGCCTATCGGCAACGCAAACGCATCAATATCGCGTTGGGCCGACTCTGGCCATCTCCGGCACTGGCCCTCATGTTCGCGGGCGCCGTCATGATCTTCGGTTTCGTTCGCATCGTCGGTAACGAATCGCTTTGGCAAGCGATCCTGGGCGAGCAGTACCAGCCCATTGTCGCGATCGCGGTCAAGGAATTTGTCGAACTGGTCGGTTATATGCTGTGGCTGGTCGGCGCAATCGAGTATCGGTATCAGGTGCGCTCCATCATCGAGCGCAGTCCCATGCCCGCCGCCGTCAAAAGACGGCAGACGC
>SMVA01186248.1_pt1 | contig 11195 bp, 7 predicted proteins | sample 2456451 | NCBI WGS metagenome assembly SMVA01 (sample SAMN11095933, study PRJNA526329) | marine sediment metagenome | biome: Marine sediment; feature: Surficial sediment; material: Deep marine sediment; isolation source: Hadal surficial sediment | place: Pacific Ocean | collected 2014-05 | depth 0-1...
CGGCAAATCCACCTCGATGCGGCCATGGGCGGAACTCCAGCGCCGGATGCGGACTTCTACAAGACGCTCGCCAAAGCGCTTAACGACATCGCAGAATCTCTCGAGGCAATCGCCGGACGACACGATTAGGGCATGTCAGCCGCTCCCTGACACTACGCTGACGCGACACTGTTAGTATAGTGTATCTAAAATCGCCCGGTTGCCCCACCGAGTGGGGTGGTGCAAGTTGCTTGTGTGACACCATCGACCCCGCCCGCCCCCGCCTCGTCCGTCGAACTCCCCTCCGGCGTCAGCTACCTGCGCACCGATGAGCAGCTGCGCCGGTTCTTTCACGAGATCGAGGGGGAAACCCTCCTGGCGCTCGATACCGAGGCCGCCAGCTTCCACCGGTATGAAGATCGGGTCTACCTGATCCAGCTCTCATCCCCAAGTGCCACGGCGGTGATCGACCCGCTCAGCGTGACCGACCTCTCCCCGGTGGGACGGGCGCTCGCCGACCCCGGGATCGAGGTGGTATTTCACGATGCCGATTACGATCTCAGGATCCTAGACCGTGACTTCGGGTTCCGCGCCCGATCGGTGTTCGACACCCGGATCGCAGCCCAACTTCTCCGGGAGCCGGGAGTGGGGCTCGCCGCACTGCTGCAGAAGTACCTGGACGTCCACCTGGACAAGAAATTCCAGCGGGCTGACTGGTCGGCACGCCCGCTGTCGGAGCCGATGCTGGCGTACGCCGCCACCGACACGCATCACCTGACGGAGTTGCGGGATATTCTCAGAGACCGGCTGCAGGCGAGCGGACGGCTGGCCTGGGCGGAGGAGGAGTTCCGACGGTTGGAAAGTGTGCGCTGGACCCCACGGGAGAACAGCGAACTCGACTTCCTCCGGATCAAGGGCGCCCGAGCCCTGCCACCGAGGTCGCTGGCAATTCTCCGAGAGTTATACCGTTGGCGCGACGCCACGGCTCGCAAACGGGACAAGGCCGCCTTCCGTATCCTCAACAACCAACCACTCCTGGAATTGGCCCAGACTCCGCCGAAGGACGGGGCGGCGCTGGCCAGGGTACCCGGGGTCGGCCCGGAGACGGCCCGCCGGGCCGGCAAGGCCATCCTGGCCGCCATCGAGCTCGGTCAGACGGTCCGCGAGGACGACCTCCCCAAGACCAAGCGCACGCCCAAGCCCAAGGCCGACCCCAGTTTCGTCCAGCGACTGGAGCGGCTCAAGGTAGCTCGCAACGCCGCTGCCCGGCGTCTCGACCTCGATCCCGGGGTCGTCTGCCCCAACGGGACCTTGGAGATCATCGCCGGTGGGGCACCGCAGACGTTGGATGAGCTCCGGCAGCTTGAGGCGGTTCGGCAGTGGCAGGTAAATGAGTTGGGGGGAGATTTATTGGAGGCGGTTGCAGAATCTCGAAAATAACCATCGGCAACAAGGAGTTGGCTTCCCCCACTTCCCAGGTTACATCCCCAGAAACGCTCTTACCCTGGGGTCAATCCGTTCCGGCGTCCAATACGGCTCCCAAACGATCTCCACCTCGACCGAATTGACGCCTTCCAGATCAGCGGCGGTGTCGTGTACATCCTTGGTGATCTCCGGTCCGGCCGGACACCCTGGGGAGGTCAGGGTCATCTGCACCAGCACGTTGCCCTCGTCCGAAATGGTGATCTCGTACACCAAGCCCAGATCGATGATGTTGAGATTGAGTTCGGGATCCCGGACGCCGCGCAACGCTTTTCGAATGGTATCAGAGGTTTGCATGTATCCAGCTCCGGCGCGTGTGTGTTCAGGTCTGTCCCATACGACACCGATCGGATCCGCAACCAAGCCGGTGTCGTCGTTTGGCCACGGCGGAATATACTCGATCGGCCGCGGACGGTACTCCGGGCACGGCGAATACCCTCCGCAGCCAACGCCAGCGCGGGATGTGCCGCAGAATTTCCGGCACACTCCGAGCCCCCACCAGAATCTCCCCGTCGGCGGTCACCAAATGCATTGCCCGATCGAGATCGGCGTCGCTGATGGGCGGCAATCCCTCGATCTGCCGGCGTTGGGCCGCTGGTATGCAGCTGATGGCGCCGGCGCGGTCGATACGCTCCAGCCGGGAGACCCAGGTGCGGCAGAACGCGCAGTCTCCGTCGTACAGCAGGACTGGCCCGGCTAGCACGCGGGAACGATGGTGGGCCGGCACGCCCCCGGGACGGCCCGCACGACGGCCTCCGACAACTCGGCCCGCACCAGGCGGAGGGCACTGATGGAATGCGACACCTTGGGTGCGTAGCTCCGGTTGGTCAGGAACACCAGAAATAGGTCGCGGTCGGGATCGATCCACAACTCGGTCCCGGTCCACCCTGTGTGACCGTAGGCACTACCACTCAGCAGCTCGCCGAATACCGACGGCGGCGGATACTCCGGGTCTCTGGTGTCCCACCCAAGGAGCCGGCTGCCGCTGGATGGGGTACGCGAGAGAAATGCCTCCATGGTAGCGGCTGCAACCACCGGCCCGGTGGCCCCATAGCCGCGTTTCAGCCACCACTTGGCGTAACGCGCCAGGTCGGCCCCTGTCGAAAACACCCCGGCGTGCCCGGCGACCCCGCCGAAGACAACGGCGTTCTGATCGTTGACCACGCCGGCGACAGGATGTCCGCGCCATCGTCCGGTGGGCGCCGCCAGTTCCCACTGCGCCCGGGGAAGCACATAGCGTGTGTGGTCCATGCTGACAGGCCGGAACACTTCACGCCGGGCGAAGCGATCGAGCGGCTCCCCCGCGACCTGCTCCACAACCAATCCCAGGAGCATGCCGTTGAGGTCGCTGTACACCGGCCTGGTTCCCGGCGCGCGTCGCAACGGTTCCCGGTACAGCAGGCCGATGGCCTGGCCGCGGTCCTCGGCCAGCTTGAAGAACTGGACATAGCTCCGCAAGCCGCTGGTGTGGTTGAGGAGCATGCGCACCGTGACCTCGTCTTTTCGATCACCCTGGAACCTGGGGAGGTATCGCGCTACCGGTGCGTCGAGATCGAGCCGTCCTTCGTCGACCAGGACCATGATCGAACTGGCGGTACTCACCACCTTGGTCAAGGAGGCGATATCCCACAGCGTGCGGTCGGGATCAGGCACCGGCGAGTCGGCTTTCCAGGTGAAGCGTCCGTACCCCCGAGCCAACAGCACGCCGTCAGCCCGGCCCACCACCACCACCGCTCCGGGGTAGATCCCCCGGCTGATACCTGAGCGGACGATGGCGTCGACATCGTCAAACGACTGCGCCCCAGCGCTGCCCCACCCACCCAGCCCCGCGCCGGCAGCCACGGCCGCGACGATCGCTGCCCGATGAGGGAACATCACCGCTCCTCACCCTTCAGGGAACCGGGGGTCAGCTGATACAGTAGCATGGCGGTGGCCCGGTCGCGCCGGGATATGGTGCCGGTTCTGGTGCTGGGATACATGACGTCGCCCGGGTCGGCCGAGTGCGGCAGGCCGACCGCGTGACCCAGCTCGTGGACCGCCACCGCGCGCAGTGCCTGGTCGGTGAACAGACGGCCGCGTGGATCCCGGATGGCCAGGGTGATCACCGCACTGCGGATGTGGCCCAACCGATCCCACAGGAGGTCCGTCTGCCCGGCCCGCTCGGTGGGCGTGAAGCTGGTCCGCCAGCGGATCACGATGTCGGCCCCGGCGGTATCCGCCTGGAATCGGAAGCGGAAGCCGAGTCCTTCCTGATCCCAGCTGGCACCGGCGTCGCGCACCAGGGCCTGGAACCGGGGGATGTAGTCGGGCGACCCCCCGGCCACCATGGCCACGGTGAAGGGTCGGAGGCCACGATCCGGCCAGCGCCGGATCAACGAATCGGTGCCGGGAAGAAGCGAGTCGAGGTATGTTTGACCCGCCGATGAGCGGATACGCGCGACTTGTGCCCGGCGCGCCCGGGGGTCGAGTTCCGTTCCTGATGGCGCGTGCTCCAGCAACCCGGCCGCAACGTCGCCGGCCAGGGTATCCACCGTGCCGACGGCGCCGGTGTCACCGTCGTGGCGCAGCTTGTCGGCCAGAACGAGTACCACCGCACCGCTGAGGACCAGAACGAGCACGTTACGCACACTCATGCCCCAATATCACCCGGGGTTGGGCACTGGGGCCAGCGGGAGGTCCCTCTGGTTGCCCCCGGCCATCGACTTCGCCTAGGAACGCAATGCCGGTAGGCAACCTCGATTCGACGCTCATGGGCCGCTTCGCCAACGCCGTGGTCAAGGCCCGGTGGCTGATCGTGGTGGTATGGGTGGTGGTCGGGGCCGGCGCCGTCTGGCAGGCGCGCAACGTACTCGATGTGCTGGCCCTCCGGGGTGACAGCGATCACTCCACCGAAGCACTCCTGGCCGACCAGATGCTGCAGCAGCGATTTGCCCGGCCGGTGGGCGAATTCTTCGCCGTCACCGTCGAGGGTCCGGCACCGTTCCACACGCCGCGGCCGCGGGCCGTCCTCGACAGTTTGATAGCGGACATGGAGCGGGAGCCGTACGTCCAAGGGGTGGTCTCCTTTCCCGTGACCGGCGACTCGCTGTTCATCAGCGACGACGGGCGAACAACCTTCTTCGTAGTGGCAGTAAACGTGCCAGGTCGGGACGTTGGCGGCATCGTGCCGGACGCCCGGGCCAGGCTGGCACGCACCATGGCCCGGGTACCCAACCGCAGCAGTTACCGGGTTCTGGTTACCGGCCGGGCACCGCTCGATCTGGATGTCCGGAACATATCGGCGGAAGACAGCCGCAACGGTGAGATCCGGTTGCTGCCGATAACCTTGGTCATCTTGTTGCTGGCCTTCGGCGCCCTGGTCGCCGCGATGCTGCCGCTGCTGATCGGCTTCCTCGCCATCTTCGTGGCCTTGGCGGTGGTGACGTACGTCGCCAGATGGACGCCGATGTCGATCTTCGTGCTCAACTTGACCACCATGGTCGGGCTGGGTGTGGGCATCGACTATTCGCTGCTCATCGTGACCCGCTTCCGCGAAGAACTCCGGCGCGGCCTCCGCCGAACCGAGGCGGCCGTGAAGACGATGCAAACTGCGGGCTCCGCCGTCATCACCTCCGGGCTCACGGTGATGGTCGGATTCGCGGCGCTGCTCATCACCCCGCTCACCGACACTCGCAGCGTGGGCATCGGCGGCCTCATCGTCGTCGCGGTGGCCATGCTGCTATCGGTCACCCTGCTACCGGCGCTGTTGGCCATCCTGGGCAAGGAGATCAACCATCCCCGGTTCCTGGCCCGGTGGCTGGCGTGGTACCACTCGCCATTGATATGGGAACGTTGGGCCCGGACGTTGAGCCGGCACCCCTACCGTGCCTTGATGCTGGGCGGATTGACCCTCGCCATCCTCACGGCACCGCTGTTCTTGATCAAGATCGGGCTACCGTCGCGCAATTGGTGGCCCAGCGAAACGGAGTCCGGCCAGGGGGTGGAGGTACTGACCCAGATGGGAGCCGGTGGGATCATCATGCCGATCCGCGTCCTGGTCGAGGTGCCCGAGGGCGAGCGGGCCGTGGGCGCCGGCCGGCTGCGCGGCATCAAACGACTGGCGGATACCCTGGAGGCCGATCCCCGGGTCAAGCAGGTACGCAGTGTCATCGACATCGCCCCCAACAGTTCGATCCTGGGCCTGTCGTTGCTCTACAGCGATCTCGACGGCGCTCGCGAGCGATACGGTGATTTCATCGGCGCCTACCTCAGCCGGGAAGCGCGTGTCACCTTGCTCGACGTCATCCCGTCCGACACCACGTCGCTCACTACCTCGATGGACCTGGTCCGTTCCATTCGCGCCATGGGCGACTCGGGGATCCGCGGACTGACGGGAGCACAGTTCTACGTCGGCGGCTACGTCGCCTCAGCGCTCGACTTTCAAGAGGAACTCCTGGCCCAATTTCCCTTGTTGGTGTTGCTGATCCTCGGCGCCACCGGGATCATGTTGGCGTTCGCGTTCAAGTCCGTGTTGGTCCCCATCAAGGCGATCATCATGAACGCCCTGTCGGTCAGCGCCACGTTCGGCTTGATCGTCTTGGTGTTCCAGTACGGTTGGGATGGGGGCCTGCTGGGGATCGGTGGACCGACGTCCGCCATTTTCGTGGTGGTCCCGGTATTGGTGTTCGCCATCGTGTTCGGCCTGAGCATGGACTACGAAGTGTTCCTGCTGAGCCGCATCAAGGAAGCGTACGACCGGACCGGCAAGAACGATGAAGCCACCATGGAAGGCTTGAGCGCCACCGCCTCGGTCATCACCTCGGCGGCCCTCATCATGATCATGGTGTTCGGGGTGTTTGCTTTTGCCCGGGTGTTGGTGATGCAGTTCCTGGGCTTTGGCCTAGCCGTCGCGGTTCTGCTCGACGCCACCATCATCCGCATGGTGCTGGTGCCGGCCTTCATGCACATCATGGGGCGCTGGAACTGGTGGCCGGGAGTGCCACTCAAACCGGCACCCGAGTCCGGTCCGACGACCTCGGCCGAGAACTTTGCCCCGACACCGTCGGCCCATCCCCCCGCACTGAAAACGGGCGAGTCGGAGTAGACCTCAGGCTTTCGCGTCGAGCCAATTGGGCCCGACACCCACGTCGGCGACGATGGGTACCCGCAGGTCGGCCGCCGATTCCATCGCCTCCCGCACCAACACGCTCACCCGGTCGACTTCCGCCTCCGGGACCTCGAGCACCAGTTCGTCGTGCACTTGCAGGATCAGCCGGGCCGCCAGCCCCTCATCGGCCAGCTGCCGGTGAATGTTGCGCATGGCGATCTTAATCAGGTCGGCGGCGGATCCCTGCAATGGCGAATTCTGCGCCGTCCGCTCTCCGAAAGAGCGGACGTTGAAGTTCTTGCTCTTGAGTTCAGGGATGTAGCGCCGCCGGCCGAACAGTGTTTCGACGTAGCCCCGCTCACGAGCCAGGTCCACTTGTCGGTCCAGATATGTTCTTACGCCGGCGAACCGTTCGAAGTACTGGGCGATGAATTCCTTGGCGTCCGCCTGGGTGATCCCCAATTGTTTGCCGAGGGCGAACGGGCCCTGGCCGTAGATGGTGGCGAAGTTGATCGTCTTCGCCTGCGTCCGCATATCGGGCGTCACCTCGTCCAGTGCCACGTCGAAGGTGACGGCAGCAGTCTGCCGGTGGATGTCGCCGCCCTGTTCGAACGCCTGCACCAGAAGCTCGTCGCCGGACAGGTGCGCCATCAGGCGCAGTTCGATCTGGGAATAGTCGGCCACCACGAACTGGTGTCCCGGAGCGGCGACAAAGGCGCGCCGGATTTCACCGCCCCTGGCGGTTCGCACCGGGACGTTCTGCAGGTTGGGGTCGGAGGACGACAGGCGTCCGGTGGCGGCGCCGGTCTGATTGTATGTCGTATGGATCCGGCCGGTGAGCGGGTTGACCGCCTGCGGCAGTACGTCAACGTAGGTCGACAACAATTTCTGCAACTCCCGATACTCCAGGATCAGTTGCGGCACCTCGTATCCCATGGCCGACAGTTGCTCGAGAACGTCGGCGTCGGTCGACGGACCAGTCTTGGTTTTCTTGAGCACCGGCAGCTGTCCCTGCTCGAACAGCACCGTGGCCAGCTGCTTCGGTGAATTGAGGTTGAACTCCCGGCCGGCAGCCTGATACGTTTGTTTCTTGAGCGCCTCGAGGTCGCGCGAGTACCGTTGCGACAATCGGGCGAACAGCGCTTGGTCGATGGCGATCCCGGCCCACTCCATGTCGACCAGGACCTCGACCAGTGGCAGCTCGATCTCGTCGAGCAGGGCCGTGAGTGACAGCCGTTCCAATTCCGGCGCAAACGTCTCGTGCAACGCCAAGGCCGCTGCGGCCCGGCGAGCGGCGTATTCCGCCGCGTCGGCCACGGCGACTTCCGCGAAGGCTATCTGGGTCTTGCCCTTGCCGACCACGTCCTGCCACGGGCGCAATTGGGCACCGGTCTGATCCAGGATCAGAGTATCGAGCGTGTGGGACCGGCGGCCAGGGTCGAGCACGAAGCTCTCCAGCATGGTGTCGTGCGCCAGGCCGGCGAGTTCCAGGCCCGCGCCTCGCAGGATCTCCCAGCCGAACTTCATGTCGTGACCCAGCTTGGGCACCGCGGCGTCGCGCAGAAGGTCGGCCAGTGGGGCACACTCCGGGTGGGACAACGGCGGGAGGTTGGCCACCGGAGTCGGCGCGGCCAAGGCTCCGACGCTGTTGCCGTGACCGAATGGGAGGTACCAGACCTCTCCCCCCGGCGCCGCCAGACCGATCCCGGTGAGGGAGGCACTGCGGGCGGCGCCTGACGAGGCCTGCACCGACAGAGCCACCAAGCTGCCGGCCCGCAGGGTGTCGACCAGGCTGGGGAGGTCGGCCGGGTCGGCCACCACGTTCACCGGCCGTTCGGTCGCCCCCCGGGAGGCCGCCTGCTGGCCACTCGTCCGGCGTCCGGCGTCGAGATCCAGCCGCTCGGCGAGGGTGTAGAACTCGTACTCCGACAACAGCGGCGCCAGGGCCTCCATGTCCGGGTCCCGCGCGGCGAGCTCGGCCAGGTCCACTTCGACGGTGAGGTCACACTTGATGGTGACCAGATCGCGGGACAACCGGGCGTTGTCGGCCTGGTCGGCGAGCGCTTCGCGCGGACGTTTCTGCTTGATCGTCGAGGCCTGGGCGATGATGGATTCTAGATCGCCGTACTGGGCCAGCAGCGCCGCCGCTCCCTTGGGGCCGATGCCCTTCACTCCCGGTATGTTGTCCGAACTGTCACCTACCAGCGCCAGGTAGTCGACTACCTGGTGGGGTGGCACGCCGAGCCGTTCCTCGGCGTTGGTGCTGTCGACCCACTGTTCGGTGACCGCGGCCGGGCCGCCCCGGCCCGGGTTCAGCAGGGCGATGTGGTCGTCGATGAGTTGATAAAAGTCCTTGTCGCCCGAGACGATGACCGCCTGGTAGCCGGCCCCGGCCGCACGGGTGGCCAGCGTGCCGATGACATCGTCTGCCTCATAGCCGGGGACCTCGATCTGCGGCACGCGAAACGCCTGCAGCAGCGCGCTGACGTGATCGAGGGATTGATCGAAGTCAGCCTGCAGCTCGGCGTCGAGTTTTTCGCGGGTGGATTTGTACTCGGCGTAGGTCTCGGTGCGGAACGAGTCGCCAGCGTCATTGATCCAGGCGAGGTAATCGGGTTGGTATTTGTCCCGCAGTCGCAGCAGAAAGTTGACGATCCCCCACGCGACCGAGGTGTTGATACCCTTGGAGGTCGTGAGTGGCCGGCTGATCATGGCGAAGAACGCGCGATAGATCAGCGCATATCCGTCTATCAGGAACAGTTGCGGCGGGGTATGGTGGGACATGGCCGGACGATACGGCCCAGCTACCCTATGCCCTGACGTCGTACCCGCACCAGCACCCGCGAGTAGTCGGCCCGGGATTGCGGTGTCAGCCGGTAGTGTCCGAACCGGGCAAGGTCTTCGAAAAACAAGTCGAGACGTAGTTGCGTGTAACTCCAGACGATGTACCGCCCCTCGGCCTCGGTACGGTTGTCGAACACGTCGTCGGGCTGACCGAGAGTGATGTACACTTCTCCACGGTCGGTGCGCCACCCAGGCACGCCTTCGTTGCGGAACAGCCTGTTGGCGCTCTGCACCCTGGCGAAGTACATGTCCAGGGCCTCGTTCTCCGGCGTGGCCCGGTTGGGATCGGTGGCGACCCAGAATTCTCGCCATACGGTCGAGCGCTGGGCTTCGGGCGTCCGCCGGAGACTGTCCACCCACTCGTCGCGCCCGAAGTAGCGCAACAGACTGAGCATCTCGTCGTAGTTCGTCAGCACCCATCCCTGGGAAAACGACACCAGCGCCGTGGTGGTCCGCTCATCGACCGCCGATCCGATCGCCAGGGTTATCTCTCCCAGCGGCTGGCTGTCCGGCGCCAGCCGAATGATGTGGCTCTCCACCGGATGGACACCCTGAAACAGGAGGGAGTCGCTGTAGACCACCTTGCCGAACTGATCCCGCACCTCGAACGGCACCTTGGTGGGTTTGGGGAAACCGTAGCCCTCGATGTAGGCCAGCAGAGTGTCTCCGCCATACGACACGGCCCCACGAGGATTCAGCAGGATCGAAAGTGGTTGCCGCGGTGAATCACGGCCCGTCACTTGGTATACGATCATCGGCTCGGACGTGGAGCCCGGCCCGAAGGCCGGGACCTGGTATACCGCCTGAGCCCTGCTCTGGGCCGGCGACGCCCGGTCGCTCACCGCGATGGCAACCGTGTATCGGCCCGGGGTTAGATGAAAACTCTGCTGGAACAGGACGCTCTCGTCGTTACGGAGCGTCTCCTGAAATGTAGGAACCCGCACCAATTCATCCCGCGCCAGCCGGATGGGCGGCTCTCCATCCTGCTGGAGGCGCATCTCCACGCGGTAGCGGGCTACGAAAGTGTCGTCTTCACGCTGGAAGGTGAGCGAACGGTTCTCGAGCGACAGGGCGACCACAGCGATGACCGAATCCGCCGGGCCGTCGGCGAACACCACGTGGCCGATGAACGGCAGTGGTTCCGGCGCCGTCAGTCGCCCCATCCCACGGTAGACGTTTTGAGGATTGAAGACGTCAGTGAGCGTCTCTTCCGTGGTGGGACCGAGATCATCCGTTCCGACCCGTTTCCACTGGCTTCCGCACCCCGTGCCGAACGCCACCACCAGGACCACCACCAGAAAACGACGAATCACTACTCCCCCATAGACCACGAGAGCCGCGCGAAGGTATCTGCGGGGAAAGGTTAGTCGGGCGGGGCGTTGACCGTCAAGCGGAAACGCCGGGTCGGCTTGCTGGCAGTGGCTGGAGAGAGTAGCTTGGTCGCTCATCATGACACAGCAAGACCTCGTGGGTCGAACCATAGCCGGGTACCGCCTGAACGAGTATATCGGCGAGGGGGGGACGGCCACCGTATATCGGGCCGAAAGCCCCGATTCCGGCACAGCAGCCGTCAAGGTCCTGAGGCCCCGCCTCAGCAAAGACTCCAACGCCATCACCCGCTTCTTCCGTGAAGCCGAGTACGGCAAACGCATTAGCCACCCGAACGTGGTGCAGACGTACGATTTCGGGGAGACCGACGACCACCTGTACTACCTGGCCCTCGAGTGGGCCCCCGGCGAGCCGCTGGCCACATTCGCCTCCCGTTCGGGCCCCCTGGCACCTCAATTGGTGGCCCGCATCATCC
>SMVA01046436.1_pt1 | contig 11194 bp, 11 predicted proteins | sample 2456451 | NCBI WGS metagenome assembly SMVA01 (sample SAMN11095933, study PRJNA526329) | marine sediment metagenome | biome: Marine sediment; feature: Surficial sediment; material: Deep marine sediment; isolation source: Hadal surficial sediment | place: Pacific Ocean | collected 2014-05 | depth...
CATTACCCTGTCGCTGGTAACCCTGGGTTACTTCAGGTACCCGGTTGGCCTGGTGGAGTTTGCCATCGCGGTGAGTATCTATGTGTTGGCGGTAGAGCTTTCACGTCGCGATCAGGGCGGCCTGTTCCGACGCTATCCCTGGTGGTTGGCCGGTGGATTTGGCTTGCTGCACGGCATGGGTTTCGCCGGAGCGCTGGCGGAAGTAGGGCTGCCCCAGGCTGAATTGCCACTGGCCCTGTTGTCCTTCAACATTGGCATCGAGCTGGGTCAGTTGGCGTTTATCTTCACCCTGGTCGCTGTGTGGGAAGTTTTGAAAAGATGGTTGCAGCACCGGCGGCAGGAATTGCTGCCGCTGTCGGTCTATGCGCTGGGCTCGCTGTCAGCTATGTGGTGCATCCAGCGTGCCCTCGAGGTGATCTGAGCGAGCGCTACTTTTCCTGGCCGGGATAATTCGACATGACAATAAAGGGATGGAATGCCAGTTCTATTCCCTCTTCCAGGTGACTGTCGTTTTCCAGTATGCTCCGTCGCCGTACGAAGCGGCCACTGCTGGAGCGGGTGTCGATGGCTTGCGTTGTATCGAGGCCGCCAATGCTGGTGAACACGCGATGCAGCTTCATATCGTAAATGCTAACCCACAGGGAAGCCGCCTTGGCGGGCTTGTTCCAGTTGAAATTCGAGGAGACACCATCCCCCGGACCTTGCAGAGTTGGTTTACGACTGACCCCGTGCCAGCGGGCGAGGTGCTTGAGCCCACCGGAAAAGCTGACTTCCTGCTCCAGCAGATCGGTGAAAATTATGGCGTCCACCTTTTCGCTTTTGAGCAATTCGTCGCGGACATTTATCAGGATCAGGGCGAAGGTCTTCTGGTTGATGCGACCGGAGGTGGGGTCGTAGGGGTTGCCGTAGATTCGCACGCCAGTCTTCCAGCGTTGTTCGAATAAACGCCCCGGCAGCACTTTGATAGCGTGCTCCCCCAGGTAGCTTTTGATCATTCTGTCGATCCGCGCTTCATGCTCTCGCAGGTAGTTTCGCGAGGGGCCACCCAGGTTGATGTGGGCGATGATTACGCGCTCAACAGGGTTCTGTGCCAGCTCTTCCCTGTCAATTTCGTAGGGATACACGCTCAGGTTGACAGTTGGGGTGCTGCTGCAGGCTGCCAAAAATAGCAGGGCCAGAATACTCAGAGCTCGATTCATGATGTGCCTCAGGTGCGGATCGCGCACATGGTATCAAACTCTTGCAACTCCGGGTGCACTGTTGTTTGACAATACTCCTGCAGGGTGAAATTGTATAAGACCACCCCGGCGCATAGTAGATTGATCGGAATGCAGATTGATGGCCCCCTGTACGCACAGCTTGCCAACGCTGCTGCCGAGTCCCGGCGCCTGCAGCAAACCGGTTACGATGGCATCTATACCCTGGAAGGGAGTGGCGACCCGTTTCTGCCACTTGCCATAGCCGCCGAACATTGTCCCGGGCTGACAATTGCCACGGGTATCGCCGTGGCCTTCCCGCGTAATCCCTCTCATATTGCCTATCAGGCCTGGGATTTGCAGCGATTCTCCGGTGGGCGTTTCATGCTCGGAATTGGCTCGCAGGTTCGCGCTCACATCGAACGGCGCTTTGGTCTTGATTTTGATCACCCGGCCAGCCGGATGCGCGAGTACATCCTTGCCGTGAAAGCCTTTTTTGACTGCTGGCAGCATGGGTCGGCTCTTGATTTCCAGGGCGAGTATTACCGCCATACCCTGATGACGCCCATGTTCAACCCCGGTCCCCTGGAGCGCGGGCCACCACCCATATTGCTGGGCGCAGTCGGCCCGCGCATGACCGGGGTCGCCGGCGAGGTGGCGGATGGCCTGATTGTTCACCCTTTCAACAGCTTGCCCTTCCTGCGGGAGCAGCAATTGCCGGCGCTGGAGCAGGGCCGCGCGAGAGCTGCTTCCAGGGCCGGTGACTTTATCCTCCAGGTAGGCGCGATCTGTGTCACCGGGACCACCGAGGAGGAATATCGGGCAGCCGAGGCGACAGTGAAGGGTCTACTGGCCTTTTACGGTTCTACCCCCGCCTACCTGCCGCCCATGGCCGCGGTTGGCTATGAGGCTTTGCAGCCCGAATTGAACCGGCTCTCCAAACAGGGACGCTGGGATGAAATGGCGCTGCTGATCGACGATGATTTTCTCAAGGCATTTGCGGTTTGTGGTGAGCCCGCTACCATAGCCCCGCAACTACAGGAGCGCTATGCGGGGGTAGCGACCCGGCTCAGCATCTACGCGCCCTATGCACTACCCGATGAAACCTGGGGCGGAATTATCGCAACACTGAAGGAGTAAGATTTTTGACCGACATACCCGAGGGCTACAAGTCACTCACCGGCATCAGCCCGGCGGAGGATCACATAGGTCCCTTTTATTACCAGAAGTCGGAGCGGGGCCTGAGCCTGGGCTTTCGTGCCGAGGCACATAACTGCAACGGCATTGATACGGTGCACGGTGGCGTGCTGATGGCATTCGCGGATTACGCGGTGACCATGCTGGCGCTCAGCGGGGTCAGGGAAAATTGCACTTCGATCAGCTTCAGCGGTGATTTCATTGCCGCGGCGCGTTTGGGCGACTGGGTGGAAGCGACGGGTGAGGTGGTCAGGCGCACAGGTTCGATGACCTTCGTCAGCGGTCGATTATTCAGTGGCGACACGGTAGTGCTGACCTTCCAGTCGGTTGTTCGCCGGCTCAAGAAGCCCGGCCCATGAACCTGGATCTCGGCGAAGTAGTACTCATTCTGGTATTGGCGGCTTATGCCGTCTATTTCTTCAAGGCACTACGGGTCAAGGAGTTGGCGCTACAGGTCGCCCGGCGCAGTTGCAACCGTGAAGGGGTTCAGCTACTCGACCAGACCGTGAGTATGCAGCGGATATCCCTGAGCCGTGACGCCAGCGGCAATTGGCGGGTGTGGCGGCAGTACCGGTTTGAATACACGGTCGATGGGGAGGAGCGAGAGCGCGGCTATGTCATCATGCTGGGTGATCGCTTGCAGGCACTGGTGATGGCGGAACATACGCTTCATTAAAAAATCTACAGCTCGAATCCGTAATCCCTTTCAACACGGGCGATGCGAATCTTGTAGGCGCTGTACCAGTCCTCGCGGCCCCGCTGCTGGGCCTGCAGATGTTCGCCCTGTCGCTTCCACGCGGCGATCGCTTCCAGGCTTTGCCAGTAGCTGACGGTGATACCGCAATCCTCCCGCGCCGATTCAACACCGAGATAACCCGGTTGGCGGGCGGCGAGTTCTTCCATCCTCTGTGCCGTGTCGGAATAGGCCTCATCCAGGTCGGTTCGAAGGGAGGTAAAAATCACCGCGTAGTAGGGCGGAGTTGGCGTTTTTGCGATTCTACACATGGTTCTTTCCTCGACAATGGGGCCTAATACCTCACGGGCTTGTGGTTGTCCACAGATTCTGTGGATAAGTCAGTGGGTAAAGTGTTTAACACCGCTCTGAGCGTAGTGCTGGCGGCCTACATGACAGATTGGTTAAATTTTGTTCAATGACAATATAACTATATATATCAAATAGTTACACGTCTTACTTTAAGTTAAGATGTTAAAGCGCATCCTAAGTGTGTGAAAGTTTTATGAGCACGAAAAAATGTGCATAACCTCCAAGCAATTGCTACTAACTGTAACTTCTGTGCACCAAAAAGAAACAAAGTCGGGGTGTCCTCCAAGACTAAATACTAGCAATGACTACGCTGTACCTTTTTCCGTAGAGTCTTACGTATTGTCAACCATTATTACAGGTGTTACCGGCCCCATCAGTCGCCGTGATAAATACACCCTGAAGTGCAGGTTTCGCGAATTTCTACGCTGTTGAGTTGTGGTAAATCCTCGATCAGCCGTTGCCAAATCCAGCGGGCAATGTTTTCGCTGGTCGGATTTTCAAGTCCGGCAATGTCGTTCAGGTAGCGGTGGTCCAACTGGTGGTGCAGCGGGCTGAAACTCTCCTTCAAGGCCGCGAAATCCATCACCCAGCCCGACTGGTCGTCTACCGGGCCGCGCAGGCTGATGCGTACGTGGAAAGAATGCCCGTGCAGTCGGGCACATTTATGTCCCTGGGGAACATGGGGTAAACGGTGTGCCGCCTCGAAATGAAACTCTTTATAAATATCCATGATGGCTGCGATTTTACTATTAAAAACAAGGGCTTTTCAGCAATTTCCTTTTTTTGGAAAATATCCCCGCAAGTGTTTGACAGCCAAAGGGATTTCTGTAAAATGCGCCTTCTCGGATTTCGGGGGTGATTAGCTCAGCTGGGAGAGCATCTGCCTTACAAGCAGAGGGTCGGCGGTTCGATCCCGTCATCACCCACCACAAGCTCCGGGAAAATACTGCCGCGGACCGGTAGTTCAGTTGGTTAGAATGCCGGCCTGTCACGCCGGAGGTCGCGAGTTCGAGTCTCGTCCGGTCCGCCATTAAAAAAACCGCCAGCAGGCGGTTTTTTTATGCCTGGGCAAAATGCACCGGGCGACTCTGTGTCCTAACAAAAGATAGATTGTTCGCCTCAGCCAAGGTGCAAATCTGCATAAGCACGGGCGGACATGACGGAATGTTCCCCCGGTGGATTTTCGACCAGTAGCCGATCACCGGTAACCAAAGTACATGCTGCTTGAGTTGCCAGCAATGCCCAAAGATGGTTGTCGCCCGGATCCGCAGCTTCCGCTGCTAAAGTGGGTTCTCGCCAGATGGCATTGGCAACCAGTTCAGTAAGCAAAGCATCGATTTCTTCGTCACTCAGGTCATGTAATCGCCGGATTTTGCGCCTTTGTAATACGCATGAGTACTCGGCTAAAAGATCTGCGGATAGCAGGTAGATAATTTTGCCACTTAGCATAGCGTCAAGAATCCGCGCAGGCGGGCTGCTTGTATCACCCGTGATAAGGCCGGCCACAAGGATATTTGTATCTATTATGTATACCGCAGGTTTTCCTGCTTTGGACGGCCTGTAGACGACTTACTTCCGCTTTCGCGCTCGCCTGGTTTCAGACACAGCCAAATCGAGGGCTTTGTCCGCATCCAGTCCAGAGCTGGATCTTGCCCGGGCAACAATATCCCTGGCGCTAGCATAAGTACGAATACCTCGCAGCTTCAGGCTTTCCTCTATGATTGAGCCTATCGACCGATTCTGCCTTGCCGCAGCTTCTTTCAACGCTTGATGGATTTTGTCTTCCAGGCTAATAGTGAGTCGGGACATGGTAAAGCCATTAAATATCAATGGGTGTCATGTCACCATAACACCAATACATCAGGCTTGATACCGCTGATCAATAGCCGTGAACAATATCCAGCCTGGCGCGAATCATCCGTGCCCAGCGGCCGAACATGAAACGTACATCGCCCATGTTGGTCACCCTATTGTTGACTCCCCACATGGGGGTGCCGCTGCGGGAGTCTTTGACAATACCGAGAATCTCGCCGGATGCAGAGTCCGAGAAGCCGAAGGCGATAGCCATGGCGCCCGCGCCGGACGAGTAGACCCGGCTGCGTCCCAGGCTACGGGAGCGGTTGTCATCTTTGGCGGCGGCCGGTGCTATACCCAGGATGCTGGCAGAGATGCGCAACACATCCGGTCCCGGCTCGGTGACGATTTCGTAATCGCCGGTTTCCGACAATTCGCGGGTAAAGACTTCGCTGTAGTTTTTCTGCAGGGCCGCCTTGTCCTTATCGGTTAACACCCACTCGTTGCGCCGGTTGGTGGTACTGCGTGAGGGCTGCACGATCTCGACCTTGTCCACATTCAGCGGGTCCAGCAGTATCTTGGTGTACTGGCTGAAGTCGGCATCGGGATCGACATAGGCTATGCCAACTTTGGCATTATCCACCTTGTGAAGTGTGCCGAGAATGACATCCGGCCCACTGTCTTCGTCACTCTGCCCACTGGCAATGCCAGCGAAAAGCAGGGCCAGGCTCATCAAAACAACCATCAGGTTCTTGTTCATAGGTGATCCCACCGTCCTTATTTGTCCGTGTTTGTGTGAAAACGTTGCCAGTCTATTGCCAACATGGTCTTCGGTGCAATACCGCTAGCTGCATTGATGGAACAATTGGCGCCAAGTACTGGCGGTTCCCATACGGTGTCGGGCTATAATGCGCGCATGCCTGCCGCGTTTACAAAAATTGGCCTGATCGGTCGGGGTCAACACGAGAGTTCCCTGGAAACTCTGCAGAGCCTGTTGCGCCTGCTCAATTCACGTGGGCTGGAGGTGTCGGTTGAGCCGCGCCTGGCCAAATTGTTGGACGGGCAGAATTTCCGGCAAGCCGACCGTGATGAGATAGGCCAGCACTGCGACCTGGTTATCGTGGTCGGTGGTGATGGCAGCATGCTCAGTGCCGCCCGTACCATGGCCAGCTACGAGGTGCCGGTACTCGGTGTTAATCGAGGCCGCCTCGGTTTCCTGACTGATATTTCACCGGACGAGATCGACATAAAAGTTGCCGAAGTTCTGGACGGGCACTATGACAGGGAGCATCGCTTCCTGCTCGATGTGGTGGTGATGCGCGATGGCGAAGCCGTGGGCAGGGCGGACGCCCTCAACGATGCGGTGGTAAATTCGGGAACCTCGGCGCAGATGATTGACTTCGCTCTTTACATCAATGATATCTTCGTTTACCAACAGCGTTCCGACGGCTTGATCATATCGACGCCCACCGGCTCAACAGCCTATTCCCTGTCTGGCGGCGGGCCGATCATGCATCCCGCCCTGGATGCGGTGGTGCTGGTGCCTATGTTTCCCCAAACACTGACCAGTCGCCCCATCGTGGTTGATGGCGGTAGTGAAATTCGTATTGAAATTGCCGACAGCAACCGGATTCATCCGCCGGTCACCTGTGACGGCCAGGTTACTATGAGCGCGCGCCCGGGAGATTCGGTGCACGTGTATAAAAAGCCCGATAAACTCATTCTCATCCATCCCCTTGAGCACAGCTTTTATGCCAGCTGCCGCGACAAGCTGGGCTGGAGTAATTCACTGGTCGATTAAGAGTGCCCCACCAGTTTGCCAGCTTTGAGCAGGCCATGCGCACGGTCCCCGTGACTCTGGCCCTTATCCTGATGAGTATTTTCGGGTTTTTGCTGCTATACCTGAATGCGCCCGTCAGTTGGGTTGGCCAGCTGACCTTTGTAGATTTTCGCATTGTGGCGGGAGAGCTGGTCTTTCAACCCTTCAACGATCAGTACTGGCGTCTGCTAACCCCCATATTCATCCACTTTGGCTGGCTTCATATTACTTTCAACAGCCTCTGGCTGTGGGAACTGGGCGCACTGATAGAGCAGCGGCTGGGGTCACTGTTCCTGTTGTTGCTGGTCGTCGGTAGTGGTGCAGGTTCCAACCTTGCCCAGTATCTCTATACTGGCCCCTCCCTGTTTGGCGGAATGTCGGGGGTGGTCTATGCCTTACTGGGTTTTTGTTGGGTGTACAATTACCTGTTGCCACAGAGTGGCCTGGGCGTGCCCCGGGGGATAGTGGCTTTCATGATCGGCTGGTTGGTTTTTTGCATGGTTGGCGCCACGGAAATGCTGGGATTTGGCAGTATCGCCAATGCCGCCCATGTCGGCGGTTTGTTGTTGGGTTGTCTGGGCGCCGCGCTGGCCGGAAGCTGGCAGCGTTTTCTCAAAGGGTAGTTCATGGAATATCAGGATTTACTGAAACAGCTGGGTCCAGAGGTCTATGCGAAATTAAAGCGGGCGCTGGAGCTGGGTCGCTGGCCCGATGGGAAGCCATTGACTGAGGATCAGCGCAGTCACTGTATGCAGGCCATCATCGCCTACGACCAGATCCATCTGCCGGCAGAGCAGCGGGTGGGTTATATCGATCGTGGTCGCAAGCAGGGGCAGCAGTGCGACACCCCGGAAGCCGAGGAGCAGGTGCTGAGGTGGAATAGCGGGCGGCCCGGGGGAGAACCGGAATGAGCGAGCTGTTGGCGCAGGGAAAAGTTCGCAAGATGCTCACCAGGCTGGAGTCAACGGTGCAGTATCACTTGCCATTGGGCGACTCGCGCCTGCCGGTGAATGAATTGATTGGCGCACAGTTGCAGCTACAGTACGCTGGGCAGATCAACTGCATTCACTGCGACCGTAAAACCAGAAAGAGTTTCGGCCAGGGCTATTGTTACCCCTGCTTTACGCGCCTGGCGCAATGCGACAGCTGTATCGTCAGTCCTGAGAAATGCCATTATTTTGAAGGCACATGCCGCGAGCCCGAATGGGGTGAAGAAAACTGCATGATCGAGCATATCGTTTACCTGGCCAACACCACTGGCACCAAGGTCGGAATCACCCGGGGCACACAGGTGCCTACACGGTGGATGGACCAGGGAGCGATACAGGCCCTGCCCATATTTCGTGTCGCCACGCGACAACAGTCCGGCCTGGTAGAAACCGCATTCAAGCAACATGTCGCCGATCGCACCAACTGGCGAGCGATGCTGAAGGGGGAGGTAGAGCTGCTCGACCTCGCCACAGAGCGGGACAGGTTGGTCGCGGAATGTAGTGTTGAGTTACAGGAGTTGCAGCAGCGTTTTGGCCTGCAGGCAATTCAGCCGATCGATGGAGAGTCGGCCGTGGAGATCAACTATCCCGTTGAACAGTATCCAGTCAAGGTAAGGTCCTTCAATCTCGACAAAACCCCCCTTGTTGAAGGCCAGTTGCAGGGGATCAAGGGCCAGTACCTGATCTTCGATACAGGGGTTATCAACATGCGTAAGTACGGCGGCTACACGCTGGCACTGTCGGTACTGTAATCACCCCGGAGTTCACATGCGAGACGCACAACCGCAAACTATCTACCTGAAAGATTATCGCCCCCCCGAATATTTCATCGATGAAACGCGGCTTGATTTCGACCTGCACGAGGATCATGTACTGGTCGATTCACGCCTGCGACTGCGCAAAAATCCGCAGGCCGGCGAGGCCGCCGTACTGGAGCTGCACGGACAAAATCTGGAGTTGCTCGAACTGGAGATAGATGGTCGCGCGCTCGACCTCTCTCGCTACCAGGTGACGCCTGAAAACTTGCGTATCGATGATTGCCCGGACACGTTTGAGCTTCGCTGCCTGACCCGCATCGAACCCCAGAACAATAGCTCACTGGAAGGTCTTTACAAATCGCGCACCCTGTTCTGTACCCAGTGCGAGGCGGAGGGCTTTCGCAAGATCACCTACTACCTGGATCGCCCCGATGTGATGTCGGTATTTACCGTTCGTGTTGAGGCCGATGTGCAAAAATACCCAGTGCTATTGAGTAATGGCAACTTTGTCGAGCAAGGTCAGGGCGGTGATCGCCACTGGGCGCTGTGGCAGGATCCCTTTCCCAAGCCCGCCTACCTGTTTGCACTGGTCGCTGGAGACCTGGGCAGTGTCGATGACACTTTCACGACCTGTAGTGGCAGAGAGGTACAACTGAAGATCTACGTTGAAACCAAGGATCTCGGCAAGTGCGATCACGCAATGCAATCATTGAAGCACTCCATGCGCTGGGACGAAGAGGTATTTGGTCGCGAATACGACCTCGACATTTTTAATATTGTCGCCGTCGATGACTTCAATATGGGGGCTATGGAAAACAAAAGCCTGAATATTTTCAATACCTCCTGTGTGCTGGCTCATCCCGATACCACCACGGACCTGGCGTTTCAGCGGGTAGAGGCGGTGGTGGCCCACGAGTATTTCCACAACTGGTCTGGCAACCGTGTTACCTGTCGTGACTGGTTTCAATTGAGCCTGAAAGAAGGCTTTACCGTGTATCGGGATGCGGAATTTTCCTCTGACATGGGTTCACGAACGGTCAAGCGTGTGGAAGATGTTGCGACCCTGCGCAGCTTTCAGTTTGCCGAGGACAGCGGCCCCATGGCGCACCCGGTTCGACCGGATTCCTTTATAGAAATTTCCAACTTCTACACCATGACTGTCTATGTAAAAGGCGCCGAAGTAGTGCGCATGATTCGAACCCTGCTGGGGGCGGAAGATTTCCGCCGTGGCTCTGATCTCTACTTCGAACGGCATGATGGACAGGCGGTCACCTGCGATGAATTTGTAAAGGCGATGGAAGATGTCAGTGGCCGCGATCTCACTCAATTTTGTCGCTGGTACAGCCAGGCGGGTACGCCACAGCTGGTGATCAGTGATAGCTGGGACGAAGCGAGCGGGAGCTATAGTTTGCGGGTTGAGCAAAGCTGCCCGGCGACACCCGGACAAAAGACCAAGCAGCCTTTTGTGATTCCCCTGGCGCTGGGTTTGCTGGGAGAAGCGGGAGATCTGCGGCTGTCCCTGGCGGGAAGCGACCCGGATCCGGAAGCTGCTGATAATACATCGATAGTGCTGGAAATTACCGAGGCGTTGCAGAGCTTTGAGTTTGTCGGCTTGCCCGAACGACCGATTCCCTCCCTGTTGCGTGGTTTTTCCGCGCCGGTAAAACTGAGCTACCCCTACACCCGCGAGCAACTGGCTTTCATTATGAGCCGCGACAGTGACGGCTTTTGTCGGTGGGATGCCAGCCAGCAGTTGGCAATCGCGGTGATCGCGGAGTCGCAAGATGAATCTGTGACGGTTGACCCGCGCCTGGTCTCGGCCTTTGCGCGCTTACTGGAAGACACCTCAATTGACCCGGCAATGGTGGCCGAAATGATGCGGCTGCCGGGGGAGAACTACCTGGCCGACCTCGCCGATACGGTCGATGTTGAGGCCATTCACCGCGGGCGAGAACGTGTGCGCAAGGCCATTGCGGTGGAACTCCAGCCACAGTTATTGGAGCGCTACCAGCAGTTGGCGAGTGATGCACCTTACCTGGCCAGTGCCGGGCAAGTCGCTCAACGCAGCCTTAGAAATACCTGCCTGGCTTATCTCGCCCTGGGCAGCGAAGAGGGTATTGAGCTGGCACTGAAACAATTTGCCGAGGCCAATAACATGACCGATCGCCAGGCAGCGCTGACCAGTGTGGTTAACTGTGGCAATGCCGGTCAGCGAGCAGCGGTGCTGGAGAAATTTTACCAGCAATGGCAGCACGAACCGCTGGTGGTTAACCAGTGGTTGCAGGTGCAGGCACTGTGTCCGCAAGCCGGCAACATAGAGCGGGTCAGGGAATTGATGTCACACCCGCACTTCCAACTTCGCAATCCCAACAAAGTTCGTTCGCTGGTGGGCGCCC
>SMVA01334684.1_pt1 | contig 11190 bp, 5 predicted proteins | sample 2456451 | NCBI WGS metagenome assembly SMVA01 (sample SAMN11095933, study PRJNA526329) | marine sediment metagenome | biome: Marine sediment; feature: Surficial sediment; material: Deep marine sediment; isolation source: Hadal surficial sediment | place: Pacific Ocean | collected 2014-05 | depth 0-1...
TCACTCTTTTAGAGAAAATAAAGTATGGAATCCGTATGGGCAGCCTCTCGTTGAGGTATCAATATCTATCAGATTATTCCATACATTGCTGTCAAAATATTCTGGCGAATTAAACTAATCGTAGCAAATCTTAACGGAGTAACAGTTAATCCAATTGCTACAAGAATCAGCCAGCCCTCAATTTGTTCTTGCTCGTCGGGATCAAATAAAACGGGGACATTATAGCTCTTAAACATTCTCACTGCCGAATAGCGCTAGTAAAAGAATTATCTCGCAATTAATTAATTCCAACTTCGATAGAGTATAATCAACACTCATATTGGGAAATAAATTCTGCAAAAACAAATCCTGAGAGTTCCTGCATACTCGGAATTTTTAATCGCGCTTATGTTTTCTTCCCAACTAAAAAGACAACTCCCACTAAAATAGCTGAACCGGCAAATAAGGAAAGCCAACTGCTAAATCCCCAGCCGCTGGGAATATAGCCGACTAAACATGCGACTGCACCCACTACCATGGCATAAGGCAATTGAGTTTTGACATGGTCAACGTGGTCGGCTGCGGAGGCCATGGAGGACAGGATAGTCGTGTCCGAGATGGGCGAGCAGTGGTCGCCGAGAACGGAGCCGGAGAGCACCGAGCCGATGGTGGCGATTAGAATGTGATGACTTAACCCGGCTGACATCCCCGCTTCAATTGGCAGCTGGTATGACATGGGGATTACAATCGGGGTCAGGATGGCCATGGTGGCCCAGGAGGTACCGGTTGAAAAGGCGATGAAAGCGGCGATGACAAACGTGAAAAATGGGATCAAGTGTGGCGAAAGAATGTCTCTGGTTAATGAGATGACATAATCTGCGGTGTGAAGGTCTTGGCAAATGTCGCCGATGGCCCAGGCCAGAATTAAAATCATTGCAGCCAAAAACATGGACTTGTAACCGTTGACGGCCGCTTCAAGGGTGTCATTCAGAGTTAATATTCTTTGTGCCAGCGCCAGAATCGACGCCACAAATAGCCCGGCAAACGCCGCCCACATCAATACGGCAAAGGAATTCGCAGCACCAAAGATATCCCCCAGACGTGCGGTGTCAGCAGCGTCACCCAGCGCAGCCTTTCCGTTAAAATAAAGTCCGAATAGAGTCACGGCGATGACGACACCGATTGGAATCAGAGCATTGAACCAGCGCAGCGGCGTTTTTTCATCTGCTACCATGTCCAGGGCGGCGCTATCTGTGAGGGGTTGAGCGCCATCACGGAGAACTTTGCCGCTTGATGAAGCCCTGACTTCTGCAGCTTTCATGGGGCCGAAGTCACGTAAAGTGATGCCAATGAGAAAAACGAAAATCAAGGCAAGAATACTGTAAGAGGCAAAAGGGATTGATTCCACAAACGACGTATATGGATTCAAGGATAAGTTTAAGCCGGTGAATGCGTCGCCAATCAGTCCAACTTGGAACCCGATCCAGGTTGAGACCAACGCGATGGAAGCAACCGGCGCTGCAGTCGAGTCGACGATGTATGAAAGTTTTTCACGAGATATCTTCAGTTTGTCTGTAAACGGCCGCATGGTGTTTCCGACGATCAGGGAGTTAGCGTAGTCATCAAAAAAGATTAAAATGCCCATCGCCCAGGTTGCCAGTTGTCCACCCCTGGGGCTATTGGCATATTTCGATAATTTTTCTACGATTCCCTGGGTGCCGCCGGATTTTGAAATGACCCCGACCATGCCGCCGAGTGTCAGACTGAAAATCAAAATAGCCGCATGATCTGCATCAATCAACGAGTTGACGAGATAAGTGTCGATGGTTCTCATTAACCCCAGGACGGGGGCGTAACCATTAATGAAAACCGCGCCCAGCCAGACACCGCAAAAGAGGGAGATCAACACCTGTCTGGCAAGAAAGGCCAAAGTAATTGCAAATAAAGGCGGCAGCAAACTCAACAAACCGGGAAGGATTCGCACACTTGCTTCTGACTTCAGGCCTGCCGACTCAAAAGTGATCGAGTAAACCCCCGTGTTTTGAAACACGGCATTTGGAATCGTAACCCCGCCTTCTTGAAAAATGTAAGTTGGCGCCTCGGAGACGCCTGATTCGGTTGTTATTTTCAGACCCTTGACGCGCAGGGTGTCTGCAAAGTTTTTAATCAAATTATTTTCTTCATTTGTGATTCTTATTTTCAGTTCAAAAGTGACACCGCTTAAAGCGATCCGTGGAGCTTCGATAAGAAGGTTTGCGGCTTTCTCAGGTTGGGCTGCAATTCCAGTGGTAAGTGCCAGGATAAAAATAGGGAGAAGGAAACCTCTGAGAGATTTGGATTTCATGACGTTTTCGGTAGTTATGAATAGGGAAGTGAATTGGCTTGAGTATAATAAAATATTAAAAAAAAGTAAAGCAGAAAATCAGAGTGCGGTCAAGCCTGGACCGAAAACCTTGCAGGTTTCTGCAACCAGCAGGGTTCAGCTTGCCGGCAATACTTGATTTTAAAAGATTAATTTTTAAATTGGTGCGGGTAAAATTTATCCTCTCTGGTTCAACTTATGAGAATCTACAAAAATTACAAAATTATCAGGGCTGATTTGTTAAAAGCAGCTAATCTTCTCGCTGCTTGCAGTCTGCTTGCTTTTTTCTTTTCCTGTAAATCTGATTTGGATAATGACCTGCGGAAAAAGTATCTCCACAGGCCGAAAGATCAAATTGCGCCGGTAGACAGTAGTTCGGTCAGCGAGACACGCAGAATTACGAATTTAAACGGCGAATGGCAGGCGAGGAAAAAAGATGCCGAATCATGGGAACAGGTTTGGGTGCCGGGCGCCTATGACTTTGAAGGCGAAGTTGAGTTTAAGCGATCGTTTGAAATTGACTCTAGTTTGGCCAGTCACTCTTTTAAACTGGTGGCATTTGGAATTAACAACCGCTGTAAGCTATTTTTAAATAACGATTTTATCGGCGCCCATGAAGGGGGTTATACTTCATTTGCCATTGAGTTGGATCGTCATCGATTATCTTTTGATCAACCAAACGAACTGAGAATTGAGGTCGATAACTCACTCCTCCCCAGAAATAGCTTTCCTTTAAAACACCGGCCAATGAGCCCGCGGAATTTCGGTGGCATTTTTAGAGATATTTTTATTGCGGTCGCTCCGGCAATTTCAATTGATGATTTGCAGATTAGCAAAACGTTCTCCGAGGATTTCACTGAGTGCCAACTTTCGGTGGTGACGAGCCTGAAAGGAAAAAACCCTGAGAGTAATCAACTTAGCTTGCGTCTCGAAGTGTGGGATGCTGACAACCAAAAAAAGTTGGCCGGGGCTGATGTACAGTTTGAGGGCAAGATAACCCGTGAAACTATTTTACTTGATGTCAGCGGTTTTGAATTATGGAGTCCGGACAATCCAAAAATATATGAACTCAAAGTGAATCTCACCCAAAAAGGCAACGTCTTAGATGAAGAAATTTTGAAAATTGGGTTCAACAAGATTCAAGTCCAGGATAATCAATTCTTGCTGAACGGACAGCCTTTTGCTTTGCGCGGGTTCGATTGGTTTGAGGACTTTCCCGGCCTTGGGCCGATTGCCGACCTGAAAAGAATTAAGGAAGAGATTTTAAGAATCAAGGAGACCGGTGCCAATGCTCTAAGAGTTGTCGGCACGCCGCCGCACCCTTATTTGCTCGCCGTGTGTGATGAACTTGGAATGTTGGTATTTGAGGAGATGCCTTTAACGCTCATTCCTGACATCCGGTTTGAGGAGACATTGTTTTCCCAGCTGGCGTTGAACTATTGCAAAGAAATGGTAGCAAGAGATGCCTACCACACCTCTTTAGCCGCCTGGGGGTTGGGCACGGATTTACTGCTTGAATCTGCCAACTCCGAAAGTTTTTTTCATACTCTCACGGAAACTGTTAAGAGGCGCTCGACCCGGCCTATTTATCTAGCTTATCGGTTTTTGGACACTTTTAAATTGCCGGCTTCAGTTGACTTCGTCTTGCGGGACTTTTATAACAAAGATCTTGATGAATTGATGAATTTGGTCAAAGGACATAATTCAAAAAAGGCGCTCGTTTTGTCTTTGGGCTACCCGGCCCGCCTGGAAAGGGAGCAGGGCTTATTGGGAAACTCAACAGACATAAGCGCTGATGAAAAGTTCTCTGTCGAGGTTCAGGAAGTCCAGGCATATAAATTAAACCGGAGTGTTGGTAATTCCGAGCTGCAGGAAAACAATGCCGGCTTTTTCATTCACACTTTTGCTGATTGGCAAGAAGCGCGGCCCAATTTATTTTTGGGTGCAACCAGCGATGCCGTCCTCAACAAATCCGGAGTCGTTGACTTTGACCGCGAAAAACGAATCGCTTTCGACGCTGTTAAGTCGATTTTAAAAAACAACCGGTTTATTAACATTTCGGCGCGATCACATGAACCCGCGAACCCAAATATTTATCCGATAGTCGGATTGATATTGATCTTATTCTTTCTGTTTAATTTTCAGCGGAGCCGGCGGCTGCGCGGTAACTTGCGGCGAATATTTCTTTACCCGCATGGTTTTTATATGGAATTAAAGGAAAAGAGGAAGATATCGGCGCTGCATACGTTTTTTATTAGTCTAACAATTTGCTCGGTTTTAAGCATTATTTCATCAAGTATTTTGTTTAATTATCGTAATGATTTCGTTTTCAACGAAATATTAAATCTCATAATTGGTTCAGTCGATCTAAAACTCAAGCTAATCTGGTTGGTCTGGCGGCCGGCTTGGTTGCTCGTTGTTTCAACCTTAGTATTCTATCTGGCTTTTACTTTTCTGACCCTGGTTCTCAGAATTACTTCGCTTGTTTTGGGGCAGAACTTACCTTTCCGGCAGTTTTTCACCCTGGTGTTTTGGTCGAGCGCAAACTTCATCTGGCTGCTGCCGATTGTGCCTATTTATTTCAGGATTATCAGTCAAACTGCATGGGCAGCCTCAGCAATTTTAGTGGTGGTTTTTTTTGGTTTGTGGGCTTGTGGTCGGTTGCTGCAAGGGTTGAAAGTCGTTTATTCTATGTCTTTTCTTAAGGTCGGAATTTTGGCGATGATTTTATTCGTGTCTATTCTGGGAGGGATTAGCTGGTACTACAACGTCAAGTATGCCTTGTTCGATTATGTGCCAATTTACCGGCAAATAATTGCGGTTGGTTTTTAGTTTCTAACGCAGCGGAGTCACAATCCTGCTTTGACACGGTCCAAACCGTAGTGTTCTTCTTAGCAGTCACTAACGCTTCGCTGTCAAATTTTGGCCACTTGAAATGACGCCGAAGGCAAATGGCATGATGACTTGATGACGGTATTGTCATTCGCTTCGCGTCTTTCAGCCATGCTCCTGCAAAAAAGTTCAAAAGGCAGAAGTACAACTCTAAAGCGTTGCAAAGTTACGGGAGCTTGCCGTCCACTTTGGTGCGTTTAAGATCGTTTCTATCACCTCTTCTGCTTTCGAAGTAACACTCCAAATCGATTTATGTTTTTCATTCATGAAGCGTTCGTTTATGCATTGGTTTAACATCTCAATCAGGAGATTAAAAAAATCGCGCACATTTACAAGGATAATAGGTTTTAAAAAAATACCTAAGCGTTTTAAGGTGATGACCTCGAGGAGCTCCTCCAGGGTGCCGCAACCCCCGGGTAAAGCGATTACGGCATCGACATTTTCGATCATCAGGTGTTTTCTTTCTCGCATATTGTCAACAAGCTTGAGTTCGGTTAAGCCGGTGTGGCCCCACTCAAGGTCTGACATAAATCTCGGCAAAATTCCGATTACTTGTCCTCCTTGTACAAGGGCGCTTGTTGCTACTTCTCCCATTAACCCGGCGCCGCCTCCGCCATAAACTATCGTCACACCTTCTTTGGCCAGTTCTTTGCCCAAACGGTTGGCCGCATCAAAATATTCTGGGTGAACTTGAGTACTTGAAGCACAGAATACACAGACTCTACTTATGGACATGTGAATGGGGTCCTTTTTATTAGAAATACGAATGATAAGTTGTGAAAAAACTATTTGCACCGAAATGCGCCGAAGATACCGAAATTCACCGAATTAGTGGTGATACCTGCAGGGCTCTATGTGCATTTGTAGAATCATTTTCAAGAATACTAAAAGTATTATACTTTTCGGTAACCCGCACCGACTTCGGTGTGATTTGGTGTGAAAATTACACTGCCGCGACAATTTGCGCAACAGATTTTAAATGTGATTAAACTTAATGGTCCTTCATATTAGAATTAAAATCGAGATAAACCGGAACAAGAAGAGTAATAAATTAGCACTCACAGAATTTTTGAAATTCCACAGAAGATTTTTTTTCTTTTAGCGGGATTTCTGCTTCGGTGACCAAAGTTTTTATTTTTAGAATTTAGAAGTTCTATAAAAGATTGTCAAGTTGAAAAAGTGAAGATCTTTTCATAAAAAACACCTTGACTTTCGTGAATTATTCGATTATATTGAATCAACTTCATATTGTGGTTCACTGAACAACACCATACTGTATATAGTATGTCTTCTGTGAATCGCTCTCCGAAAACTCTCTCAATTTTAAGAGGTACCTGTGTATTTAGAAAGCTTAAAGATCTATGGTTTTAAGTCTTTTGCAAAGAAAACTAAGTTCTTGTTTAACGATGGCATAACTTCGATTGTCGGCCCGAATGGCTGCGGTAAAAGTAACATCGTTGATGCCATTCGTTGGGTTTTGGGTGAGCAAAAAGCCGGCACAATTCGAAGTGAACGCATGGAAGATGTCATCTTTAACGGGACTAAAACCGTAAAACCTCTGGGTATGGCCGAAGTTTCCTTGACGATTCAAAACACCAAGAACGTTCTGCCAATTGAATACTCCGAGGTTGTGATCACGCGCCGTCTGTTCCGTTCTTCCGAGAGCCAGTATCTTTTAAATAATTCTCCCTGCCGGTTGAAAGATATTCAAGATCTTTTTATGGATACAGGAATGGGCCCGGATGCTTATTCGATTATTGAGTTAAGCATGGTTGAAACGATCCTGAACGGTAAACCGGAGGAACGCCGCCGAATTTTTGAAGAAGCCGCCGGGGTCACGAAGTATAAACAGCGCAGGAAAGCCGCCTTTCGGAAACTGGAAGCGACGGCGGGGGATATTCTTCGGTTAAACGATATCATCAGCGAAGTGGAAAAAAACGTCGGCTCTTTATCCCGGCAGGTAAAAAGGGCGCAACGCTACCAGGAAATAAAAGAACAGTTGCAGAAAGATGAAATTAAACTGTCTGCTCACCAATTCTCTAAAATTAAGATTGAGTTAGAGCCGCTCATTGATAAATTAAATGAAAGCCAGGATAATCGGGTTGCCCTTACAACTAAGTTCGATGAGCAAGAAGCTGAAATCGAAGAAGCGCGGACCAAGCTGCTGGCATTGGAGAGAAAACTGAGCGCGCAGCAAAAAGAGTTGAATGAGGTATCCCTGAAAATTCACAAGAAGGAAGAGGACATTCTGGTAGGCCGCGAACGTCGAAAAGCTCTTGAAGCCGCGAAAGTCAGGCTTCTCAAAGAAAATGAAGAAATCAGTGTCAGGGTGGAGAAGAATAAAACGGAGATTTTGCAGTCAAAAGAGGAGCTGCAGTATCTATTTGAGCAAATACAACTTGCTGAAAATGATTACCAGGAAACAAGTGCAGAATTAAATTCGTTTGAAATGCGTGTTCACGATAAATATGAACAGCTCAAGAAAATTGAGAATCAACGGCTCCTGGCGGTTGAAGGTTTGACTGAAAGCAAACAAGAGGAAGAACGGATTAAAACGCAGCTTGAGAATCTGGATGAAAGAATTAAGTCGATAAGCCGGCAGCTTGAGGAGAGCCAACTGCTTGAGAAGATTCGTGAAGATAAAATTGCTAAATTACAAGAGAAAAAAACAAGTCAGGAATCGGAATTAACTAAGCTGAATCAGGAGTTAAAAGACGTTCGAGATGAGTTAACCACCTTAGGGAAATCTAAAGAGAAAGTGAAGGAGAGAATTCTTAATAAAAACGGCGAAGCACAAGCTCTAAAAGAAAGGATTGCGCTGTTAAAGAAATTTATAGAATCCTACGAAGATCACCCTGAAGGCGTGCAGCACTTGCTTCTGCACGGCTATCTGAATGGAGGATGCAAAGGCACTCTTGCTGAGAATCTCACGGTAGAACCCACCTATCGGCGGGCGGTTGAGACGGCAATGGGCGAGGCGGCAGTTTCACTCATCGTTGATGCAAGCGATCAGGCGCTTGAATGTATCGAGATTCTGAAAGCGGATGAAAAGGGGGCAGTGACATTTTTCCCACTGGATAAATTTTCAACTCAGAGAATAAAGAGTGATCTCCGTCCTCAAAATAACGACATTTTACAGGCGCACGGGGTGATCGACTGGGCGCACAATTTAGTGCAGTGTGAAGAAGAGTACCGGACAATTGTGCAGTCCCTTTTACGGGATTTTCTAATCGTAGAAGATTTACAGACGGCAAAACAGCACGCTGACAAATTGCAGGAAAATCGAATTAATCTGATTACCCTGAACGGTGAAGTAGTTTCCAACTGGGGGCCCATCAAAGGCGGCGCGAACGGCGAATCAGAAGCAGGCGTTATTGGACGCAAAGCGTTTGTGGAGGAACTTGAATCTAAATTAAAAGAGACCTGGACGCAGCTTGAGAAAGAGGGAAAAGAGCAGCAGGAAATTGAAAGCAAGTATCAAAAAGCCTTTAGCAGCGAGCAGGATTTGGATAAGCAAGTAAAAGCAACCGAATTGAAACTTACTGATTTCGGGGTCGAATTAGCTCAACTAAATTTTGAATCACGGAAAGATAGCGAAATTTGTGAAAGACTTGCTACGGAAGACGAGTCACATAAAAAAAATCAAAAATCGCTGACTGATAAGATGCAAAGGGTTTCACCTTCCCTAAGTAATTTGGTCGAAAATAAGGCGCAATATGAAGCTGCTCTGCAGCAGGCGTCTGGTGAACTTGAGAGTTTGGAACAAGAGATTAAAGAATATCGAACTGTTGAACAAGATAGCAGAGTGAAGTTGGCGGGTCTCAAGAGTGAGGAGAGGCACCTGCAAGGCAACATTGTAAAGCTGCATGAGTTTGAGCGGGAATTGACAGGCTCATATAAGCGGATAGATGAAGAAATTACAGCGGCTGCGAAAGAATATGCAGAATTGGAAAGTAAGATTGAGCAAAACAAGACCGCAATCGAGACAGATTTTGATGAGCACAAGATTCTCGAGGCAGAGGTGCACAAACTTGAACAGACGTTTTTAGAAAAAAAGGAAGAGCTGACGAACAAGGAAAAATTTGTAAAAGCTGTCCGCGATGAAAAAGACATAGTTTCTGAAACGCTGCATAGTATGGAGCTTCAGGTCTCTGAGTTGAAAATGAGCGCCGAGCAAATAAAAGCGCGAATCAAAGAGGAGTATGGCCTTACAACTAAGAAAGGAGCTTTGGAGGAAGACTTTGACGAGGAAGGAATTGCCGAAAGAATCCACCAGCAAAAAAATAGATTGGATTCCATGGGACCCGTCAATTTGTTAGCGTTAAAAGAGTATGAAAAAGAAAAGTCGCGTCTCGATTTTCTACAGACTCAAAAGAATGATCTGATGGAAGCTCAAACAAATCTAAATGAAACGATTCAGGTTATCAATAAAACTGCCCGTGAACAATTTTCAAAAACTTTTGAAGAAATAAGAAAGAATTTTGTCAAAGTTTTCCAGAGTTTTTTCGAAAACGGCCAGGCTAATTTGAAATTAGCGCCCGACGAGGATCCATTGGAGGCCGAAATTGTGATCGAAGCGGCTACCAAGAGTAAGCGACCAACAGCCTTGACACTCCTTTCCGGAGGCGAAAAAGCCCTGACTGCGATTTCCATTCTTTTTGCTATTTACCTCGTTAAACCGAGCCCATTCTGTATCCTCGATGAAGTTGATGCACCTTTGGACGATACAAACATCGGGCGATTCGTTGAAGCCCTGCGCACTTTCTCTAAAGATACGCAATTTCTGATCGTGACCCATAACAAGCTTACGATGCGCGCTGCTGATTCTCTTTATGGAGTGACCATGGAAGAAGAAGGCATCTCGAAAATAGTTTCTGTGAGTTTCAAAGAAATGGATTTAGAGCAGTCGCCGAAAGCCGCTTAAGATTAACACCTCAAAATCTTCGTTCGAATATTTTGGTCACCCAAAAAATGAGCCCCAAAAAAAGAACTCCTGCTTTTAAAAAGCCAGCTTTTTCTTACCAAATATAACTCCACTCACAAAGCAAAACCTGACTCTCCTTCTTTTTTAGTTATCTTTTAGTTGGTTGATTTTTCAATCCAGAAACCTCTCATTTTAATGATTCAACATTAATGTTTAAGCATTTTTATGTCGATGTAGAATAGCATAAAGGAGTTTTAATTTGAGGATTTAAGATGAAGAATACCATGTGGTTAAGTAGTTCTGATGTGACAAGCCAACTTAAAATAAGTTTAAGACAACTTTATTACTGGGAGTTAAAAGGGATAATTAAGCCTCGATCGATCACGATGGGGTCGCGGGAGTTTAAGCGCTATTCCAATAGGGATTTCCAGGTTTTAAGCCAGATTAAAGATTTTTTGGACGAGGGGTACACTTTAAACAGTGCAGTTCGGCGCGCTCAGACAAAACTCTAATTGGGAGGAATAACAAGATTGAATGTTCAAGTATCGATGATCTTTTTGTTCGGGTTAATTTTTGGAAGTTTTCTGAATGTTTGCATTTACCGTCTTCCCAAAAAACAATCCATCGTGTGGCCGGGTTCACATTGCCCTTCCTGTAAAAATTCCATTCCGTTTTGGCAAAACATTCCGGTCTTAAGTTATATTTTTCTCGCAGGAAAGTGCGCGAATTGCAAATTTAGAATTTCACCTATTTATCCCCTTGTTGAAATTCTTACAGGTATTCTTCTGGTCATTGTCTGGCAACACTACGGTTTGACGTTGTCATTTTTTCATTATTCGATTTTAGTTTTATTCCTTTTGCCGATCAGTTTCATTGATCTGGACACCAGATTGATCTTAAATGTACTTACCTTTCCAGGGATTATCGTAGGTTTACTCTCGTCTGTTTTTCTTAACCAGATTCCTATCCTGAATGTAGTGTCCGGGTTGTTTTTGGGAGGCGGGTTCTTATGGTGTGTTGGCCTGCTCGGAAA
>SMVA01231375.1_pt1 | contig 11186 bp, 13 predicted proteins | sample 2456451 | NCBI WGS metagenome assembly SMVA01 (sample SAMN11095933, study PRJNA526329) | marine sediment metagenome | biome: Marine sediment; feature: Surficial sediment; material: Deep marine sediment; isolation source: Hadal surficial sediment | place: Pacific Ocean | collected 2014-05 | depth...
CTGCCAGTATTGGCGCCTTCTATATGGCTGTTGGAGTGCACAACGGTACCGGCGCCCAACGTCGACTCACGAATCAGGTTGTTGGATTCAATCATCACATTGTCGCCCAATACAACGTCGCCTTCGAATATCGCATTCACATCGATGAATACATCTTGCCCGCAGGTAAGCGAACCGCGTATATCAACGCGAGACGGATCAGCAAAACCGACACCTTCTGCCATCAATGCGTCCACTTGTCGTTTTTGTAAGGCGCGCTCTGCCTCTGCCAATTGTTTTTTGTCGTTAATACCCATTACCTCATCCTGGCTAGTGGCCTTAACACCATGAACCGTAATCCCGTCTTCAGCAACCATCGCGATGACATCTGTAAGATAATACTCGCCCTGGCTATTGTCGTTGCTTAGCCTGGAAAGCCAATCATTCAGTTTGCTTGCCGGGCTGCAAAATACGCCCGTGTTTACTTCCTTAATCATTCGCTGCGTGTCTGTCGCATCTTTCTCTTCGACATTACGAACAACGCGTCCAGCTTCGCGAATAATGCGGCCGTAACCATGCGGGTCGTCCATATCAATGGTCAGAACCGCGGCATCGTCAGTTTCGCAGCGTGCCAGCAACTGGCGCAATGTTGAGGATTGCAGCAAGGGAACGTCACCAAACAGAATCATGACGCGGTTGTTCTCAGGCGTATCCGGCATCGCCTGCATCACGGCGTGGCCGGTTCCCAGCTGCTCGCTTTGCAGTGCCCAGCGTAGATCCTGACCAGCAAAAGCAGCCTGAACCGCCTCACCACCAAAACCATAAACAACGCAAATATCATCGGCCCGCAATTGGCGTGCACAATCTACGACATGACTTAAAAGTGGTTGCTTAGCAAGCGGCTGTAGCACCTTCGGCAATGCAGAGCGCATGCGCGTGCCTTGTCCTGCGGCCAATATAATGATGCTGAGGCCCAAGGCGACTCCTATTTAAATTAACAGTAGCGAATAATACAGGAACGGTGTGTCAATCTAGTGCTCAATATTGTTATTCTCGTGGCTCCTGCAGGTCGGATTTATTGGAGCGGACCTGACTCGCGAGATTGGGTTGTCGTTAATCATACGGGGGCAGTGTTCCCCCTGATCACGGCGGTCATGATATGCTTCGTAACCAATCCTAAGACTGATACCAAGTCGTTAATAACTAATTGAAAACAATGGGGATTCATATGAAGAAAGTATTATTTTCCGTCCTCTCGCTGGCTTTGACCTTGGGCGCTGCGTCCGCGCTCGCCCAGTGGGATCCAGACGAGGGCGCCGAGTATCACGAAAAAGCGCAGGTAGCGCTGAACGCGTTTAAAGAAAAAGACCCGAAGGTGCAGAGCTTCATCGACAAGTCCGCCGGCTACGTTGTGATTCCGACGGTCGGTAAGGCTGGCCTCGGTATCGGTGGCGCTCGTGGCAAAGGTGTTCTTTACGAAGACGGCGAGGTGACGGCGGTAGTTACCCTGACGCAGCTAAGTTTCGGCTTTCAGGCTGGCGGACAGGCTTACAGCGAATTCATCTTCTTCGAAGACGCAGCCACACTTGAGAACTTCAAACGCGGTAACTATGAGTTGAATGCTCAAGTCTCAGCCGTTGCGGTTACTGCCGGTGCTTCAGCAGATGCCGAGTTTAACGGCGGCATGGCTATTTTTACTCAGGCCAAAGGCGGCCTGATGTACGAAGCCGCTGTTGGCGGACAGAAATTTAAAGTAGAAGCCAAGTAGTATAAATCCCGGGGACCATCATTAAAGGGGGTCGGATCCAATTAGCTAATTGGATCCGACCCCTTTTTTCCGTTCAGAATTCGTAGGTCAGGGTCGTATTGACGCCGTAGTCCTTTGTTGATGCGTCTACAGCTTGAGGCTTGTTATCGAAAGTGCTGTAAAATGAGATGCCCCATTTCAAGTCATTGATCATCTCCCATTGGAGATTGGTATCGAAAGTTGCCCGCACTCGACCCCAGTCTGACAAGTTTGGAAATACTTCGAATTGTGTTGACCAGTCGAGCTCGGGATCGTCAAACAGAAACCAGTCCCAATCAACAGCAAATGTCGCTTCAATCGAATCAATTTTCTCTGGATCGTCGGTATACTGCTCCTGAGCAAATTGCAGGCCCGCCTCGAGCCCGAGCAGCATTTTGTTCGACTGAATTAGGAGTCGGCCACCACCGCCACCGATGGATGTACGAAGATCCAGATTAAGTTCGTCATTTTGATCCATGTTGAAATTGCCATTAACGTACCAACGACTTCCCCGCAGTCGCTTGTAGGTTAGCCCAAGGTTTTTCCTTTCGCTTGATGTCTGTGTATCGCTGGAGTTGGTTGTGCTGCTAGCCGTGATAGAAAATATACGCTTCGTCGTTCGGTAATCCACATCGATTCCAACCGTTCCTTGTGTGACGCCGCCCGCCTTGGCGAAGTTATAGCCGATCGTTAAATCGATATCGAGGGCGCTTAAGCCCTCCGTCTCGATTGGCGTCATCACTATGACACGTGCGCTGTCCAGTATTTGCAGGCCATCTTCTGTTTGTACCACCACTCGACCCGTCTTTTCTGTTTGGATCAAGTGGCCAAAGTATCGCGCGCCGCTGCTTGTTTCTACCTGTACATTCTGATTACTGATGACTCTCGCAATCTTGTCCCATTCAATGGCAATGGTGCCGGTAGCATCGGTATTGAGATTCAAACGACCGCGTTCCAGCGACTTTAATTCGCCAGTCAGCCTGTCGCCATTATTGAAAATAATGATGTCGGTTTTCGGCGCAGCCACCGCCGGAAGCGACAGCGACGCGAATAGCGTCATCAAAATCAAGGAGGCGAATGGGTGTTGGGGCCTTTGTCTGGGCCCAACTGAATTACTCATCAGATTCTTCCTGTTGTTATCTGGTCATCAGCCCATGCTCGGGATGCCAGCTATAATTGCAAACTATCGGATAATTCGCGAGCAATACATCTTAGAAGTTTAATTCGACGCCCAGTGCCAGGCCTTTGGCAGTTAAGTCAGACAGAACATCACCCTCGGCAAAATCGAACTGTAGATAACGATAGCCGAGGAATAACGACGAATCGCGGCTCATGTTAAACCCAGCCCCGAACAGGATTTCAGTGTGCTCAAAGCTTGCTGGCTTGTACCCGGCCGAAAGTTCAATGATGTCGCCTTTCAAGTCGATACCAGTATCGATCGGCACCGTCGAGATTGTCCAGTGACAGGAAGTTGTAATCGGTATCGAAATCTATGTCGCCACCGTCGGAGCCAGTGTTGCCCTTGATGGTTGCTATCCAGAGATACGGCGTGATCTTGAATTGCCATTTGTTCGGGTCAGACTCGGCCGCCTGGCTTGTATTGATTGTTGCCGAAATTAGCGTCAGTAATGTGGCACAGAGGGTGATGGTTTTCACGTTTGATTCCTACGATCGTCTTGCTTGTGTGGTCATGCGGTTCTACCAGCCCGACCAATCGCGCCTGTGGAGGCGCTCCAACAACTCTTTTGTAAGTCGTTTTTAGCCCTTGCCTTCAACTCTTTTGCAAGTCGTGTTTAGCGTTTGCCTTTCAGTTTTTGTGCGGCGCGATAGCGGGCACGGGCTTCGGCCAGTTCCTGCTGCGCTCTTGCCAGATCGGTCTCGTCTGAAATGCCTTTTAGCGCTTCCTCCGCTTCCTGTTGTGCGGCAAGCGCGGCTGCCTCGTCAAGCTCATCACCGCGAAGTGCGGTATCAGCAAGAATGGTCACGAGGTGAGGTTGGATCTCTAGCAGGCCGCCAGTGATATAAAAGAAATGCTCTTTGCCTTCCGTGTCTTCGATGCGCACGTCTCCCGCTTTCAGCGTCGTCAACAGCGGTGCATGGCGCGGCGCGATACCGACCTCACCCATGCTTGCCGGTGCATACACCATTTTGGCTTCGCCCGAATGGATTGCGCCCTCGGCGGATACGATTTCTACGTGAATTGTGGCCATCTGATTCGTCCCGATCGTTACTGCATCGTCTTGGCTTGCTCAACCGCTTCTTCGATCGAACCAACCATGTAAAACGCCTGCTCCGGCAAGTGATCGTAGTCGCCGTTGACGATCGCGTTAAAGCCACGAATCGTGTCGGCGAGCTGTACGAACTTGCCCGGTGTGCCAGTGAATGTTTCTGCAACGAAGAACGGTTGTGACAGGAAGCGCTGAATCTTTCGTGCCCGGGTAACGGATAACCTGTCGTCTTCCGAAAGCTCGTCCATGCCCAGAATAGCGATGATGTCCTGAAGTTCTTTATAACGCTGTAACACGGCCTGTACGCCACGCGCGCAATCGTAATGTTCCTGACCGATCACGTTGGGGTCGAGGATTCGGCTGGTGGAATCAAGCGGGTCTACCGCCGGATAAATGCCAAGCTCTGCGATCTGGCGAGACAATACGAGTGTCGCGTCAAGGTGAGCAAAGGTTGTTGCCGGAGACGGGTCGGTCAGGTCGTCTGCTGGTACGTATACCGCCTGGAAAGAGGTGATCGAGCCGGTCTTGGTAGATGCAATACGCTCCTGCAAGATACCCATCTCTTCTGCCAGTGTCGGCTGGTAGCCCACTGCTGATGGCATGCGTCCAAGCAGTGCTGAAACTTCCGTTCCGGCCAGTGTGTAACGGTATATGTTGTCGATGAACATCAGTACGTCACGACCTTCATCGCGAAACGCTTCGGCCATGGTCAGGCCTGTGAGCGCAACCCGAAGGCGGTTGCCTGGAGGCTCGTTCATCTGACCGTAAACCAGCGATACCTTGTCGATAACACCTGATTCCGTCATTTCGTGATAGAAGTCATTACCTTCACGAGTTCGTTCGCCTACGCCCGCGAACACAGAAAAACCTTCGTGCTCATGCGCGATGTTTCGAATCAGCTCCATTAACGTCACGGTCTTGCCAACGCCCGCACCGCCAAACAAGCCAACCTTGCCGCCCTTGGCGATGGGCATGATGAGGTCGATAACCTTGATACCGGTTTCCATCAGCTCTGTACTAGCCGCCTGCTCTTCAAAACTTGGCGGAGGGCGATGAATCGGCATGGTTTTTTCGGCACCGATTTCACCCTTGTTGTCGATCGGCCTGCCGAGTACATCCATGATGCGACCCAGTGTTTTCTCGCCGACCGGCACATTGATCGGCTCGCCGGTATTACTAACCGTCATACCGCGCATCAGGCCTTCACTGGAGCCCATCGCAATGGTTCTTACAACGCCATCTCCAAGCTGTTGCTGTACTTCGAGCGTTGTTTCGACTTCATCGATGATCAATGCGTCGTATATATGAGGAATATGGCCGCTTGGAAATTCAACGTCTACAACAGCGCCAATAATTTGCACAGTAGTTCCGGTGCTCATACTAAGGTCCTTGTTTATCCCGAGACGGCAGCTGCGCCGCCGACAATTTCTGAAATCTCTTGTGTTATAGATGCCTGGCGCGCTTTGTTATAAATAAGCTGCAGCTCATCGATAATATCGCCGGCGTTATCGGTGGCTGATCTCATCGCCACCATCTTCGCCGCCATTTCGCAGGCGAAGTTTTCAACTGCGCCGCGGTAAACCTGTGATTCGATGTATCGCATCAGGATGTGCTCCAGCAATTCACCTGCATCCGGTTCGTAGATGTAATCCCAGTGAGCCTGAAGGTCTTCTTCGTCCTGCCCAACGCCACTGGCCGGAAGCAACTGAGTTGCGATCGGATTCTGGTTCATGGTGCTTACAAACTCGTTGCTAAGCATATACAGCCGATCAATTTTTCCGTCGCTGTACGCATCGAGCATGATCTTGATCGAACCAATAAGGTCATTAATCTGCGGCTTGTCGCCAAGGTGAGTGGCGGTTCCGACAACATTGCCGCCTAAACGACGGAAAAACTGTACGGATTTCGCGCCAACGAGAACCAGGTCAACCTCAACGTCTTTCGCTTTCCAGTCGGTCATTTCATTAATGACTTTCTTGAACAGGTTGACGTTTAGCCCGCCACACAAACCGCGGTCCGACGAGATCACGATAAAACCAACACGTTTGGTTTCGCGCTCCACCAGGAACGGGTGCTTGTAATCCGGGTTAGCGTGGGCCAGGTGACCGACGACGCTACGAATACGCTCGGCATAGGGACGCGAGGCTTCCATTTGGATCTGCGCTTTGCGGATCTTGCTGGCTGCCACCATTTCCATCGCCTTGGTGATCTTCTGCATGTTTTTCACGCTTCGGATCTTATTGCGTATTTCTTTTTCGTTGGACATTCGTGTTTCCTAACTTAAAATTCGCGGGTGTGGACCCGCTCCAACAGGTCCGCTACGAGGCCTTGTTGGAGCGCCTCTACAGGCGCGATTTAATAAGCTCCCTTTTCTGCGAAACTCTCGCAAATCGCTTTCAAACCTGCCTGTTCTTCGTCACCGTAGTTGCCGGTGTCATTGATCTGTTGCAGGAACTCTGCATTGTTAGAGTGCGCAAAGTCATGCAACGCGGCTTCGAAGTCGCCAATTTTTTCGACCTCGACCGAGTCGAGATAGCCTTCGTTGGCCGCGAAAAGCGACAACGCCATTTCCGCAACAGACATTGGGGAGTATTGCTTCTGCTTCATGAGCTCGGTTACTCGCTGGCCGCGTTCCAATTGCTTGCGAGTGGTCTCATCCAGATCGGATGCAAACTGCGCGAACGCTGCAAGCTCGCGATACTGGGCCAGTGCCAGTCGTATACCACCACCGAGCTTCTTGATGATCTTCGTTTGCGCAGCACCACCTACTCGCGAAACCGACAGACCCGCGTTAATTGCAGGTCGGATACCGGCGTTAAACAAATCCGTCTCAAGGAAGATCTGTCCGTCGGTAATAGAGATCACGTTGGTTGGTACGAACGCGGATACGTCGCCGGCCTGTGTTTCGATAATTGGCAGCGCCGTCAGCGAGCCGGTCTTGCCTTTGACTTTGCCGCCGGTCAACTCTTCAATGTAGTCGGCATTAACGCGCGAAGCACGTTCGAGCAGACGTGAATGCAAATAGAAGACGTCACCGGGATACGCTTCGCGGCCTGGCGGGCGTCGAAGCAATAACGATACCTGCCGATACGCCCAGGCCTGCTTGGTCAGATCATCAAAAATAATCAGCGCGTCTTCGCCTTTGTCGAGAAAGTATTCGCCCATGGTCGTGCCGGAATACGGAGAGATGTATTGCATTGCTGCGGAGTCGGCAGCAGATGCAACAACCACAATCGTGTGTTCCATCGCGCCTTCTTCCTCGAGCTTGCGAACGACGCCGGCAACCGACGATGCTTTCTGGCCAATGGCGACGTAGATGCACTTAATGCCCGTGCCTTTCTGGTTGATGATGGTGTCGACAGCGACGGCCGTCTTGCCCGTCTGCCGATCACCGATGATCAGCTCTCGCTGACCACGGCCAATGGGCACCATTGCGTCGATTGCCTTCAGCCCTGTTTGTACTGGCTGATCAACAGGCTGACGTTCAATAACGCCTGGCGCTACTTTTTCGACTGGCGCTGTTTCTGTTGTCTCAAGCGGTCCCTTGCCATCAATCGGCATGCCGAGCGCATTAACAACCCTGCCTAACAACGCTTCACCAATGGGCACCTCCAGGATGCGACCTGTCGTCTTGACGGTGTCGCCTTCTGAAATGTGCTTGTAGTCACCCAGCACAACCGCACCCACCGAGTCCTGCTCGAGGTTCAACGCCATACCATAAGTGTTGCCCGGGAACTCGAGCATCTCGCCGTAGCGACAGTCGGCCAACCCGTGAATGCGCACAATGCCGTCCGTTACGCCGATTACGGTGCCAACGTCTCGCGCTTGGGCGGACGCTTCGAAATTCTCGATTCGCTCTTTAATCAGATTACTGATTTCGGAAGCTTTCAGTGCCATCTTTTTTTCCTTTTTAAGCGATCAGTGCGTTCGCCAGGCCGGTAAGCCGCGCTCGCAGTGATCCATCAATAACAATGTCGTCAGCGCGAATGACCGCACCGCCGATGAGGGTTTCGTCAATTTCCGTTTCAATTCGTACGTCACGACCTAGCCTGGCCTCCAGCGCTTTGACAATCGCCTTTTTCTGATCGTCGCCAAGCCTCGCCGCCGTGGTAACAACGACATCAACGGTATTCTCGGCCTTTGCCTTTAGCGCATCAAAATGCCCGGCAATCTCCGGCAACACATTTACGCGTCTATTCTCTAGCAACAACTTCAGGAAATTAGTGCCTTTGGCGTCACCGCAAAATACAGAATTGTTCGTGCCCGCAGACTCAAATAAATCCGCGAGAAAGCTCAAACGCTGATCATCGGTGAGCGATGGGTTGCCAAGAAAGGCCACTACCTGGCCGTCCGCCAGTAACTCGCGTGCAGTGCCCAGCGCTGCAGACCACTCGGTCAGCATGCCAGCATCTCGAGCGACTTCAAAAGTTGCTACTGCGTACGGCCGTGCGATGGTGTTGTTGTCTGCCACGTCAAATAATTCCTAAAGCTCTGCCGCCAGCTTGCCCAGAATGTCTTCGTGGGTTTTGCTGTCGATTTCTCGCTGCAAAATCTTTTCTGCAGTGGCCACCGCAATCGCAGATACCTGGCCACGCAATTCCTCGCGTGCCCGGTTGGTCTCTTGCTCAACCTCGGCCTTTGCCGCAATAACCTGGCGGTCGCGCTCTTTGACGCCATCCGCTTTGCCGTCTGCAACAATCTCGTTCGCCCGGGCATGTGCCTGATCAAGAATTGTGGTGGCTTGCTTGCGCGCGTCACCTATGATGTCTTCGGCGTCAACCTGGGCCTTGTCGAGGCTTTGCTGGCCACGCTCCGCCGCGGCCAGGCCGTCCGCGATTTGTGTCTGGCGGTCTTCGATCGCTTGCATGATCGGCGGCCAGATGAACTTCATACAGAACCAGACGAACACGAGCATCGCGATCGACTGACCCAGAAGTGTCATGTTTATATCCACTGGATATTCCTCAAGTATCTCGGTGGTCGCGAAAATAGCGACCGAACAGATTTAGCCGCCGGCCAGAGCCTGAGCCGCCTGTAGCTGACCAACAAACGGGTTTGCGAACGCGAAATACAAACCGATGCCGACACCGATCATGGCGACCGCGTCAAGTAGTGCAACGACCAGAAACATCTTCGTCTGCAGCATCGGAGCAAGCTCCGGCTGGCGTGCCGCGCCTTCGAGAAAGCGCCCCCCCAGAAGGCCCATGCCGATACCCACGCCCAGTGCGCCAAGACCGATCAAAAGTGCGACGGCAATCGCAGTGAGTCCAATTACAGTTTCCATCATTTTCTCCAGTTAAGGATCAAGTCAAAAGTCAATTAATGCTCTTCCGATGCCAACGTAAGATAAACCACCGTCAACATCATGAATATGAATGCTTGCAACGTAACGATCAGCAAATGGAATACCGCCCAGCCAAAGTGCAGCGGCAGTTGCCAGATTCCCAACATTGCAATCAGGATAAAAATAAGTTCGCCGGCAAACATGTTGCCAAACAGTCGCAGCGAGAGAGACAAAGGTTTCGCCAGAAGTGAGACCGACTCCAGAATAAAGTTGAACGCGATAATCAGAGGTGCGGCTATGAGGCCTATGCCCCTGGTTGGCGGTGCGATCGGATGCATCGTCATCTCGCGCACAAACCCGCCCACACCCTTGCTCTTGATCGTGAAAAAGATGATCAGCACGAATACCGAGAGCGACATACCAAAAGTAATATTCACGTCGGTCGTCGGCACGACCTTCATGTAGGGAATGCCGATCGCGCCCGCCAGACCCGGAATCCAGTCAACCGGGATCAGATCCATCAGGTTCATCAGGAAGACCCACACGAAGATGGTGAGAGCCAGCGGTGCGATCAGTTTACTCTTGCCGTGATAGGTGTCTTTTACGCTGCCATTAATAAAGTCGATAATAATCTCGACGAAGGCCTGAAACTTGCCGGGCTTGCCCGTCGATGATTTTTTTGCCGCGCTGCGGAAGGTCCAGATGAAAACCACACCGAGCAGCACCGACCAGAACATGGAATCGACATTAATCGTCATCGGATTGCCCGCGCAATGATTCCACACCCATGCATCGTCAATTCTGCAAACCTGCAGGTTCTGCAAATGATGCTGGATGTAGCCTCCGGATCCGTGTCCGCCTTCACTCGTCATGTTTATTTCTCTTGTCTTCTGTCTGACTGCTGTCTTTCATCAGAAGCCCCGATAATGTCACCAGTTGTGCGGCTATAAAGCCTGCGAACAAGGCGCCAGCGGCAAGTGGCCGCACCAGCGTGAAAACAATGGTGAACATGATCACCGTCAACGCCAGCTTTCCAGTCTCTCCGATGTAAGCTGCACGAACCAGAGCACCTGGCCCTGGATCGCGACGCGGCACTACGAGTCGCAGCGCCAAAAAGGCATTCGGGATCACACAAGTCAGACCACCCAGCAATGCCGAGTAAGCCGATACGGTTCCTTTCATACCCCAAAACAGCGCGGCAAGAACCACGCTTAGACCCAGTTGTATCAGAAGAACCTTTGCCACGAGACTGAAGGACGTCGGGGAAGAATGCTGCCGCCCCTGGTCACTCACTTCTGTTCTGCCTCCGGCACTAAAAACGCCACGTCCATCGGCTAACCGGTGGTCTGTGGCGTTGTGGTTTCTTTCTGTCCAAGCGGGCCTCAACTTAGCCCGCGCATTATAGAGGTCGATTTGGTGCATGGCAACAGAGAAAAGCACTTCTAAAAGTCTGGTTCCGTGATTCAAAAGTGGGGTATTTACCGGGAAATTCAACGATTATTGGCCTCTTTTGAACAAATATTCCCAGCGTTGCGACTTGCCGCACATCTGATCCTTAACGGGACAGCTATAAACAAGGTGTTGGCAGGCAAAACAGCCCGCAAAACGTCGATGGAGGCAGCATGTTATTCGTGGTAAGTGAGTCCCTCGCCAGGACCCCGGCGGCAATACAGGTCGCCAGAGAACTCAGTCTGAGCCTGAGCAGCTTTGGCAGTGCGGCTGGGCTGAAGAATCTAATGGGCGGACACAGTCGCCGAATCGTCCTGCTCGCCGAGAGTGATGTCTGCGATGAGGCGATCCTGGCCCTGGAATCAGTTGCAGACGCTGCCCAATTTGGGCTCATCATCTGCGCCGACCGCGAAGCATTGCGTCTAAGCAACCGGGCCACGTTGCTGGACCATGTCGCCAA
>SMVA01269240.1_pt1 | contig 11182 bp, 10 predicted proteins | sample 2456451 | NCBI WGS metagenome assembly SMVA01 (sample SAMN11095933, study PRJNA526329) | marine sediment metagenome | biome: Marine sediment; feature: Surficial sediment; material: Deep marine sediment; isolation source: Hadal surficial sediment | place: Pacific Ocean | collected 2014-05 | depth...
CCATCGAGCGAATCCAGGAAACCAGCAATGACAATTGCTATCGCTGCATTTTCAAGCGAACCGCTCATCGCGGCGATAATGGCATAGAATCCTGAAAATAACGCACCGGTGGTGATCAGGTTAGGTAAAAGAAAAACACCACGCGCAAGCCCCTTTCTTTCATTCAGGGAAGACACATTTGATTTTGGTTTGTCTGACTCTTTAATCTCTTCCACGGTAGTCTCCACCGGGTTGATTTACGGGAATTATAGCGCCTGGGCAACCTATATACTCAATACCTTTTCACCGCGTGAAAGGCCAGACACGCCCGAACGCACAACCTCCAATATGGCGGTATCTTCCATGGCTCTCAGGAAGGCATCCAGCTTGCCGCTGGTACCCGTTAATAGGATGGTATACGCACCCTGCGTTACATCAACGATCTGGGCTCGAAAGATATCTGCCGTTCGTTTAACTTCTGCCCGCTGTGACCCGGCAGCCTTTATTTTGATCAACATCAGCTCCCGCTCAATATGTTCACCATCTGTCAGATCAACGACTTTGACGACTTCTATCAGCTTATTGAGCTGTTTGGTAATCTGCTCTATTTGTTCATCCGCCGCAAATGTGGTCAATGTCAGTCGAGACAGGGTTTCATCATCAGTGGGCGCGACAGTCAAGGATTCAATATTGTAATTTCTCTGCGCAAACAGCCCGACTACCCGTGACAAGGCACCTGCTTCATTTTCCATCAAGACGGAAATAATTCTTCGCATCAGGTACGCACTCCTTTCTTCAGCCACATATCACGCATGGAGCCGTTTGGTGCAACCAACATCGGGTAAATATGCTCTTCAGGATCAACGATGACGTCTACAAAAACGAGCTGGTCCTTGAGGGAGAATGTCTCATCCAGAACAGCTTCCAGTTGATCCAGTCTGTCCACCTTGAATCCTATATGGCCGTATGCTTCAGCCAATTTAGTAAAATCTGGCAGGGAATCCATGTAACTATGAGAGTGTCTACCCTCATATTGCATATCCTGCCACTGCTTCACCATGCCAAGAGAGTGATTATTAATATTGATAATCTTTATTGGCAATCCAAACTGGGCACAGGTTGACAGTTCCTGGATATTCATCTGAATACTGCCGTCCCCGGTGATACAAACCACCGTTTCGTCCGGAAAGGCGACCTGGACACCCATTGCAGCGGGCAAACCAAATCCCATGGTTCCGAGTCCTCCAGAATTTATCCACTTTCGTGGTTCGTCGAAGGGGTAGTAAAGCGCAGCAAACATCTGGTGCTGCCCAACATCCGAGGCGACATAAGCCTTGCCCTGCGTGGCCTCGTAAACTGCCTTGACGGCGTGTTGAGGTTTAATCACCTGGCTAGCTTCCTCGCTCAAGATTTTCAGGCAATCCTGCTTTCTCCAACCTTCAATTTGGTCCCACCACTCCGACAGTATCTGGATTTGATTCTCGGTTCGATCCGGAACGCCAACCTCAGCCAGCCGAATCATCTCCTTTAAGACCGCATCCACCGGTCCCACAATTGGCACGTCCACCACGACGTTTTTTGAAATAGAAGCCGGATCAATATCCACATGAATAATTTTTGCATATGGACAAAATTTGGAAATGGTATTGGTTACCCGGTCATCAAAACGTGCACCAATCGCTAACAGAACATCACAATGGTGCATGGCATTGTTGGCTTCAAAAGTGCCGTGCATGCCCAGCATTCCCAGGAACTGCTGATCCGTACCCGGGTATGCACCAAGACCCATCAGGGTATTGGTGATCGGAAATCCAAGCGCTTTAGTGAGTTTGATCAACTCTTTCGAACCGTTCCCCTGAACAACGCCTCCACCGGTATATAACATCGGCCTTTCAGCGTTGAGCAGCATGGTCATCGCTTTCTTAATTTGCCCGGAATGGCCCCTGGTCGCCGGGTTATAGGAACGCATGCTGAGACTTTCCGGGTACTCAAAAGGGAAAAGATCAGTTGGGTTTGTTATATCTTTGGGAATGTCGACGACCACCGGGCCCTGTCTGCCAGAGGTGGCAATGTAAAAGGCTTTCTTGATCGCATCCGGAATCTCATCAGCACTTTTCAATAAGAAACTGTGTTTTACAATGGGCCTGGAGATACCCACCATATCTGTCTCCTGGAACGAATCTGTGCCAATTAGATGTGTCTGCGCCTGACCGGACACGACAACCATTGGGATGGAGTCCATATACGCTGTTGCAATGCCGGTTATGGCATTGGTTGCACCTGGACCAGAGGTGACGAACACCACACCCGGACGTCCCGTTGCACGGGCATAACCATCTGCCATGTGTGTCGCAGCCTGCTCGTGCCTCACCAAGATATGTCGCATCTTGTTCTGCTTGAATAACGCATCATAGATGTGCAGGACAGCACCGCCTGGATATCCAAAGATATAGTCAACATCTTCTTCCTGGAGGCTGCGGATCAACATGTCCGCCCCGGATAACATTTCCACTCTATTCCCCTGAACTATTTGGCCTAATTTCACTCTACCTGGCCCGACAAAGCTTAATCGGGCGAGGGCGGGCATTCTTAAACATCCTCCTGGTCTAGTCAAATCAAGAATTAACCCGGAAATTACCTTTCGTCATGGATGGTGACGTACTTGTCGAATTATCAGTTCTCTTTCAGTAGAATTAGTGAAAAATCTTTACCTAATATTGGGTTACAAGAGAAAGTTAATGTTACTAAAGGGAATCACACTCGCAGCCTTTGGACTTCTGGCTATATCCGCACTGGGCGAATCAGAATATTACACCTGGATTGATAAAGACGGTGTCACTAACTACGCTGAGACACCGACTGATTCTGATGCTCACCGGGTCACTCGCTCGCACCGATTTGGCTACCCTGTGCATGAACAAGATAATAATTCAGCAACCACTGATACACAAACAACAGCTGGGACCCCCGCAGAAGTAGACCCCGATAAATTGATTGCAGGGGAAAAGGCACAAATGGAAGCAGCTATTTCCGAAACAAAGAATTTTAACTGCAATATCGGTAAGAAAAACCTTGCTCGCCTGCAAACTTATGGGCGCGTCAAGATCAAAGGTGAAGATGGTAACTACCGAGTCATGACACCTGATGAAATGGACGAAAAGAAAGAAGAATCTCGCACTTTGATTATAGAAAACTGCACAGGTTAATCCGTTCGAAGCATTGTCTCGATGTATTCATCTTAACCTGGTGATTCATCCGACATCCGCAACTGCGTTATTAAATCTGCTAAATCATGCGGCAGATCAGTCTCAAATTTAACCTCCTGACCCGATTCCGGATGAATGAACGACAGTTCCTTTGCATGCAAGGCCTGTCTCTTAAAGTTTTTTATACTCAAAACCAGCCCCTCACTCGCATTTCCAGGTTTTCGGTAGTGACCACCATAAATGGGGTCCCCCACCAGGGGATAGCCCAGGTGTAACATATGAACCCGAATCTGGTGAGTTCTTCCTGATTCCAGAGACAATTCCATATGGCAATGCGCCTTAAAGGATTGAAGCACTCGATACCGGGTTATCGCCTCTCTTCCGTTTAAGCGAACGGCCATGCGCGTCCTTTGTGTAGGATGTCGACCTATCGCGGCGTTAATCGTACCATTGCGATGCGGGTCCCCGTAAACGACTGCATGATAGATCCTTTTAACTTCACGCGCCTGTAGCTGCGTCACCAGGCTTGTTTGGGCGGGCAGGGTTTTGGCCACCACCATGAGCCCGGTTGTCTCTTTATCCAACCTGTGGACAATCCCGGCCCTTGGAATCTCCTCTAACCTGGGGAAGTGATGCAGCAACGCATTGAGCAGTGTGCCTTCTCTGTTTCCCGCACCAGGATGGACCACCAGGCCCTCGGGTTTATTGATAACAAGGATGAAATCATCTTCGAATATCATTTCGAGGGGGATATTTTCTGCCTTGTCTTCAGTAGTGGCCGTGCTGGCATCTATTTGTATCAGCTCGCCACTATAAACTTTGTCCCTGGGTTTTGCCGATCGCCCGTCTACCAGTAATTCACCCGCCTTGATCCAACTCTGCAATCTGGATCTGGAATATTGAGGGAACAGAATGACTGCCACGTGATCTAATCGATCAGCGGCCAATTCATCCGGGACAATGCCCTGGTGTTTAATTCTTTCGGTCATAGGCTAACAACGGAGTAACGAGGGTCAGGAGCCGATCAATTGGACCAGCTATTGATAGTAACTGTCGAGTCAAGTTTCTATAGAAGTGTCAATAGAAACTGTCTATGGAAACTGTCTATGGAAACTGTCTATGGAAACTGTCTATGGAAACTATCTATAGAAACTTGGGTCTCGACAGAGGCTATGGTTAAATAGGCCGGTTTTCAAGCACCCTCAGTGATACAACAAAGATAGTTCATGCAAAAATTCAGTTTATTTATACTACTTGCCACCACCATTTTCCTTTCCGGTTGCAGCAAGGATAACGACGAAGATGATATAGACGCAACGGAACTTGCTTACTATGAAGCTGCCCAGGGTAGTTTGCGTTCTGGAAACTACTCAGATGCTGTTTCGAGGTTGCAGCTGCTCGAAGCCAGATTTCCGTTCGGTCGATATGCGGAGCAGGCGCAACTCGAAATCATTTATGCTTATTATCGCAGCTCCCAGGCTGAAGCCGCCAGGGCTGCTGCTGACCGATTCATCCGGTTACATCCTCGCCATCCCAATGTCGACTATGCCTACTACCTCAAAGCTCTCGCTTCCTTTGAAGAAGATGAAAATTTTCTGGCAAAATTATTTCCCATGGACCCATCCACCAGGGACCCCGGTGCAGCCAGAGATTCATTCAATGATTTTTCACAGTTAATCCGTCGTTTTCCGAATAGTGAGTATGCACCTGATGCCCAACGGCGAATGCAGTACTTAAAAAATCTATTGGCTGCATCGGAAATTCATGTCGCGAGATATTATATTTACCGTGGCGCCTATGTCGCAGCAGCTAACCGCGGGAGATATGTTTTCGAAAACCTCCAGGGCACGGCAGCCGTTCCTGACGCCCTGGCCATAATGGTGGAGGCATACCAATTGTTGGGCATGACGAATCTCGCCGACGATGCACTTCTGGTGCTCTCGAGTAACTACCCGGAACATAGAACGCTCAATTCAAAAGGAGAATTTCGTGCCAGCCGGTCGGTTAAAAACACAGAAAGAAGCTGGCTAAATATCGTTACATTTGGTCTCATGGGCTAGCACAGGCCGTAAGCGCACTAGAACATGAATCAACGGACAGGTTCGATATTTGAAGAACGAAGAGGTTCTCAACGCTCGACAATTCTTCGAGTCTACAACTACTACCGAATACTGGTTGCTTTCCTGTTCCTGATGCTGTTCCTGGATCCCAACCTTGGGGAATTTGTCGGCAGTTCTAATCCGAAATTATTCGAGACAACGATATATTTTTACCTGGGAATTAATATATTGATTGGCTTGACTACCCTGTTTTTCCCGGTTGAAGTCATATCAAAAACCACGCCTTCACTGGTCATTCTTATTGGGGATATTGTTGCACTGACCTTGCTGATGTCTGCCAGTGGCGGGGTAAGCTCCGGGTTAGGAAATTTCCTGATTTTCACGCTCGCGTTTGGCGGCGGATTGATCCTCGGTCGTGTCTCAACCGTACTACCGGCGATTGCGTTCATTCTCACTATTTATGGTGAGTTCTATTTATTCTTTCTGCACCAGACTGATTTCCGGGGTTTCTTTCAGGCCGGGCTTCTCGGCATCGTATACTTTGCATCAAACATTTTTTTCCAGGTCCTTTCCCGGCAAATAAGGTCCCGGGAGACAGAAGTCTATTCGCTGGAACGCATCAATCAGCTGGTCATTGAACGCATGCGCACTGGAGTCGTCGTCATCTCAAATGACGACGACCCCAGGCTTATAAACAATGCCGCAGAAACCCTGTTGATGGATCCGTCAGAATATTTGTCCCCCAGGGAGAAATTGCCGCGAGTATTGAGGGACCGGTTGGTAAAGTGGAAGAACGACGAAATCATTAACCCGACCAAGTTTGCTGTATACGAAACCGGCCCTGAACTACTGGCCACCTTCTCTTTGCTCAGTACTCCCGCTTCCAACCCTGATACCCTGGTTTTTATTGAAGATAGCACCGAGGCACAAAAACGTGCTCAACAGCTAAAATTAGCATCCCTCGGCCAACTTTCCGCCAGCATCGCACATGAAATCAGAAACCCGCTCGGAGCAATCAGCCACGCGGCCCAGTTACTAGGCGAGGCTGAGACCCTCAGCAAGGGCGATCAGAGGCTCAGTGAGATCATCCAAAATCATTGCCTGAGAATGAATGGCGTAATAGAAAATGTGCTGCAGATGTCGCGAAGGAAAGTCGCTGATCCCAGATCCATAATGCTGGGGGAGTGGGTTGAAAAATTTCTCAAAGAATTTTCTGCTGGCGTGCCCGGGGAAGCCCAAATTGAAACAGATCTGGACTCATCCTATAATTCAATAGAAGTTGATCCCGTCCACTTATCGCAAGTCCTTGGGAATCTCTGTCAGAATGGTATGCGATATAGTTTTAAGAACTGTGGTAAGAGCAGGATAAGAGTGGTTACGGGTATTGATTCAGTATCAAGACATCCGTACCTTGAGGTGATCGACTATGGGGAAGGCGTAAAGGAAGAGCTGGTTCAAAATTTATTTGAGCCATTTTATACAACCGAAGCAACGGGCACGGGCCTGGGCCTTTATCTCTCCAAGGAACTTTGTGAAGCAAACAACGCAAGGTTAAGTTACTCAAAGGCCTTTTCAGGTGGCAGCAGTTTTAAAATTACTTTCCTCGTATAACTCAGAAGCGAAATGGCGGGTTCAATGGATCAGAAAAGTGCACTAATTGTTGATGATGAGCCCGACATCCGAGAGCTTTTGGAAATTACGCTCGGACGGATGGACATAATAACCAGAAGTGCAGAAGACGTATCCACTGCCAAAGCGATGCTCGCAGAATATGAATTTGACTTTTGCTTAACAGATATGCAGTTACCTGATGGCAACGGTATTGAAATTGTTGAGTACATACAAAGCGAATTCCCTAACCTACCTGTCGCCATGATCACTGCTCATGGCAGCATGGAATCCGCTGTAGGTGCATTAAAGGCCGGCGCCTTCGATTTTGTTTCAAAGCCAGTAAAACTTGAGCTGCTGCGGCACCTGGTTGACACCGCGCTAAATTTGAAGCCCCTGGCAAACAAAGAAGAGGAACAAGATCCCGACTTCCCCACGTTACTCGGTGAATCTAAAATCATGGTAAATCTGCGGAAACAGATTACAAAACTCGCCAGGAGCCAGGCACCTATCTATGTAAGCGGCGAGTCCGGTAGCGGCAAGGAACTGGTGGCGAAGCTCATTCACGAACAAGGTCCTCACAGTGACGCCCCTTTCATTCCCGTCAACTGCGGCGCAATCCCAAGTGAGCTGATGGAAAGCGAATTCTTCGGGCACATCAAGGGTAGCTTCACCGGAGCCATAGCTGATAAGGAAGGTCTGTTTCAGGCAGCGAACGGAGGAACCCTGTTTCTCGATGAGGTCGCAGATTTACCACTCCCGATGCAGGTGAAGTTACTCAGGGGTATCCAGGAAAAAGCAATCCGGCCAATTGGGGGCCAACAGGAAATACCTGTCGATGTTCGAATTCTTAGCGCTACCCACAGAGACCTTGCTCGAGAGGTAGACAATGGAAATTTCAGGCAAGATCTTTTCTACCGCATCAATGTGATTGAGTTGAAGGTGCCAAGTCTCAGGGATCGCCGGGATGATATTCCACTTTTAGCAGAAAATTTATTAGGTAAGATAGCTGATGAGTACGACATATCCGCGCCCAAAATCAGCACGAAGGCAATGGAAGTACTTCGCCAGTATTCCTTTCCCGGCAACGTCCGTGAACTACAAAATATTCTTGAACGGGCTATCACACTTTGTGAAGATGATGTCATTGACGAAGCAGATTTAGCCTTAACGCCTCAAAACGAAACAGCCATTCCTCCAGACCAATCCAGCAGGCCAGACGATGATTCAACAGCAGACGAAATAGATTCTTCTGCTGATCTGGACCCGGGTGACAAGGCGCTTGAATCATCGCCGCTAGGCACCTTGCCCGAGGATGCGGAGTCCCTGGAGTCGTACCTGGAAGATATTGAGAAACATGTCATTGTCGAAGCGCTGGAAGCAACCAGGTGGAACAAAACCGCTGCAGCAAAGAAGCTCGGCATTACCTTCCGCGCCTTAAGGTACAAACTAAAGAAACTCAACCTGGATTAAGTTATAAAATGTTAACTCCACCTTAATACCGGCAATTTCCCACACAACTTCCAGCAATATCTCATAACAATCTGATCACGCGAATTCTATCCTCCCATGAAACATGGGGAAGATATGATGAAGCTGAAAAAGATGTCCGGGTTTTCGCTGGTTGAAGCATTGGCTTCACTGGCGATTGTTTCTATTTTGACGGGTTCGATGATTCCCTCTATATCAAATCTAATAGAAAGAAACCGTGCTACGGCAAATATCAATTGGATCATCAGCGCCGTCAACTTTACCCGCCATGCCGCTGTTGTCTATCGGGTAACCATGACCTTGTGTGCGCCTAAACAGGCCGATCGGTGCGGCGGAAACTGGCATGAGGGATTGATCGTATTTTCAGATCGGAATAAAAACGCCAGAATTGATAATGCCGATAGGATCATCGCACGGATTCAGCCGGCCAGTGGTAACGGTAGTATTAAATGGCGGGCATTCAGGAACCGGCAATATTTACAAATGACACAGATGGGATACACAAACTACCAGAATGGAAATTTCGTCTACTGCCCGGAAGACCGAAATCAAAAGTTTGCCAGGCAAATCGTCATCAATATACAGGGACGATCACGCCTGGTTCATTCCAGAAATGAGGCCGGATTCCCGGTGGACCGCTATGGAAAAGTACTCAGGTGTTAGCCAATTATTAGTATCTGACCCCATAAGTGGACTGCAACATCACGCGCGCTGAATCGGTACCACCCACGCCATACGCGGTTATCCGAAATACCTCTGTCTTACCAGCACCGGTCGTCACACCAATGTTATTGAGGTTCAATCTGTCATCATCTGATTCGACCGTTTTAACGTGTTCGAGAATATATTTGGGCTGGGTTGCAATTCCGCTTATTGCTGTCTCAGCCGGAACACATCCCGTGCAACTATCGGTCGTGGGTGACCAATCTACGAGCTTCCAACCAGGAACCTCTTGAGGGTCATTTTCATGCCCAGTCCCTGTCCCGCCTTTCTCATCATAAGTGGTCATCGAGCCATAACCCTCCAGCCTATCCTCGCCATCTCTGAGAGCAGATTCAGCCGCTTGAAACGCAAGATTGGAATCACTCGCGTTTCTGGACATCCTCTCCTGAAGGGATGTTGTCTGCACTGAAGACATTCCCAAAATAGTAAGGATCAACAATATAACAAGGCTCATAAAAAGAACGACGCCAGTTTGATTCTTCCGCTGAAACGGTTCTGGTTTCATGCACTGCCTGCATCTGTATTTATTTAGTGTATTCATAGCGAATCCTTTTAGCTGGTATTCCTTAGCTTGATCGTTTGTGTAAAGGATCTTCTTATCAGGCCATCAAAATCCTCATCTTCATAACAAGTTTGTATATCACAACCCTGGGTTGGAGTTGATGTACCACCCACATCATCTACGCTGTTGACGACGATTGTGACGCGAACGGTCGTCACCTCTTTCCAATCCGCGATTTGATTAGCCAGGAGATATTGATTCGGTACCCTGTTATCATTTGTTGTCACGCCATACAGAAACTGTAAATCCTCAACACCCTCTACCAACTCCATTGGCGCAGCTAACCCGGATTTCCACCAGAGGCTAAGGGGGCTATCCCCTTGCAGACTTTCACCGACACCCGGCGCGATAAAAAAAGTGTTACTGACTATCGCCGTCACTGATGCATCGGTATCAAAAGAGTTTTTCAGAGCAAGATTGTCAAAGCTATTGTCAACAGCATCAGTACCAGTAGCGTGACCAATGGTCATCTGGCCCGCGACCGTATTAACGGAAGTTACCCTGAAGACTGTCGCCTTTTCACAATCATGAATGACCGCCAGATGGTCGGTTAACAGGTTAAGACCACCTGCGGGCACGTTAACGACGATGTCATCAGCGTCTTCAAGCTGGTTTATCAGGCGCGCTTCTAGATCCTGCTGCTCCATACCACGTAATGTAATGACATCAGAGCCGGAGACCACTGAGTCAATCACAATTCCGTTACCCTCTCCTTCGCCAGCCCCGGTTGAATATACATTGGTATCGTTTTTTCCGTTACTCGATGTCCGTGGCAGTGTACTGAGTACAGGAGACCAGACCCCCACACCGGTGGCCTCATAACCTTCCACTCCAATATTTAGATTGTATTCATAGGGGATGTTACCCACCGGATCAATGGTGGTGTGCAATTCATCATTACTTGAAAAACAACCCCGATAACCTGCCTGGCGAACACTTCTACCGATAAATTCCAGGGCAAATCTCGCTGATTCCTGCATTCGTGATTGCCCAATCATCAAACGGTGGGTTTCACTATTTGCGACAAACAGCTGAATGACACCGGCTGTAATCACTGATCCTATGACCATGGCGATCATCACCTCTACGAGAGACAGGCCTTTCTGTAAGTTCTGTGTTAACTGCATTTCATGCTTCCTAGTCCACTATCCTCGCTGTCCTGGTGGTTAAAGTGACGCTCCTTTTTGTTCCCACACTGTCATCTACCCAGCGTATTCGAACGGTTCGGATATCACCCGCAGCCTGGATCTCTGCTTCACCTTCCGGCAGTGGAGAAACATTGCCAAATGTGTCTAGCAGCGTGTCGCATATGGTATAGGCGGCACCGGATGAGTCATTCGGATTTATCATGCATTTCCACAGGGCGATGTCGTAGTCTTTCATTTCAAAATTATCGCATTCAACTGTTCTACAATTCTTAGCCGAAGGCGGCGCGTCAGTGTATTCGACAGGCGCATAATCCGGCTTAGCATTCGGTACAGGCTTCGGTCCAGGATTTGCCGCCATTCTGTCAATAATGTCATTGCCAAGTTGCAATGCTTCCGAGCGCAGCA
>SMVA01335268.1_pt1 | contig 11182 bp, 10 predicted proteins | sample 2456451 | NCBI WGS metagenome assembly SMVA01 (sample SAMN11095933, study PRJNA526329) | marine sediment metagenome | biome: Marine sediment; feature: Surficial sediment; material: Deep marine sediment; isolation source: Hadal surficial sediment | place: Pacific Ocean | collected 2014-05 | depth...
CAATATGCTGGCGCCCGATGGTTTCCTCTATCTAGGCGGCGCCGAGACCGTGCTGGGGGAGACCGACCGGTTCCAGATCATGCAAGGTCAGCGCGGGGTCTACAGTCTGGCCGCGCCGGACGCCGAGAGGGCCAAGGCCGCGAGCTAAAATTCGGCGATAGCCGTCCGAGCGACCGGTCGCCGGGCCCGCGCGATCCATCCAGCAAAAAATAAAAAACCGGCGCATCCCGTTGGGGGTGCGCCGGTCGTCTTGGTATCGGATATTCGAATGAGCAGTGTGTCGTCGGGTGTGGGCTCCGCCTAGCCGCTGGCGGCGACTTGCTGCGGCTCGGGCGCGGCGTCTTCGACCGGTGCCGGGTCGCGCAATACGTAGCCGCGGCCCCAGACCGTCTCGATGTAGTTGTTGCCGCCGGTCGCCGCGGTCAGCTTCTTGCGCAGCTTGCAGACGAAGACGTCGATGATTTTCAATTCCGGCTCGTCCATGCCGCCGTAGAGATGGTTCAGGAACATTTCCTTGGTCAGCGTGGTGCCCTTGCGCAGCGACAAGAGTTCCAGGATGCCGTATTCCTTGCCGGTCAAATGCAAAGGCTGGCCCTCGATCTCGACCGTGCGGGTATCGAGGTTGACGGTCAGCTTGCCGGTCTTGATGACCGAATCCGAGTGCCCTTTTGAGCGCCGAACGATGGCTTGGATCCGGGCGACCAATTCGCGCTTGTCGAACGGCTTGGTCAGGTAGTCGTCCGCGCCCACGCCAAGGCCCTTGATCTTGTCATCCAGGCCGCTGAGGCCGGAAAGGATGAGTATCGGCGTTTTGACGCGCGCGGAGCGCAGCCGGCGTAACACCTCGTAGCCGTCCATGTCGGGCAGCATTAAGTCGAGGACAATGATGTCGTAGTCGTAAAGCTTTCCGATCTCGAGCCCGTCCTCGCCCAAGTCCGTGACGTCACAGACATAGCTTTCGGCCCGCAGCATCATTTCGATGCCTTGGGCGGTTGCCGGATCATCCTCAACTAGAAGCACTCTCATGGGTCAATTCCCGATGCGTTTTATGGAATGGTTGTTTCTGTCATTAACCATTTTGCGGAACTTTTATTAACAAATCATTAGCGCCGCAAGCTTGATTTGTCTTTATTTTACCGAAACTTAAATTGGTGAGGCTCATGTTTTGCCCGAATTGGGGTGGGAAATTGGAATTATTTGAAGGGGAGCGTGGGCTTGACCCGAGCCGTTCGGTCGTTCGTCGACGCATAAGAGCAATTCATCGAATTTCAGCTTTACGTCCGGGCCACCGGCGTACTCGGCATGACGATCGAGGTCGCCGGCCTTGGCTGCAAGGCCGAGGTCATTGCCGTCGAGCCCGTGATCTAGCCGACCGAGGCCTGGCTCGGCCGGGTCATCAACGTGCCGGGCGAACCGACCGGACGGTAAAGGGCAGCACCCCTCCGGTGATGCCGCCTGTCCGCCGTGCCGCTCAAGGGACTTGGTCCGCCGAAGGTATTCTTCACCGCGTCCGAGTTGCGGCCGCGGACTCGCAGCTCCGGCACGCTGCCGCGCCGGGATGCTTGGTGGAATGTGTTTTGGGGATGCCGGGCGCGAGGGGGCTCGCGCCGTCTTCAGCTCTATGGCTTCGGCGCCAGGGTGCTGGAAGCGCTCAGGGCGGGCTCGTCGCCGTCCCGGCGGTACTGTTGCAGGCGTGTGGTGCGCAGGCCGCGCATGCCGTGCTGATCGATCAAGCGTTGCCAGGAGAGGAATTCCTCCGCCGACAGCTTGTAGCGATTACAGGCATCTTCGAGGCTGATAAGACCGTTACGCACAGCCGTCACCACCTCGGCCTTACGCCGGATGACCCAGCGCCGCGTCTCCGGCGGCGGTAGATCGTTGATGGACAGCGGCTCTCCTGCCGGCCCGATCACCGTCTTGGGCCCACTTGGGCTTTCTGAACCCATCGACAGCACTCCTCCTTATTCAAATCTTCTCGTTGCAGCGACCCAGAGACTACGGGACCGCTGTTGAAAAACCATTAATTTCAATGGTTAAGCGAAATTATTGGAAGCTAATAAAGGGTTCGACACGGGGGCCGTAGGGACAGGGAGTCCCGGCCAGGTTCGAAGCGGGAGCTCGAAACCCGGCCGGTCCTATAAGACGTGCTGGACATTGGCTTTGGGCAACGATCCCTGTGCGCTTGGCCGTTCCAATTAGAATGATTGAGGCGCGGGCCGCACTTTGGCCAATTTCGAACCAGCGCGGGACTGCAAAAATGGTCAGCCGCCGCGCTTCGGCTTAACTGCATATTAACGACGCGAGTCCAGATTTCCGCGCAACCGGAGGTTCTACGGACCGGCAATGAACATCGATTGGCTTTCCACTACCGGGGGGCCCGCCTCCAGATGCCGCGCGCGAATCGGCTCGGCCAAACCGGGTGCGTTCGCCGAGGTCCTGTTGGCCGGCGGGCGGCACCACCGGCCGCGGTCGAGCAGGCCAAGCCGGGCCGGTAATCCCGGAAATCCGCCAATCCGAGGTTTTCCCCTTATGATTCAAACAAATGTGAATATGCCCGGCTAATTTTCTTCGCTTGAACGGGCGAACAAATTTCATATACTCCCCGGCGAAATTTTGGATCTCGCATGCAGGGTGGAAATGTCGCAGAAAAAAAAGAAAAAGGCATCGGTTCCTAGGAGTTATCGTCCCAAGGAAGCCGAGAAGTTCATGAATCCCGTCATGAGTGAGTATTTTCGACGCAAGCTGCTGGGTTGGAAAGAAGAGCTGCAGCGCGAATCGGATGAGACCATACAGGACCTTCAGACCGAATCCCTGCATGAGGCGGATATCGCCGATCGCGCCTCCGCCGAGACCGACCGCTCTCTGGTGCTGCGGACCCGGGATCGGGAGCGCAAGCTACTTTCCAAGATAGACGCCGCTTTGAGCCGCCTGGACGATGGCTCCTACGGTTACTGCGAGGAGACCATGGAGCCGATCAGCCTTCAGCGCCTGGAAGCGCGGCCGATCGCGACGCTGTCCATCGAAGCGCAGGAGCACCACGAGCGAATGGAGCGGACCCACCGGGGCGACTGAGCCCAAGGGCCTATTCGTGACCGAATAGTCGACGAGGTTGAATTTGGGGGTTGGGCCGTCCGGGCCCGGCCCCTTTTTTTGGGGCGGGCTGCGCACCCGACCCCGAGCTTGCGTATGAGCAGCCCAGGTGCCACGGAGATGGCCCGACACCTTCGCGGTTTTACCCTGTATTAACCGCGTTTGGTTAATCTTCATGCCGGAATATTGGCGGCGGCTGGGGGTGATTTCCGGCCACCCGGGAAATGAGGAGGTGCCAAATGGCTGACGTCGACAAGAACATGTCGATTTTGATCGTGGACGATTACAAGACCATGATCAGGATTATCCGAAATCTGCTCAAGCAGATTGGATTCACCAACGTCGACGAAGCGATCGACGGCGGCTCGGCGCTGACCAAGCTCCGCGACCAGGATTTCGGTTTGGTGATCTCCGACTGGAACATGGCGCCCATGAGCGGCCTTCAGTTGCTCAAGGAAGTGCGTGCGGACGTCAAGCTCAAGGAGCTGCCGTTTATTATGATCACCGCCGAGAGCAAGAGCGAGAATCTCATCGCCGCCGAGGAAGCCGGTGCGAGCAACTGTATCGTAAAGCCGTTCAACGCGGCGATCCTCAAGGGCACGCTGGTTGCGGTACTGGGCAAATTCTAGGGTGTCGGGTCCAGGGTGATGCCGGCCCTTGGCGGAGACGTCGAGAACGGAATTCACGATCCGTCGAAGTCGATGGGAAGCGGTCCCTAGGGGTCTATTTTAAGGATATCCGGTACCAGGCGCGGGTCCGCGTCATGGATTTCACTTGTTCGGTTCCGAGGATTCCGCGTAGGTGCCCGCCGCCCGCCGCCGCGCGGGGATCTCGCCCACCTCGGCCTTGACGTCGTCCATCGCGGTCTCGATCGACTGGCCTAACCGGCCGAAGGCGTCGGCCAAGGCGAGCAGCTCGGGCTGCAGGTGGCGGCCCTCGCCGGGAGGCAGGCTCTCGATGCGGGCGCAGACCGATTCGACGAGACTCTCCAAGGGGGATAGGTCGAGCACCACTCCCACGGCCAGTTCGGATTCCGCGCGGGCGACGAGACCGCCGACGGCATCCAGGTCCGCCATGATATCGCTGTTCTGGTTCATGCGCTGCGCGCCGTTTGGCGCCGATCGAACCCGTCGGGCCCGGAGTAGGGCGTTTCCTCGGCCACGGCCCGTATGCGTCCTCCCGCGATGAATCGGAGGCTCGGGAGCGGCCATGGATCGACCCTCGCGCGCCCAGGCCAACATCCTGGCGCAACAGGCTTAATGTAAGGTTTAGAAAGACCGCGCCGGGGGGGGGAGGTCAGCCCGAGGGTTCTGAACTTTCTTTGGGCTGGGCTTGACCGGGATCGGCTGGACCTCGACTCCCGATAACCTGGGCGAGTGCCTCGCCGCCCGCCGCCTCAGCCCGTTTTTCGGCCTGGATGCGCTCGAATATCTCGCGCCGCAAGACCGTGGCGTCAGTCGGAAAGGTAAACCCAAGCTTAATGGATTTTCCCCGGATATCGATAACGGTCACCTCGATGTTATCGTTGATGATGACCGATTCGCCTATCTTCCGCGTCAAATAGAGCATTCCGGCTCCTTCCTGTGCCGGTTCACTCCGGCAACCTTGCGAGGCGCCGGTTATTACCTAATTAAGCAGCATTTGAGATGAATTAAAACTGATTTTTACGAGTTATTAACCTACGAAATCCAATTATGACACTTCTAACAGGCACTTAGGTTCGGCGTGTCCTTGGATGACGCATGGACCGCAAGTTCGACATCTTCGCGGTCATAGGCATGCGTATGGACTGGCTCAGCCAGCGCCAGAAGGTGGTGGCCGGAAATATCGCCAATGCGGATGCGCCCAACTATCGCGAAGGCGAGGCTCCACGCCAATCTAAGAGGTCCGCCGCATGCCGATTTAGGTGGCGGTCCAAAAAATCGGCGAGCGATCCGTCGCGCCAAGGGTGCCGGCCCGGCCGCGTTCCGCATTCGCGCGGTCGCGGGGGACCACGGCGTTGCGATGGTCGAGAACCCGTCGGCCGCGCGCGGTGCCCCGCGTTTCCGAGCGCCCGTGGGCGGATGCCGGGAACCGCACCGGCGCGGGTAGCTTGAAGCGCAACGGTCGACTGTGGTTTAAACCGTGAATCGATGACAGTGAGTCGAGACATGATGGCAGGGCGAAACGATCGAAGGCGCGCCCCACCACGCCCCCGCGGCAAGATGCGGCGTGCCGCGCGGTTCCTGTCTGCGACCCTGGCTGCGACCCTGGCCGCGAGCCTGGCGGGGGGCCTGGCGGGGGGCCTGGGCGGCGCCGCGTCGCTGTCCGCGCAGGGCATCGGGGCGGCGACGGCGCAACCGCAAATCGCCGGATTCGAGCCGCTGGTGCTGGTGCTGCTTGTTATCACCATAACCGCGGTAATCGCCGCTTTGATCGCAATTCGCCGGCTGCGCCAGGCGAACACCCTCCAAAACGATGTCATCGGCGCGATCCCGCAGCCGAGGCAGGTCGTCGACAGTGACGGCCGCACGATTTTCGCGAACCAGGCATTTTACGACTTCTTCGGTGGTGCCGATAAACCGACGCCCGAGCTGCTCGCCGTCGAGGTGGCGGACGACGCGGAGGCCCGGGACCGCCTCGACCGCCTGGTTTCGAACGCGCGTAACGGGGTGGCGGGCAACGCCGAATTGCCGGTGCGGCGCCGGGGTGGGGCCGAGGGCGGCGGCACGGATGGTCCCGCCGATGGCGCGACGGAGTGGCGTTACGTGGCCGCCTATCCGGTCTTGGCGCGGCCCGGCACGGTCTTGTGGATGGTCGACGACATTACCCTGCGCCGGCAACTGGAAGAGGTCATGCAAGAGGAGCAGGAACGCTTCGTCGACCTTTTAGAGCATGCGCCCATCGGGTTCTACTCGGTCGATAGCGAGGGCCGGTTCCTGTTCGCCAACCAGACGCTCTGCGACTGGCTCGGCCTTTCGCAGGAGGACCTGGAAAGCGGCGCGGTTCGCTTGCATGACGTGATCGCCGACCCGCCGCCTGAAGGCGCGCCGCCCTACGATCCATTCGCGAACGCTTCGGCCGCGCGCGGCGAGGCCACCCTCAAGGGCGCCGACGGGACGTCGTTTCAAGCATTTATCAGTCAGGACTTGGTCAGCGACGCGGACGGTCGGGCTCTGCGCACGCGCTCGGTGGTCCGCCACCTGTCGCGGGAGCGGGCCATGGCCGAGGCACTGGAACATTCCGTGCAACGCTTCGAACGTTTCTTCTTCGAGGCGCCGATCGGCATCGCACTGCTCGATTCGAGCGGCGGCATCACCGAAACCAACCGTGCCTTTGCCGCGCTCGCCGGCACCGAGGTCGCGCCGGGATCCGCGCTGGTTAGCTTGGTAAACCAAGAAAACCGTGGCGACGTCGAGGCGTCGCTGGCGCGCCTCGACGGAACCGATGAAAGCGCGGGGCCGGCGCCGGTGGAGGTTCGTTTCGGAGACGGCGGGGAGACCGTCACCTCGATGTACGTCAAGGGCATGACCGACCTGGCCGGCGGAACGACCGGCCACATCGCGTATTTCATCGATACCACCGAGCGGCGCAACCTGGAAATTCAGTTCTCCCAATCCCAGAAGACGCAGGCCGTGGGCCAGTTGGCGGGCGGGATCGCGCACGACTTCAACAATCTGCTGACCGCGATGATCGGGTTCTCGGACTTGCTGCTGCTGCGCCACCGGCCGGGCGACCAGTCCTTCGCCGACATCATGCAGATCAAGCAAAACGCCAACCGCGCCGCCAACCTGGTGCGCCAATTGCTTGCTTTCTCGCGCCAGCAGACCTTGCAGCCGCGCAGGCTCGACGTGACCGACATCCTGGTCGAACTATCGCATTTGCTGCGCCGGCTGATCGGCGAGAATATCCAGCTCGACATGATCCACGGCCGCGAATTGGCGACGGTGAAGGCCGACCAGGGGCAGCTCGAACAAGTCATCATCAATTTGGCGGTCAATGCCCGCGACGCCATGTCCGAGGGCGGCAAGTTGGCGATCCGAACCTCCAATGTCACGACCCGTCACCTCCAAAAACTCAGGGCCGAGGAGATGCCACCCGGCGACTACGTCCTGATCGAGGTCGAGGACAACGGCAGCGGTATCGCGAACGAGAATCTGGACCGAATTTTCGACCCCTTTTTCTCGACCAAGGACATCGGCCAGGGCACGGGCCTCGGCCTGTCCACGGTCTATGGCATCGTCAAGCAGACCGGCGGTTTCGTGGATCTCAAAACCGAGACCGGGCGGGGCACGACGTTCCTGATCTATCTGCCGCAGTTCGATGGCGCCTCGGAGGGCGCCGAGGCGGCGCCCGATACCGAGGCCAAGGTCACCCGCGACCTGACCGGGGCGGAGACCATCTTGTTGGTCGAGGACGAAGAGGCGGTACGCTCGTTCAGCGCCAGGGTGCTGCGCAACAAGGGCTACGAGGTTTTGGAGGCCAATTCCGGAGAGACCGCGCTAGAGCTCCTCAAGGATCGGCTCGAAGCGGTCGATCTTTTGATTACGGACGTGGTGATGCCGCACCTGGACGGGCCGGGCCTGGTGCGTCAGGTGCGTGAATCGCGCCCGGAACTGAGGGTCATTTTCATTTCCGGGTACACCGAGGATTCGTTCCGCAAGCGCCTGGGAGAGGACGGCGGTATCGAGTTCCTGCCCAAGCCCTTCAGCCTCAAGCAGCTCGCCGCCAAGGTGAAGGAAGTTCTGGGCGAGGACGGTGCCGGCGCGGCGGGCCCGCCGCCGGCGCGGGCGGCATCGGGAACCGGTCGCGTTCCAGGACACTAGGACATAATCCGAACTCGGGGAGGCTCGGCGCGCCGGGCGCCGGCCACGGCGGCCACGGCGGCCGGCGAGCACCCGGCACGCTCCGCTGGGCCACCGAAACCGGCCCAGGGAGGGCTCCAAGCCAGTTTGTTCTCTTTTTGTTCAAAATCCGCTTGGCAAACTAGAACAAAATGAGTACATTGACCTCACATTGCAGTCGGAACACCCCTATGGGATAAGTGAGGGCAGATCATGGCGAACAACGTTTTGCGGCTGATTGAGAGGGATTCGGTGGATAAGCAGAAGGCATTGGACGCGGCGCTCAGCCAGATCGAGCGGGCTTTTGGCAAGGGCTCGATCATGCGCCTGGGCGACGAACGCGTGATCGAGACCGAGGTCGTCTCGACCGGTTCCCTGAGTCTCGATATCGCACTCGGTATCGGCGGCCTGCCGCGCGGCCGGGTGGTCGAAGTTTACGGTCCGGAGAGCTCCGGCAAGACCACGCTCGCGCTTCACGTCATCTCCGAGGCCCAGAAGTTGGGCGGGACCTGCGCCTTTGTCGACGCCGAGCATGCCCTTGACCCGGTCTACGCTCGCAAGCTGGGTGTCGATGTGGACGAACTCCTGATCTCCCAGCCGGACACGGGCGAGCAGGGGCTGGAAATTGCCGACACCCTGGTGCGCTCCGCCGCGATCGATGTCTTGGTGATCGATTCGGTCGCGGCGCTGGTGCCGCGCGCCGAGCTCGAAGGCGAGATGGGCGATCAGTTGCCGGGCCTGCAGGCGCGGCTCATGAGTCAGGCGCTGCGCAAGTTGACTTCCTCGATTTCGCGCTCGCGCACCATGGTGCTGTTCATCAACCAACTGCGCATGAAGATCGGCGTCATGTTCGGTAATCCCGAAACCACCAGCGGCGGCAACGCGCTCAAGTTTTATGCCTCGGTGCGTCTCGACATCCGCCGCATCGGCGCGATCAAGGACCACGACGAGGTGGTCGGCAACCAGACCAAGGTCAAGGTGGTCAAGAACAAATTGGCGGCGCCGTTCAAGGTGGTTGAGTTCGACATCATGTACGGCCAAGGAATTTCCAAGACTGGCGAGTTGCTCGATCTCGGCGTTCAGGCCGGCATCGTCGAGAAATCCGGCGCTTGGTTTTCCTTCGAAAGCCAGCGCGTCGGCCAGGGCCGCGAAAACGCCAAAGCCTTCCTGCGCGAAAATCCGGGCATCGCCGCCACCATCGAGGCCAGGATTCGCGAGAATGCGGGCCTGGCCGCTACCAAGGTGCGCGAGGAGCTTGGCGAGCCGGAACCCGGCGACGGAGCCAAGACCAGCGCCAAGGCCTAAAGGCGGGGATCCAAGTTCGGTGGTGGGCGCGCGGGTTCGATCGATTGAACCTTCGCGTCCACCCGCCTTTTTTTTGCCTCCGTTCCCTCGACCTATTCCAACAGCTCGTAGTGCCGCCCTTGGATGCGAAACTCGATATCGAGTTCGGTCGTCGCGCGATCGATTAGCGCGGATTGGCCGAGCGACAGGTTCTGTATTTCTTGGGGCGGCAGTCGCGCGCGCTCGGCCTCGTCCAACACCGGTGCCAGGGTCACCTCGATGCGGAAACGCTCGCCGACCTCGACCGTGACCGCCCGGCCGCCGAGAACCAGGTCGTGGTAGCGGGTGATGATGGTCCTGGCGTCGAGGGGCAGGTGGGCGCGGTTGTCGCCCGGATCGAGCGCGAGCCTGCGGCTGCCCTCGGTCAGGATTTTTCCGGTGCCGCGGGTGCGCAGCGCCCAGGTGAGGCGGTACGCGCCGCCGCGCGTGCCCTGGGTACGGACCGCGAGATCGTAGCCCATCGGCCGCGCCGCCCGGGACACGGAGACCGCGGCCAATCGCTGGCGCGCCGATTGCAAGGCGTTGAAGATGGCGGCCTGGCGGGCGGCGGTTTCTCGCGCGTCCTCGTGTCCGGCGATGCGCGCCGCCGTGGCACCGGCCAACACCAGGGCGAGCAGGATACCGATGGCGAGCAGGCGCCGGGCGCCGCTAAGCCGTCGCGCCGCCGCCTCGGGTGCCGCCGCCGCGGTTCGTTGTCCGGCCCGCAGGCCCAAAGCCACACAGCCCAGCAGCGCTGCCAGAAACATCCCCAGGCCAAGCGCCGGTAGCACCCAGGTCACCGAATCCGGCCAAGGCTCGTCGCCGAACAGATAGAGCCAGGAAAATCCAGCCGCCGCGGCGACCGTGAAGACGGCGGCCGGGGCGCCGATTACCAGGCCCCAGACCACGCCGGTCATGATATGGAGCCAGCGTGGGTTCACCGATCGCGCCCCGGCCCCGGAGCCAACGCGGAGCGTGCGGCGGTCATGGCGGCGGATCGCGGCCCGGTGTCCGGTGTCGTCGGCCGGCGCGGGCGCCGGCCGGGCCCGGTCACGGCAGCGCCCGCAGCGCCGCGGTGAAACCCTTGAGCGAGACCGCGACGGTCCGCGCTTGGCCGGCGGCATTCTGGTATTTCACCTGCCCAGTCATCCCAGTCTTGAATTCCTCGAGAAGGTCGCCTTCCAGGATCGCCCGTGCCTGGCAGGTCTCGGAATCGCAAACCTCGAAGGGAAAGACGCGCGGCGGCCGCTCGTCGATCTGAATGCGGAGGCCCGGCGGCAGGCGCACGCCGACCGGCACGAAAATCACCGCGCCCAAGACTTTCTCCGATCCAAACCGCCCGGCCACGACCTGGAGCACGGTTTGGCCGCTGTTTTTGGCGACTATATTCTGTCGGATCCGGCAGGCCCGGGGCTGGGTCTCCGACGCCGGCTGGCACCTCAGCAGCCAGTCTTCGAACTGCTGGGTCTCGATTTTGGCGCCGCTCTGGAGTGCCTCGTTTTGGGCGGCCAGCGGCGCCGGGGCGGCGGCGAGCCCGAGGCCTAGGATCGCGGCCATCCAGGGTCCCGCCCGCTTGGGCTTCGATTCATTTGCCATGATTCGAGCTTATAACAACCGCGGCAGCCCGCGGCCAAGGCCGTTCGCCGTGCGGTACCAACCTTGGCTGGCCGGGCGCGCCGGTCCCACCGTCGAAGACCCCATGGACAAATTCCTGGAATCGCTGAAACTTGCCTCAATCCTCGGGAACCTCTAGATAGCGGTCATGACCACCGGCAGCGAAATCCGCAGCGCGTTCCTGGACTACTTCGTGAAGCACGGCCACGAGGCGGTGGCCTCCGGCCCCCTGGTGCCGCACAACGACCCGACCCTGCTGTTCACCAACGCGGGCATGGTCCAGTTCAAGAACGTCTTCACCGGCAACGAGACCCGGGCCTATCGGCGCGCCG
>SMVA01053581.1_pt1 | contig 11181 bp, 6 predicted proteins | sample 2456451 | NCBI WGS metagenome assembly SMVA01 (sample SAMN11095933, study PRJNA526329) | marine sediment metagenome | biome: Marine sediment; feature: Surficial sediment; material: Deep marine sediment; isolation source: Hadal surficial sediment | place: Pacific Ocean | collected 2014-05 | depth 0-1...
CCCGTTCCGCCCTTTTCGAAATGACCGGGCTCGACCTGCTCGAACGCTCGAAAGATCGACGACAGCTGAGCGCTCGGGATCCCGCGGCCGGTGTCCTCTACCTCCACCTTGAGGAACCCCGCGCCTTCGCCGTACGGTCGGGACTCCGCACTCACGACTACGCCGCCCTGCTCGGTAAACTTGATCGCGTTGTCGATGAGGTTCTGGAGAACACGCCGGATCTTGCCCTCGTCCGCGTGGAGGTACTGCGGTAGTTGATCGTCTAGGCGGAAGATGAGTTGGAGGCCTTTGTCGGCGGCCGGCATCTCCGTCCTCGTAGCCGAACTGCTCGGACGATCTCGGGTTGGCGCTCACGATCGCTCCGGCCTGGTCGACGGTGATCATGCCTATAGGGGCAGACGCCAGCAATCCTTCAAGGCCCTCACTCGTGCGTTGGAGCTGTCTAACCGTAATGACCTGCGTCTGGACTGAAAGGCCGACACCCGTGAGGACGCAGACAGCCGCGAGAAGCAATACGACCCAGGCGTAGTTGAGATGCATGTCCTGCATGAGGGCCATGGCCTCGGGTCGTCCGATCACCCTGGCGCGACATGCATCACGAGCAGATCCGCCAAGTAGAACACCCCGACGAGCGACAGCCCCCCCACGGTGAGGAGGATCCCCCACCGCCCGCCCTCTGGTGGGAGATGCCGCCTGACCCGACTCAGGATCGTCAGCCCACCAACCGCAATGGCGATGAAGGCCAGATCCAACGACGTCATGATGGGGATCGATTCCCAGATCATGATCCGTCGCGCTCGCTCATGGCATGCTCAGTCCGGTCCGAGCCCTGCGAGTGCAGCCTCGGCGGGCAACTCTACCCAGAACGTACTACCCTCGCCGACCTCACTATGCACCCCTAGCGTGCCGCCGTGGGCCTGGACGACCAACTTGCAGAACGCGAGACCGAGCCCTGTAGACGCTCTCGCCTTGTTCTCGCGGGCCTCCACCTGGCCGAACTTCTCGAAGATCTTTTCGCGATACTCCTCGGGAATCCCCATCCCAGTGTCGGTCACTTCCACCCTGCCGCCCGAAGGCGTGCCCGCGATCCTGATCGTGATCTGTTCCCCGGAAGGTGAAAACTTCAGTGCGTTCGCGAGGAGGTTCTGGACGACTCTCGTGATGAGGGCCCCGTCTGCATGAACGGTCACCGGTGACTCGGGCTCCCTCACCTCGACGATCGAATCTTCGGCCAGACCCGCGAGGACTCGCACCGCCTCTTGGACGATCTCCACCAGATCCGTCTCCTCCGCCTGAATCTCCAATTCACCGGATTCCATCTTGGCCACGTCCAGAAGCGAGGCGATCATCTGGTTCATCGCCCGTGAGCTACGGAGGGCCCGCTCCAGATCCTCGAATCCCTCTCGATCGTCCTGGTCCCACTCCATCTCCATCAGCTGGAGGGAGGTCATGACACCTGTGAGCGGCGACCGAAGGTCGTGGACGATCATGTGGACGAGGCTCTCGCGGAGCTCCTCGGCCTCTCGAAGACGCACGATCTTCTCCTCGAGCTCGACTTGAAGGCCTCGTATGCGAAGGTGGGTCTCGACTCGCGCGCGTACCTCCTCGTACTGAAACGGCTTCGTGATATAGTCCACGCCCCCGGCCTCGAACGCCTTGAGCTTGTCTTCGGTCTCGGACAACGCGCTCAAGAAGATCACCGGAACGTGGGCCAACTCTTCGTCCTCCTTGAGCTGGCGACATACCTCGTAGCCGTTCATCTCGGGCATGTTGATGTCGAGAAGGATCAAGTCGGGTGCGCTGTGTTGCGCCGCCAACAGGGCCAGCCGACCGCTGGGTGCGGGACGTATTTTGTAGCCCTCCTTCTGCAGAATTTCCGACAGCAATCGAAGATTCGCCGGCGTATCGTCAACAATCAGGATGTTCGGAGCGTCAGTCATCCGGCATCACCTCCCTCGGTTCCGTCCGTGTGATCGTCGAGCGCGAAGAACGCCGAAAGCGCCTCGTAATCATAATCTTTAAGGAGCCTCCGGAGATGGACGGCGAGGCCAGCGTCCGCGTAAGACACCTCGTCGAAGAGCTCTTGCAGATGCTCGAAGTCGACGGAGGAAATCGCATCTCGCATCCCGCTTATCAACTCCGGCGGCAACGATGCAAGGTGCTCCCGAGTCAGGGCATCGGTGCCCTCGACGGCAGCCTTTGATTCTAGCTCCTGCCTCGAGAACTCCAAGCCGAGCAGACGTTCCAGTACCTCCCAGATCTGGTCCTCCCGGAACGGCCGCCGGATAAAGTCGTCGGCACCGCTCTCCAACACCGACGTCGATTCTGACTCGAAGACACTCGCGCTCACGGCTACGATCGGCACCTTGGCTCCCTCGTCCATCGCCCGTATCCGGCGTGTCGCTTCCAAGCCATCGATCCCCGGCATCTTGACGTCCATGAACACCAAGTCCGGCCGGAGCTCCGTGAATCGACGGAGCGCTTCCTCGCCGTCGATCGCCTGCTCGACCCTCAACCCGACACTCGTCAGTAGGCCGCGGAGCAGTTTCCGGTTCGGTTCCTTGTCGTCGACCACGAGGATCAGCGGCACGTCACTACCTTCGACAAGACCCGTCACGCGACCGCGATCGGTAAACTCCGTCGCGTCCTCCGGTGCGCCGAGCTCAGCATCGAACTCCAACACGAAGGTGCTGCCCTTCCCCACGGTGCTCTGTACGGTAAGATCCCCGCCCATTTGCCGAGCGAAGTCCCTGCTGATCGGCATCCCGAGCCCGGTGCCAGTCTGTGACGTCCGACCGGACTCCGTCTGCTCGAAGACCTCGAATACTCGGCCAAGCTCGTGCTCCGCGATCCCTGGCCCCGTGTCCTCGATCTCAAACCGAAGTCGGAGCCGGTCCTCTCCAGAGCCAGCCGTGCAGGCACGAACCGCGATCCCGCCCTTTTCGGTGAACTTCACTGCGTTGCCGAGTACGTTGATGAGAATCTGTCGGAGCTTCTGCCGGTCCGTCCTAAGGTACCGCGGCACGTCGTCATCCCGGCTGACTGTCAGTTCCAGCCCCCTCGGCTCCGTCTGAATGCGGAACATCGCTTCGAGCGTGTCGAGCGTCTGATGGAGGTCGATCGTCTCGAGCATCACTTCCGCGCGGCCGGCTTCGATCTTCGACATGTCCAGGACGTCGTCGATCAGCCCTATTAGGTGGTCGCCGCTCCGCATGATCGTCTTCACGTAGTCCCGTGCCTCCGGCGCGAGGCTCGGATCCCGATCCAGCAGTTGGGAAAACCCGAGGATCGCGTTCATCGGTGTGCGGATCTCGTGGCTCATGGACGCCAGGAACACGCTCTTGGCCTTGTTCGCGGTGTCCGCCTCCTCCTTGGCGGCGATCGCGACATCCTTGAGCAGCGTTAGTCTACTCTCGCTTTTCTGGAGGCTCGTGGTGCGTGCTCGCACCTGCTGCTCGAGATCCAAGGCTCGCGCCTGCAGCCGGGTCTCACGGAACCGCACGGCTCCTCCCGCGAGTGCGATCGTCGCGAGGACATACAAGGGTATGGCCCCAGTCCTCTGGTACCAGAACGGTGCAATCGAGAACGCCAGGGTCGCTTCGGTCTCGCTCCAGACTCCGTCCTCGTTGCGGGCCCTGACCCGGAGCGTGTAGTCCCCGTGAGCGACGTTCGTGTAGAAGGCCGTGCGCCTCGAGCCGGCCCGGACCCATTCCCGGTCGTACCCCTCGAGGAGATGTTCGAAGATGACCCGCTCCGGCACACGGAACGTAGGCACGGTAAACCGAAACTCGAGATCCCGTGTACCGGGCGGCAGCGTGCTCTCGGTGTCCACAGCCCTCCCGGTACCCGTGGCGTAGACGCCCTGGATGATCACGTTGGGTGGGAGGGTGTTAAACCGCGGATTCTCTAGATCGATGACCGAGACACCGTCGATGGTCGGGAACCACAGCTCTCCCTCGGATGTCCGGATGCCGGCGGGGGATCCGCCGCCGTTTCCCTCGCTCTGATGGGCGCCGTCGGCCGTGCCGTAGAGGATGCACGGTACGCGGTCGATGCGCCCCTCGATGTACGCCTCCAGTGAATCCCGATGTACGCGAGCGATCCCCCGGTTCCCGTTCATCCAGAACGTCCCGTCATCCGCCTCGATGATCCTCGACACGACGTCATCGCACAGGCCGTCCTCTTCGGTGAGCGTCCACATCTCATCGCCGTCGATCCGATGGAGCCCTCGCCCGTAGGTCCCGGCCCAGACGGTGCCATCGTCGTCGAGGTGGATCGCCCGTACCGCCCGGAGGGAGTCGCCTCCGGGGGCGACCCAGGTGAAATCGCCGTCCTGGAACTTGATTAGTCCGTCGGCGGCGATCCAAAACGCTCCGTCGGCCGACTCTTCGATCGAATGCACGTCGGGGAGCCCCTGTTCGGGTCCCATGAAGACAGGGTCACCGTCCTCGATCCGCCACAGACCTACCGCGTTGGCGAGCCAGAGCTGGCCTTCACGGTCGGTGTGAATGGCGTTGACCGTTGCGCCGCCGAGCGGTCGACCCGCGTTGGACCAGCTGCCGTCCCGTCGAACTAAGATCTTGGCACCGGCGTTCACCCACAACGCACCCTCTCCGTCGACATGGAGTGAGGTGAAGCACTCGTTTCTCCTCAGCCCGACATCTTCGACGCGAGGCAGCCCGTCCTCGAAGCGCACGAGCTGCCCACAGTTCCCGCCGATCCAGACGCCGCCCTCGTGCTCGATGACAGGTGTGTATGGGCCGCTGGGAACGCCCTGGGCGTCGAACCACGGCGTGATGAGACCGTCCCGCAGGCTATGGATCCCGTGGCCGTTCGTGCCCAACCAAATCGTGCCTTCCCGATCTTCGAAGATGACGCGGATGGTCACGTCGAAGAGCGGGCTACCTTCCAAGGGCTGACTCACCTCGCCGTTGGCGAAGCGCATGAGGCGCTCGAGGTTCTTTGCCCAGAGTGTTCCGCCGCGGTCCTCGTGGGCGTAGGCGGGAAAACCCGAGGCGGGAAGGGACGGCCCCTGGATCTCGCCGTCGAACCCGAACGTCCCGATATTGGTAACCAGCCATACGCCCCCCTCGCCACGGGCGGCGACGGCGCCGACTTCGATAAGGTCACATCCCCGGGGGCAGATCTCGCTCTGCTCGTATAGGACCGTGGACGCACCGTCGAGCCGCAGGAGTCCGCCGCCCGTGGCGAGCCACACGCTGCCGTCCGTATCCTGGGCGATAGACCGGGTTCGCGGGAGGGGCTCGCCGTCCGGTCCGGCGACCGCCTCGAACGTGTCCCCCCGCTGCCGAAAAGCTCCCCGCTCGGTCCCCACCCAGAGGGTTCCGGCGCGGTCCCTGAACAGATCCAGGATAGACGCATCGAGGTGCCGCGTAGCCACTCCGTTCTCGAAGCGGACGAGGCCATCGAGCGTGCCCAGCCAGAGGCCGCCGTCGCCGTCCTGCTCGAGGGTCGTGACACGGTTCGTCGGAAGACCCGGTGTGTTCGCCACATCGAACAGGTCGAACCGCACGCCATCGAAGCGCACGAGCCCGCCGAACGTCGCGAGCCACAGGTAGCCGTCCGGCGTCTGCAAGATGTCGAGTATGGAATTCTGGGGGAGCCCATCCTCCGTCGTCCACTGTCGGTGGACGAGCTGGGAGAACGGCTTGTCAGGGCGGGGTGAGGGGAGGGTGGCTTGCTGCGCCGCTCCGCTCGACGCGGAGAGCCCCGCTACCGCCAGGACCATGCAGATGCGGCGGCGGACGTCGGTCCGGCAAGGCAGGTGACACATCATCACTCCCAGGGGGAAGAGAAGGCCGGACGCTAGTCGCCGGCGGCCTCTTCCATGTTCTCGTCGGTGGGTTCCCATCTCCTCTCCCTCGGGGGCGGCAGCCTGACATGGCACGCAACTGCGGTTCGCCCCTCTGCAAGCGGCGCACTTTTCCAAGGTGCGGGCCGCGCTGGCCATTGGCCAGGCCGCACAGCCGACGCCCCAGTACGGCGCGACCCGGATGTGATCCCAGCAGCGGTCGTCCTGCTCGGGGGAGAGGCTGTCCAGCCCAACGCGGTGAAACGGCTAGCGCGCCCACTCGTCCGGCAGCAGGTTCAGCAAGGCCTCGTACCGATAGGCGCCGATCATGGTGTTCAGAGCTCGCGCTAAGGGCTCGTCAGTGTCCGCCAGGTCACGCGTGAGGGCGTGCATCGTATCAACGTCACAGGTGAGCAGCGCATCGCGCAGCCGAGACCCGATCTCGGCTCCGAGCGCCGCCAGTCGATCGGTCGTCACCGGTTGCATGTCAGCTTCTGGTGGCAGCGACGATCTGTCTTCCATGCGGACGCCGACGATCTCGCTCAGCATTTCCATCAGCTCTGACTCCAAAAAGGGCTTTCGTAGGAAGCCGTCGGCGCCGGCCTCGTGCGCTTCCTGCTTCTGCTCTACGAGCGCGCTCGCGCTCACGATGATGACCGGTGTCTCGGCGCCAGCTTCGGTCTCCTTCAGACGCCGCAACGCCTCGAGGCCGTCCATACGCGGCATGCGCAGATCCATCAGCACCACCCGTGGCTTCAGTGTGGCAAACAAATCGAGAGCTTCGACACCGTCGTTTGCCATGTGTACGACGAAGCCCACCGGTTCGAGGATATCGCACAGCAGCTGGCATCGAGTGCGGTATCGGAGAGCCAGATGGTCAGGTCGCCTCGGCGCTGCAGGCCGGCCTCGTACTCAGGCCAATTGCTGACCCGATACTGCGACTTCGCGTGCTTGTATTGGCTTCGCTTCGGATACTTCATCGGTGGCGGCTCCTGGGTCGTGCGCCTCGCGTCACTTGGAAGCTACTTTCCGGAGCCATGCACCAACGCCATGGAGCGCCGGCTCGGCAACTGGGATCTCCTGGTGATCTATCTGGACGGGATCCAATTCGGAGCGCAGCATGTCCTTGCTGCGGTGGGTGTTGACTCGGACGGGAAGAAGCATGTGCTGGGTGTGCGGCAGGGTGCAAGCGAAAACGGTGAGCTAACGCGGACACTGCTCGAGGATCTGGTCGAGCGTGGGCTCGACCCAGCGCGTCGCCGTCTGTTCGTTGTCGATGGCGCCAAGGCGCTCCGCAAAGCGATCGATCAAGTGTTCGGCTCCCAGCATCCGGTTCAGCGCTGCCGGAATCACAAGATCCGCAACGTCCTAGATCACCTACCAAAGGATCAGCACGATCAGGTCAAATCAGCGATGCGCGCGGCGTGGAAACTCGACGCGAAGGATGGCCCGCAGAAGCTCGAACAGCTCGCCCGCTGGCTCGAGCGCGATTACCCGTCAGCTGCGGCAAGCCTGCGCGAGGGGCTGGCTGAGATGTTCACAATCAACCGACTTGGTCTGCCGCTGAGGCTGAGGAAGTGCCTCGGCACGACCAACCTGATCGATAGCACCCACTCGGGCATGAGACAGAAGACCCGTAGGGTGACGAACTGGAAGAACGGGGCGATGGCTCTGAGGTGGGCCGCAGCCTCGTTCGTCGAGACCGAGAAGAACTACCGCAGGATCGTCGGCTACGATCAGCTCTGGATCCTCAAAGCCCACCTCGATGACCACCAACCAGTTGCAGAAATGAGGCTGGCCAGCTAATCACAGAATACCCCGGCGCCACCACCTTCAACTACGAGCGGGACACGCTCCCCACCTGGCTCAGCATTCGGAGCCATGCACCAACGCCCCGCGTCGATGCATCCTAAGGTCTGGCGCAAACTCCACCGATCCGGGTAATCTGTGGGCCTGCATACGTTCGATGCTTAGGCCGTTGCACGGCGAAAAGTGTCGAATAAGAAGGAGTTAGGGCGCAGACAAACTCTGTCGGGGAACCGCATCATGGACTCTGGTGGTGGAGAGCTGACCGTGTCCTCCAACGAAGCTGACGGCACGGCGCTGAGCGTTCGGCTGCTGCTGAGCCTAGCAGTGAGGTCAGCGCTATCCCGGTCGCTCTTCGCAATCCTTGCGATTTCCGGTCACGGCAGTGCCCAGGACCCGGCGCTCGACCCGGCCCTCGACCTGGATCAATACGTCCATCGATCCTGGTCGATGGAGGACGGGCTGCCGCACGACGCCGTGACGGCCATCCTGCAAACCAGCGACGGCTACCTGTGGGTGGGCACACGCGGCGGACTCGCTCGCTTCGATGGTGCGACGTTCACGACGTTCACGACCCTCAACACACCATCGTTCATCACGAATAGCGTCTCATCGCTCGCGGAGACCAGTGATCGTGCGCTCTGGGTGGGATTCGATCGTGGGGGACTCGCGCGATTGCAGGACGGCACGGTCACGGTCTTTACGGCCGACGATGGATTGTCCAGCCTCTCGGTTCAAGCGTTGGCGTCCGACTCGGGAGGGGGGCTGTGGGTTGGGACCGACCGCGGTCTGGTGCGCTGGAGCGGAACCGGATTCCGGGCGTTCGCGCTCCCGGGCGAGACACCCGATCCGGACGTTCGAGAACTTTACAACGGTGCGGACGGTGGGCTTCTCGTCGGGACTGGCAGGAGCGGGCTGTTTCGCGTGAGCGGGTCGGTCGCGGAGCCTGTGCTGTCTATCGACGATGTCGGACGAAGTGCGGTCTCTAGCGTCACGAGGCGCCGCGACGGGACCGTGCTCGTCGGCACCCTGTTCCAGGGCCTGCACAGCGTCACCGACGGCGGACACGAGCGGCGATCCTTTGGAGATCGAGTAAACGCCCTCTTCGAGGACGGCGCAGGCGTGCTGTGGGTGGGCGCCAATCCCGTGGGACTCGTTCGCCTCGACCAAGGCCGAGAGTCCGTTTTCACTCCGGCGGACTTGGGTGACCATCGAGTGATGGCCCTCCACGGCGACAACGCGGGGGGACTCTGGGTGGGCACCTACGGCTCGGGCCTCCACCGATTCGCAAATGGACGCGTCGCGACCTTCAGCATGCGCCAAGGGGGCCCTGCCGAATCGGTCTTCGTGGATCAGGCGGGGGTCGTTTGGGCCGCCGGGCCTGGCGGGCTCCATCGGTATGAGGGGAGCCGATTCCAGCGCTTCGCCGTGGATGCCGCCGTGAACCAGCGGTTCACCGCCGTCCGGGGTAGTGCAGAGGGTGCGCTGTGGGTCGGATCAGAGAACGGACTGTACGTCCTCTGGGATGGGGAGGAGCGGCACTATACGACGGAAGACGGTCTGCCGTCGAACATCGTGCGAGCACTCTACGAGGACAGCGACGGATCCCTTTGGGTCGGGACGAATGGAGGGATCGGCCACCTGCGGGACGGTGTGTTGACGGAGTATCGGTTCCCTGACGAGCTGTCCTCGATGGGTACTGATGCGACATATATTCGGCGAGACCGTGCGGGTGTGCTCTGGGCCGGTTCACCCCAGGGACTACTCATGCTCGAGGGCGGGGTCTTGAAGGTTGCGTTCGACGGCTGGTTCGTGCGCCATATCCACGAGGACCCGGACGGCACATTGTGGCTCGGCACGCAGGGCCAGGGCCTGCTCCGCTTCAAGGGCGGGGAGATCAACCAGATCACCCGCCGTGACGGGCTCTTCGACGACGACATCTGGTGGATCTTCGAGGACGCATCAGCAACGTTCTGGATGTGTGGCGACCGGGGGATTCACACTGCGAGCCGGGCCGAGTTGAACCAGGTGGCGGACGGGACCCTGCCCTCGCTCACATCGACGGCCGGCTATGGTATCTCCGCCGGCATGCGGAGCATCGAGTGCATGGGTGGCGGCAGGCAGCCTTCCGGGTGGCAGAGACCGGACGGCGTGATCTGGTTTCCGACGGCCAGGGGCGTGGCACGTGTCGACCCCGAAGCCGTCTTGCTGGACGCGGGGCCCCCTCCGACATACGTCGAGCGAGTCGTGTACGACGGCAGATCGGTCGAGGTGCGCGACGGTCTAGTCCTCCCGCCCGGCCGCCGCGACGTAGAGATCCACTATACAGGCATCTCCTTCTCAGATCCCGAGGGTGTCCGATTCCGGCGGCGCCTCCTCGGATACGACCCCGACTGGATCGAAGAAGAACGTCGTTTCGCTCACTATCAGAACCTCGCGCCCGGAACGTACTCGTTCGAGGTGCAGGCCTCCGTCGTTCCCGGCGTCTGGCCCGGTTCGCCCGTCACTCTGTCGTTCGAACTCGAGCCGTTCTTCTACGAGACCCCGTGGTTTGCGTTCGTCATGTCCACGTTCGGTCTGTTGGTGATCTATGGAGGAGTTCAATGGCGAACTGCTGGCTTGCGGGCCCGCAGTCGGGAGTTGGAGAGACGAGTCGAGGAGCGCACGGCAGAGCTGGGGGATAGCGAGGGCCGCTTGCGGGCTGTGCTCGACAGTGCTGTTGAAGCGATCGTGACGATCGACGAGATGGGAGTGATCCAGACGGCCAATCCCGCCACGACCGCGCTGTTCGGCTACGCCTCTGATGAGCTAGTCGGACAGAACGTCTCGGTGCTTATGCCGTCCCCCCACCGGGAAGGGCACGACAACTACCTCGCCCGTTACCTGGAAACCGGCGTAGCGAAGATCATCGGCGTGGGTCGCGAGCTCGAGGCGAGACGCCGAGACGGCACGAGCTTTCCCATAGATCTCTCCGTTGCTGAGAGCAGGGGCGGAGATCGTCGCGAGTTCACGGGCATAATGCGCGACATCACCGAGCGCAGGCGCGCCGAAGAAGAGCTGCTGCTCGCCAAGGAAGCGGCGGACTCGGCCAACACAGCAAAGAGTGCCTTCCTGGCATCGATGAGCCACGAGATCCGCACACCGATGAACGCGATCCTCGGGTTCAGCCAACTGCTGGATCGGGACCCGAACCTCGGGCGTGAGGCACGAGACCGCGTGCAAACGATCATGCACAGTGGGAACCACCTGTTGCGGCTGATCGACAACGTCCTAGACATGTCGAAGATCGAAGCCGGGCGCACGGAGTTGGTGCTTGAGACGATCGACCTACATCAGACGCTCGACACGGTCGAGGCGATGTTCCGCATGCGCGCCGAGCTGAAGGGGCTGGAACTGACCGTCATCCGGACTGCGGACCTGCCGCAATACATCAAGACTGATCAGCAGAAGCTCCAACAGATTCTGATCAACGTTCTGGGCAACGCTGTGAAGTTCACCGAAAGGGGTGGGATCGCAGTTCGTGCCTCAACCGCTGGCTCAGGGGATGGCGGACTCCGACTTCG
>SMVA01320824.1_pt1 | contig 11180 bp, 8 predicted proteins | sample 2456451 | NCBI WGS metagenome assembly SMVA01 (sample SAMN11095933, study PRJNA526329) | marine sediment metagenome | biome: Marine sediment; feature: Surficial sediment; material: Deep marine sediment; isolation source: Hadal surficial sediment | place: Pacific Ocean | collected 2014-05 | depth 0-1...
CAAGATCGGTGAGGTGACCGACGTACGTCTCGTTTTCGACCTCGAAACGGCTACACCCAAAATTCCCGTGATGATCGTGCTCTATCCTGAGCTGATCGAGTTCACGGGTCAGGAATCCGGCCCCGAGCAAGAACGCTGGAAGAGCATGGTCGCGCGCGGCTTCCGCGCGCAGCTCCAGACGGGCAATCTCCTCACGGGCCAGCTCCTCGTGAGCCTCGACTTCCATCCGGATGCGCCGCCTGCAGAGATCGTCATGAGCGGTTCTGTTCCGGAGCTTCCGACGATCCCGAGTCCGATTGAAGCGCTCAAGACGGGTCTGGCGCAGTTTGTGAATCGTCTGTCGAGCATGCCGTTGGAACAGATCGGAGCGAATCTGAATCAAATGTTGAAGGAGCTGAGCACGTTGAGCAAGGCACTGAACCAGGAGATGATGCCTTCGCTCGTTGCCGCGCTCACGGAAGCCGAGCGCGCGCTCGCGTCGGCAGATTCGCTGATCGCGCCGGATTCAGACACCAGCGTCGAACTCAAGCGGTTGTTGTTCGAACTGGCGGATGCCGCGAAGGCAATTCGGCGGCTCGCTGAGCAACTCGAGGAACATCCCGAGTCGCTCATCCGGGGTAAAAGGGAGGCCGGACAATGAAGCTGCTCCGACATCCTGCGAGCTGCAAAGTGGCGGCGATCGTCGCAGCGGGTCTCGCAGTGGGCTGTTTGGGCAGCAGCCCGAACATCAGCCTCTACACGATGAACCCGGTATCCGATTCTCCGGCCGCAAGCGCACCCGATGGCCTCGCGATCGGAGTCGGGCCGGTCCGCGTGCCGCGCTATCTCGATCGGCCCGAGTGGGTGACGCGACCTAGTGGGTCGACTTCTCGGATCGACGTCGACGACTTCCGTCGCTGGGCTGGGGGGTTCTCGTCCAATGTCTTGAGCGCACTGGGCGAGAATTTCGGCATCAAACTCGACACGCAGCGGATCGTCACCTACCCCGTCCCGGCCCCGTTTCCGTTGGACTATCGGGTCGCTGTGGATTTCCACGCGTTCGAGGGGATTGGCGGGGAAGCGTTGGTGCTTCGCGCGAGCTGGGTGATTCGCGCAGGCAGCGCCGGGGGCGGGCCTTGGAGCGGGCAGATCTCGATTCGCAGGGCAATCGCGGGCCGTGGCGCCGAGGGTCTCGTCGCCGCCCACAACGAGGCGTTGGATCTGCTCGCAGATGCGATCGCGTCGCGGATCAAGAGTCTCGCGAAGGCCAAAGCGAGTACGGACGGATCGGAAAACCAGCCGTCAGACTGACGTGACGCAGAAGTCGCCAGGATCGATCTGATTTCGACTTCGATGGGTTGACGTGGCGTCGCCGAATTGACGTGGACCGAGTCCGCTCAGCCCTCCGGGATTGCGAGGACCGGGCAATTTGCAGCGCGCACGACCTGTTCGGTCATCGTCCCTCGCAGCCTGTCGAGAATTCCGTTGCGTCCCGTGGTGGTCATGATGATTAGTTCGGCGTGATTTTTTTCGGCAAGGCGTAATATCGCGTCGACGACGTCGCCGTTCTCGTAATGCTTCTCGCTCGTCCAGCCAATCTCATCGGGAATGTCGATGGCGGGTGCCTTGCTTTTCTCACCGACGTGGAGCAGGTCGAATACGCCCCCGTCATCGTCCAACGCGCGAACCAACGATTTGGCGAGCTCGATGGCGGGTCGGAAGCGGGGTTTGTGGTCGAACGGAATCAGAATTCGGTCCAGCGTCACACGTCCTGTATCCACATCGACAAATCCGCTGCTGTGACTCGGTACGAAGAGCGTCATGGCTCGTGTCTTGCGCGCGACGGGTTCTGCGAACGACGGTTTGAGAAAACGCGGGATACCCCCGCGCCCCTCACTCGAAAGCACCACGAGCTGGGCCGGGTTTTCCTGCAGGTAGTTGGTGACGGACTTCAGCGGCGTTCCTCCGCGTCCGGTGACCTTCTCCACCTTCATGCCGAGCTCGGCGACCGCTCGACCGGGGCTGCCCTCGGGCAGCACGCCCCAGCGTTCGAGGGTCTTTCGTACACCCGGGAAATCCTTCCAGCTGACCTGATCTCCAGAGGAGTTGGTGGCGTGGAGAATGGTCAGCTCCGACTGGGCGAGCAATGCGATTCTGAGCGCGTGCACGAAGGCGACGAAGCTGGCCTCCGATAGATCGGTCGGGTGAAAAATGCTGTCGATCGGAATCGGTGGTCGTTCACTCGCGATCACGACGGATTCTCCAGGCTGGGTAAGGTTGCGAGGCGCTATCCCACCACGCTTCGCCGATTTTTTCAAGTGCGTTTCACGATTCTTTTGGCTACCGGCCCGGAAAAAGCGCACACGGCCTTCACAGCGCAGAGAAGGTGCAAGGGCTTTCAACGAGAAGCGACCACCCGTTTGGCGGGGCCGATAGGTCGGAGTCGAGCGCGCTGCAGAGGTTCCAACAAGGTCGTTCAGAAAGATCGGTTGTGCTGGTAAAATCCGATCCATACTCGAATTGGATCTCTAGCCGAGCCGCCGCAACGTGTGGTTTTCATGCATCGATAGGGCAGGGCCGATCCCAAGTTATCCCGCGGTTCTGCTCGGGGTTTCTTCCCGGCTGCGGTCAAGCTGACTTTCAGGTGGCCGATACCCACTAACGAACCGAAGCGAAATCCCCGCGGGATCACGCTGCCCAAGTCTGGCGGTTCCGGCAGGAGGGTGGATGCAGCCGAAGAAAGTCCTCATCGTGGACGACTCGAAGGTCGCCACGATGACCCAGCAGATCATCCTCGGGGCTCTGAGTGAGTGCGAGGTCATCATCGCCGAAGATGGCATCACGGGTGTCGAAATGGCCGTGGTCGAACAGCCGGACCTGATCCTGATGGATGTCGTGATGCCGCGAATGAACGGCTTCGAGGCGTGTCAGCAGATCCGGGCGCACGAGGCCACCGAGTCGATCCCGATCATCATCGTGACAACGCGGAGCGAGCCCGCGAACGTCGATGCGGGTTTCGCGAGTGGATGTGATGATTATATCTACAAGCCGATCGACGCCGCCCAGTTGTTGGAAAAGATCGACAAGTTGGCAGAGGTCCATGCGCTGGCGGATGACCCTCAGCGATAAATCACGTGCCAGAAATGGATGCAGCGCCTGGTGCAAAATCCCCAATCCAGGATCCGCGATGAAGAAAGATGAGGCGCGCGGTGAAGATTACGTCCTCAAGGTCCGCAATAACACCCAGAAATACATCGAGGCGCTGATCGAGGAGAACGAAGGCCTACGGTCACTGGTCGGTGATCTCGAGCGAGTGACGCTAAACGAAAGCCGCATCGACGATGTCGCAAGTGTCTTGCAGGAGGTTGTCGCAACGGGTCAGCGTTACGTGGTCGAGTCGGGCGACGAGAACGCGCTGGAGAAGAATTCAGGGCTCACCGCGTGTGTTCCGCTGGTTCTCGACAGCAATGTCATCGGCGCGATCGCGGTGTTCCGACTGCTGGATCAGAAGGAGAAAACGTTGACTCCTCTCGACTTCGAACTCTTCGACCTACTCGCAACCCACGCGGCTTCCGCGCTCTATTGCTCGGATCGAGCGTCGGAAAAATAGACCTTCGATCGCGCGATCGATCGGGTGCGCTGCAGGGCGTCAGCTGATCGGGTCGGTCTATCGCTTCCACCAGAAACGGTGGAAGCTTCCACAATCGAGATTTCCGAATTTTCCTCCGGCGATTTTCGTTCCCGCTGGTATGTCGACGGGCGTCTCACCGTCGAAGCGGAGATCGACGATTCCGTCGAAGTCGGTGTCCTCGTCCTGCATCGAGGCGCCTTTCGACCCCGCTGATATCGAGACGTCGGGCCTGCGATCGTTGTTCGTGTCGACATCCGTACGCACCAACGCCCCGCCTTCGTACACCTCGCGGGTATCTGCCACGAGGTTTCCCGTCGTATCGATCATCGCCTCGACCACCTCACCACCAACGAAGATCACGCGTAGGTTGAGCTTCTTGCCGCTTGCGTCGAGTCGGCATTCCGAGTTCACTTCGCCGGCGGCGTTCAGGAAGGTCTTCGTGCCCGGGTTATACCTCTCGTCGGTCACGGTCTCTTGAATGGTGGGGGCGCCGCTGGAATCGAAATGGATCAAGACCCGCGGGCGCCCCTTGCCCAGCGTGTCCTGGCCCTGCCTAACCAGAATATCCTTCTCGAAGTAGCTCCAGATGTCGGTTTTGCAGTCGCCGGTGCTATCCCGGTACTCGGCGCGAACCTTTCCGGCGGAGTTGAACCACTGTTTCAGATCAATGCAGTCCCCCGCATCGGTGTCCTGCTCGAGGCGTTCGATCTTGCCGTCCTTGAAGAAGACGATCAGGTCGGCCTTTCCGTCTCCGCTCTGGTCTTCTTCCTTCTTCACGACGTTCCCCTTGGCGTCGCTCGTGAGCCAGGTGTCGATTCTGCCATCTGCGTTCGTGTCCGTCTCTTGGATTTGTCCCCCCTGCGCGCTGGCCCTGTTCCGCAAATCCACGACGCCATCGAAGTCGGTGTCCTCCTCCTGGCGTACAATCTGGCCGCCCTCGAAGTAGATGAAGACATCGGGTCTTTGATCGCCGTTGCGGTCCTTCTCGGTCCGGACCTTCGCACCCGCCTCGTAGAAGGTGACAGTCTCGAATCGCCCGTCATGGTCGGCGTCCTCCTCGACCCGCTTCGGGTTCTCGTTTTCGTCGAAGTAGGTGACCAGATCGAACTTCTTGTCCGAATTTCGATCTTCGCGCTGCACGGACTTCCGGCCGCTCTCGTATTCGATGATCAAATCGGGAGATCCGTCTCCATCGAGATCGGCCTCCGTCTGGTGGGGCTTGCCTTCCCGGTAGGTCGTGCTCAATTCGAATCGGCCATCGAAATTCTGGTCGACTTCATCGCGAATCAGAACGCCCTCTCGGTAATGGTTCTTGTGATCCGGCTGGCCGTCGGCGTTGGTGTCGATTTCGTCTCTTTCGGGGCGGCCTTCGCTGTCCAGATAGACGACAACATCGGGCTTGCCATCGCCGTTGGTGTCGCGGGTCTGGAGCTTTTCACGACCACTTTCGAAGATCACCGTCAAGTCGAACTTTCCGTCGCCCTGGGTGTCCTGTTCTTGCCGGATTTGAACACCTTTTTCGAAATGAGTGACGACGTCGAACTTGCCATCGTTCCGGGTGTCTCGTTCCTCTCGGATCTTCACTCCTCCGGCATACGTGATCGCGGTGTCGAAGCGGCCGTCTCCCGTGGTGTCGTGCTCCTCGTGCTTTGCGGCTCCAGACGCGTCGAGCGTTCTGCGGAAATCGATCTTGCCGTTGAAATCGGTGTCTTCCTCGACGCTCACGGGTTTTCCGTCCGTGAAGGTGACCTTGCGGTCGGCCTTGCCGTCGTGGTTGCGGTCTTCCTCTAGTGCAAGAGGGGAGCCGTCAGCGTCGTTCTTGAGCCAGCTGTCGATCTTCTGATCGTCATTGGTGTCGCGACGTACGGCGATCTCTTTTTTGGTCTTGGGGTCGAGATCGATCCAGGTGTCGATCTTGCCATTGTAATCGGAGTCCTGCTCCTGCCGGATCAATTCGCCGCTGGGTGCGTGGATGTTCCAGAGGTCGGGTTGGCCGTCGCCGTTTTCATCTACCTCGACGCGGGCCAGTTCCCCGTTTTCGTAGAACTCGACGCGCTCGACCTGTTCTTTGCCTTTCGCCCTGATAAGGCGGCGGCTGCGCGTTCCGCCCTTGTATTCGACCGTGATCTCGAAGTGCCCATCGTGGTCCTCATCGAGTTCTTCGATCTGGACAGCGCCTTTTGCGTCGAAGGTGTATCGGACGTCGGGTTTTCCATCGGCGTTGCGATCTTCGTGCTGCTTCGCCTTTTTTCCGTCGCGGAATTCGACCACCGTGTCTTTGCGGCCATCCCCGGTGGTGTCGGCCTCGCGGTGGATTGGGGTATCGCCATCCACCATGGTGATGATGTCGGCTTTGCCGTCCCCGTTGCTGTCCTCTTCTTCGCGCACGCGTTTGCCGCCTGCGTAGAAACGCCAAAGATTGGCTTTGCCGTCTCCGGTGCTATCGATCTCCTCGCGCTCGATCTTTCCGTTGGCGTCGAGGTGGACCACGCGCTCCGGCTTCCCATCGCCGTCCTCGTCCTGGGTTTGCGTGCGCTCGATACCGTTTTCGTAGTGGGCGACCCGGTCGAAGTGGCCATCTCCGGTGGTATCGGCCTGTTTCTTCGCAATGACGCCCGCCTCGAAGAAGGTGACGACATTCTTCTTTCCGTTGCCGGTCGTGTCTTCTTCTAGCCTTACCTTGACGTCGTTCTCGTAGTAGATCGCCGCGTCGTATTTTCCATCGCCCGTGGTGTCCTGCTCTTCGAGGCTCTTGCTGCCATCGGGGTTGAACCGTGCGCGGACATCCGGACGTCCGTTGTGATCCTTGTCGGCCTCGACCGTGACGACGACCCCGTCTTGGTAGGTGGTGACGCGATCGGGTTTGCCGTCGAAGTTGGTGTCCTCGTCGAGACGTTTGGGCTGTTCACCCTGGTAGGTGAGGGTCGTGTCCGCTCTGCCATCGGCGTTCGTGTCATTGAGCTGGGTACTCGGTTTACCGTCTTTGTACTGGACCCAGAGATCGGGCTTTCCGTCTCCGGTGGTGTCCTGTTCCTGTCGACCGGTACTACCGTCGCGCTCGTAGAAGATCCAGACGTCGATGGCGCCGTCGAAATCGGTGTCCTTTTCGGCTCGTTCGGGCTCGCCGCTGGCGTAGTAAACGAACTCGTCGTACTTACAGTCCTTGTTGTGGTCGACGCGCTTCTCGTGGATGTTTTCGTTCTCGTCGAAGAAGAGGTCGGTGTGTGGGCATGCGGCGCGAGCGCTCGTGAGCGGCACCGAAACGACGGCTAGCAGCGTGAAGAAGGGCGTGAGTGCCATCGTGGCAACAGCCACCCGATCACGCAGGCCGTGTGAACGGGTTCGATTAGCCTGCAATGGGTAAGCTGGTAAAGGTCGCAGTAACGGGCCTATTGGCGAGGCATCGCACGCGATCGGGCATCGGGGGGAATGGGGAGGACGCTCGCATGGCGTCGATCGCGCTCGCGCCGATCGCGTTGTCGCCCTGGACGAGCTGGATGCTCGAGGTGGATCCCGCCACGTCGATTTCGAAACGCAAGGTCACGCGTTTGTTTTCAATTCCGTAGGGAAGGCTCCAGCGCGGATAGATCCGCTGATACATCAGATCGAGATAGGCTTGGACCTCTGGTCGTTTTGTACAGTCCGTTCCTGCCCCATCCGGCAGAAGGCCGGTACCCGTTCCACCCGGCCCGCTCAGGTATTCCTCGCCGACCGCCGTTTCGACGCTAACGAGAACGGGGCCCGTGGGTGAGCCGACGACATCGCGAGAGGTGAGCACACCATCGCGGACCGACGAACCCTGGTTGATTGCAAGCGAGCCGGTTCCAAACGTGTTCCCGTCCGTACCGGCCACTTTGCGTGGACCCACGGACGGGCCGACCGGGCCGACCGCTTCGATCGGACCGCGCACCGATGGACCCGTCGCCTGATGGACTTCGATCTTCGATGCCTGAAAGCCGCCGACGACGCCAATGGCCGATACGCGATCGACGTCGATCGCGGTGCGTTTTACCTGTGTCGGTGCCGCAGCGGCGTTGAGGGAGTCCATCTCGAGCATCTTGGCGTTGATCGCAGGGGCGGCGCTTGCGATCACGCGCTTGTTGACGATCTGCGGTTGCACGGTTTGCATCGCTGGCGCGAAGTCGAGCTTGCGTCGCTCGGCGAGAGCCCTGCGGGCGGGTGCCGGCGGCTCGGGGGTTTCTTCGCGCAGGAGCTGGACGGTGATGATCTCCTCTACGATCTCGGGATTGAGGGAGGCGAGGAGGAACAACAGGCCGATCGCGCCGAGGTGGAGTGCTGCCGAGATACCGCCCGTCGCAAGCGTGCTCTTGCCCTCGTCCGGATCGTGAAAATCCATCGGGAAATCGGGTGCCGCTCCGCCCGCGGCGGCAGCCTGGACGAAAGCCGTGCGCACCTGGAGCCGGGTGCGCTTGCGCTGGCTGCGCGGCCGAAGAATCGATTGCCGTGTCATTGTGGGCGTGCCTGCTCCGAAGTTTGCGACTTAACCATCCGTTCGAGATTTCACTGGCCCGACCGCGCCAGCGCGCGACACCGCGAATCGCCATCCAGCTGTCACGGGCTGCCAGCGTTTGTCTGTGATTCCAGGTCTACGACCCAACCAGATCTCGGGCGTACGCCCCAACAATTTTGGACCCCGGAAACGCCGCCAGGGTTTCCGATGCGATGATAGCGATGCCAGTAGGACGCACACGCTTACTGGCTTCTTCGGTCAAACAACGCTTAAATGAGATCGGAAAGATTTTCCCTTTAAGTTTTGGGGGACAAAGCGTCGAAGAGCCTGTAGCGAAGCGCCGGACACGAATCCGTTGGTGTTGCTCGTTCCCCCCGGTTTCCGATGCAGCTGGCTCGCGCTGGTGGGGCGCGTTGGTTTCGGTAACCTGGCGAATTGCAAGCGGTAATGGCGTTAAAGAGAATGTCGGCGAAAGGCTTCGTCTGGCCTTCTGAGACGATTCAAGCGAGGAGGGGCGCCGATGGATGCGCAAGAAATACTTCAGCTGCTGTACGACGGTCGGCTTACCGTCGTTCCGTTGCTCGTTGCTTCTGTGATTGCGCTCACGATTCTTTTCGAGCGCATGTGGCGCTATCAGGGCCTCAAGAGCCAAACCCGCGCGGTAACCCGCGAGACCATCGAGTCGCTCGTGAAGCGAGATGTCGAAGGCGCTCGGTCGATCTGTGAGCGGCACGAGACGCCGGTTGCGAAGATCTTCCTCGAGGCGATGCGTTGGAAGAACATCGCAATCGAGGATCTGGATCGCGTGCTGCTGACCGCGCGTCAGGAGGTCGTGACGGATCTCAAGCGCGGCCTCTGGGTGATCGGAACGATCGGCTCGCTCGCGCCCTACGTGGGCCTGTTCGGAACGGTTATCGGAATCATCCGCGCGTTTCGGGCCATGGCGGTCGAAGGTGTCGGCGGTTTCGAGGTCGTGGCCGCGGGCATTTCAGAAGCGCTGATTGCAACGGCCGCGGGACTCTTCGTCGCGATCGTTGCGCTTATGTTCTTCAACTATCTTCAGACGCGCGCCAATGAATTGGGTACTACCTACGCGCGATCCTGCGAGCGTTTCCTACAAGCCCTGATCTTTGTCGAGAGCACAGAGAGCGACGGGTCCAATCAAGCGGAGGTGCCGGGTGGCAGCTTCGTACCAGCCTGATCACGATGATTCAGACGGCGCCATCGTCGCCGAGATCAACATCACGCCCCTGACGGACGTGTTCCTGGTGCTGCTCGTCATCTTCATGGTCACGACGTCGGTAATCCAGAATCAAGGCAAGAGCATCGACCTTCCCGGCGCGGATGTCCACGACGAGATGCCCCAGGGAGTGACCGTAACCGTGGGAGCAGATGGCGAAATGATGATCAACGACGCGGTCGTGACGGAAGATCAGCTCTTCGAAGTGCTCGAGGCGGCGCTGTCCGATGCTCGCGAGAAGATCGTCGTGCTGCGTGGCGACCAGGCGGTGCTGCTCGGCCAGGCCGTCAACATCCTCGACGTCGCCCAGCAAGCCGGAGCTCGCGGCATCGCGCTGGCGACCAAACCAAAGCCGAAGGATTCCTGAGCACGACTCACCCACGCCGGAAGAACCCCTTTGTCTACTGGGCTCGCCCGGCGTCGGGCGTCGGCTGGTTCACGTGCCGCCTCCTTGCCACCCGATCGCGCGCACCTACTCTATGCCGCATGAAGAAGGTCGATTATCGTCCCGCCAGCGGTTCTGGTTCTTGCGCGCGCTGCCAGGACAGCCTCGGACTCGCTTCGATCAAGGTAGATGGCGCCTGGCACTGCAGCACTGCCTGTGCGGAAGGGCGGCCCGGGGCCCGATCGAAGTCGGACGGCGTTCCCGAGCCGTGGCTCTACGCACGGCCCAGACGCTTCTTCCACAAGCGTAGACCGAAGGAGCTGCGGCCGGGCCGCCGCGAGCCGTCGTAGGTCGCGAACAGGCCGGCGTTGACACCCTCCGGCGCCTTGGGCACACTCGCCTTTCTCGCCTCTTTTCCTAATGAAACCATGGGCTTAGTGGCCGTTGGGCAGATGATTTGAACTTCAAGTGGGTGAGCGCTCAGCGGGTGCGGGGCCGTTTTCGCCCGAGTGCCCGGGAGAGATGAATCGTGGCAAAAGTTCTCGTGACGGACAAGCTGGCCTCCGAGGGACTCGAAATTCTCGAGCACGCGCCGGGCATCACGGTGGTCGCCGAGTTTGGGCTGAAGGGTGACGAATTGCTCGCGGCGATGACCGATGCAGAAGGGCTGGTGATACGCAGTGGCACCCAGGTCACCGCCGAGGTCATCGCGGTCGCCGACAAACTCAGGGTGATTGGTCGTGCCGGGATCGGTGTCGACAACGTCAACATTCCCGCTGCTACCGCGCGCGGCATTGTGGTGATGAACACACCGAGCGGTAACAACATCACCACCGCTGAACATGCGATTGCACTGTTGGTTTCGCTTGCGCGCCACATCCCCCAGGCAACCACATCGATGAAGGCCGGAAAATGGGAGAAGTCGCGCTTCATTGGAATGGAAATCTACAACCGTACCCTCGCGGTCATCGGCTTGGGAAACATCGGTCGCCTCGTTGCAGGGCGCGCCAAGGGCCTCGGGATGAAGGTGATTGCGTACGATCCGTTCCTATCCGAGACGGCCAAGGCGGCGGCAGATGTGGAGCTCGTTTCGTTCGAGGAAATGCTGACGCGCGCGGACGCGATCTCGGTTCACGTTCCGCGCACTCCGGAAACCACCGGCCTCTTGAACGACGCGGCATTCGCGAAGGTGCGACCGGGTGTGCTGATCATCAACGCGGCGCGGGGCGGAATCATCGACGAAGCTGCACTGTTGCGCGCGCTGGACGCTGGCCACGTTGGCGGCGCCGGGATAGATGTCTTCGAAAATGAGCCACCGAGCGCCGATGATCCGCTGATTCTGCACGATCGTGTCATCTGCACCCCGCACCTCGGGGCGTCTACCGAACAAGCCCAGGTGAACGTCGCGATCGCGGTCGCCGAGCAGGTCCGCGACTATCTCGTAGACGGAATTGTGGGTACCGCGCTCAACGTC
>SMVA01456051.1_pt1 | contig 11180 bp, 11 predicted proteins | sample 2456451 | NCBI WGS metagenome assembly SMVA01 (sample SAMN11095933, study PRJNA526329) | marine sediment metagenome | biome: Marine sediment; feature: Surficial sediment; material: Deep marine sediment; isolation source: Hadal surficial sediment | place: Pacific Ocean | collected 2014-05 | depth...
ACTTTCGCCAACACCGTTGGCGAAAGAAAGTCTTCAATCATTGTGAAGCCCTGCGTACGCAGGTCATCGAGTGCGCCTTCAAGCCATTGTGCAGAAACAGCCATGCTCATGCCTCCGTGATCTCGTTGCGTTGCCGGCCTCTCTTTGCCGCCTGTTAGCCCGGGGCACGTAGCGCCGAATACCTGGGCTGGTCAATCGCCAATTGCCCTGCAACGGTCTGCCGCAGGTGGCCAGCCAGCCCCGGCGTGGTCAATGACATATCCTCTCGCAAAGCGGCAACCAATTGCCAGCGCAACGTATCCAGCCCTTCGTCTGCGCCCAGCAGCTCGCTCAGCCGGGCCTGCTCGCTCAATGCAAGACCCGGCCCAAGCGTCATTTCCCGCTGGGCGATGCCCAGGGAGTTCGCGGCCACCCTGGCCAGGAACCCGGCATGGGGTTCAGCACCGGCGGCCACATCGTCTTTGAGAAAGCTTGCCACACCCTGCAACAACTCCGCAGGCATCGGTAGTTGGGTTCCTTCACTGACAACAGGGCCATCACCGGGTAAGTCGAAAGACCCCGGTATCAACAGATTCACACAATCCATCTGCGCCTCGGATGAACGGCGACCGATAACCGGCCGCTCGAGACTGGGGGTCTCACCGGTGCGCCAGCTCTGCGCCATGCGCAGGGTAGCCATGGCCCACCAGAACGAACCAAATACCTGCCAGAAGCGAAGCTCATCCAGGGAGACATCGATAGCGGATACGGACTTGTAGCCCGCCAGTAAATCCTCAATCTCGCCAAAACCACCGACGGCCAATTCCTGTTTGCCAAAACGCCAGGAATTCACGCACAACCAGCCCAGATCGCGCACCGGGTCTCCCAGGTGCGCCAACTCCCAGTCCAACACCGCATTGATGCCCGCTGGCGTCACCATCAGGTTGCCGTTGCGAAAATCCCCGTGCACCAGGCTAATCCTGGATTCAAGCGGAAGGTTTTCCAGTAGCCAACGCCAGCTGTAATCGATCATCGGCACCGGTACATTGAGGTCACGGTAGTAGGCCCAGGTTTCCCGTATCAGCAACTCCGGCGAGATAGTGGGCAGTGAATCCTGCAGGCCGGCATTTTCCCAGTCCAGTGCGTGAACCTGTGCCAATACCTCGCCACATTGCCAGGCAAGCCGGGGGCGCAATTCTGCAAATTCCTCGGAGCGGACAATGCGCCCACCCAGGGTCTCCCCCTCCAGCCACTGCATCAGGAAGCCCGCACCCAGGCCGTCCTCTTCCCGCAACAGGTAGACCAGCTTGGGTTCCGGAATGCCCGCAGCGCCGGCCAATTGAAACAGCCTCGCCTCGGCATCAATGCCGATGGCACCGACGCCGGAATCCGCCTGTAATGTGGGCACTGTCCGCCGCAGGGCAAGCAGTACTTCGTCCCTGTCGGTGGTGCAGCTTATACGATAGGTTTCCTGGCTGGCGCCCGTCGTCAACTTGTCGCAGGACGCCAATCCAGCAAAGCCCGGCACTTCGCGGGCAAGAACAACCGCTAGCGCCTGCTCAAATTCGGCGTCCATGGGACTCAGCTAACACCCTTGGGTTTCTGCTGTTTCATAAAGCCAAACATATAGCCCGCTACCCGGCGCATCTGGATCTCATCGGCCCCCTCGGTAATACGATAGCGGCGGTGGTGGCGGTATATATGCTCAAACGGCTTGTAGCGGGAGTAACCCATACCACCGTGCACCTGCATGGCCTGGTCGGCGGCCTCACAACAGAGGCGGTTGGCCTGGTAATTACACATGGAGACCTTGTCAGAGCAGGAGAAGGCGCCGTCTCTGTCCATCAACCAGGCGGTCTTGTGGAGCAAGGCGCGCAGCATTTCACAGCGGGTCTGCAGTTCTACCAATGGGAACTGAATACCCTGGTTGACGGCCAATGGCTTGCCGAAGGGTTTGCGTTCACCCGCATACCTGACAGCCTCGTTCACGCAATACTGGGCAGCACCCAGACTCGAGGCCGCCTGGCGAATACGGTTCTCGTTGAAGAAGTGCTGCACCACTGCCAGGCCCCTGCCCTCACCGCCAAATATTTCCGTGTCGGCGATGCGCACATCGGTGAAGGACACATGGGCATGATCGGTGGGCATATTGAAGGTCCACAGGTACTTCTCGATTTTCACCCCCGGCGCATCCATGGGCACCATAAACGCGGTAATGCCCCTGGCATCGCCAGCCTCACCGGAAGTCCGCGCCATCACCATGTCACAACTGGCCTTGTGCACACCGGTATTCCAGGTTTTCTCGCCATTGATAATCCAATGCTCACCATCAGCTACCGCGGTGGTTTCCATCCAGGTGGCATCGGAGCCGTGGTCGGGTTCGGTAATGCCGAAGGCAAATCCCCTGGTGGCATTTTTGAGACCATCCACCCACTCAGCTTTCTGTGCCTCGGTACCGTATTCCAGCATCAGCAGCAGGCCGATGTTATTGCCGACCACCGAGTGTTCATTCTGCAGGTCGTTGTGCAGGCCCAGGCCCTTGGCCGCCAGATGCTCACGAATAATGGCCATGCCCAGGTTGGTGCCATCGCGACCGCCGTGTTCTTTGGGGAAGGGATAACTGAAGATGCCCGCGGCTATCGCCAGTTGTTTGGCGTCGTGTAACAGGGCTTCCCACTCTTCGTTGGGCAAGCCATCGCGGTCCCAATCGGTGCGCGCATCTTCCCGACGGTGATCGAAGAATCGGATATTGTCGTCGCGCTGTTCCAGCGGCTTGATCTTGTCCTCTATAAATTCATCAATCTCTTGCAGAAAATCGGCTATCTCTGCGGGAATTTCAAAGTCCATGAACAGGCTCCTGTCCCAGTCGTCGCCCGATACCCCTGGCCCAGGCATTCGCCGTCATACCATGGGCCACCACGCACAGGGTAATCGTGCATACCACCACGTGTTTTATTATCGATTCAGCGGGCAGGTGCTCATTGGCGACAATGATAAAAAACACGATAGTCGCCAGCCCCCATGGACCGAACCAGGCCAGGAACAACTTGGTTTCCAGCTTTTCCCCGGTACCGCTGAGGGCGATAAAAATCATCGGGCCGCTTACCGTACTGCGCTCTACTCTTCCAGCTATCACGCTGAAAACAAATGCAAACACCGCCAGTGTTGCCAGATTGTCGTACATGGGATGTCCCCTTGTTTTTTCGCTTGGCGCAATGACAGGGTATAGCACTTTCTGAGTATTCAAGCACATCTACCCCGATTCGAATACCGGGGCTATTGATCTTGATCGGGGATTAAAAGAACTCAGCCTTCGAATTTCTGCCCGAATGCTCCGGTCTCAGCGCGCCGGCGAAAACCACCGGTTACCATCAGGGGTATTGAAACCTCTTCCTGCATGACCATGGCGAAATCGACGAAATAGGCCTCACGCATCAGGGTTGATTGCGCCACGTTTTGCTTTTCTTCCGCTTCCATTCCCTCGATGCCCAGCAGTTTGGGCTGCTCGTAGCTACCACCGGAAATCTCGATCAGGTCAACACTGGCTTGTTGCAGCCATTGCGCCACCTGCACGCTGTCTTCAAAGGCAAAACCGCCTTTCTGGAAATCGGCGCTGTTCAGTTTCACCGCCACCGGAAACTCTGGTCCAACTGCCTCACGCACGGTTCGCACTATATCCAGCAACGCCCGCGCCCGGTTGGCGAGTTCACCGCCGTAGATATCGGTACGCAGGTTGCTGCGCGCATCGCCGCATCCGGTTCACGATCAATCACCACATTACCGGGGCGCTCCAGGTGATCCGCATCAACCTGGATATTGCCCGTCACCGGCACCGCCGTCGGACCAGAGCCCATAAAGACGTTCCAACTCGGCAGTGGGCACACCGTGCACCGTTGCCAGCCCCTCCGTCATGGCAGCCTTGGCCAGTCGATTGGGTAGTTCTGCCCCAGAGGGCAGTTGCAGTGGTTGTGACAAGATGCTGCTCATGGAGTTTCCTCATTGGCAGGGCAAATAGACGACCGCGGAATATAGCGCGTGCTACTATTTTTCCTCCTCCTGGCTCAAGCCAAAAACCTGCCCTACAACTGATTGCCGGTTGCATGGATGAACATCATGCCCAGGGGCTCGAGATACTCTTCTTTCAAAATTTCCCCGGGGTGTATGGGGCGCATTTCAGTTATACGTCAAACGTAATATTGACGCCGGGCACTCGCCGACCGCTAATTCCGTCCAGCCGACGGCATCTGACAAGCAAATTGCGCGAGAATGATGAAATAGCTTCTCCTCGTGGCGCCCCTCGGCTGATAAGCTCTCCAAAGCTCTACAAGCTGGAGTTAGCTGTCGCCTCAGCAAGCTTATAGTGATAGCATTGCTATCAAGAATAGAAAGGCGGGAAGACATGGCTAATTTGTTGGTGCGCAATGTGGAAGATGAAGTCGTCGACAAACTGAAGGCACGATCCGGCCGCCACGGCATCAGTGCCGAAGAAGAACACCGACGCATATTGCGTCGCGCCTTGCTAGGGCCGAAAAAGAAAAGTTTTGACGAAGTGTTGGCAGCCATGCCCAACGTGGGCGAGGACGACGACTTCAAGCGCATCCAAAAAGAATCGGCTGACGATGTTTTTAGTTGATACCAATGTTATCAGCGAAATCAGAAAGCGAGGAAAGGCTGACCCAGGGGTTCGATCCTTTTTTGATAGCGTGGCGAGCGACAGCTCCCAGCTTTTTCTTAGTGTAATCACTATCGGTGAACTCCGACGGGGAGTTGATATGATTCACCATCGTGGTGACACCAGGCAGGCACAGCGATTAGAGCGCTGGCTGAGAACTGTAAGCGAAGAATACGCCGATCAAATCCTGGATTTCACATCATCTGAGGCACAGGTGTGGGGGCACCTGAGAGTGCCGCATCACCAGAATGCTATTGATAAACAGATTGCGGCGACGGCCCTCACCCATGATCTTATCCTGGTCACGCGCAATGTCGGCGATTTCGCCAATACTGGAACACGACTGCTGAATCCCTTCCAATAGCTTGCGCCAGGTTAACTGCCGGACATACATCTCGCTCACCCGGGAGCAGTATCCAGCAAAATTTCTGTGCTGCGACCTTCCCGGCCAGGGTCAGCTGATCTATCCAGGAAGACGATCGAAAGTCGTCATTCCTTCCGGCAGGTAATGGAATGCCTGCTTGTCGATACAGTAGAAGGCCATTTCCGGCTCGCCGAACTCCGCCGGATCATCCATGGTGCCCACTTTGATGATCACCAGGTCCGGCATGCCAGCAGGCAGGCTGGCTATGGGCGTACCACAGTTGCCACAGAACTCGCGTCTTACCCCATTCTCGAGATCGGGCCGTTGGAAGGTCTTCGGTTCACCGGCGGTGTAGTGAAAGCCCTGCATGGGCATGGCGATGAGCATATTGGCCGAGCCACCGGTAATATACTGACATTCCCGGCAGTGGCACTGTCCACGCATTAGCGGTTCACCCTCGGCTTCATAACGTACTTGCCTGCAGTAACACCCACCGGTGAATTTCATTTGCGCTGCTCCTCTTGCAAAGCCGCTATCATAGCAAGCTGTTCCCAAAAGGAACCAGAAAAAGTACCCTGCTCTTAGCGAGTCATCCATTCCAGGGAGCAAGTACCAGTGAGCAATTACAGTTTTGAAGTGAAACGTAGTGATCTCGGCAATACACGGATGGTGGAGCTGCCATCGGCGCAGGCGCTACAGCCAGGTGAGGGTGAAGCCGTACTCTCCGTCGATCACTTTGCCTTCACTGCCAACAACATCACCTACGGCGTAGCCGGCGATATGATTGGTTACTGGCAGTTCTTCCCGGCAGAGGGAGACTGGGGGCGCATTCCCGTATGGGGCATTGGTACGGTGCTCGACAGTGGCAGCAGCGGCCTCAACGAGGGCGACCGGTTCTATGGCTACTTCCCCATGTCCAGCTACCTGGTGGTTAAACCCGGGCACGTTAGCGAGCGCGGCTTTACCGACGACGCGGCGCACCGACAGGCGCTGCCCCCGATTTACAACCAGTACGCGCTGATGACGGCAGCGAATGGCTTTGATCCGGCCCACGATGATCACCAGATGGTGTACCGGCCCCTGTTCACCACATCGTTTGTGCTGGATGACTACCTGTTCGACAACGACTGCTTCGGTGCCAGCACAGTGATTCTCTCCAGCGCCTCCAGCAAGACCTCGTTTGGACTGGCTTTTCTATTACACAAGAATCGCGACGTCAAAGTCACCGGGCTGACGTCCAGCTCCAACATGGACTTTGTTGAATCCCTGGGCATTTACGACGAGGTGGTGTGCTACGAAGATATCAAATCCCTGGATGCCGGTGAAAAAGTCGCCTTTGTAGATATGGCAGGCGATCGCGCCGTCCTCGAACGTCTGCACCACCACTTCACCGATAATATGCTGTGCAGTTGCGGTGTCGGCATTACCCACTGGGAGTCACGCGACGGCCAGGAGCCCGCCACCCTGCCCGGCGCCAAACCGGCCATGTTTTTCGCGCCCACTCAAATCCAGAAGCGCAACCAGGACTGGGGGCCGGAAAAGTTCCAACAGGAGTTGGCCCGTGGCTGGGAGGGGTTTCTCGCGGTTGTTGACGGCTGGGTCACTATCAATAAACCCAGCGGAGCCGAGGGTGTACAATCAACCTATGAAATAGTTCTCGCCGGTGCGAAACCGAACCAGACTTATGTAGTCTCATTGTAGAGCGCCGCCATCGAGGCATTGTTTATGAAAAAACTACTCTGCGTCTTCACCCTGCTGGTACTTGTCACCGCCTGCAGCGACGGTGGCAACAGTGTTGCTCCCATGCAACCGTCTTTTCTCCCCATCGCCAATCCGACGGTGGAAAATCCGCCGGATGTGGGCAGTTTTTCCCTGCTCGCCAACACTTTCGACCTGGCAGATGTGGGCTATGAAGCGCAGGAGTTTTTTGTTGCAGGCACGGCCTCGTCGTTTAGCAACTTGTCAGAACTCGGTGCCGACGGCCTGTGGGATGTGGAGGCTGCGGAGCAGGCAGACTACAAGACACGAATTGTCGTGCATCGCCCCATCGACCCCGCCAATTTCAGTGGTACGGTGGTCGTGGAGTGGTTCAATGTCAGTTCAGGCTTTGATATTCCGCCGAGTTGGGCGGCGGGGCACGTGGAGCTGTATGGTAGTGGGCATGTCTGGGTCGGGGTCTCTGCGCAGCTTGTCGGCATCGAAGGGCAGCCTGGGGGCATCCCGCTGAATCTGAAGGCAGTCAATCCCGAGCGCTATGGCTCACTCAACCATCCCGGCGACAGTTTTTCCTATGACATATTCTCCCAGGTGTCTGAACTGTTGCGCAATCCCCAGGGCGTAGATCCTTTAAACGGGCTTGATCCGGAATACATGATGGCCATGGGTGAGTCGCAATCGGCGTTCCGTCTGACCACTTTTATCAACGCCGTGCAACCGCTGTACAATCCCTATGATGGCTATATCGTGCACAGTCGCGGCGGCAGTGGCGCGGCGCTATCGCAGTCGCCCCAGGCCGACTTGCCGGTAGCTGAGGGCACCCGTATTCGCGTGGATATCAATGCGCCAGTGATTACCTTCCAGACAGAAACCGACATTTTTGTTCTCGGCTATATTGCCGCCCGGCAGGACGACAGTGACAACTTCCGCCTGTGGGAAGTGGCAGGCACATCCCATGCCGACCTGTACACCATTGTCACTGGCCGTGCCGACGCTATCGGTGAGCCGCAATTTGCCGCCGTGCTGGAGATAAGTTCCCTTCCTGGTTTTGTCTCCTGTGACCTCCCTTTCAACTCTGGCCCGATGCATTACGTGTACAACACCGCCATTCGCGACCTGGACAACTGGATTCGTACCGGCGAGGCACCAGCCACTGCGCCGCGCCTGGATGTGACTGATGACCAGAGTGATTTTCTCAGGGATGCCCTGGGCAATGTGACCGGAGGCGTTCGCACGCCCTACGTCGACGCCGCCAGCGCCATTCTTTCCGGCACGGGCAACAGCGGCGGCGGTTTCTGCGGCCTGTTTGGTACCACGTCTTTGTTCAGCGCAGCCGAGATGGCGACGCTGTATATCGACGCTGATGGGTTCACCGCGGCGGTGACCGAAGCAGCGCAGGCCGCCGTCGCCGCCGGATTTCTACTACCGGCAGACGCCGATGCGATCATTAGCTGGGCACCAATGCAATGGGCGGCGCAGCAGGCCGGGATTTAAATCAGGCTACGCACATGAGCACAGAAACCGTCAATAGCGTCACCGGGCCCATTTCCGTTGATGACCTGGGCGTCACCCTGATGCACGAACATATTCTTATCGGCTACCCCGGCTGGGAGGCTGACACCCTGCACCCCGGACCCACCCGCGAGGAGATGATCACCGTAGCCGTCGACAAGGTTCAATCGATGCAAGACCAGGGCATCCAATCCATGCTGGACCCCTGCCCCAACGACCTGGGCCGGGATGTGGCCCTGGCGGCAGAGGTCTCCAGCAAGACTGGATTCAACATTATTTGCGCCACCGGACTCTACAAGCAGAACGAGGGCGGCGCGCCCCATTGGAACTTCCAGCGCAGCATTGGCAAGGGCGTTGAGAATATGGCGGAGCTTTTCATCCACGAACTGACCCGCGGTATTGGCGACACCGGCATCAAGGCGGGGATCATCAAGGTAGCTACCGGTGAGGGTGAAATCACCGACTACGAAACTGACGTGCTTACGGCCGCCGCTATCGCCGCCGTGGAAACCGGCGCACCGATTACCACACACACCGACCAGGGCACCATGGGCGAGGAACAACAGGCGTTTCTGCTGGAGAAAGGTGTGGCAGCGCACAAAATTATCATCGGTCACAGCTGTGGCACCCAGGACCACGACTACCACATGAATATCCTGGGAAAAGGCTCTTACCTGGGCTTCGACCGTTTCGGCCTGGACATCCTGTTCCCCGATGAACAGCGGATTGATTCGCTGGTTGCCCTGCTGGCAAAGCGGCAGGAAAATCGTATTGTGGTCTCCCACGACTCTGTGTGGTGCACCCGTGGTGAACCTTTCCCAGCGGAGTTGCTTGCCGCGGTGGACACCGACAAACTGTTTAACCCCACCCACTTCCACCGCAATATCATTCCGCAACTATTGGCAAGGGGCGTCACCCGGGCGCAGATCGATACCATGCTGATTGACAACCCGCGGCGGTTCTTTGCCGGCGTCGCCTGAAACTGAAAGTATGAGGTTCAACACGCGCCTGGAGCGTTCCCCGGCAATAATAAACGACTACTTTGTAAATAATTTCAGTGGCCGAATATTCAGGCGTGTCTCTTCCTGGTGACACAGCTTTGCCAGCTGCCCGAGGGTGTGGGTATAGTGATAAATCACAACTTTCTCAAGTTCATCGGCGATACCCAGCATTCGATCAAAAGGTAGCGTGGCTAAATCGTCCGTATCCAGCTTGGTAGATGAATTAATATACTCGCGCAGGCTGCGGCGATCATCATCACTATAAACCGCTATGGAAACAGTTTCCGCTAATATTGCGGTTATTAAACGCCTGCATTCGCTGGACAATGCATCAATCTTTATCAAAAGCTTACCACTTGGATTATCCTGGGCGATCAGCCCACGAAGCACTACAACTGCCTCAGCCAGGGTTCGCAATTTGACGCTGAAACCGCCAACTTTCCTTACCATTACCAGATAACGACGAGAATAATCTTTATCCTCGGAAGACATCTTGCCAACGGCCATCATAATGCGCTTTGCAAGCATATGATCAACCGCAGCAATTTTCTGGTGACACTCTTTCAATTTATTATCTGTCTCTGCAAGAAGAGTAGACAGATCGCGTTTTGACCTGCGTTCAATGCTGGATCCGACATCCATCACATCGACACCTGCCTCAAGAAGCACAAGAAGCAGCCGCACTTCTTGCCGTTCTTCGTGCAATTCCTCTACCAACTTTTGATCATTTCGGTATTCAAACAGGTGTTTGCGGATCCAATCGATGGTCTGCTGATGATTCATCTTGAACTGAGCGCTATCTATCGGTTTGGCAAATTCAATCAATCTGTGCACATAGGCACCCCCCAGGAACTCATCCAATGCGATTTCGGCATCGCTCAGGGACTCACTCATGGAAATAATCTTACTGTTGTCCACAATATACTGGGTGAATTCCTGGTCTCGGTACAGCTGCTTGTAGTGCTCGATCGTGACTTTTTCACAGAGCCTGCTAAAGCCAGAAAACAGCTCAGCTGCCGATGATGTATCTTTATACACCCCCTTAAATTCCAACTTTTTAACACTTGCAATACGCGACTCAGAGACAGGCGGTGTTTGCCAATTATCTTCAGCCAGCGGTAGCGGTTGTTCCAACAGTTTTTGTATTTCATCGCCAGACCACTGATGATATTGGCTGACAACTGCATCGGGAATATTTCGCAGCAGTTTGTGGTGTTTCCAGGCCTGGGCGTTAATATCGCTGACATATTGATAGGTCGCATAGGCAATCGCTTGATCCTTCGAAAATTCATCGAAGTGCTCTACACCCAGGACATACGCCGTATAGTAATCCGCACAATATTCCAGCCAATCACCTACACGATGGTTGATTCTGCGACTGAGAAACACCAGTGCAGTCAGGTAGGCCCGCGGCAGCTCATTTGCCTTTGCCCAGATCCATTCCGCCCCCGCGAGCTGGGGCTTTTCCTGTCCAGGATGTTGGGTTTCCACATCCAGGCTATCGGGCATTACACGTCTATTTTCCAGCCATTGAGTCACAAAGTGTATGAGCTGGTAGGCCGGCACCTTATTGGTATCGGAATAATGACCCAGCTCATGAACAAGAACAGCAACAAATTGTTGCTTGTTTTTCAATCCCATCATTGGCAGCCCGATACTTAAGGACAACTCCTTACTGCGTAAACCTGTGATCGCTACCTGTGGCTCCAGCAGTATTTCCATGCGATGGGTAACGACAATTTCCGACGGAAACGGCGACTCTGTAAGCTCACACAACACATCCAGCAATGCATAAAGATTGGGCGCATCTTTTTCGTGAATAACGCATTTTCCCTCCGCGCCGGGACGCGGCTGTAGTATTTTCACCAACAGGAACGCCACAATAACCAAAAATAGTGCGTTGAAGCCGATTGAAAAAATATGCCCGTAAGCATTA